>Ga0136846_1235270_pt1 | contig 23430 bp, 17 predicted proteins | sample HopSoiMetagenom2_FD_96841 | JGI IMG/M metagenome (GOLD analysis project Ga0136846, IMG submission 96841) | Grasslands soil microbial communities from Hopland, California, USA - 2 Assembly 2016 (version 4) | ecosystem: Environmental > Terrestrial > Soil > Grasslands | place: USA: Hopland... | reverse complement strand
GCTCGCGCAGGGCGGCGGCCACGGCGGCGTAGCGGTCGACGGGCCAGCACCGCGAGGGCGCTCCGGCGCCGGGGTGCAGGACTGTCGCGCCGGGGGCCGGTGAGGCGTCAGATGGACACGGCAGGCGCAGGTCGGTCGGATCGGCGGGGATGCCGTACGCCCTGAGGAAGCGGCACCAACGGTCCCGTTCGTGTTCCTCGGCGTACCAGTGCGGCCCGTCGATCTCGGGCGTGTCGGGGTGGGCGAAGGCCAGGAGCCTGCCCGGTCGCAGGCACTGCACGAGCCGGTGGCTGGGTGGGCCGTTGCCGTGCAGGTCGACGCCGAGGTCGGGCGGCGGGCCGGTCCAGTAGAGGTGGCGCGGTACCGCACGGCCGGGGGCGGAGGCGGGAAGCAGCCGGTCGACGGCTCCCGTCGCGGCGGCCACCGGGGCGAGCTCCCCGGGGGCGGCCAGCACCAGCTCGTGGCCGGGGAAGGCCCGGCGCAGTGCGCGCAGCGCCGGGACGGCGGCCAGGAGGTCGCCGAGCCCCAGGGCGCGCAGGACGAGCAGCCGGGGGCGCGCGTTCATCGGGCCGCCTTCCCCGCCTGGGCCCTCTTCCCGGCCCCGGCGACGATCACCGTCGAGGAGCGACCGTCGAGACAGGGCGGCAGGACCGCCTGCCCGTTCCGCTCCTGGAGCAGCGCGGCCTCGGGCAGGTCGGCGCCGGAGTAGTCGCCGCCCTTGACCGGGATCTCGGGGCGCAGGCCGGCCGGCAGCCGTTCGGGGGTGTCGTCGTCGGACACGGCGACGGCGTCGACGCGGGACAGCGCGTCGAGCACCCGGACACGGTCGGACAGTGGGTTCATGGGCCGGTCGTCGCCCTTTCGACACCTGACCGACGATTCGGAGCCGACACGGACGACGAGGCAGTCGCCGAGCCGTCGGGCGGCCTGGAGCAGCCCCACGTGCCCGGCGGGCAGCACGTCGAAGCAGCCGCCTTCGGCGACGACCGTGCCACCGTCGGCGCGCCCGCGCCCGACGAGGTCGCGGGCATCGACGGCGTCGACGGCGTCGGTGGGAAGGGTGATCAGGGTGGCCTCGCAGCCGTCGCGCGCCGTGGGACACGCGGTGAGGGCGGCGCCACCCGGCCGCGTCCGCTGTGCGCGGTCGGCGATGACGGGCACGGGACGCTCGGCGGTGCCCGCCAGGTCGCGGTCCGGCGGCGCGTCGCCGGCGACCACGAGCGGAGCCTTGCGGGGCACGTCAGCTCTCCTTCCGTTCGAAGGCGGCGTCGAAGGCCGCGCACAGCATGTGCACCGCGTCGAGAGGGAGTTCCTGGACGGTCGCGGCCGAGACGGCGTCGACACACAGGGCCTCGTCCCTGCCGGCCGGCAGCGGGTTGGGCGCCGCCCCGGTGAGCACCCACACGTGTCCTGCTCCCGCAGGCGCTGCGGCGGGACCTCGACGACGGAGTCGGGCCGGTCGAAGGTGCGGGCCCGGCCGAGGCGGTCGGGTGCGCGGTCCGGCGTGACCGGGACGACGTAGGTGACCGGGACGACGTAGGTGTGCGGTCCCTGCACGAAGGCCGTGGTCCATGACCCGTGCACGTGCCGGAGCAGAGTCCTCATGTCTCCCTCCTCAGCTTCTCCACGGCGGCCACCACGTCGTGGCCGGTCACCGACTCCAGGCACGGGTGGCCGGGTACGGGGCAGGTGCGGGCCCTGCTGTCCGCGCAGGGCGCCAGTTGGTCGCCGAGCAGCACGTACGGCACGCCGTAGGGCCGCCAGCGCTCGGCCGGCACGACCGGCGCGAAGAGCGAGACGACGGGGGTGCCGACGGCGGCGGCGAGGTGCGCCGGCCCGGTGTTGCCGGAGACGACCGCGTCGGCCCCGGCCAGCACACCGGCCAGTTCGTCGGGACCGGTACGGCCGCCGAGGTCGAGGCCGTGCTCGCCGGCGACGAACGCGGTCAGGTCCCGTTCGTCCGGCCCCCCGGTCACCACCACCCGGTGCCCGGCGGCGGCCAGTTCGCGCACGGCGTCGGCGCTGCGCTCACGGCTCCAGGCGCGGGCGGGAACACTGACACCCGGATGCACCACGACATACCGTCCCGGGCCGGTCATCGCGGTGGTGGCGGGCGGAGGCAGCACCCGCAGCCGCCCGTCGTCGACCCGGGGGAATCCCGCGGCCTCCGCGAGGTCGAGCGCGGCCTCCGCCTCGTGGGCGTGCGGCGCCCGGTGGTGGCGTACGTCGAGCAGTGATCCCGGATAGTCCTCGCTGTCGGCGGCGATGTGTCCGACACCGGCCAGGCGCAGCAACAGGGCGGTGGGCAGCGGTGACTGGTGGAAGGAGGTGAGGACGACGGCGGCGTCCGCGTCGATCGCGTCGACGAGCAGCTCCACCTCGCCGCGGCCGACGGGCGGAGGGTCGAGACCCACCCAGGGGGCGTCCCAGACGAGGATGTCGTCCACGTCCGGCAGCAGACGGGCGGCCGGCGCGCCGCGCGGCCCGACGAGCAGGGTCACGCTGTCCGCGCGGGCGGCGACGGCTCGGACGGCGGGTCCGGCCAGCAGCACGTCGCCGAAGCTGTCGAGCCGGACGACCAGGGCTTTCATCGGAGCCTCCCGCCGGTTTCGCAGGCGGCCTCGATAGGCCGTTCGTCGACGAGGACGCGGCCCTTGGGCGGTCCTGCCAGTACCGCGCCCACGGCGGTGAGGAGGTCGGGCGCCACGTGGTCCGCGCTCGCCGTCTCCCGCGTCCGCGTCTGCTGAGTGGGTACGAGGACGCCGTGCGCACCCGCCCGGCGTGCGGCCTCGAGGTCGGCTCCGATGTCGCCGATGACGAGGCAGGCGGCGGGTTCGGTGCTCAGGCGGCCGGTCGCCGACAGCACGAGGCCCGGTTCGGGCTTGCGGCAGGTGCGGCCGCCGTCGGGTCCGTGCGGACACACCGCCCACACGTCGAACGGACCCAGGAGCTCGTCCACGCGCCGGTTGACGCGGCGGACGTCGGCGGTGTCGGGCGACGCGTCGGCGAGGGCGGCGGCCGGGTCGTGGAACAGGGCGTTGGCGCCGAGGACGCGCATGGTGAGTGGCTCCGTCCCTGAGGAGAGGGTGCTGCCCTGGGCTGCGAGTGCCGGCCGAGGTTGTCTCAAACCCTTGGAGACAGCACGCCTGCGGGCAACCGCTGGCACCAGCGCGGACCGCTCGGGCGCTGCCCCGGGACGTCAGGGCGGCTCAGTCGTCGGAGGCGGGCCGCTTTGGGGGGAGCGGGGTCTGTGACGTCCGTCGGCATGTCCGCGTCGGGGGCGACGCGTCGACTCAGGCTGCCGCCGAACGGGTGAACCAGTCGATCGTGCGTTCCAGCCCCTCGCTCCTCCCGACCCGCCGTTGCCGGCCGAGCCGCTCGCGCACGAGCCGGGTGCCGGGCCGACGACGCGTGGGGTCGGCGGCGGGGCGCTCGACGAGACGGATGCGGGAGGGAGCCGGTGAGGTCGACGATCCGGCGGGCCAGGCCGAGCATCGTGATCTCCTCGCCGCCGCCGACGTTCACGGGTCCGGACTCGTCCGAGGCCGCCAGGGCGAGGACGCCGTCGACCGTGTCGGCGAGGCGGATGATCAGCAGTCTTGTCTCTGCGAGGCCGAACTCAACAAGCGAGGAGAGAGTCCTGTGCCGGGAGACGAAGCCCCCGACACGCCGGCAGAACGAGCGTCAGATCAGCGTCAAGATTGCCTGTGCCGTCTGCGCGAGCACCAGAGAACAGCACCTGGCCATTCCCTGCCCACTGTCGAAAGCCCAGGTCAGCCATGTCCGGCCTGGCAATCGGCGCGCTCCACGGCGTGCGCTTCGCGAAACAGGTCGGGCACAGGCCGGCCACACGTGAGCACGAAGGCAGACCGCAGGTCAGAGCGCCTTCGCAGCAGGCTCCAGAATCGCCACGCACTCCACATGGTGCGTCATCGGAAAGATGTCGGCTTCAGCGGGATCCGGAAAGTTGCAGGTCCGAGCCCATTTTGCGGCCCGCTGTACCGCCTGCGGGCGCCCGGAGCGTCAAATGAGCGTCATGACCAACAGCCCATCCCCTCTTCTGCGGAGACAGGCCAGGCTGCCCCAACTCGTTCACGGCGGTTCTCCCGAACGGCCCGCCCGACCTGGACACGGGACGCCTCAGCACCAGCCCCGGACGCGTCCGGGCGCCGCGCCCTTCCCCTCCAGCTCGCCCATGCCACCGAAGAGATCCGGCTGTGCCCAGCCATGCACGCAGCTCTGTTCGGCTTGGCGGCGGCGCCCGCGCCGGGATGATGCTGATCAACGGGCTACCAGCAGCCACGCCAGGACCGTTATACGGACGGTGCGCCTGTTGCGGGCAGGCCCCGCGACGAAGGCGGCCGTGGTTCTCAGACGAGGACGACTGGCTTGCCGCTCAGCACCACACCGGCTTGGCGTAGCTCATTGATCGCGGTGCTGGTGGTGTCGGCGGCAACGCCGGCGGTGTAGTCGAGCAGGACCCGGACGGCGAAGCCCGCTCGTACGCCGTCGAGCGCGGTGGCCTTCACACAGTGGTCGGTCGCGATGCCGACGACGTCGAGACCACTAATGTGGCGGGCACGCAGCCAGTCGGCCAGTGGTGTGCCGTCCTGAGCCGAGCCCTCGAAACCGCTCTTCGAGGCGGAGTACGCCCCCTTGTAGAACACCTCGTCCACGCCGCCAGAGGTGACGGCGGGCGCGAAGTCCGGATGGAACTCGCCTCCCTCGCTGCCGACGACGCAGTGCTCGGGAAAAGAGCTCTGGAAGTCCGGGTGCTCGGAGAAGTGGGCCCCCGGGTCGATGTGGTGGTCACGGGTGGCGACGACGTGCGCGTACCTTCCATCGGCGCGCCGCACCAGGTCGGCGATGGCCACGGCCCTGCCCGCGCCGCCCTTCACCGGAATGCTGCCGCCCTCGCAGAAGTCCTTCTGCACATCAACAACGATCAATGCACGGCGCATGGAGACCCTTTCCCTCGGAAGAACCCGTTGCCCGTATGGTCGCTCCCTCCGTCGGTGAGCTGACGCAGACCTGGCCAGCACTCACCCGATCGGGGCGCACTTGATGAAAGGGTCCAGCTGCGGGCCGAGGACCTGGCACAGAGGCGAGGACCTGGCACAGCCCATGCGGTTGTCCGCTGTCCGGTGCATCGGGCCGATCGGCCGGCCTTGGCACCAAGCGGTCGCCAGCCGGACAGCCCGCAGAGTCGACTGCGACTGGACCGCAATCGCAGAGCTAGCTCACTGGGGACCTGGGTAGCCGAACCCGAACCGTAACCGCCCTTCGCGAAAGCAGCGGTCGAAGCAGGTCTGGTCTCCGTCGTGCGAACGAGAAGAGGCGGCGGCCTCGTGGCCGTAGCTCTTCATGCTGAGCAGGTACACGTCGGATCCCAGGCGAGATCCATGAGCGGAGCGATCGCGCCGCAGGCCTCAGTTGCCGCACGTCCAGTCGAGCCGTCATTCGGTTGGCTGGGGCAGGTCGGTACGGAACCCGGTGAGGGCGAGGACTCATCGCCGAAGTCCCTTGCAGCCACCAACTCGCAGCATGCGTCGATTTCGGATAAGGGTCCCTTCTGCCCGGCGGGACGTCGGGGTATTCGCTGATTCACCAGATGGTGTAGATCAGCCGTCGTTTGACCGTGTCGCCGTTCCTCTCCGCTGATGCTCGGAGAGCGCCTGTTGCCATCCGGGGAGCGTTGTCCGTGACCTTTGGGATGCCCGGCCGCACGCACCATCCGAACAACAGAGACGAGTCATCGTGCACTTGACTCCGCATGAGCAGGAGCGCTTGCTGATCCACGTCGCGGCCGACGTGGCCGGCAAGCGCCGCGACCGGGGGTTGCGTTTGAACTATCCCGAAACGATGGCCCTACTGACCGCTCACGTCTTCGAGGCGGCGCGCGACGGTAAGACGGTCAGCGACATCATGGACTCCGGCCGACGGGTACTCACCCGTGACGACGTGATGGACGGCGTCCCGGAGATGATCAAGAACGTCCAGGTGGAGGCGACCTTCCCCGACGGCACCAAACTGGTCACCATCCACGACCCCATCCCCGAGGCCACGGAGGAACCCGAGGTCTACCCGGGCAAGGTCGAGCACCCCAAGCCACCCCGCAAGCCAGGCTCCCCGATCGACTGCGGCGACAGCGGCAACCCGTCCGTACGCTCCGACAAGGACGACGACACAATCTCCCGGTACGACGCGATCTACTTCAACGTGCATCTCGACGGGGACACGCGGGGCGTCAGCCTGCAGACGGACGCCACCACGCTGCCGGGGCCGGGCAAGACGAAGATCAAGGTGAAGAACGAGTCGGACCGTCCCATTCAAGTCGGCTCCCACTATCACTTCGCCGAGGTCAACCCGGGTCTGAAGGTCGTCGGCGTCGAGGTCCCCGCCGGTCAGACAGTCCCCCAGGACCGCAGTCTCTGGAACTGCGACGCGGCGAGGGGCCGGCGACTCAACATCGCCGCGGGCACGTCCGTGCGTTTCGAACCGGGCGACGAGTGCTGCGTGGAACTCGTGCAGATCCAGGGTGATGTCACGGCCGACGGCGGCAACACCAGCGACCTCACCAGGATCCAGGGATTGCGCGAAGGGATCGTCCGATGAGCAATCCACAGGAACGAGGCCGCGGCCAGGCGCCGAAGCCTGAAAAGGCCCGACCGAAGCCGAGCAACGAGCTGACGCGGACGGATTACACCGCACTGTACGGGCCGACGACGCGGGACAGGGTCCGGCTAGCCGACACCGACCTGACGTTGGAGATCGAGGCCGACTGGAGTGGCGGCCCTTCGTACAGCGGCAACGAGATGATCTTCGGCGGCGGCAAGGTGATCCGCGAGTCGATGGGGATGTCACACCTGGCCAGGGACGGGAGGAACAGCAAAGGCGACGCCACGGACCACAGGCCCGTGGACACCGTCATCACCGGCGCGCTGATCCTCGACTGGTGGGGCGTGGTCAAAGCCGACATCGGTGTCCGCGACGGCAGGATCGCGGCCCTCGGCAAGGCGTACAACCCCGAGACGATGGATCCGATTCCGAGCAACCGGTTCGAGATGCCGAACCGTACGACCAAGGGCAACGCGGTGCCGGTTCCGGTGACGCCGGTGAGTTTCGTGGTCGGGCCGAGCACCGAGGTCATCTCCGGCAACGGGCGGATCCTCACCGCGGGTGGCGTGGACACCCATGTCCACTTCATCTGCCCCGAGGAGATCCACGAGGCTCTGGCCTCGGGCGTGACCACGCTGATCGGCGGCGGCACGGGACCGGCCGAGGGAAGTACGGCCACCACCGTGACACCGGGCGCATGGCACATCAGGCGGCTCTTCGAGGCGCTGGACGAGTTCCCGGTCAACATCGGCCTGCTCGGCAAGGGCAGCACGATGAACAAGCACGAACTCAACGCGCAGGTGGACGCCGGTGTCTGCGGCTTCAAGGTCCACGAGGACTGGGGCGCCACGCCTGCGGTGATCGACCGGGCCCTGGACGTCTGCGAAGAGCGCGGCGTCCAGCTTGCCCTGCACGCCGACTCACTGAACGAGTCAGGGTTCCTGGAGAGCACACGCGCAGCGTTCACCGGCGACGCCAGGGACGCAGAGGGAAGGTTCACGGCGAAGAAGGCACGCTGCATCCACATCTTCCATGTCGAGGGCGCCGGCGGCGGTCACGCGCCCGACATGATCGAGCTGGTCAAGGACCCGAACGTCCTGCCCGCCTCGACCAACCCGACGCGTCCGCTGACGGTCAACACCGTCAAGGAGCACGTCGACATGATGATCGTGTGCCATCACCTCAACCCGGAGATCCCGGCAGACATGGCCTTCGCCGACTCCCGGATCCGGCCGTCCACCATGGCCGCGGAGGACCTCCTCCACGACATGGGCGCCATCTCGATGATGTCCTCCGACGCCCAGGCGATGGGCCGCATCGGAGAGATGATCATGCGTACCTGGCAGACCGCCCACGTCATGAAGAGCCGCTACGGGGCACTGAAGGAAGACCTCGAAGCCGCGAAGGTCCGCACGATCACCGACGACACAGACCACTCCTTCAACGACCAGCAACTGCAGCCGAACGACAACTTCCGCGCCCGCCGGTACGTCGCCAAGTACACGATCAACCCGGCGATCACTCACGGCATCGACCGCCACGCCGGCTCAGTGGAGACCGGGAAGCTCGCCGACCTGGTGCTGTGGGAGCCGAAGTTCTTCGGCGTCAAACCGCACATGCTCCTCAAGGGCGGCCAGCTCGCGTACGCGCAGGTCGGCGACGCCAACGCGTCGATCACCACGCCGCAGCCCTACCTGCCGCGCCCGGTCTGGGGCTCCACCGGCCGCTCCCCTGGACGCAACTCGGTGATCTTCGTGGCTCCGGGTGTGGCCGCCAACTTGAACGGAGACGGCACCAGCAATAATCCGGGCCTCGGTCTCGACAAGGGCTTCGTGGACATCACAAGCACCCGGCACGTCACGAAGGCCGACATGAAATTGAACGACACCATTCCCGACAGTCTCGAAGTCGACCACAACAGTTTCGAGGTCACCATCGGCGGCGCGACGACGAGTGACGCCCGCACCGAACTCAACGGGGCAACCGTGCCACGCTCCTACGTCACTGAAGTCCCCCTGGCACAGCGTTACTTCCTCTTCTGAACGGCCACCTGCCCGGCCCCTCTGGTCGATGGCCCGGGCGGGCTCGATGTGCCCGCCCGAGCCACCGGCTCACTATCCGACCCTGCGAAAGGTCAGCCGCTCACCCATGAGCCGCGCAGCCCTGCTCCTCCTGGCCGACGGCCGCTTCCCGGCCGGCGGGCACGCCCACTCCGGCGGCGTCGAAGCCGCCGTCGCCCACGGAGCCGTACACGACACCCACAGTTTGGAGGCGTTCTGTCGCGGACGTCTGCACACCACCGGTCTGACGGCAGCCGGGCTGGCCGCCGCAGCCGCCGCCGGAGTCGACCCGCTGCTGCTGGACGACGCCGCTGACGCGCGCACTCCCGTCCCAGCGCTGCGTGCCGTCGCCCGTCGGCTCGGCCGGCAGATGATGCGCGCGGCCCGTGCCACCTTCCCGTCCGAAGAGCTGGAACTGCTGGCCGCCGCGCGTCCCCAGGGCGCCCACCAGCCCATCGTGCTGGGCCTGGCCGCCCGGGCCGCCGGGCTCACCCCGCTCGACGCCGCCTATGCCGCCGCGTACGAGAACGCCGGCGGCCCGGCCACCGCGGCAGTGCGCCTGCTCAGCCTCGACCCGCTCGACGCCTCAGGGCTGCTGGCCCGCCTCAGCTCTGACACCGACGCCGTCGCCACAGCTGCCGCCCAGGCCGCAGACCGCGTCACGGCCGAGGGCATCGACGCCCTGCCGTCGGCGTCCTCGCCGCTGCTGGACATCACCGGTGAACAGCACGCCGCCTGGACCGTCCGGCTCTTCGCCTCCTGAAACCGCCCCTTCCCACCTGGAGTTCTTGTGCACCTCGACCACCCCGGGACCATGCCGTAGCGCCACACCCACAGCGCCGAGCCGCTCCGCGCCGACGGCAGCCGCCGCGCGCTGCGCGTCGGCCTGGGCGGCCCGGTCGGCTCCGGCAAGACCGCGACCGTCGCCGCGCTCTGCCGCACTCTGCGCGACCGCTGGCCCATCGCCGTCGTCACCAACGACATCTACACCCGCGAGGACGCCGAGTACCTGCGGCGCGAAGCCGTCCTGCCGCCCGAGCGCATCACCGCCGTCGAGACCGGCGCCTGCCCCCACACCGCGATCCGCGACGACATCTCCGCCAACCTGGAAGCCGTCGAACACCTCGAAGCAACCCTCCACCCCCTCGGCCTCGTGCTCATCGAGTCCGGTGGCGACAACCTGACCGCCACCTTCTCCAAAGGCCTCGTCGACGTGCAGATCTTCGTCATCGACGTGGCCAGCGGCGACGACATCCCCCGCAAGGGCGGCCCCGGCATCACCACCGCCGACCTCCTCGTCATCAACAAGACCGACCTCGCCCCGCACGTCGGCGCCGACCTGGACACCATGGCCATCGACGCGAAACGACAGCGCGGCGACCTGCCCGTCATCTTCACCAGCCTCACCTGCGACGACGGCATCCGCGAAGTCGCCGACTGGGTCACCGGCCACCTCACCCAGTGGCGCGCCGGGGCAACCGCATGAACTCCTTCTCGCAAGTTGCCACCGCCCGAACCATCTCCGGCCCCGACACCCCCTCAGTCGGTGCCCAGGAGCCCGCCGGACACCCGGACGGCGTACGCGCCACGGCCCGGATCCGCGCCGCGTACAACGGACGCGTCACCACTCTCCCGCAACTGCACAGCGACGGCCCCTTCCACCTGCGGCGCCTGCGCACCGCCGGCAGCGCCGCCAAGGTAGGGATCATCGGCGCGATGAGCGCACCGTTGGGCGGCGACCGGCTCACCCTGGACATCACCGCCGAGGACCGGGCCGAACTGGAGGTCACCACAGCCGCCGCCACACTCGCCCTGCGCGGCCCCACCACCTCAGCGGCCACCTACGACGTCCGGCTCACCGTAGGAGAGCACGCCAGCCTGCGCTGGCTGCCGCAGCCGCTGATCAGTGCCACCGGCAGCAACCTGCACCAGACGTACACCGTCGAACTCGCCGCCACCGCACGACTGACACTGCGAGAAGAGCAACTCCTGGGTCGGGCCGGCGAAGAACCAGGCCACCTCGTCAGCCGGATCCTTGTCCACCGCGCCGGACGCCCGCTACTCGACCAGCAGACGGCATACGGGGCCCCCGAACCCGGCTGGGACGGCCCGGCCGTCCTCAACGGACACCGCGCCGTCGGCCAACTCCTCATCGTGGCCCCACGCCTCGACCACCGACAAGACCCGATACTGCTCGGCGAAGGCACCAAGGACGGGTGTGCCGTCCTGGCACCGCTGGCAGGCGGTCCGGCACTGCTCGCCACCGCCATCGCACCCACCACCTCCACACTGCGGAAACTGCTCGACGAGGCATACGCACACGCGCTCGCCCGGTAATGCGGACAGGCCGACCGCCCCGGCGCGCGACGGCCCACAGTGCCGGTAACACCCTGGCGCGCGGCGAACGTCGTGCACGAGTCACAGCAGACCTACGACCAGTAACTTTGTGCCTTCGCCCACGAGTTGCGGGTTCTCCAACGAGGCGGCCGAGAGCGCCGATCCGCTCCGGTTGATGCGCCTGTTCGGCATCACCGAGCAGGCCGTGCGTAGTGCTGCGGGGTCGGGCAGTGTCCACCAGCTGAGCCGGCCGAGGGTTTCTCCGCACGCGATGAGGACCCTTCGGTAGCGGCCTGCGCGGATGAAGGCGTCGGCAACCTCCAGGGCGTTCAGGACGCTGTTGCAGGCGTTGGAAACGCCGAAGACCGGGCAGGTGAGTCCCGTTTTGACGGCGACAATATGGACGTTGACGGTTTCCTGGACATCGGCGCTGACGGCGGCGAACAGCAGCAGGTCGATCTCGCCCGGTGCGAGGGTTTCTCGCTCCGGCGCGCTCGACGGCTTGGGAAGCGAGGTCGGTAGGCGGGGCGCCTTCCGTGGCGACGGCGCGCTCTGTGAGCCCGTACAGCCTGCGCAACAAGCCGGCCGGGACCCGCAGGCCGGGGTTGTGTCGCGTAGTCGGCCTTCGATGACAGATAAGCTCTCGCGGCCTTCGGGCAGGCGGACGGCGACCTGCGTGATGCGGCTAGGGACTGTGCCGAGTTGAGATCTTCATGTGAGGCTGCGGAGCCAGATGACCGCGCCGCGTAGGTGGAGTCCGGCGAGGTAGCTGGTCGGGGTCTTGCCATAGCGGGTGGCGAGTCCGCGCCATTCCTTGATCTTGTTGATGCAGCGTTCCACGGTGTTGCGGTCGCGGTAGAGCTCGGTGTCATGGGTGAGGGGGCGCCCGCCCCGGCTGCCCTTCTTCTTGCGGTTGGCGGCCTGGTCGGTCTTCTCCGGGATCACTGCGCGGATCCTGCGTCTACGCAGGTAAGCATGGTTGGCGCGGGAGGAGTACGCCTTGTCCGCGGCCACGGCGGCAGGGCGGGTGCGGGGCCGGCCGGCGGGGCCCCGGACCCTGATGCGCTCCAGGACGGCGGTGAAGCGGGGGCTGTCGGCGGCCTGGCCTGGGGTGAGGACGAAGGACAGCGGGCGGCAGCGGCGGTCCGCCGACAAGTGAACCTCGCTGGTCAGCCCGCCGCGTGAGCGCCCCAGTTCGGCGGCGCGGAGCCGGGCCTTGCGGCGTCGGCGCAGGCGCCGTCGCTCCTCGCGGGCGGCGTCCGCCTGCTCGTCCGGCTCGGCTACCGGGGCGTTTGGTCCCTTTGGCGAAGCCCCTTTTCCTTTGCGAGGGCCTTCTCCAGGGCTTCGAGCAGCTCCGCATCGACCGTCATCCCGGCGGCGTGGTGGTGGGCCCGGGCCACGGTGGAGTCCACGCTCACCAGGCCGAGGTCCGCCTGGCCACGCGCAGCGGCCTGGGCGATCACCGCTTCCATCAGCGTCTGAAAGACCCCGGCCCCGGCCCAGAGGTGGAACCGCCCGTAGACGGTGGACCAGGGCCCGTACCGCTCGGGCATGTCCCGCCACGGCCCGCCCGTACGGAACCGCCACATCACGCCGTTGACGAGTCTGCGCAGGTCAGGAATGGGACCGCGTTCGCCCAGCGGCAGCAGCGGTTCGAACACAGCCCACTCGTCGTCCGTGAGATCACCCCGGGTCATCCCGCCTGTCTACCGTCCCAGCCCGGCCCAGACAGCGAAACAGCCAAACCCGTGATCTCAACTCGGCACAGTCCCTAGTACTCCAGCTGTAGATCGTGATCTTGCTGGTCGGGGCCGGTGCGGAGACGGGTGCGGCCACCGTTGATCATCGTGACTTGTGTGGAGTAACGATGAGACGGTGGCCGCAGGTCACAGCATAGATCCCGTCCGTTGGCGTGAGGCGTTCGAGACGGCCATGGGCCGCATCGCGGGCCGGTTCACCCGGGTCGAACCCCGCCTGCGGACCGGGCGGTTGGTGCTCGGCCTGCTGTCGGACCTGCCGCGCAAAAACTGCTGGACGATCGCGGAGTGGGCCGGGGAGGCCAGTCCGCACGGCATGCAGCATCTGCTGTGCCGGGCCTCCTGGGATGCCGACGCCGTCCGCGACGATGTCCGCGAATACGTCGTCGAGCACCTCCACGACGAGGCCGCGGTGCTGGTCGTCGACGAGACCGGCGACGTGAAGAAGGGCACCCACACGGTCGGGGTCCAGCGCCAGTACACCGGAACGGCTGGACGGATCGAGAATTCCCAGGTCGCGGTCTACCTCGTCTACGCCGGCGAGCGCGGGCACGCGGCGGTGGACCGGGAGCTGTACATCCCGCGCTCCTGGACGTGCGACCCGGACCGTTGCCGGGCAGCCGGACTCGGCCAGGACACCGTCTTCGCGACCAAGCCGGACCTGGCCCGCAGGATGATCGAACGGTTCCTGGACGCCGGACACCACGTCGGCTGGGTCACCGGGGACGAGGTCTACGGCGGCAACCCAAGACTCCGTACGGCTCTGCAAGAACGCGGCATCGGCTATGTCCTCGCGGTGGCCTGCTCGGCCGAAGTGCCCACCGGCGCAGGCACCTTCCGCGCCGATGCCCTGGCGCGGAAAGTGCCGACACGGGCCTGGCAGAAGCTCTCGGCCGGACGCGGCGCGAAGGGACAGCGGTTCTACGACTGGGCCGTCATCGACCTCGCCGAGGCAGCCCCGGGCCGCCACCAGCTGCTGATCCGCCGCAACCGGAGAGGTGCTCGAACAGCTCTGTTCCCGGCTGTCCCCGCGTGCCCCTCGTGCGTGGACGTCGCCGTCTCGTGCAGCACCACGGAACACGCCCCCTCCCGGAACCGCCAGTCCACGACGGCGATCGAGCGCGCCGAGCCGTCGCCGTTGGTGTTCACGTCCAGCCACACCTCGTTTTGGGTGTTGGCATACTTCGGGTCGACGGACGGCTGCTTCGGGGTCCAGCTCGTCCTGGTAATCGGGTCCAGCTCGTCCTGGTAGTGCGGGCCCGGCGACGGCGGGCAGCTCGTCGCACGGCTTGGTGTGAACATGCGCACAAGCGGCTGGCCTGCGTGCACGTGGCGTTCAAGTAGGCGTTCGCGTGGCTGAGTCGATCGGACACGGGCCAGGGCCCGGGGACGGCGCAGGCGGCACTGACCGTGGTGGCGTCGAGCCGAGGCCCGCAGCTCGACCGGGTGTCGGGCGAAGATCGAGGATCTGGGCGGAGCAGCCGTCATCCACGTCGCTCCCCTCCCGTCGGCGTCGGCCACGACGATCGCGGCCTGCGGTGTGGTCCGCGATAGCGCGATCCTGATGGTGGACGCGATGGCCGTGGGCCCGGAGTTCGGCCCGCTCGCTTCGGCCACGCCCCGGACCGGCTCCTTCGTCGTGGCTGTGCTGGCCCGAGCCGCCGAGAACGCTCTCCCTCCCGGCCGTGAAGTCGGGAGCCCTGGCCGGCACCTGCTCCTGCTGACCCGGCAATGGCTTCGGAAGCAGCGACGGAATCGTTCGCGGACGCACCGCGGTCACCCGGTGCAGGACCCGTACCGGTCCAGGACCCGGCGAGCCCGGTCGGTGCCGTTCTCGGCTTTCAGGTCCTGGCCGAGCCTACGCGCGGCCACGGCGTAGGGACCGTGCCGGGTGAGAGCATGCAGGCGTTGGGCGAGGGCGGGAACGGTGAGATCACCGGCTGGCAGTGGTGCGGGCCCCGCGCCGAGCTCGCGCACTCGTTCGGCCCAGTACGGCTGGTCGCCGAAGAACGGGCAGACCAGTGAAGGTCTTCCTGCACGTAGGGCCGAGGCCGTCGTACCGGCCCCGCCGTGGTGGACGACAGCGGCCATCCTGGGAAACAGCCAGTCGTGGGGGATGTCGCCGACCACGAGGATGTCCTTCTCGCTGGTGGCGGGATCTCCGGCCAGTACTCCGCGCAGCTTCGCGCGTCGCAGCGCCGCCCGTACGAGGGTGTCGGTCGCCCCGGGGTCGCCGGTTCTCATGCTGCCGAATCCGATGTAGACGGGCGGGGGCTCGTCGGCCAGGAAAGCGAGCAGGCGCCGGGGGGGTTTCCACAGCCTCTGGTCGTGGTGCCAGAAACCGGTCACGTGGACGTTCGGTCCCCAGTCGGCCGGCCGCGGCACGACCGCGTGGCTGAACGCGCAGAGCACGGGGGCCTGGCGAACCTGCCGCAAAAGGGCCGACAGGGGCAGCTCGGGGAGACCGAGGCTCTCCCGGCGCCACGCGTTGATGTACTTCCGGCACACCATCCAGGACCCGAGGTCGACCGCGTCGAAACTCAGCCGGTTACCCAAGGCCCCCAGCCTGCCGGCAGTCGGTGCGAGCGGGTGTGCGAAGGACCTCGTGGGCTGGCTGGGCTGGAAGTGTACGACCGCGTGCGGGACGTGGAGGTACTGGCTCAGGTGAAGACCGAGGAAGCCGAAGGTGGGTGCCAGAACCAGGTCGGCTCCTCTCGCGCCGGCCTGTGTCTCTTCCAGCATCGGCATGATATGGGGTCGCAGGACGCGGTCGAGACGGCGGACGAACGCCACGGGGTTGCTCCGTCCGGCGAGGAGATCCTGCCCCTCGGCGGACTCGATGATCTCCGCGGGGTCGGCCGGAAGAGGATGAAGATCCAGCCCCGCCTCGGCGACCAGATGCTGGTAGCGCATGCTGGCGAGGACCCTCACCACGTCGCCCCGACGGGCCAGTGCCCGGCCCAACGCCAGGCAGGGCTGGACGTCGCCTCGGGATCCCGCAGCGAAGATTGCCACTGTTCGGCCCATGCCGACGCCTCTCTCGAATCACGCGTTGCGTCCCGCGCACCTGCTACCGGATTGACCTCATGACCGTGGGCCAAATGGCGTGCAACTCGTTCTGCCAGTAAGGCCAGGAATGCGTCCCCGGCGTATACAGATGCGTCGTGGTCTTGACACCCACCGAGCGAAGCGCTGACGCGAATCTCTTGTTCTGCTCCGGAAGTGGTGCCTCAGCCACCATGCTCGCCAGTGCCACATCGAGTGAGCGACCCTGGTCCAGCGGTCCGGGCGCACCACTACCCACGGACAGATGGACCCGCGTTCCGCGAAAGGATCTCGGCATGGCGGCAGGGTTATGGGCTTGCCACACGTCGTAGTTCTTCACCGGGTCTCCCCAGACCTTTCCGATGTCGACGCCGTCCCTGGCGGAACCGAGTCCGATAAGCAGGCGCACACCCGGGTCGTTGAGGTCCACGTAAGAACTCATTGCCGCCGCGTACCGGAACATCCCCCGGTGGCGTGCGGCGTAGTTGAGTGCGCCGAAGCCTCCCATGGACAGTCCCACGACGGCTCGTGAGGGTCGGGCACGGTACTTCTTCTCCATGAGCCGCACGAGTTCGGTGGTGTGAAAGGTTTCCCAGCGGGGCCCGCCAGCGTACCAATCACTGTAGTAGCCAGCCTTTCCGGCGTCGGGCATGACGATGAGCACGTCTGATTTCTTCGACAGCGCTTCCACATCTGTTTCGCGTGTCCAGGACGTGTAGTCGTCATCTCCTCCGTGGAACATGTACAGAACCGGAAAGGCGGCTTTTGGCTTCTCCTTCCAGCTCTTGGGAAGAATGACGCGGACCGGAATGGACATGCCCATGGCAGGTGAACCGACCATGAGGTCGAGCATTCGGGCATCGATCTTTTTCACGGCGACGATACGGGCCTCTGCAGCACCAGACTCGGACATGCTGCCCGGACTCCGCTCAGCCGCATGCGCCTCGGTCGAAAGCATGGCGGCGACGAGCCAGAGGCACACCAGCAGGGACTTCATTAGTTGCGGCACTCCTCGAAAAAGAACAAGCTCGAAACGAATGTGAAATGTGAATGACGAGGAACCGAGCATGCCGAAATGCGCTTTTCATTGCCAGCGGACACACCGTTCATGGCACTTTGATGTCACGGCGTCAGCTCCCCGATCCGGCGGCAACTGCGGCTGTCGCCCATACAGCAGAGCAGCAGTTGCGGGGCCCCAGGCCCGCGGTTCTCCTTGAACAGTCGCCAGACGTGAGCCAGATTGGAGCCGAAATGACATCACCCCTGTCCGAAGCAGTCATCGCGGGTGCGGACGCAGTGGATCTCAGGTCACTTCCACTTCCCGATCACTTCCGCGCAGCCTCGGTGCGCGCCTACGACATCGGCATGTTCGAAGGTGTGGAGGACAAGGACGTACGCAAGTCCCTGTCCGTCGGGGACGTGCCGATGCCCGAGCTCGCTCCGGACGAGGCTCTGATCGCCGTCATGGCGAGTGCGATCAACTACAACACGGTCTGGACGGCCATGTTCGAGCCGTTGCCCACCTTCCAGTTCCTCAAGGAGATGGGCAAGGCCGGGGGGTGGGAGGCGCGGCACGACCTGCCGTACCACACCGTCGGGTCCGACGCTGCGGGTGTGATCGTCCGTACTGGGTCGTCCGTGCGGAAGTGGAAGGTCGGTGATCACGTCTCGATCTCGCCGGCCTATGTCGACGAGCAGGACCCCGACACGCACCGCGACGGCATGCTCGGGCTCGGGCAGAAGGCGTGGGGGTTCGAGACGAACTTCGGCGGTCTGGCTCACTACGCTGTCGTTCGGGCGAGTCAGCTGATGCCGAAGCCCCCCGCTCTGACCTGGGAGGAAGCGGCGGTCAACCCCCTGTGTGCCAGTACGGCGTACCGCATGCTGGTCAGCGACCGCGGTGCCCAGATGAAGCAGGGCGACATCGTGCTGGTCTGGGGCGCGACCGGCGGGTTGGGCTCCTACGCCGTCCAACTGGTGCGCAACGGGGGCGGTATCCCGGTCGGCGTGGTGAACTCCGAGGAGAAGGCGCGTCTGCTCAGGTCGCTGGGGTGCGACGCCGTCATCAACCGTCAGGAGGTTCTGGACGGCGACGACACGCTCCTGCAGCGTGCCGAGGGGTGGAAGAAGATGGGGAGGGCGATCCGCGAGGCGGTCGGCGAGGACCCGCACATCGTCTTCGAGCACGTCGGCGCGAGCACCTTCCCGGCGTCCGTGTTCCTGGTCAGGCGGGGCGGGACGGTCGTCACCTGCGGATCCAGTTCCGGCTACCAGCACACGTACGACAACCGGTACCTGTGGATGCGGCTGAAGCGGATCATCGGCAGTCACGGAGCGAACCTTCACGAGCAGTGCGAGGTCAACCGGCTCATCACGATGGGCCATGTGCTTCCCGCCCTGTCGACGACGTATCCCCTGGCGGAGGTCGGGGCTGCGGCCCGCTCCGTCCAGACCAACCAGCACATCGGCAAGGTCGGTGTGCTGTGTCTGGCTCCACGTCCCGGGCTCGGCGTCACCGACCCGCAGGCCCGGGCCCGGGTGGGTGAGGAGCGGTTCCGCCTGTTCCGCAGGTGAGCACCACGGAACAGGCGCGGCGCGGGCCAATCAGCGGGTCGGCCACCCCAGGGCACGGGTGACGTGCCGCGCGATGGTCTCGACGTGGGGCGGGTCGATGACGGACAGGTGGTCGCCCTCAACCGGGACGATCTCGAGCGACGGGCACAGGGGCGCCCATCCCAGGTCGGCGTCCTGCCGGAGGTAGCGCGGGTCCAGCGCGGTGGTGAGCTGCTGCGGCTGCTGGGCACGGTAGAGCACCACGTGGCCGTCGTAGGGACGGGGCACGTATCGCTCGCCGACGCGGGCATCGACGTACGAGGTCCGTTGGTGCTCCATGATCCCCGGGCTCATGTCGAGGCCGGCGTCGGCGACCAGACGCATGATCACGTCGATCTGCTGGTCCTCCGGGGTGGCCGCCAGCTCCTCGTGGGGCAGGTCGAGGCGGTGGCCGTACATCTCCTCGATGTACTCGGCGAAACGGCCGAACCGTTCGAGCAGGAACTCCGGTGTCTCCCGGTGCGCCAGAGCGGCGGGCAGGATGGTGTCGATGAGCCCGAGGAAGCCGACGCCCTGTCCTTCTTGCGTCAGTTGACGAGCCACTTCGTAGGCGAGACATCCTCCGAAGGACCAGCCGAGCAGGTGGTAGGGCCCTTCCGGCCGGATATCCCGGATGAGCGTGCGGTAGTGGGCCGCCTTGTCCTCCATGGTGCTCGGTGCGTCGACGCGCTCCAGCCCGTACACGGGCTGTTCGGCCGGCAGCAGTCCCGTCAGCGGCAGGTAGACCGAGGTCGGCCCGCCGGCGGGGTGGAAGGTGAAGAGCGGGGACCGCGGCGACCCTGCGAGGGCAGGGCGCAGGGTGGTGACTGCGGACGGGCCGGTTCGGTTGACCACCGGCCGGATCAGTTCGGCGACGCCGGCGACCGTGCGGCGAGCGAGGACGGCGTCGGCCGTCAGGATCGGCGGCTCGGTGTCGTCGCCAAGGCGCCGGCGGATGGCGTCCGCCAGGGCTACGGCGGCGGGACGGTCCCCTCCGGCGGCGGTGAAGTCCTCACGGATGTCCTCGGGTCCGTGCCGCAGGACTTCGGCCCAGGCGCTCGCGACCAGTCTCTCCGAGGCGTCCCTGGGACCGAGGGAACTCGGCAGCGAGGGGGACGGCTGTGCCTTCGACGTGCTGCCGGGCGCCGCCGCTTCGGAGCCGGCCTCCGGCCCTGCGGAGTCGAGACCGAGTTGGTCCAGCACTGCGCTGCCGAGTTCGCGCAGGCAGGCACCCCGCAGCAGGAGGGGGGCGGACAGGTCGATGCCGAAGTCCTGGCGGATGGCGTTGCGGATCCGCACCGCCATCAAGGAGTCCAGTCCCAGTTCGGGCAGCGGCGTCGTCTCGCTGAGATCGTGGGCGCCGAACCCCATGATGGCTGCCGTTCTGCCGACCAGACGCGCATACACGGTGTCCGGGGCGGAGCTGCCGAGTGATGCGATGCCGGCCGGACCAACCCAGTCGTCGGCGCCGAGTGCGCTGTCACCGAGAACCTCGGAGAAGAAGGGGATGGCGGACAGGCCGGGGAACGCGGCCAGCACGCGGTCCGTGTCGAGGGGGACGACACCGACGTGCGAGCGGTTGAAGGTGACGAGTTCCTGCAGGGCGTCCATACCCTCGCTCAGCCGGATGGGCTCCAGGGCCGCCGCCGGGTTCCCGGCCGCCGCACCGACGTTCTCCCATGGGCCCCAGGCGATGGAGGTCACCGGCAGGCCGGTGGCTCTGCGCTGGTGGGCGATGGCGTCGAGCCAGGCATTGGCAGCCGCGTAGGCGGACTGACCCGGTGAGCCGACAAGTGCTGCGGCGGAGCTGTAGATCACCCACCAGTCCAGATCGTGGTCGACGATGGCCGCCTCCAGGTTCCGGGCTCCGACGGTCTTCGGACGCAGCACCGTGTCGACGTCCGTCGGCTCCAGATCCGTGATCAAGCGGTTGTGCAGGACACCGGCACAGTGGGCGACACCACGCAGGGTGTGTCCCTCGGCGAGGGCGGCACGCACGAGACTCGGGGACACGTCCGGTTCCGCGATGTCTCCTTGGACGACGGCGACCGAAGTCCCCCTGGCCCGCAGGTCGGCCAGAACGGCCTGGGCCTCGTGTCCGGGAGCACGACGTCCGTTGAGGACGATGCGCCCGGCGCCCTGCTCGGCGAGTCGGCTCGCGGTCGCCAGGCCCAGCCCGGTCAGGCCACCGGTGATGATGTACGCGCCGTCGGGACGCGTGAAGGCCACCTCGGCGTTGCGCTGTGGGCTGAGGTCGGCGCGGGCGAGACGGGCGGTGAGGCGAGTACCGGACCTCCAGGCGATCTCGTCGGCTTCGCCGCCCGCGAGGATTTCCTGGACGAGGCCGTCGACCGCGCCGGGCTGCTGGTCAATGTCCACCAGGGAGGCCCGCAGATGAGGGTGCTCGAGTGCCAGCACCCGGACGAGTCCACGCAGGCAGGCAAGATGCGGCGTACCGAGTTCCCCGGCCCCTGCCGCCTGTGCCAGCACGGTGGCCATCCACAGGCGCGGCGGTTGCCGGTGTGTGCCGCCGGCCAGACGGCGGGCCAGCCGTGCCGCCCCGCGCAGTGGCCGCATGTCGTCGTCGCGTTCGTGCTGCGGGAGGAACAGGACGACGGCGCTCGGGCCGTCCTGCGGACTCCCCAGCCAGGCGTCGAGTTCGGCGTCACAGGCGTCGTCCTGGGCATCGGTCGGCGTGACGTCCACACCCTCTGCTTCCAGGGCCGACACGATCGAGGCCATGACGCTGCCCGCGGCGTCCGGTTCGTCGCTGATGAGCAGGGCACGCTGCAGGTGGCCCGTCGGCAGGGGAACGGTGGACTTCTCCCACTGGATGTCGTAGGTGAACGTGTCGAGGGACCGAGGCACGTCGCGCTGCTCGACGCGACGCGACCGGACGAACCGGGCGACGACCTCGCTCGTGGCGCCCAGGGCGCAGACATGCCACTGGCCGTCGTCCGTGTCCGCCGCCCCGGCGCCGTCGACGGCCGTGCAATGGATGTCGTAACCGGTGTCGAGGACGCCCGGCCCCTTGATGCGCAGGGCCCGTACGCCGACCGGGACGATACGCGCGGTGACCCGGCCGGTTCGGTCGCCGCCCGGTGGCGTGTCCGCGGCGCCCAGCCCATCCAGCATGGCGGTCAGCAGGCGTGCGTAGGACGGACGGTGCGGGTGCCGCGGGTTCTCGGGAGCGAAACGTCGCACGAGGGCCGGGGCCCGTGCCGCGTCGTGAGGCTCGCCCCGGGGTTCGGGATCGCGGGTGATGCGGGCCGAGGCGTAGCAGCGCCAGGCGGTGCCTGCGCCGCGGGCGTGGAGGGTGACGGTTCCGTGGGTGCCCGAGACCGGTTCGTACACCGTGGTCAGGGGGGTACTGCTGGAGATGGCGAGCCAGTGGTGGATCTGCAGGTCCTCGATGCCGAGGTCGGTGATGCCTTCTCGGGCCCACAGGTCCAGGCCGGCTTCGATCACCAACTCCGCGGCCTCGACGAGGGTCAGCACCGCTCTGCCGTGGACCGTGCTCCGGGTGCCGTGCCGACGCGTGCCGACGTCTCCCCGCCACAGCACGCCGCCGGTCCTCGGATCGTCGACGCGCACTCCCAGCAGGAGGTGGCCGTCGGCTCCGGTCGAGGGCACGGGGCGGGGGAACCAGAACCGTTCGTGACGCCAGGCGGGGGTCGGCAGTGCGATGCGCGCACCGGCGGGCCACAGCCCGGGGTCCACCGTGACGCCGGCAAGGTGCAGCCTGGCCAGCGCGGCACGTACCTGGACGGTGTCGTCGGCGTTCTTGTGCAGGGTCGGGACGACCAGGGCCCGGTCACCCGCCGCGGTCGCGTCAAGGATCTCGGTGAGCGGGACGACGGCGATGGGATGGGGGGAGATCTCCAAGAACAGGGTGTGGCCGTCCTCGGTCGCCGCGGTCACCGCCTGTTGCAGGCGCACCGGGCAGCGAACGTTGGCGCACCAGTAGTTGGCGTCGGCTGCCGTGACCGCGCGGGGATCGTCGAGGACCGTGCTGTACCAGGGCGTGGTGGGTGTGCGCGGGCGCAGGGCAGCAAGATCTTCGCGCAGTGGCGCCAGGACCGGGTCGACCGCGGCCGAGTGCCCGGCTCCGCCGACCTCCAGCAGCCGGGCGAGATGGCCCTGCTCGGTCAGCTCGTCCACCAGGTCGCGCACCACGTGCGCCGGTCCGGCCACCGTGCAGCGCTGGGGCGAGGAGTGGACGGCGACCTCGACCCCGGGAAAGCGGCCGAGTACGTCCGCCCGGGACTGTGCGGGCATCTCGATCGCGGCCATCGCACCTGCGTGTGCGGCGTCGATGGTCAAGAGGTGGGCCGATCGGCGGACGATGACGCGCAGTCCGTCGTCGGCATCGAGAGCGCCGGCGACCACGGCGGCCGTGACCTCGCCCATCGAGTGGCCGACGACGGCGGCGGGCTCCACGCCGTAAGCCTGCATGGTGCGTGCCAGGGCCAGCTGGATTCCGAAGAGCAGCGGCTGGATCCGGTCCACTGTCCAGCCGGAATCGGACGTGAGCATGTCGGTCAGCGACGAGCCGGCTTCCGCGAGGAAGACCGGATCGAGTGCGGACACCTGGGCGGCGAAATGTGGGTCGTCGGTCAGCAGGCGCCGCCCCATGCCCTCCCACTGCGAGCCGTAACCGGAGAAGACGAAGACCGGTCGGCTCGCGGTGAACGACTGTGCCGCCGTGGCGTCGGTGCACGCTGGGACCACGCCGGGAACTGTCTCCCCGCGGGCCAGCGCGGCGAGCCCGGCAACCGCCTCGGGGCGGGTCCGCGCGACGACGGCGGCGCAGGACGGACCTCGGCGGTACGAGGCGAGGCTGTGGGCGATGTCGGTGAGCGCGGGCGCGTCGTCGGCCCCCACCCACCGCGACAGACTCGCGGCCACGTCCGCGAGCCGGTCGGAAGAACGGGCGGACACCATCAGTACGTGCGGGTGGTCGCCCTCTTCGCCGTCGCCCGCCGGAGGCCGCCCGGGACCCGGGGCGGTCGGCGGCGCCT
>Ga0136846_1235149_pt1 | contig 23436 bp, 21 predicted proteins | sample HopSoiMetagenom2_FD_96841 | JGI IMG/M metagenome (GOLD analysis project Ga0136846, IMG submission 96841) | Grasslands soil microbial communities from Hopland, California, USA - 2 Assembly 2016 (version 4) | ecosystem: Environmental > Terrestrial > Soil > Grasslands | place: USA: Hopland... | reverse complement strand
GGAGCGGGGGGTCTGGGACGTCGTCAGGTTGAGGGGGAGGGCGATGAGGGCGGCGACGACGCAGGCCATGCCCACTCCGGCCGCCGCGCGGGTCCGGCGGCGGCGGGTCGCGGTGCGGCGGATCTCCTCGTAGCGGCCCGGGGGCGCGCCCAGGTAGGAGGGCGTGGCGGGGGGCGCGAGGAGGATCAGGAGGGGGTCGTCCGGGTCGTGGTCGGGGCCGGGGGGACCGAGATCCGGGTCGTCTTCTTCGTCAAAGCGTGTGGTCAAGGCTTTTCCTCAGGTGGGCGCGGAGCAGTTCACGGGCCGCGTGGAGGTCGGCCTTGATGGTTCCTTCCTTACGTCCGGTCAGCGCGGACACGTCCCGGATCGGCATGTCAGCGTAGTAGTGCAGGAGGATCGGGACGCGCAGTCGTTCCGGCAGGGACTGGACGAGGAGGCGGATGGACGGGTCCGACGGGTCGGTGTGGGGGCGCAGGGCCGCCTCCGACGTCACGTGCCGCATGGCCTTGCGTTCGCGTTCCATCTTGCGCCAGTGGTCCCGGACGATGTTGGCCGCCGTCACATAGAGGAAGCCGCGCGGCTCCTCCACCGAGGTCCAGCGGGCCCACAGCCGAGTGAACGCCTCCGAGGCGATCTCGTGGGCCGTCTCGTCGTCGTCGACGAGCCGGCGGCACCAGCCGGCCAGGCGTGGGTAGAGGGCGGCGAACAGCTCGGAAGCTGCTTTGTCCCGGGACCGTTTCAACGCTCTCCATGGTGCTGTTGCCACCGGCGTGGCACTCGTGGGGGAGGACGGCGGGCCACCGGCGTACGTTCCGGTGGCCCGCCTTCCTTTCTGTGCAAGTACGTTCACGGGCTCGGCGACGTCGACGTCAGCTCGGCGAACACGATCACGTTGTCGAGGTAGCCGCCCGCGTCCCGGGGCCCGCCGCAGGTGATGAGCCGAAGCTCCGGGCGGCTCACGTTCCCGTAGACGTCCTCCGCCGGGAAGTCGGCCTTGGCCACCGTCCGCAGGGACGTGACCGTGAACTCGGCCTCCGTGCCGTTCTCCAGGCGCGCCACGATCTTCTCGCCCCGGCGCAGCCGCGACAGGTCGTGGAAGACACCGTCCCCGTACGCGCCGACCGTGACATGGCCGAGGATCACCGACGGCCCGGTCTGACCCGGCGTCGGCGAGTGCTCGTACCAGCCGGCCTGGTCGTGATCGCTGACCGGGGGCACCCGCACGGTGCGGTCGGGCGCCAGGCCGAGCCGCATGACGGGGGTGTCGACCCCGATGGCGGGGATCCGGAGCCGGACGGGGGCCGAACGGCCCACCGCCCGCGCCGAGTTCGCGGACGCGTGCTTACGGGAGGTCGATTGCGGCTTGCCGGAGTTCGGCTGTGGCGCGGTGCTGCCGGGACTCGCGGTCCCTGTCGTCCGTACGCCCTCGCCGCTCGAGGAGCAGCCCACCAGCAGCGTGGCCGTCGCCGCCGTGACCGCCGTCCCGAACGCGCGCCTGGAGAGCACGGTCACGCCCCGGTCGCCCGCCGACGGCGTACGACGAACACCGCGGCGCAACCCACGGCGAACGCGGCGGCGGCGCCCCCGCCGATCAGGGCCCCCGGAGTTCCGGAGTCCGTCGACGTCTTGGTCACGCCGGTGTTGGGCGCGCCCTTCGGGACCTCGGCCACCTGGGCCGGGGCCTGGGTGGGGGCGTCCTTGCCGGGGGCGTCGCCGGGAACGGGGGTGGCCTCCCCGGCCGGGGCCGGGGCCCGGGTCGGTTCGGTGGCCGGCTCGGTGGTGTCCTGCGTCGGCGCGGTGCTGGGGGCCACGGTCGCGGTCGGGGTCGGGGTCGTGTCGTCGGCGAACGCGGGCGCGGTGGCCGCGAGTACGGCGGTGGCCGCGAGTGCCACGGCGCTGAGGACAGTACGGCGCACGGTACGGCGCATGGAATCGCTCTCTTTCGTCGTCCGCCCCGAACCGCGCCCGGAAGAGGGCGGGTTGGGCTGGGCGGGCTGAGTGACGGATCGAGCGGAGAGACGACTCGGCGGCCGGACGGGTTGTAAAGAGATGGCAAAGCCGTCGAAGGGTCTCGGGCGGCCGGGTCTGCCTCTGCGTACCCCGGCGGTTTACCCCCTGCGTACGCCACAGGTTTACCCGCACTCGTACGAGCGTGGGATGGCATCGCGTACGTGAAATGCCAGGCTCTCCCCGTCGAGCCGGAACCTTCCCGAGGCCGGCGACAGAGCAAGGGGGAACCAATGAAATCGCACAGCAGAAACCGGCGCATTCTGGCCGCGTCCGTCACCGCCGGCATGATGACCCTCGCCACCTTGGCGACAGCCAGCCCCGCCTCCGCCACCGCGAGGGTCTGCGGAAACGGCGGGTCCGCCTCCCTGGGGTACTGGGAGGTCTGCTACAAGATCGTCGGCCACGGCCTGTATGTCGAAGAGGTCATCGGAAGCGCCAGCCGAACCGACGGCAGCAACGGCAACAAGTCGGTCCACATGGAGTACATCAAGGCCGACGGCGTGCACTGGAAGAACGGCTCCCAGTATTCCACCAGCGGTTTTTCGGAGAGCTTTGTCCTCAACGGCTCCGTCGCGAAGGCGGGCAACTACTGCGCCAAGCTCTGGATCGCCAGCGGCGGCAGCCAGCACTACGGCGGTGAGGCCTGCATCTACGTCCACTGAGCCCGAGAGGCTGCCAGAGTCCCCGGCCGCGCCCGGCCGCTATCCGCCCGGGGTCACGAGCCCCGATTCGTACGCCACCACCACGGCCTGCGCCCTGCTGTCCAAATTCAGTTTGGTCATCGTGCGGTTGAGGTGGGTCTTGACGGTCGCCTCGCTGATGTAGAGGCGCTCGGCGATCTCCAGGTTGGACAGGCCGCGGGCGATCAGTTTCAGTACCTCCAGTTCGCGGGCGGTCAACGCCTTGAGGTCGGGGGGCTGTTCGCAGGCGGTCTGCCGGGCGTACGCCTCCACCAGGCGGCGGGTGACGCTGGGCGCGAAGAGCGCGTCGCCACCGGCGATCGCGGCGACGGCGGCGAGCAGGCGTTCCGGGCCGGAGTCCTTGAGCAGGAACCCGCAGGCTCCGGCGCGCAGTGCCCCGTACACGTACTCGTCGAGGTCGAAGGTGGTCAGCATCAGGATGCGGGGCGGGGGGTCGCCGGCCTCGGCGAGGATGCGTTCGGTGGCCTCTATGCCGTTCATGCCGGGCATCCGGACGTCCATGAGGATCACCTCGGGGGCGGTCCGGGCGGCGAGGAGCACGCCTTCCGCGCCGTCGCTCGCCTCGCCGACGACCTCGACGCCGGGTGCGGCACGCAGCAGTCCCACCAGGCCGGCCCGGATGAGGAACTGGTCGTCCACGACGAGCACGGTGGTCATGTGGTGGTGTCGTCCCCCTGCTGTGGGGCCCGCGCGGAGGTCGGCAGGACCAGCCGTACGGCGAAGCCACCTCGGTCCTGCGGGCCGATGTCGATCTGCCCGCCGTAGAGCTTGGCGCGCTCCCGCATGCCGGGCAAGCCGTGTCCGCCGCCGGTTCCCACTCTGGCCGGAATCACCCCCTGCCCGTCGTCCGTGACCGAAACCGTCACCTGGTGCGCTTCGTACGTCAGCCGTACCTGGGCGCTCGCGCCGGGCGCGTGCTTGAGGACGTTGGTCAGGGCCTCCTGCACCACCCGGTACGCGCACAGTTCCACGCCGGGGGCCAGGTCGCGCTCGGTGCCCTCGACGGTCAGGGCGACCCGGGTCCCGCCGGAGCGCAGGCGGTCGGTCATCTCGGCGAGGCGGGCCAGGCCTGGCATCGGGCCGGTGGGGGCGCCGTCGTCGGCGGCGCGCAGCACCATGAGCATGCGGCGCAGCTCTTCGAGGGCCTCCTTGCCGGTGGCTTCTATCGTGTCGAGCGCGCTGCGCGTGGTCCGGCGGTCGGTGTCGAAGACGAAGCGGGCGAGACCGGTCTGCACGGAGATCACGGACAGGTGGTGGGCGACCACGTCGTGCAGTTCGCGGGCGATCCGGCCGCGTTCCTCGGCCACCTCGCGCCGGGCTCTTTCGGCCTGTTCCCGGCGCAGCTGCCGGGCCAGTTCGGCCGCGCGGCGGGCGAGGGTGCCGAACCGCCACAGCATCGCCGGGTAGACCAGGGCCTGTCCGGCGACGGACGACCAGTCGTGGGTGTGGGCCACCGCGCCCGCGTAGATCCAGACCCCGCCCATCAGCGCGGCGCAGGCGACGGAGACGCGTGGCGCTCGCACGGAGGCGACGGTGTAGACGGCGAGCATGGGGCCGAAGCTGCACACGACGGACCAGTAGCCGGCGGTGATGTACACCAGCCAGGTCGCGTGCACGACGCAGCAGACCACGACAGGGGCCCGGCTCCGGAGCACGAGCGGCAGGTGGACCAGGACGACCAGCGCGTAGGCGGTCGCGTCGAGCGGATGGTGCCCCTGCCGCGCGGCCTCCGGCCCCAGCAGCAGGGCCACACCGGTGAGCGCCGCGACGATCAGCGCGTCGACGGCGAGGGGGCGCATCCGCATCGCAGCAGCGTACGGCCCGTCCGGGCGACGGGGCGTCAAACTCCTGCGGTACCGCAGAAGTTGCAGGAACCGCACGGCTACCACGCTGGGTCGGCCCACAGCGCCAACCAGCGTGGGACGACGCCCCACGCGGCCCGACCGTAGCGTCCTGGACCAGGACAGGACGACGCGAACCGCGTCCGTGCGTCGCGCTGTGCGTCGCGCTGTGTGTCGCGTCGCGTCCGTTCAAGGGAGTGACCTTCCAGCGGCTGTGCCATCGCAGGGGAGTGGCGCACCACCTGTCTCTACTCAACCAGGGGAGTCGACATGTCCACGAGCACCAGATCTGTCCGGCCGCGCACGGGTATGTGGCGCCGGGTGCTGGCCACGGCGGCGGTGCTGGCCACCACCGGCAGCGCGCTCACCGTCGCTTCGCAGCCCGCACAGGCGGCGCTGCCGCCCCAGCAGATCGCCGATCCCGTCCACTACTGGAACGACGTCCTGCTCCAGGTCATCCGTCGTGAGGGTGGCGGACCGGGGCCGATGTCCCGTTCCGCGGCGATGCTGAACGCGGCGATCTACGACGCGGAGAGCTCGTACCAGCTGAAGTGGAAGGGCAGGATCACCTCGGAGCCGTACATCTACGCCCACAAGTACGACGGGTGGGTCGAGGGTCCCGACGAAGAGGAGCGGGTGATCGGCCGTACGGCGTACAACATCCTGCTGGGGCTGTACGGCGAGCGGCAGACGCAGTTCCTCGACAAGAAGTTCCGTGACCGGTTCGGCACCGAGCCGACCGATTTCGATCTGCTCGACGTCACGGTCGTCAACCGCATGGTCACGCAGATGAGGAACGCGCGCAGCGACGACGGCTCCCGCAACGAGAAGGTGTACGCCGGCGACAACAAGCCGGGCGCGTGGCGGCCCACCAGCTACCCGGACATGCCCGATCCGTCCTGCGAGCGCGACAGCCAGGCGGTCACGCCGTTCTGGGGCCAGGTGAAGCCCTTCGCCCTCACCTCCGGCTCGCAGTTCCGCCCGGCGAACCCGGGCCTGTACGGGACGTACGAGAAGTTGCTGGCGAGCGACGCCTACAAGGCGCAGGTCGAGGCGGCGCGGTCGGCCGGCGCCGACAAGCCGACCGCGCGCACGCCCGTCGTCAACCGGACGCCGGATCAGGAGGCGGCGGCCTGGTTCTGGGCCAACGACGAGGACGGCACCTACAAGCCGCCCGGCCAGCTGCTTCAGGCGACCAGGGAGGTCTCCCAGGCCCGCCATCTGAACACGTACGAGAACGCCCGGCTGTTCGCGCTCGTCTCCCTCGCCATGGCGGACGCCGGGATCGCGGTACGGGACGTGAAGTTCCTGACCCCGATCGACCTGTGGCGGCCGGTGTCCGCGATCCGGGAGAGCGGGCTCGACCCGCAGTGGAAGCCGCTGCTGAAAACCCGGGCGGGCGTGAACTTCACCCCGTGCTTCCCGGCCTGGGCGTCGGGGCACGCGACGTTCGGCGGGGCCTGGGCCGGCGTGATGAAACGCTACTTCGGCAGCGACAACATCGCCTTCGACATGACCACCGACGAGCCCCAGTCACCGGTGAAGACCCGCCACTTCACCAGCTTCAGCGCGGCGGCCACCGAGGACGCCTTCAGCAGGGTCTGGCTCGGCGTCCACTTCCCGTGGGACGCCGAGGACGGCCTCACCCTGGGTGACAAGGTCGCGGCCCAGGTCTACACCACGAAGCTGGGCAAGCTCTAGGCGAGGAAAAGGCATCGCTAGCGCAGTCGGAATTCCGGGGTGCGGGCGGCGAACAGCTCCGACTGTCTGTCGGCCGGCAGGTTGCCGAGGCGGACCAGGTGCGGGGCGTACGCGAGGGCGTGCGCGCGGGCCGCCTCCCTCGCCGCCCACACCGACCGGACCGTGCCCTGTACGCCCTCCGGCGGATACGACGCGATGACCCGGGCGCATTCCACGGCTGCCGCCAACGAACCACCGGGCGCGGTGACTTCGCTGACCAGGCCGATCGCGTGGGCGCGCGCCGCCGACACCCGCTCGGCCGTCCCCATCAGCGCCATCCGCGCGATCTCCCCGTACGGCATCCGCTGTGCCATGCCCATCGTCTCGTACGCGCTGACCATGCCGTACGTGGTGTGTGGGTCGAAGAAGGTCGCGGTGGGGTCGGCGACGATGAACTCCGACTCCGCGAGGAGGTAGAAGGCGCCGCCGCAGGCCATGCCGTTGACCGCCGCGATCACCGGCTTCCACAGGTCGTTCGCCTTCGGGCCGATCCTTTCGAGCGGATCGTCCACCATGTAGGGCGAGTTGGGCTGGGGGACGACGGCGGAGCGGTCGAGGCCCGTGCAGAAGGCGCGCGGCCCGGCGCCGGTGAGGACGATCGCCCGCACGGTGTCGTCGAAGCGCAACTCCTGCCAGGCGGCGGCCAGTTCGGCGGCGGTGGCGAGGTCGACGGCGTTGAGTTTCGCCGGCCGGTCGAGGGTGACGACGGCGACCCCGGTCTCCTTGTCGGCGGACAGACCCAGGGTCACGGGCGCTCCAGGATCCACTGTGGAAGCCCGGCGGAGGAGAAGACGACCCGCACGCGCGCGCCGATGCGAATCCGGTCCGGGGGATGGGAGTTGAGGGGCGCGTCGGGCCCGCTGACCAGGTTGCCGACCAGCCGGATGCGCGGTGCGTCCGCCAGCTCGACGACGATCACGTTGTACGGGGCCTGCTCGGCGTAGTCCGGGAGGAGCGGGGGGTGCGGGACGACGTACGACCAGACGCGTCCGTGTCCGCTGACCGGCCGCCACTCGCTCGCGAAGGACTGGCAGTGGGGGCAGCAGGGGCGGGGCGGGAAGCGGGGTTCGGCGCAGTCGGCGCAGGTCTGGACGCGGAGTTCGCCCCGGGCCGCGTACTCCCAGAAGGGGGCGCCGTCTTCGTCGACGACCGGTGTCAGCATCTCTCAGCTCCTCAGCAGAAGGGCGGAGGTGGGGACGCCCTCGCCCGCGGTGACCAGGCAGGTGGCGGCCCCGGGGACCTGGGCGGTGCTGGTGCCGCGCAGTTGCCGCACGCCCTCGGTGATCAGGTTGAAGCCGTGGACGTACGCCTCGCTGAGGCCACCCCCGCCGGTGTTCATCGGCAGCCGGCCGCCGATCTCCAGGGAGCCTCCCTCGGTGAACGCGCCGCCCTCACCGCGTCCGCAGAAGCCGTAACCCTCCAGGGAGAGGGGGATGAGGGCGGTGAACGCGTCGTATATCTGGGCCACTTGGACGTCGTCGGGGGTGAAGTCGGCGTGTTTCCACAGGTGTCGGGCGGCTGTCCAGGCCGGGCCGGTCAGCGGGTCGTCGTTCCAGTAGTTGACCATCCCGTGGTGCTGGGCGGGCAGGCCCTGGGCGGCGGAGTGGATGTAGACGGGGGCGCGCCGGCAGTCACGAGCCCGCTCCGCCGACACGACGACACAGGCCAACGCCCCGTCGGTCTCCAGGCAGTTGTCGAACAGGCACAGCGGCTCACTGATCCAGCGGGAGGTCATGTACATCTCGCGGGTGAGCGGACGGTCGTACATGATCGCGGCCGGGTTCTGGTTCGCCCGGTTGCGGCAGGCGAGGGCGACGTTGAAGAGGTGGTCGCGGGTCGTGCCGTACTCGTGCATGTGGCGGCGCGTGAGCATCGCGATCTCGTCGGAGGGGCGCAGCAGCCCGAAGGGGCGCGTCCACTGGGCGGGGGTGGGGAGTTGGGCGGTGGTGTTGCGCCACGGGCGGGGCCCGGAGCCTCTCTTCCGTGATCGCCAGGCGACGCCGACCGTGGCCTGCCCGCTGGCTATCGCGGCGGCGAGATGGGCGACGGTGGCGCAGGAACCGCCGCCGCCGTAGCCGACCTTGGAGAAATAGGTGAGGTCACCGAGGCCGAGCGCCTTGGCGACCTCGACCTCGTCGGTCTCCTCCATGGTGTAGGAGGCGAGGGCGTCGACCTCGGCGGGGGCGATGCCCGCGTCGCCGAGCGCGGCGAGGATCGCCCGGCACGCCAACGTGCGTTCGTTCTCGGGGAGTTGACGGGCGAAGGGGGTCTGTCCGATCCCGGCGATGGCGGTGGCGTCCTTGATCCCGGCGACGTCCCCGCTATCGGCCGTAACTGGTGCGACTGCCATGACTGCACACACCTCCGCGCGAGTGCCCGGCTGCTGACAGGGCGTCAGGTTACAGCTAATCTGACGGTCAGTCAGCTCTTGTGCGGTGAGGCGTTGCGGGGAGGCTCGCGGTGTGCGGTGACGTGGAGTGGGGCAGCATTCCGGGGCTGGTCCGGGCGGCGGTGAAGCGGTACGGCGACACCGAGGCGGTCGTGGACGGTCGTACGCGCGTCTCCTACACGGAGTTGGGCGCGCGGGTGGAACGCGCGGCGGCGGCCTGTGTCGCGAGCGGGGTGGTGGCCGGCGACCGGGTGGCGATCTGGGCGCCCAACTCACTCGACTGGATGGTGTCCGCGCTGGGCGCGGTGTCGGCGGGCGCGATCCTGGTGCCGCTGAACACGCGCTTCAAGGGGACGGAGGCGGCGTACGTACTGGCGCGCTGCCGGGCGAAGTTGCTGTTCGTGACGGGGACGTTCCTGGGCACGTCATACGTGGCCTCCCTGCGGAGAGCGGCCGGGCAGGGTGACGGCGAGGGTCCGCTGCCGGGGCTTCCGGAACTGACGGACGTGGTGGTGCTGGGGGAGGACGCGCCGGCTGAGTTCCGTACGTGGAAGGACTTCCTGGCGGGCGGCGAGGGGATCGACCCGGCGGTCGTGCGGGCGCGGGCGGAGGCGGTGGAGGGCTCCGATCCCTCGGACATCGTCTTCACGTCCGGCACGACGGGACGGCCGAAGGGGGCCGTGATCACCCATGCGCAGTCGCTGCGGGCGTACGAGATCTGGAGCGGGCTGGCGGGGCTGCGGGAAGGGGACCGCTATCTCGTCGTGAACCCGTTCTTCCACACGTTCGGCTACAAGGCGGGGATGCTGGCCTGCCTGATGCGGGGCGCGACGGTGATCCCGCAGCCGGTGTTCAACGTCGACACGGTACTGGCGAACGTGGCGGCGGAGCGGGTGTCGGTCCTCCCCGGCCCGCCGACCCTGCTGCAGTCCGTCCTGGACCACCCGTCCCGGGACGCGTACGACCTCTCGAGCCTGCGACTGGTGGTGACGGGCGCGGCGGTGGTGCCGTTGCGGCTGGTGGAACGGCTGCGCACGGAACTCGACGTGGGCACCGTCCTGACCGCGTACGGGCTGTCCGAGGCGAGCGGGATCGTCACGATGTGCCGCCGGGGGGACGCGGCACCGGTGATCGCGTCGACGTCCGGAAGGGCGATCCCGGGGGTCGAGGTGCGGGTGGAGGCGCCGGTGGGCGAGCCCGGGGAGGTGCTGGTGCGGGGCTTCAACGTGATGCGGGGCTACTTCGAGGACCCGGACGGTACGGCCGAAGTCGTCACCGGAGAAGGCTGGTTGAGGACAGGAGACGTGGGCGTGCTGGACGCCGACGGCAACCTGCGGATCACCGACCGCCTCAAGGACATGTTCATCGTCGGCGGCTTCAACGCCTACCCGGCGGAGATCGAGCAGCAGCTCGGACTGCACCCGGATGTGGCGGACGTGGCGGTGATCGGCGTCCCGGACGCGCGCCTCGGGGAGGTCGGGAAGGCGTACGTGGTGCGGCGGCCGGGGGCGAGCCTGACCGGGGACGACCTGATCGCCTGGGCGCGACGCGAGATGGCGAACTACAAGGTGCCGAGGGCGGTGGAGTTCGGGGGCGGGCTGCCTCGGAACGCGAGCGGGAAGGTGGTCAAGGGGGAGTTGCGGGAGGGGAGTTGAGGGACGGGTGGGGGAAAGGGGGCGGGGGTAGGGGGACTCTGCTCAGCCCTTCACCTCGGTGAGGAAGGCTGCCCAGGCCCCGGCCCTGGACGCACCACGACCGCGATGGCTCCCCCTCCGCGCCACCGCGGTCGTTCCCCGTGCGTAGGTCGTACGTCTGTTGAGTTGGAGCGTCGGAGCCGGTGGCTCAGGCCGTTTCGCCCGTCGCGTGGACGTCGTCCGGCCTGGTGGTCGTCGGTTCCGTCGTCGCGTGGACGTCGCCCAGGACCGTCGCCGTGGCCTTGGTCTTCTTGGCCGGCTCGGTCGTCGCGTGGACGTCGCTCAGTGTGGTGGCGGTGGCCGGCTCGCTCGTCGCGTGGACGTCGGTCGGCTTGACTGTGTCGCTCATGTGCTCTCTCCCCTGAATGGTGACTGGTGGAAAACGGGGCCCGCCCCGCGACTCCCCCGCAGACTGCGGGACGGGCCCCTGGGCCGGTTCACCTCAAGAGGTCCGGCCCCCCTGTCGTTCCGCCTGCCCCCCGACGCGACGGCTCGACAGGGACGAGCCTGCCGGACGGCGATAAACGAACGATGAACGCCGCGCCTGTCCGGATTTTACGCCGTACGCCCGAGCAACTTTCAGCAGCTCGTACGCGTCGCCCGCCCCAGCAGTTCCCGCACCGCTTCCGCCTCCGGCGCCCCCAGCGACTCGAAGACGGCGAGCGCCTCCTGCCAGCACACCTGGGCCCGGTCCAGCTGGCCTATGCCGTGCAACGCCCGCCCCAGGACGGTGAGTACGTTGCCCCGTCGCCACTCGCCGCCGATGCCGCGCAGTACCGTCAGCGCCTGCTCGGCGTTGGCCGCCGCACGGGCGGAGCGGGCGGCGGCGAGGTCGACCTCGGCGAGGCGGAAGAGGGTCATGCCCTCCCACAGGCGCTGCCTGCTGTCCCGGAACACCCGTAGCGCCTCGTCGAGATGACCGGCGGCCTCCGTCAACTGGCCGCTCTGGGTGAGCGCCAGGCCGAGCGCGTAACGTCCGTTGGCCCCTCGTACGGTGTGGCCCATCGCGTCGTACATCGCCGTGCCCTGCTGGGCGAGGGCGACCGCGCTGTCGGTGCGGCCCGTGGCGAGGTGGATGCGGGACAGGTTGCACAGGGCGCTCGCCTCGCCGGGGCGGTCGGCGAAGGCGCGGTAGCTCTCGATGGCGCGGGTGAAGTGGGCCTCGCCCGCGTCGTGCCGGCTCTGGTAGAGGGCGACGACTCCGCTGATGTTGGACGACCAGCAGGCCGTGTACTGGTCGTCCGCCGAGAGCGCCAACTCCGTTGCCCGCTCCGACTCCTGGACGGCCGCGTCGAAGAGGCTCCCGGAGACGTGGTGCACGAAGGCCAGCGTCGTCAGGGCGCGCGCCTCGGTGCGCCGGCACCCGGCAGCCCGCGCCGCGTCCCGCACGGTCGCCGCGACCGCCTCGTACTCCCTGGAGTTGGTGCCGGACTCGGCCAGTTCGACCGCCGCCCACAGCACGTCGGCGGCGCGGCGCAGCGTGTGCGGCCGGTTTGCGGACTGCCGTACGCAGGCCAGCACGCACACCGCTTCGGCGTGCACCCAGTCCTGCGCGGCGTGACTGTCGGCGAACGTCAGCCCGGGATACTGGGCATGCTCGAGGTGGTCGACGAGCTTGTCCTCGGGGCGCTGGACGCGGTAGGTCGCGGCGACCGTCGCGAGGTAGAAGTCGAGCAGCCGGGACATCGCCGACTCCCGTTCACCGGGCGGGTGTTCGTCCCGTTCGGCGCACGAACGCGCGTAGAGTCGTACGAGGTCGTGGTACCGGTAGCGGCCGGGCGCCGCCGATTCCAGCAGCGAGGTGTCGACCAGGGACTCCAGGACCTCCTCGGCGTCGTCGACCGGCAGGTCCAGTACGGCCGCTGCCGCCGCGAGCGAGATGTCGGGGCCGTCCGCGAGGCCCAGGAGCCGGAAGGCGCGGGCCTGTTGGCCGTCCAGGGCGCCGTAGCCGAGTTCGAAGGTCGCCTTCACGGCGAGGTCGCCGGCCTGGAGTTCGTCCAGGCGCCGGCGTTCGTCGCCCAGCTTCTCCGCCAGAACGGACACCGTCCACGTTCTGCGCGCCGCCAGCCGGGACGCCGCGATCCTGATCGCCAGCGGCAGGAAACCGCAGGCCGCGACCACATCGAGGGCGGCCTTGCGTTCCGCGGCGACCCGCTCCTCGCCCACGATCTTCGTGAACAGCTGGAGGGCCTCCTCGGGGGACATGACGTCCAAGTCGACGAGGTGGGCGCCGGCCAGGTCCACCATCCGTACCCGGGAGGTCACCAGGGCCGCGCAGCCCTCCGTGCCGGGCAGCAGCGGACGTACCTGGGCGGCGTCGCGGGCGTTGTCCAGCAGGACCAGGACCCGGCGGCCGTCCAGCACCGAGCGGTACAGCGCCGCGCGCTCCTCCAGCGAGTCCGGGATCGCCGAGTCGGCCGTGCCGAGGGCGCGCAGGAAGGCCCCGAGGACGGTCTCCGGGTCGGCCGCCTGGACGCCGGCGCCCTGGAGGTCGATGTACAACTGCCCGTCGGGGAAGGCGGATCGGGCCTGGTGGGCCACATGCACGGCAAGTGTCGTCTTGCCCACGCCGCCGATACCGGCCAGCGCGGACACGGCCATCACTCTGCCCTGCGCCGACGACGCCGACGAGGCGGACGACAGGACCTTGCTCAGCTCGGAGACGAAGGCGGCGCGGCCCGTGAAGTCCGGGACCGTGGCCGGGAGTTGCGCGGGCCGCACCGGTGCGGGTGCCGGTTCCGGGGCGAGCGGGGCGGAGGGCTCGGCGAGCCCCGGGTCCGCCTGGAGGATGCGCTGCTGCAGCTCCTTGAGGCCGGGGCGGGGATCGACGCCGAGTTCGTCGGCGAGCAGGCGGCGCGTGTCCGCGTACACCGCCAGGGCCTCGGCCTGCCGGCCGCTGCGGTACAGCGCCAGCATCAGCAGTTCGCGCAGGCGCTCACGCAGAGGGTGCTCGGCCGTGAGCGCGGTCAACTCGCTGACCGACTCGGCGTGACAGCCCTGTTCGAGGTCCATGTCGAGGCGGGATTCGAGGAGTTGGAGCAGCCATTCCTCCAACCGGGCGCGCTGTCCGTCCGCGTACGGTCCCGGGACCCCTGCCAGCGGCTTGCCGTCCCACAGGTCAAGCGCCTGGTTGAGGACGTCCCGGGCCTGGCGTAGCTCCCCGGCGCTCCTGGCCTTCTCCGCCTCCGTGGCCAGTTCCTGCGCCACCGTCAGGTCCAGCGCGCCCTCCGCGAGCGAGCGGATCGCGTATCCGCCGGAGTCGCTCACCAGCACCCAGGCGCCCAGCACCTTCCGCAGCCGCGAGGCGTACGTCCGTACCGCCGCCAGCGCCTGCGGCGGCGGTTCCTCGCCCCACAGCGCGTCGATCAGCTCGGCCGCCGTCGCCGTGCGGCCCTCGCGCAGCAACAGTGCCGCGAGCAGCGCCCGTTGCTGCGGGGAGCCGGTGGGCAGCGACGTCTTGTCGCGCCAGGCCCGTACCGGACCGAGCACGCTGAAGCGCAGCGCCGCCGAGGAATCAGCCGGAGAGTCCGCCGGGGACATGACCGGCGTATCCCTGGGATCCCGCTGTGCAGGCACCCGCGGTACAGCCGGTTTGTCACCCATCACCGCTCCCTGCCGAACTTCAAGACACAGGACGTCAGTTTGCCTTGTTCTTGGCATGTGCGTCAGCTCTGGAGACAGTGATCACAGGTCGGCACACGAGGTATTACAGGGTCCTCACACGGTCTTCGCACGGGGTTTCGCGGAAAGGGGGGCACGACAACATAGCTGACGGTCCGTCAGATCGGCGCTACCGTGCCTGTTATGGAGACGACTGTGGAGAGTACGGAGACGACCAGCACCTTTCCGAAGATCATCTCGGTGGACGACCACACGGTGGAGCCCCCCGGCGTCTGGCAGGACCGGCTGCCGAAGAAGTACCTGGACATCGGCCCCCGCGTGGTCCGCGCGCCCCTGAAGGAGATGTCCTTCCTCGGCGGCCGGTTCAAGCCCGTCATGGGCGAACCGGGTGACGACGGCCCGATCGGCGACTGGTGGATCTACGAGAACCTGCGCCGCCCCCTCACCCGCCTCGACACCGCCGTCGGCTACGACCGCGACGAGATCAAGCTCGAGGTCATCACCTACGAGCAGATGCGCCCCGGTTCCTACGACGTTCCGCATCGACTGGCCGACATGGACATCAACCACGTCCAGTCCGCCGTCTGCTTCCCGACCTTCCCGCGCTTCTGCGGGCAGACGTTCACCGAGGCCGAGGACCACGAACTCGGGCTGCTCGGCGTGCGCGCGTACAACGACTGGATGGTGGAGGAGTGGTGCGGCCCGCAGGCCCGGGGGCGTCTCATCCCCCTCACCCTCATCCCGCTGTGGGACGCGGAGTTGGCGGCGGCCGAGGTCCGGCGCAACGCGGCCCGGGGCGTCCGCGCGGTCGCCTTCTCCGAGATACCCCCGCACCTCGGCCTGCCCTCCGTCCACGGCGACGACTGGGACCCCTTCCTCGCCGCGTGCGCGGAGACGGGGACGGTCATCGCGATGCACATCGGCTCGTCGAGCCGGATGCCGTCCACGTCCGCCGACGCCCCGCCCGCCGTCGGCTCCACCATCACCTTCGCCAACTGCTGCTTCTCGATGGTCGACTGGCTGATGAGCGGCAAGTTCGAACGCTTCCCCGAGCTGAAGATCATGTACGCGGAGGGCCAGATCGGCTGGATCCCGTACATCCTGGAGCGCGCGGACGTGGTCTGGGAGGAGAACCGGGGCTGGGGCGGCGTCGCCGACAAGGTCCACCGGCCGCCGTCCGAACTGTTCGCCGACCACGTCTACGGCTGCTTCTTCGACGACGCCTTCGGCCTGCGCAACCTCGACTCGATCGGCGTGGGCAACGTGCTCTACGAGACCGACTACCCCCACTCCGACTCCACTTGGCCCGGTTCGCGCGAGGTGGGCGAGCGGCAGATGGGGCACCTGGACCCGGAGGTCGTGGAGCGGATCGTCCGAGGAAACGCGATCGAACTGCTGGGGCTCACGGCGGAAGGCCTGTGGCGTCCCGGCAGTTCGGTGTAGGCCGACAGGGCCTGGGGGAAGAAACTGGCGTAGAACCCATAGCGTCGCTGGTCATCGGGTACCGTGAACTTCCTTGGGGGGCCAAGTGGTCGGGCTGTGAAGACGTGTTGCCGGACGCGGCTGTCCCCTCAGGTCTTGTCGTGACGACTCAGATCTTTCGTGACGACAGGACCTGGCGTCAGAAGTGACCGCACAGGAAACACGGGGGCCGACCGTTGCCGTACACCGCCGAAATCAGCCGGACCAACCCGGGGTGCTTCATCTTCCTCGTGGACCAGTCCGCGTCCATGAGCGATCCCATGGAGAGCGGTGAGACCACACAGCCACGGGCCGAGGTGGTGGCGGGTGCCATCAACCGGCTGCTGACGGAACTGTCGGTCAAGTGCGCCAAGGAAGAAGGCGTACGCGACTACTTCCACGTCGCCGTGATCGGCTACGGACACCAGCACGTCGGCTCCGCCTACCAGGGCGCCCTCGCCGGCCGCGACCTCGTTCCGCTGAGCGAGGTCGCCAACAACCCGGCGAGGGTGGAGAGCCGGACCAAGAAGGTGCCGGACGGCGCCGGCGGGCTGGTCGAGACGACCGTGCAGTTCCCGGTCTGGATGGACCCGGTGACCAACGGCGGCACGCCGATGACCCGCGCCCTCGGCTACGCGGACACCCTCGTCGGCAACTGGGTCGACGCGCACCCCAGCGGCTTCCCGCCCATCGTCCTCAACCTCACCGACGGCGAGTCCACCGACGGCGACCCGACCAGCGCGGCCATCGGCCTCGCCTCGCACGCCACCGCCGACGGCCCGGTCCTCCTCTTCAACCTGCATGTCTCCGGCAGCGGCGGCGCCCCCATCACCTTCCCGGACAGTGAGGAACAACTGCCGGACACCTACGCCAAGTTGCTGTTCCAGATGTCCAGCGTCCTGCCCAGCCACATGCGTTCGTACGCCGCCTCGCAGGGCCACCGCGTCAGCGAGAGCACCCGGGGCTTCGTCTACAACGCCGACATCGTCTCCATCGTGGAGTTCCTCGACATCGGCACCCGCGCGACGGAGCTGCGCTGACCATGGGGGACATCCCGGCGCTGCCGCCGGCGCAGTGGTTGTGGACACAGAAGGCGGGCAGCAGCGAGCAGGAGTGCGAGGACGCCGCGTACTTTTGGCAGTCCGGAGAGGCGGGCGTCGACAGCGCCGGACGGGCCGTCGCGTCGCTGTACGTCGCGGTGTCCGACGGCGCCTCGGAGAGCCTCCTCGCCCGCGACTGGGCCACGCTCCTGGTCCGCGACGCCGTCGAGTCCATGCGACTCGCCGGCGACTGGTGGCAGGAACTCGGCACGTTCGTACGGGACTTGATGGAACGCTCCGCACTGCACTGGGACGCCTTCCTCACCCGCTACCAGGCTGAGCGCGCCACCCAGGGCAGGCCCATCACCTGGTACGAGCAACCCGGCCTGGAAAAAGGCGCGTTCGCCACAGTGCTGGGAGCCGAGATCCGGGCCACCGTCCTGGACGACGGCACGACCCACTGGTTCTGGTTCGCCTTCGCCCTCGGCGACAGCTGTGTGTTCCAACTGAGGGAAGGGCGTCTGGTGGAGTCCTTCCCTGTGCGTTCGGTCGAGGAGTTCGGGATCACTCCGCAGCTCTTGGGCAGCCGCAACCATGATGTGCGGCTGGTCGCGGAGCGGATGCGGGTGACGTGGGGCGAGCTGCTCCCCGGGGACGAACTCCTGCTCACCACCGACGCGTTGGCGGCCTGGGTGCTGTCACAGTCAACTGACGTCGGCGGCAACGGGATTGTGGCGCTCCCTGCCTTCGACTCCTTCGACCGGCAGGACTTCGCCGATTGGGTCGACGACCAGCGGGCGCGGGGCCGGATGCGCAACGATGACGTGACGCTCGTCCGGATGAGGGCGGGATCGGAGGCGTAGATGGCGGTGTCCCCCGGCGGTGCCCCCGGAACCGGCTCGGCCCGGAGGTTCCCGACGGGAGCGAACTACGCGGAGGCGTTGCAGCACCCCGAACTGTGCTTCCAGGACCCCGAATTGAAGTTCGGCACGGTCCAGCAGAGCCCCGTACTGGGTCCGAAGGCGATCTCCGGGAACTTCGCCAGCGTCTTCTCCGTCACGGCGCGCGGTGGGCAGCGGTACGCGCTGAAGTGCTTCACCCGGGACAGCGCGACGCTCGGCAGGCGCTACGCCGCCATCAGCTCGGCGCTCGGCGGACTCGCCGCGAGCGGGATGTCCCAGCCGTGGCCGGTCGGCTTCGACTTCCTGGAACGGGGCGTACTGGTCGGGCGCGAGTGGTATCCGGCGGTCAAGATGACGTGGGTCCAGGGCACCGGACTCATCAGCTGGATCGAACGCAACCTCCACGACGCCGCCGCCCTGCACACGCTCGCCGACCGTTTCCTCGCCATGACCGCCGACCTGGAGCACAACGGCATCGCCCACGGCGACCTCCAGCACGGCAACCTCCTCGTCGCCGCCGACGGAACCTTCCGTCTCGTCGACTACGACGGCATGTACGTCCCCGCCCTGCGCGGCGAACAGGCCACCGAGAACGGCCACCGCAACTACCAGTCACCCTCCCGTACGGCCGCCGACTTCGGCCCCGCCATGGACCGTTTCTCCGCCTGGACCATCGAACTGGCCCTCATCGCCGTCGCCACGGACCCCGGCCTGTGGACCCAACTCCACGACAGGCACGGCGAGTTCCTGATCCTCTCCGAGTCGGACTTCAAGGAACCGGCGACCTCCCTGGCCTGGCCCGTCCTGCTGAACCATCCGGACAAGCGGGTACGTGACGTCGCCGGCCGGGTCAAGGGCTTCCTCGGCAGGCCCGCGTCCGCCCTGCCGCCCCTGACGGCCGACGCCGTGCGGCTTCCGGCACAGCGGAGGTCGACGCGAGCGGGCACAGGGGCAGGGGCAGGGGTCAGTAGTGGTGCGGGTGGGGGCGGGTACGGGGCGACGCGGCGGCCCACGGTCACGTCCTGGACGCCGGCCGCGTCCGGGGTGCCCGCCTCCGGGGTGCCGGCCTGGATGGCGGGGCGCCTCGCCACCGTGGCCCCCGGCTCCCCGTCCACCCCGTCCCCGTCCCCGGCACCGCAGCCCGCCGGCGCCGGACGCCCCGGGTTCGGCGGGCGCGGCGCCGGTGACCTGGTCGCCGCCGTCGGCGCCCTGCTCAGTACGTCCGCGCCGGGTGCGCTGGTCCTCGCGGCGGCCCAGCCCGTGGACGCCCTGCCCGCGGCACAGGGCGTAGCCCTGCTCACCGCCGCCGCCCTGGTCGGGTGGGGGCGACGCCGGCGTCCCGAATACCGGGCGGCGCGGACACGGGTGCGTGAGCTGAAACGGCGCTCCCGGGAACTCGCGGACCCGGCGAGCGCCCATCAGCGCCTGGAGAAGGAGATCCGCGGCCTCGACGACGCCCTCGCCAAGGACAACACGGCCTCCGACCAGCGGGTCCAGGCCCTGCAGATCGAGCTGCGCGACGGCCAGGCCCGTATCACCATGGACCTCAACCGCCGTACCGACCAGGCGCAGCAGCAGCTGGTGGGGCTGGCGGCGAAGGAGCAGCGGCGGATCGACAAGGCGCTGGAGCCCGCGATCAGGGCGCACATCCAGGACAAGCTGCGCGGGACGCCGATCGACGAGGCGCGGTCGCTCAGCAACATGGGCGGCAAGATGGTCCAGGCGCTCCAGGACGCGGGCATCCACAGCGCGGCCGACTTCATCGGCGTGGACTTCTCGCACAACCCGTCCGTGGTGTTCCTGGTCGGCCCCAGCGGTCAGCGGATCCGGGTGCCCGGCATCGGCGAGGCCCGCGCCGCCGTCCTCAGCGACTGGCGGCAGGGGCTGGAACGCCGGGCGAGGGCGTCCGCACCCACGACGGTGCCGGCGGCGGCCAAGGCCCAGATCAAGGCCGACATCGCCGCGCTCCGGGTGGCGCACCGGACGGAGATCAAGCAGGCGGAGGCCGAGGCCCAGCAGAAGAAGGCGGCGTTGCAGCGGCGGATCACCGACGAACGCGGCCGGCTCGTGGGGCAGCGGCAGCAGCGGGCGATGGATACGCAGCGCCGACGGGCGGAACTGCTGCAGCGGCAGAAGCAGTTGGGCGGCGCGGGGGTGGAGCGGGCACGGGTGGAGGCGGAGCTGGCGGTCGTGCGGGGGGAAGCGCGGGGAGCGCTGGGGGTGGGCGGGTATGTGCGGTTCTTGTTGACGGGGCGGTGAGGGTGGCTGGGGGGCCATCCCGCTATCGGCCCTGAAGGGGCCTTGTCGTCGAACGCCGGACGGGCTGAGAGACCTGGACCCGCGCTGGACAGATACGGCTAACGGATGGGTGGGCGGGAAACACGACCTGGGCCGGAGGCACCCGCACCCCTTGTCCGACGGACCATCACCGGCAACCATGGCCAACGTCGCGCCAATCTGACGTACCGTCAGGTTCAAGGAAGGGACGACGCGCCCATGACGTACGGCATGCAACTCCCCATCCAGTCCCAGTCCACCCTCTACGCCGAACCCTGGGAATCCTCGGCCACCCCCGCCGACCTCCTCGACATCGCCCGCGCCGCGGACCGCGCCGGCTTCGCCTACCTCGCGACCTGCGACCACGTCGCGATCCCCCGCCGCCTCGCCCCCACGATGAGCACCGTCTGGTACGACCCCGTCGCCACCCTCGCCCACCTCGCCGCCGTCACGGAGCACGTCCGGCTCCTCAGTCACGTCGCCATCGTGGGCCTGCGACACCCCCTCCTCACCGCCAAGCAGTACGCCACCCTCGACCACCTCTCCGGCGGGCGCCTGATCCTCGGGGTCGGAGCAGGCCACGTACAGGAGGAGTTCGAGGTGCTGGGGGTCGACTTCGAGCGGCGGGGTGCCGTGCTCGACGAGGCGATCGACGCGTTGCGTGCCGCGCTCGGGCCGGACGAATTCCCGGAGCACCACGGGAAGTTGTACGACTTCGGGGGCCTCGGCCAGCGTCCACGGCCCACGCAGGTACACGTGCCCCTCTGGGTCGGCGGCTCGTCCCCCGCCGCCGTACGCCGCGCCGCCCTCAAGGGCGACGGCTGGCTCCCGCAGGGCGATCCGCGCGACCGGCTCCCGGACCAGATCGCCCGGATCCGTCGGCTGCGCGAAGAGGCAGGCGTCCAGGGGCCGTTCACCGTCGGGGCCATCACCGAGCCGCTGTACGTAGGTGAGCCGGCCTGGGATGTCGGGCGGCGGACGATCAGCGGGCCGCCGGAGGCCCTCGCCGAATCGCTGCGGGCGTACGGCGCGATGGGCGTGGACCAGATCCAGGTGCGCTTCCGAAACCGGAGTCTCACCGAACTCACCGACCAGATACGGCAGTTCGGGGACGAGGTGGGCCCACTTCTGTAAGGCGGCTCCGAAGGCGACCTGTCTGACAGCCTGACTGGTTCTCTTTTAAGTTTTGAACAGGTCCACGCTGGGGCGCGTACGTATGAATGTACGGACGTCACGGTTCCGGCGGAAGGACATGCACGGTGCGCACCTCCCGGCTCGTCGCCCACTGCTCACCCATGTCTCCGTCCTCCCCGACGGCCTCTTCGGCGCCCTCCCCGGCATCGTCGCCCGCCCCGCTGCCCAGGGTGGCCGTCGCCCTCGCCTGCGCCGAGGGTGAGTGGCCGGACGAGGTATGGCCGGCCCCCGACGACCCGCACGTGGGGCGGGCGTCGCGGGTGGCGCCGCCCTACCGTGAGCTGCGCGAGGAAGGCGCCGTGGACGTCGTCGTCCTGCGCTGCGAGGAACCGGCGACCGAGTTCCCGGTGCTGTTGAGGGCGATGGGGGGTGTGAGCGTTCCGGTGATCGTCGTCAGTCCCCGGCGGGACACCGAGACCGTCGTGGAGGTGTTCCGGGGCGGGGCCGGATACCTGGTCGAGGGCGACTACTGCACCTGCATGCTGGCCTCGGCGGTCATGGCGGCCACGGTGGGGCACACCTACCTCTCGCCGATCGCGTGCGCCGCCCTGCGTGAGGGCGTCCAGCGAGTGTCCGGGGAGGGGACGGGGAGCGCGTCCGGCGCGGGGACGGCGATGGAGCGGCTGCGGAGTCGGCTCTCGCCGCGCGAGCGGCAGATCATGGAGCTGCTGTCGACCGGTCTGGGCGCCCAGGAGATCGGGCTGCGGCTGACGCTGAGCGAGAAGACGGTCCGCAACAATCTCAGCAACATCTACGCCAAGCTGAACGCCCGGGGGAGTACGGACGCGGTGCTGAGATGGCTGGGGGCGACCCCGATCGTTCGCTCATGAGAACAACCGGTGTCGCCGTATCCGCTGCCGCTCCTCTCGGATATCGCTAGGGCGCGGGAATCTCCGTCACCGGGATATCCACGTCCGTGACACTCGCGCCGCCCTCGCCGAATCCGGGTTCTGCCCTGACACTGTTCTCCGACTTCTGGATTCCGTTGGCCTGCGGAGTTCCGCACTCGACGTTGCGCAGCCAGAGCCGGCCGTCGGGGGAGCCGCTCTTCAGGAGCTGCGGATAGAAGACGTGCACACTCGTGCCGCCCTCACTCGGCGAGAAGAACACTTTCTGGCCGTTCTGCTCTTCCTTGTACGTGGCCCTGAGGAATCCGCTGACGTCGGTCCGCTTCTCCGCCCACATGAAGAAACCGATGTGGTTGGGTTTCACGGTGTCGGTCCGGGAGAAGTCGAAGCCGGTTCCCTGGTCGTCACGCTTGAGGTTGATCTCCGTGGTGTTGAACTTGGCACCGATCTCGAAGAACGAGTTTCCCAGTTTCGAGTCGGCGGATGCGGTGAACCCGTCCTCCAGTGTGATGGACCTCGACACCGAGGCGGACACGCTGAAACTCTTCGAGAGGGCGCTCGTGGAACCGCAGTTGTCGGTCACGGTGGAAACACGCTGATTGGGTCCGAGACTGTTGTTCCTGAACTGGACGTCGACGAATTCGCAGTTGTCGAGCTTGTCCGAGTTCTCCGCGCAGTCCTTGGTCACTTCGGAGGGGGTGGCGGCACCCGCCTGGTTCATCAGCGGAATGGCCACCGCGATGGCCACCAGCGGGGCCATGGCGATGACGATGCGCTTCTTCTTGCTCCGGTGATTTCCCTTGCGGCCGGTGCGAGTCATGGTGCGTCTCCTTGCGGGAATGCTTGCGGGAATGCTTGCGTGGAAGAGGGGAGTTGACTGCGTTTCCGCAGCTGGATGGGGGGATGGGCCGGGCCTCAGCAGTCGGTCAGGACGGGCTTGGCCACCCCGTCCGCGATGCCCGCCGCCCCGGCGGCGCCCGGCAGGATGGCAGGACCTTCGACGAGCTCCGACGCGACGAAGTTCTTCTCCGGTGAGGGGTTCGTGGCGAAGCTTCCCGGATCGGCGTTGATTCGCACGCGCCATTCTCCGGTCATGCGCTGCATTTTCGGCGTGAACTCCATGTGCAGGACCTTGCCGACCGGAACCTCTCGGGTCTCCGTGTCGCCTGCCGTCACCGACTTGACGGTCATGTCGGTTGTTCCCTTGTGCTTGAGCCAGGACCCGCTCAGAAATCCGAAGAGCCCGCCGCCGGCACCCTGCTGGGTCGCGGTGTACTTACCGGTTCCCTGGGCCACGGTGGCCTTCCAGGTGATCGACACCTTCGCCGCTTCGGTGGCGTTCGGCTCACAGTTCGGAAAGTCGATGGAGGCCTTCTCCGTGGGGCCGTCGAACGACTCGAAGTTGGTCTCGACGTAGTCGCAGTTGTCCGCCTGGAAGCCATCCCCGAAGGAGGCCCCGAAATCCTCCACCGACCTCTGTTTTCCGTTGACCACCTTCGACCTCTCGCACATCTGGATGATCTGATCGGGAGTCCTCTCCTCGGCGGCGTTCGCCGACGGAAGGAGGGCGATGACGGCCCCGCCGGTGGCGAGCGCCGATGCGACCGCCACGAACCTGACCTTCTTGTTCTTCAGACGCCTCTTGGCCATGTCGCTCCGTCCCTGGGAAAGCTTGATCTTTGTTTCACTTGGTCGTGAAGAATTATTGATGTCACCCT
>Ga0136846_1214259_pt1 | contig 23438 bp, 19 predicted proteins | sample HopSoiMetagenom2_FD_96841 | JGI IMG/M metagenome (GOLD analysis project Ga0136846, IMG submission 96841) | Grasslands soil microbial communities from Hopland, California, USA - 2 Assembly 2016 (version 4) | ecosystem: Environmental > Terrestrial > Soil > Grasslands | place: USA: Hopland... | reverse complement strand
TATCCAGGATCGCGCTCAGCGACGCCGAACTCGACCATCTGGCGCCCCAGCTGGATCAGATCATCACGGCCGTCGCGCAGGTCCAGGAGGTCGCCGCCGAGGGCATCCCGCCGACGTCGCACGCGACCGGCCTGACCAACGTGTACCGCGACGACGAGCCGGTCCCGTGCCTGACTCCGGAAGAGGCGCTCAGCCAGGCGCCCGCCGTCGAGCAGCAGCGGTTCAAGGTCCCGCGCATCCTGGGGGAGGACTAAGCCATGTCCAGCGAACTCACCCGCATGACCGCCGCCGAGCTCTCGGAAGCGCTCAGCAAAGGCGACACGACCGCCACCGAGGTCACCCAGGCCCACCTGGACCAGATCGCCGCCGTGGACGGCAAGGTGCACGCCTTCCTGCACGTCGCCGCCGACCAGGCGCTCGACCAGGCCAGGCAGATAGACGAAGAGCGCAAAAAAGGCACGGTCAGGAGCCCCCTGGCCGGCGTCCCGATCGCGGTCAAGGACGTGTTCACCACCACCGGCATGCCCACCACCTGCGGCAGCCGCATCCTGGAGGGCTGGCACCCGCCCTACGACGCGACGATCACGACCCGCCTGAAAAGATCAGGCGCGATCATCCTCGGCAAGACGAACATGGACGAGTTCGCCATGGGCTCCTCCACCGAGAACTCCGCCTACGGCGTCACCCACAACCCGTGGGACCTGGACAAGATCCCCGGCGGCTCGTCCGGCGGCTCGGCCGCCGCGGTGGCCGCCTACGAGGCGCCGCTGGCCATCGGCACCGACACCGGCGGCTCGATCCGGCAGCCCGCCGCGGTCTGCGGCATCGTGGGCACCAAGCCGACCTACGGCGGCTCGTCCCGGTACGGCGTGGTGGCCTTCGCGAGCAGCCTTGACACGCCCGGCCCGTTCGGCCGGACCGTGCTCGACACGGCGCTGCTGCACGAGGTCATGTCCGGGCACGACCCGATGGACTCCACCTCGATCGACGCGCCGGTGCCGCCGGTGGTGGCCGCGGCTCGCGAGGCGGACGTGAGCGGCATGCGGATCGGGGTGGTCACCGACCTGAGCGGCGAGGGTTATCAGCCCGGCGTGCTGGCAAGATTCGCTGAGGCAGTCGAGCTGCTCGAGTCCCTCGGCGCCAAGGTGACCGAGGTGTCCTGCCCCCACTTCAGGTACGCGCTGCCCGCCTACTACCTGATCGCGCCCAGCGAGTGCTCGTCCAACCTGGCCCGGTTCGACGCGATGCGGTACGGCCTGCGCGCCGGGGACGACGGCACCCGGGACGCCGAGGAGGTCATGGCGCTGACCCGCGAGCAGGGCTTCGGCGCCGAGGTCAAGCGGCGCATCATCCTGGGCACGTACGCGCTGTCCAGCGGCTACTACGACGCCTACTACGGCAAGGCGCAGCAGGTCCGCACGCTGATCATCCGGGACTTCGACGCAGCCTTCGGCCAGGTCGACGTGCTGGTGTCGCCGTCCACGCCGACCACGGCGTTCCGGATCGGCGAGCGCGCCGACGACCCGATGGCCATGTACCTGGCCGACCTGTGCACGATCCCGTCGGACCTGGCCGGCAACGCGGCCATCTCGGTTCCGTGCGGCCTGGCCGACGAGGACGGCCTGCCGGTCGGGCTGCAGGTGATGGCGCCCGCCATGGCCGACGACCGGCTCTACCGGGTCGCCGCCGCCGCCGAGGCCGCGCTGACCGGCCGCTGGGGTCACCCGCTGCTCGAAGACGCGAAGGGACTGTAAGTGACTGAGACCCTCGTCCCGTTCGCCGAGGCGACGGAGCGCTACGAGCCGGTCATCGGCCTGGAGACCCACGTGGAGCTGGGCACCAGGACCAAGATGTTCTGCGGCTGCACGACCGGCTTCGGCGCCGAGCCGAACAGCCAGGTCTGCCCGGTCTGCCTGGGCCTGCCCGGCTCGCTGCCGGTCATCAACGTCAAATCGATCGAGTACACCATCCGCATCGGGCTGGCGCTGAACTGCCAGATCGCCAGCTGGTGCCGGTTCGCCCGGAAGAACTACTTCTACCCGGACATGCCGAAGGACTTCCAGATCTCCCAGTACGACGAGCCGCTGTGCACCGACGGCTACCTCGACGTCGAAGTAGACGGCGAGACCGTGCGGATCGGCATCGAGCGGGTCCACCTGGAGGAGGACACCGGCAAGTCGCTGCACGTGGGCGGGGCCACCGGGCGCATCCACGGCGCCGAGTACTCGCTGGTGGACTACAACCGGGCCGGCATCCCGCTGGTCGAGATCGTGACCAAGCCGGTCCCCGGGACCGGCGCGGGCGCCCCGGTCGTCGCCCGCGCCTACGTGACCGAGCTCCGCGACCTGCTCCGCTCCCTCGGCGTCTCCGACGTCCGGATGGAGGAGGGCTCGCTGCGCTGCGACGTGAACACCTCGATCGCGCCGCGCGGCGCCACCGCGTGGGGCACCCGCACCGAGACCAAGAACGTCAACTCGCTGCGCTCGGTCGAGCGCGCGGTCTACTTTGAGATCGAGCGGCAGGCCGCGGTGCTCGACGCGGGCGGCCGGATCGTCCAGGAGACCAGGCACTTCCACGAGGACAGCGGCACCACGACCTCGGGCCGGTCCAAGGAAGAGGCCCAGGACTACCGCTACTTCCCCGAGCCCGACCTGGTCCCGGTCGCCCCCGACGCCGAGTGGGTGGAGCAGCTCCGCGCCGCCCTGCCCGAGGCGCCGTCCGCCCGCCGGGCCCGGCTCCGGGCCGAGTGGGACCTGTCCGAGTCCGACATGACCGCGCTGTCCAACGCGGGCGCGCTCGACCTGGTGGCCGGGACCGTCACCGCGGGCGCTTCCCCGGCCGACGCGCGCAAGTGGTGGCTGGGCGAGCTGGCCCGCCGGGCCAACGAGGCGGCCCAGGAGCTGAAAGACCTCCCGATCACCCCCGCCCAGGTCGCCCGGGTCGCCGCCCTGGTCACCGCGGGCACCCTCAACGACAAGCTGGCCCGCCAGGTGATCGACGCCGTGCTGGCCGGCGAGGGCGGCCCTGACGAAGTGGTCAAGGCCCGCAACCTGGCCGTGGTCAGCGACGACGCCGCGCTCACGGCCGCCGTCGACGACGCCATCGCGGCCAGCCCGGACGTGGTCGCCCGGATCCGTGACGGCAAGCTGAACGCGGCCGGCGTCCTGGTCGGCGCGGTCATGAAGGCCACCCGCGGCCAGGCCGACGCCGCCCGCGTCCGCGAGCTGATCCTGGAGCGTCTCAGCTAGGCAGGCCGCTAGCCTGGCAAAGCTGAGCCCCGCCAGGCCCCGGGGCCGGGAGACAATGGCCGGCGGAGCGCGCGTGACCGGTCCGACCAGCCATTTTTGACCGAACGGGGCCGGCCGGGAGCATCGTTACCACCGCCGCGCGCCGCCAGCACGGCGACCAGGGCGGCGATCTCTTCTGGGGTCGCGTCTCCGCGTACCACGCGGAACAACGGCCGGGCAGCGGGCTGATCGCCGTCAGCGGTGGGTGTCATGCTGCCCCGTTCGGTAGGAAAGCTTTTCAGCCGCGGGACTTGCCCAGGCTGATGCCGAACTCCCTGTGCACCCGCTCCCAGAAGGCGTCCCGCAGCCATTCCCTGGCCTCCTGGTAGGGCCGCAGCGACAGGCCGAGTTCCTTCTCGGCGTCGACCAGCAGTTCCTTGTCGATGACGGGCGGCAGGATCGGGCCGGGCAGCAGGTCCCTGATGTTGTCCCGGCCCCGGGTCAGGATCCACTTCTGGGCCACGTGCTCGCCGGCCTCCTCGACCCGGGACCGGTCCGGCCCGAGGCGGGGCATCGGGCCGGTGTCCCTGATCGCCGGGAAGCTGCCGGTATCGCGCAGGGCCGGGAAGCTGCCGGTGTTCCGCGACACCGGCCGGACCGGGCGCTCACCGAAGATCTGGGCCGGAGTGGGGGCCGTCGGCGAGGGGCCCAGGGACCCCAGGGTCGGGTCGGACCGCGGGTCGGGCGCCGAGAGGTTCTTGGTGAAATAGGGTCGCAGGAACGAGCCTTCGAGCACGTCCACCGTGTCCGACTCCCAGACCAGGCGCTCGGCCTGGTTGGTGCCGTACGGCGGCTCGACGCCCCACAGGTGCACCCGGACCCCGAACGCCTGGGCCGCCTCGACCGCGGGCACCATGTCCTCGTCGCCCGCGATCAGCACCGCATCGGTGATGGCCCGGTGCCGGGCCAGCGCCTCCATGTCCGCCCGGATCTGCGCGTCGACGCCCTTCTGCTGGCCGCGCGCGTTCAGGTTGCCGAGCCGGAGCTTGACCCACGGCATCTGGGCGATGACCCGCTGGTCGATGGTCGGCACCCGGTCGCGGGCGGCGTCATACCAGTAGACCCGGAGCAGCTCGCCGCGGATGATCTCGTCGGCGTGCTTGGTGACCACCTGGATCAGCGGGACGGCGTCGACCCGGAAATCCCGCCGCGCGGCCGTGCCGAACAGCAGTTCGCCCGCGGCGGCGTAGATGTAGCCGACGTCCACCATGACCGCGTAACGGGCCAGGATGGGGAGCGGGGCAGCGAATTCGGTCATCACCACAGACTCTAGGCCAGGTAGCAGGGTGCGCGTGCCAGATGTGCCACTTTAGCCGGCGGATTGGATATTGACGGATACGGATGGTAAGCAAATGCTCTGCGCAGTTGCATCTTAAGCATTCTAGAGCGGGATGTTGCCGTGTTTCTTAGGGGGCAGGGTCTGTCGTTTGGTGCGCAGGGTCCGCAGCGCGCGGGTGACCGCCAGCCGGGTCTCGGCCGGCCGGATGACCGCGTCGACGTAGCCCCGCTCGGCCGCGATGTACGGGTTGGCCAGCGTGTCCTCGTACTCGGTGATCCGCCGGGCGCGCAGCGCGTCCGGGTCACCGGCGGCGGCGAGCTCGCGCCGGTACAAGATGTTCACCGCGCCCGGCGCGCCCATGACCGCGATCTGGGCCGTGGGCCAGGCCAGGTTGACGTCCCCGCCCAGGTGCTTGGACCCCATCACGTCGTAGGCGCCGCCGTAGGCCTTGCGGGTGATCACCGTCACCTTCGGCACGGTGGCCTCGGCATAGGCGTAGATGAGCTTGGCGCCGCGGCGGATGATCCCGCCCCATTCCTGGCTCACCCCGGGCAGGAAGCCCGGCACGTCGACGAAGGTCAGGATCGGGATGCTGAACGCGTCGCAGGTCCGGACGAACCGGGCCGCCTTCTCCGAGGCGTCGATGTCGAGGCAGCCGGCCAGGTGCATCGGCTGGTTGGCCACCACCCCGGCCGGCGCGCCGTCGACCCGGCCGAAGCCCACCACCATGTTCGGCGCGAAGCCGGCGTGAACCTCCAGGAACTCGCCGTCGTCCAGCACGTGGGTGATGACCTCGTGCATGTCATAGGGCTGGTTCGGCGAGTCGGGGATGACGGTGTCGAGTTCCGCGTCGGTCTCGTCCGGTTCGGTGCCCAGCTCGGGCGCCTCCAGCCGGGGGGCCTCGTCCAGGTTGTTGGACGGCAGGTAGGACAGCAGGTCCCGGGCGAAGTCGATGCAGTCCTGCTCGTCCTTGGCCTGGTAGTGCGCGACCCCGGACTTGACCCCGTGCGCCTGCGCCCCGCCGAGGTCCTCGAAGCTCACGTCCTCGCCGGTCACCGTCTTGATCACGTCCGGTCCGGTGATGAACATGTGGCTGGTGCCCTCGACCATCAAGGTGAAGTCGGTGATGGCCGGGGAGTAGACCGCGCCGCCCGCGCACGGGCCCATGATCAGCGAGATCTGCGGGATGACGCCGGACGCCATCACGTTGCGGTAGAAGATCTCGGCGAACAGGCCGAGCGCCACCACGCCCTCCTGGATGCGGGCGCCGCCGCCGTCGTTGATGCCCACGATCGGGCAGCCGGTCTTCAGCGCATGATCCATGATCTTGACGATCTTCTCGCCGTAGACCTCACCCAGCGAGCCGCCGAACACCGTGAAGTCCTGGCTGAACACGCAGACCGGACGGCCGTCCACGGTGCCGTAGCCGGTCACCACGCCGTCGCCGTAGGGCCGGTTGGCCTCGATCCCGAAGTCGTGCGCCCGGTGCCGGGCCAGCTCGTCGAACTCGGTGAACGAGCCCTCGTCGAGCAGCATGCCGATCCGCTCCCGCGCGGTCCGCTTGCCCCGCTCGTGCTGCTTGGCGACCGCCTGCTCGGAGCCGGCGTGCACCGCTTCCGCTCGCCGTCGTTCCAGGTCGGCGAGCTTTCCCGCGGTGGTGTGCGGGTCTGGCTGGGCGGCGGTCGGCGCTCCGTCCGACTCGGCGGCGTTGGTGCTCATGGGGAACAGGCTAACGGGCCGTTAACATGAGCGGATTACGCTCTAGCCGTGAACAGGGACACAGGCAGAGTCAGGGAGCGGGATCGCGCGGCGCTCCCGGAGCCGATGCGGCGCGACGTCCGGCTGCTCGGCGACATCCTCGGCGAGGTCATCCGCGACTCCGCCGGGGACGAACTGCTGGCCGACGTGGAGCGGCTGCGGCGCGCGGTGATCGAGGCGCGGCATAGCGAGCGCGGCGGCCGGGACGACGCCGCCGGCCCGGGGGACGATCCGGCCGGGGACGAGATCATCAAGCTGGTCGGGTCCTGGAGCCTGGCGGCGGCCGAGCAGGTGGCCCGGGCCTTCGCCGTCTACTTTCACCTGGCCAACCTGGCCGAAGAGCATCAGCGCATCCGTAACCTGCGAGAACGCGACACGGGCGGCGAGCCGGTGCGCGAGTCGCTGGCCGCCGCGGTGGCCGAGGTCAGCCACGACGCCGGGGCGGAGCAGCTGGCCGGGCTGCTCGGCTCGCTGCGGGTCCACCTGGTGCTCACCGCGCACCCCACCGAGGCGCGCCGCCGCGCCGTGGTGGCCGCGCTGCGCCGGATCAGCGGCCTGCTGGACCGGCTGGACGACCAGCGCACCGGGGCCGCGGACCGCGAGGAGGCCCGGCGCGGCCTGCGCGAGCAGGTCGACCTGCTGTGGCGGACATCACAGCTGCGGGTCAAGGCGATGGACCCCATCGACGAGGTCCGCACGGTGATGACCGCGTTCGACGAGACCCTGTTCCGGGTGGTCCCCGCGGTGTACCGGGAACTCGACCGGGCGGTGGCGGCGGCCGACGACCACGTCGAAGTGCCGCCGGTGCCCGCCTTCCTGCGCTTCGGCAGCTGGGTGGGCGCCGACCGGGACGGCAACCCGTTCGTCACCGCGCAGGTGACCCGCGAGACCGCGGCGATCCAGGCCGACCACATCCTGCGCGCGCTGGAGAACACCACCACCCGGATCGGCCGGGCGCTGACCCTGCACGCGGCGACCACGCCGCCGTCGGCCGCGCTGCGCCGCGCGCTGGCCGCGGCGCACGCCGCGCACCCGGAACTGCTGGCCGAGATCGAGGCGCGCTCGCCGCAGGAGCCGTACCGGGCCTACCTGCTGTACGCGGCGCAGCGGCTGGCCGCGACCCGGACCCGCCACGCCGACCTGGCCTACCCGGGCCCGGCCGGGTTCCTGGCCGACCTGCGCCTGGTGCGGCAGTCGCTGGCCGCGGCCGGGGCGGCCACCCAGGCCCACGGCGAGCTGCAGAACCTCATCTGGCAGGCGGAGACGTTCGGCTTCCACCTGGCGGGCCTGGAGGTGCGGCAGCACAGCGAGGTGCACGCCCGGGCGCTGGCCGAGCTCCGCGCGGCCGGCCCGCCGGGAGCCGAGCCCGCCTCTTCGTGGTCGGCCAGGACCGAGGAGGTGCTGGCCACGTTCCGCGCGGTGGCCTGGATCCAGGACCGCTACGGCGTGGACGCCTGCCACCGGTACGTGGTGAGCTTCACCCGTTCGGCCGATGACATCGCCGCCGTCTATGAGCTGGGCCGGTACGCCACCGCCGGCGGCCGGATGCCGGTGCTCGACGTGGTCCCGCTGTTCGAGAGCGCCGTCGACCTGGCCAACGCGCCCGACGTGCTGACCGGGATGCTGAAACTGCCCGAGGTGGCTGGGCGGCTGGCGTCCAGCGGGCGGGAGCTGGAGGCGATGCTCGGCTACTCCGACTCGGCCAAGGAGCTCGGCCCGGCCAGCGCCACCCTGCGCCTGTTCGACACCCAGGCCCGGCTGGCCGCGTGGGCGTCCGGGAACGGCATCAGGCTGACCCTGTTCCACGGCCGCGGCGGCGCTCTCGGCCGCGGCGGCGGCCCGGCCGGCCGGGCCGTGCTGGCCCAGGCGCCCGGCTCGGTCAACGGGTCGTTCAAGGTCACCGAGCAGGGCGAGGTCATCTTCGCCCGGTACGGGCAGCAGGCCATCGCCAAGCGGCACCTGGAGCAGGTCGGCTCGGCCGTGCTGCTGGCCTCGTCGATGAGGATCGCGTCCCGCACCGCGGCGGCCGCCGAGACCTACCGCGATGTCGCCGGCCGGATCGACAAGGCCGCCTGCGCGGCCTTCCGCCAGCTGGTCGAGGCGGACGGCTTCGCTGGCTGGTTCGCCCGGATCAGCCCGCTCGGCGAGATCGGCGGCCTGCGCATCGGCTCCCGCCCCGCCAAGCGCGGCCTGGCGTCTTCCGCCGGCGGGGCCGCGGGGGCCGCGGCTGGCGCCCCGCCCGCGGCTGGCGCCCCGCCCGCGGCGGCTATGGACCTGACCGACCTGCGGGCGATTCCGTGGGTTTTCGCCTGGTCGCAGACCCGGATGAACCTGCCCGGCTGGTTCGGCCTGGGCAGCGGGCTGGCCGCCATCGCCGACGCGGACGGCCCCGACGTGCTGCGCCGGGCCTACCGCGAGTGGCCGCTGTTCGGCGTGCTGCTGGAGAACGCGGAAATGAGCCTGGCCAAGACCGACCGCCGGATCGGGGCCCGCTACCTGGCCCTCGGCGGCCGCCCGGACCTGACCGAGCTCGTCCTCGCCGAGTACGACCTCACCCGCCGCCTGGTCCTCACCGTCACCGGCCACGACCGCCTGCTGGCCAACCGCCACGTCCTGTCCCGCGCCGTCACCTTGCGCGATCCCTACGTGGACGCCCTGTCCTTCCTCCAGCTCCGCGCCCTAGCCGCCCTCCGCGAACCCGGCCCCGCGACGCGCGAGACCAGTCCGGCGCTGACCCCCGAGGACCGCGACCGCCTCGAGCGCCTGCTCCTGCTCACCGTCAACGGCGTAGCCGCCGGCCTTCAGAACACCGGCTGACCGGCCAGCCGGCTCGTGGTGAACTCCGGGAACGCCGGATCCGGAGCCCTCGTCAAGACCGGCTAGTCCGCGATGCGGATGCGGAGGCGGCGGAAGCCCTTGCCCTTGCTCTCCATCTTGACGACCTCGATCCGGCCGACCTGACGGGTGGAGGCGACGTGGGTGCCGCCGTCCGCCTGCTGGTCCAGGCCCACGATGTCGATGATCCGGACCTCCTTGACCTCCGGCGGCACCAGGTTCGTCGCGGTGCGGATGATGTCGGGCAGCGCGAACGCCTCGTCGCGCGGCAGCACGCGCGCGTCGATGCGCCGGTCGGCGGTGATCTCGGTGTTGCAGGCCGCCTCGATCGACTCGCGGAAGCCCGGTGGCACCTCGGGCAGGTCGAAGTCCATCCGCGCGGTCAGCGGCTCCATGTTGCCGCCGGTCACCAGCGCGCCGAAGTCGCGGAACACCACGCCGCACAGCACGTGCAGGCCGGAGTGGGTGCGCATCAGCGCGGTCCGCCGGCCGTCCTCCAGAGCGCCGCGCACCGCCGAACCAACCGGTGGCAGCGGGTCATCCTCGGCCGGTATCAAATACAGGTCGTCGCCCTTGCGGGCGTCCACGATCCGGGTCTGCACGCCGCCCCAGAGCAGGACGCCGTGGTCCGGCGGCTGGCCGCCGCCGCCCGGGTAGAACGCCGAACGGTCCAGCACGATCCCGTCGGGACCGGCCGCGAGCACCTGGGCATCCCACTCGCGCAGGGTCTGGTCGTCGAGTTCGAGCCGGTGCGTGCGCCACTGCGTGTCGTCCATAGCGGAAGCCTAGTCCGCCGTCGTGCCCTCCACAGCGGGCCCATCCGTACCCGGTCCGGCCACCGCGGGCGCCCCAGCACCCGCCGCCCCGGAAGCCCCGGAAGCGACTGGCTTGCGGACGAGCGTCAGCCCCAGGGCCAGGCAGGCGAACGGGACCGCCGAGATCGCGTACCGGTAGTCGAGTTCGTGGGCCGCGATCGGCAGCACCAGGTTGACGATCGCGACGCCCCAGGCCAGGAACGCGAACCGGCCGAAACCGCGCCACCGCCTGATCAGCATGACCAGGCCGCCCGCCATCACGCCGAAGAACACCACGCCCGGGAACCACACCGGTGACTGGTACAGGAACATCAGGTACGCCCACGGCTGGTGCAGGTGCGTGTTTTCCTTGGTGAACGCGTACCGGTTCTCCCAGTACGCCATGTACGCGGCCTCGGGGCTCACGTGCGGCGTCGTAGTGAACTGCATGGCCAGGTAGTCGGTCTGCCGGTCGGTGGTGAAGAAGGTCTCCAGCACCTCCTTGCCCACCGTGGCCAGATAGGCCCCCGGCTGGGCCAGGATGGCCCGCTCGGCGAACTTCGTGGCCAGCTTGTTGTTGGCGGCGTTGACGCCGGGATGGGCGCCGACCCGGTACCAGGCGCCGGCGTCCCACAGGTAGTCGGCCGGGGTGCGCTCGGTCAGCAGGGCGGGGATGGACCAGGCGGGGGCGGACGCGGCCGGGTGGCCGGGCTGGTTCTCCGGGCACAGCGGGGCCAGGCTGGCCGGCGGCTTGATGACCGAGCAGTTGGCGAACGACATGGTCCGTGACCACAGGAACAGCCCGCTGCTGTCGGTGATGTTGAGCTGGCCGTGCTCGCCGAAGAAGATGGCCACGTAGATCCCGAGCGGCACCACGAAGGCCACGATGCCGGCCGCCAGGACCTTCCAGCCGACCCGCATGATCAGCAGGTAGATCAGGATGACGACCGCGACCGGCGCGCCGTTGCCGCGGATGACCGAGGCGTAGGAGACCAGCAGCCCGACGATCGCCGCCTGCCAGCTGGCCGGCCTGGGCCGGACGATGAGGATCGCCACGGCCATCATGAGCACCAGCGTGAACAGGGTGTCGGGCAGGATGGAGGACTCGAGCCAGATCTGCCGTGAGTCGAACAGCGTCGGCGCCGCGGCCAGCACCGATCCCCAGGCCGGCAGCCCGCGGGTGCGCAGCACCGCGTAGATGATCGTGCCGAGCAGTATCCCCATCACGTGCTGCACCGTGGTCACCAGCAGCAGGCTGTGGAACGGCTGGAGCGCGTGCAGCATGAGCGGGTACCCGGCCGGCCGCAGCTCCGCCAGCGGCAGCAGCTGGACGCTCTGCTTCATGTAGGAGAAGGAGTCCTGGATGAGCAGGGCCGGCTTGAAGCCGAGCGCAGCGATCACCCGCGGGATAACCGACAGGCAGGCCGCGATGACGAACAACCGGTGGTGGCGCCACAGCGCGGCGGGTTTCACGTTGGCCGCGACGGCCGTAACCTGTCGTGCGTCCCAGGAGATCTCCGGCGGCCACAGCCGGAAGCTCCGCCGCCGCCCCGGCGCGGCGTCATCCGGCGGCGCGGAACTTCCCGGAAGCGCGGAATTTCCCGGAAGCGCAGCGCCGTCACCGCGCTGGCTCGTTCCGAGGTCGGTCAACGATTATCCCTCCTCCTGGCACCTGAACAATAGTTGGTCACTATGCGAACCGAGAACGAAACCCCGGCCCGCGGGCCGCTGGCCCCGGCCGCGCTGCGCCGCGCCGCCGTCCGCCCCGGCGGCCTGTGGCGCGACGTCGAGGTGGTCGAGAGCACCGGCTCGACCAACGCCGACCTGCTGGCCCGGGCACTGCGGGGCGAGCCGGAAGGCACCGTGCTGGTGACCGAGCACCAGCAAGCCGGCCGCGGCCGGATGGGCCGCACCTGGACCACGCCGCCGCGCGCCGCCCTGACGTTCTCCCTGCTGGTACGCCCGGCCGAGGTACCCCCGGCCCGGCGCGGCTGGCTGCCCCTGCTCACCGGGGTCGCCGTCGTCGAGGCGATCACCAGCGTGACCGGAGTGCCAGCCAACCTGAAATGGCCGAACGACGTGCTCGCCAGCACCGGCAAGCTCGTCGGCATCCTGGCCGAAGCGGCCGCGGACGCGATCGTCGTCGGCGTCGGCGTCAACGTCTCCACTGAGGCCAGCGAACTGCCCGAACGCGGCCCGGGGGCGCTGCCCGCCACCTCCCTGCTGCTAGCGGGCGCCCCGGCCGCAACCCTCGACCGCGGCCCGCTGCTGCTCGCCATCCTGACCGCCGTCGAGCGCTGGTACCTGGCCTGGCGGGCCGGGAACGGCGACCCGGAAGCGAGCGGCCTGCGCAAACGCTACACCGAGTTGTCGGGCACGATCGGCCGTCACGTCCGGGCCGAACTCCCCGGCGGTCAGGCGCTCTGCGGCCCTGCCGTCGGCGTCGACGCGGACGGCCGGCTGCTGGTCGGCTCCTCCTCCGGCACCGGCACCGTCCCGGTCGCCGCCGCCGACGTGGTCCACGTGCGCTGAGCCGCCACCGCGGACCCGGGCGCGAACGCCAGTGCCGCCGCCAGGCAGGCGGCCCCGCTGCCAGTAGAAGCTCAGCGCGACGTCGTGCCCCACCGCGGCGGCGTACCCGGCCGGCTGGGCCGCGATGGCCCGCAGCGCGAAGTGCAGCGCGAGCCGGTTGGTCCGGGCCGAGAACCGCCCGCCGGGCAGCGCCGGCAGCGGCGAGTTCGCGTCCCAGATCTACAGCGACGCGGCCACCCGCGGTCCCGTCGGCGGGCACAGCGCCCGCTCGCCGGCCGGCGGCTTGATCACCGCGCAGTTCGCGAACGACATCGTCCGCGACCACAGGTGCACCCCGTCGCTCCTGGTCACGCTGAACTGGTGCTCGTGCTGGCTGAACCAGGCGGAGTAGGCCGCCACCGGCGCCGCCCCGGCCAGCAGCGCGGCCACCACCGTGACCACGCCCGCCCGCCGGATCAGCAGCGCGCCCAGCAGGACCACGAGCAGCACGGCCAGCAGCACCAGCCCGACCGGCCACAGCAGCGCCGAAACACCCAGCAGGAAGGCCGCCACGACCGTGCTCACTCCCCGCCGCTGGCCCGGTGACCGCAGCAGCAGGTACAAGGCAGCCAAAACCAGGAGGCCGAACGGACCGCCGGCCGTGCCAGTATTTGCGTATGACCTCCGACCCATCGCTCATCGAGGATGAGCATCTCGTCCTGCGGCTGCATCCGCACTGGAAGACGCTGGTCCGCCCGCTGGCGGTGGCGGTCGTGGTCATCGTGATCGCGCTGGTGGCCGAGGTGCTGATCCCGTCGGGTAAAGCCGCCGCGATCGGGCGGCTGGCGGTCGCCGTGGTCGGGATCCTGATCTTGATGATCTGGCTGATCGTGCCGATCCTGCGCTGGCGGACGACGGTGTTCGAGCTGACCAACCGGCGGCTGCGGATGCGGGACGGCATCATCACCCGGCACGGCCGGGACATCCCGCTAGCCCGGATCAACGACGTCTCGTTCAGCAAGGGCCTGCTCGACCGGCTGCTCGGCAGCGGCCGCCTGGTAGTGGAGTCGGCCGGCGAGCACGGCCAGATCGTGCTCACCGACATCCCCCGGGTCGAGGTCACCCAGGGCACCCTCTACCGCCTGGTCGAGGAGGAGCAGAACCGGCTGGATCAAGACCAGCGGAACCACCCGTGACCGGGCTGGAAACCATCCGGGTCGCGCGTCCCGGTGGCGGGATCGCCGAGATCACGCTCGACCGGCCCGCGGCGATGAACGCGGTCAGCAGCGCGATGGCGGCCGAGCTCACGGGAGTCTGCACCGAGCTCGCGGCCGCGCCGGAGGTCCGGGTGGTCGTGTTCAGCGCGGCGGGGGAGCGGGCCTTCAGCGCCGGGGCGGACCTGAAGGAACGGGCCGGCCTGACCGACGAGGACCTGCTGCGCCAGCGGCACGCGATCCGCGGCCTGTTCGGCGCGCTGCTGGCGCTGCCCCAGCCCGCGATCGCCGCGGTGCACGGCTTCGCCCTCGGCGGTGGCTGCGAGCTGGCGCTGTCCTGCGACCTGGTGGTGGCCGACGAGACCGCCGTCTTCGGCCTGCCCGAGGTGACGGTCGGGCTGGTGCCCGGCGGCGGCGGCACCCAGCTGGCGCTGCGCCGCCTGGGCCCCGGCCGGGCCGCCGACCTGGTGCTGACCGGACGCAAGGTCGGCATCGACGAGGCCGAACGGCTCGGCCTGGTCGACCGCCGGGTCCCGGCTGGCCAGGACGGGACGGCCGCCCGGGAACTGGCCGGGCAGATCGCCGCCAACTCCCCGGTGGCGGTCCGGGCCGCCAAGCGGGCGCTGCGGCACGGCTGGGGCGTCTCACTGGAGACCGGCCTCGACGTCGAGGACGCCGCCTGGCGCACCGCCGCGGCCTCACCGGACCGGCGGGAGGGCATCGCGGCGTTCACCGAAAAGCGCAAGCCGGCGTGGCCGGGGCGGTGAACCTGACTCGTTCGGTATGAATTTCTCGGCTCTGGCCTAGCCCCGGCGTCGTCGGTGTGCCCCCGGCTACCTTCTTACGTGGCCTGTGTGCCACCCACTCCATGGCGCGCCCCCGGGATCGAGCCCGAGGGCGTTAATTTTTTACTGTTCCTTTACTATTTACCTATGACCCGCGTGCTGCTCGCCGAGGACGATACGTCGATCTCCGAACCGCTGTCCCGCGCGCTGCGCCGGGAGGGCTACGAGGTGGACGTCACGGCCGACGGCCCCAGCACGCTCGACAAGGCGCTGGGCGAGGGCGTCGACCTGATCCTGCTCGACATCGGCCTGCCCGAGCTGGACGGCCTCGAGGTGTGCCGCCGGGTCCGGGCTGGCGGGTACGCCGTGCCGGTGCTGATCCTCACCGCGCGGGCCGACGAGGTGGACACCGTGGTCGGCCTGGACGCGGGCGCCGACGACTACGTGACCAAGCCGTTCCGGCTGGCCGAGCTGCTGGCCCGGGTGCGCGCCTTGCTGCGCCGGGGCACGGCCGAGGGCTCGGCCGCGCACGGCGTGCGGATCGACCCGGACGCCCGGCGGGCCTGGCACGGCGAGACCGAGCTCGACCTCACCACCAAGGAGTTCGACCTGCTCTGGATCCTGCTGCGGGACGCCGGCAAGGTGGTCACCCGCGAGCAGATCATGCGCGAGGTCTGGGACGCCAAGTGGTGGACGTCGACCAAGACGCTCGACATGCACATCTCCTGGCTGCGCCGCAAGCTCGGTGACGATGCGCACAGCCCGCGGTACATCACCACCGTCCGGGGCGTGGGGTTCCGCTTTGAGCGCGGCGACTGACGGCGGCGCCCCCGGCCGGCCCGCCGCCGCCACCCGCCATGCGTAGGAGACTGTGGTTCTTCAGCCTCGCCGTGGCGGTGATCGCCGTCCTCATCGTGGGCGTGCCCGCGCTGGTGATCGCCGCCGGCCGCGACGCGGCGGCGATCGGCGTGACGGTGGCGGCGATGGTGGCGGCGACCGCGCTGGCTGGCTGGCTGACCGCCGTGCTCGCGGGCCGGCTGGGCCGGCCGGTCGAGGAACTCGCCGAGGCGGCCTCGCGGCTCGGCCGGGGCGACTCGCGCCCGCTCGGGCGCCGGTACGGGATGCCCGACCTGGATCAGGTGGCCGACGGCCTCGACACGTCGGCGCGCAGGCTCAGCAGCCTGCTCGCCGCTGACCGCGAGCTCACCGCGGACGCGTCGCACCAGCTGCGCACGCCGCTCACCGCCTTGTCGATGCGGCTGGAGGAGATGATCGCGGCGGCGGACGACCCGGACGTGGTGCGCGAGGAGGGCAGCGCCGCGCTGACCCAGGCCGAGCGGCTCGCCGACGTGGTGACCCAGCTACTCAGCCCGGCCCGCCGCGCGACGTCCTCGGCCGCGCTGACCGGTATCGACGAGATCGTCCGGCAGCAGGTCGTGGAGTGGGAGCCGGCTTTCCGCCGGGTCCGCCGCAAGCTCGTCGTCATCGGCGTGCGCGGCCTGCAGGCCCACGTCACCCCGGGCGGCCTGGCCCAGGTGCTGGCCACGCTGCTGGACAACGCGCTCATGCACGGCGGGGGGACGGTGACCCTCCAGACGTCGCAGAACTCGCGTTCGGTGGTGGTCGAGGTCAGGGACGAGGGCAAGGGCGTCCCGCCGGAGCTCGTGCCGCGGATCTTCGAGCGCAGCGTCAGTGGCCGCCCGGAGGGTACCGGCCTCGGGCTGGCGCTGGCCCGGACGATGGCGGCGGCCGACGGCGGCCGGGTCGTGCTGATCAAGGCGAAGCCCGCCACTTTCGCGGTCTTCCTGCCCAGGAACCCGCCGCAGCCCGGCACCCGCACCCAGCCGGTCCGCGGCCCGGCCTGATTTAGCGGCGCGACGCCTCGGCGGTGTCGAGGAGCTCGTCGAGCAGCGCTTCTTCTTCCCGGGTCCCGGTCACCGCGGTCAGCCCGGACACCGTGGCCTCACCCGCCGCCACCGCGGCCGCGGGCGTGCCGGCCAGGAAGACCCACTTCTTGTACGAGAAGTACCGGAAGATGGTGCCCAGCCCGGTGCCGGCCACGCTGGCCGCGTTGTAGGCCAGCACGTGCTTCAGGTCGAGCCCGTAGCTGACGAACGCGATGACGGCTTCGGCGATGGCCAGGCCGACCAGGTTCAGCGCGGCGAACAGCATGCCCTCGCGCAGCAGTGCCTGGTTGACCCGGTGCCTGAAGGTCCAGAACCGGCTGCCCAGGTAGGTGACCACCGTGGCGGCGATCAGGGAGATCGCCTTGGAGACCATCGGCCCGATGCCCTCGGCCCCGTGCAGGTAAGCCGCTCCGCCGAGGTCGATGACCGAGCCGATCAGGCCGACCACGCCGAACTTCGCGAGTTCGGGAATCAGGTCCATGCAGCGTTTACGTAGGCTCACCAGCCTGGGCATACGAAACGGTCCTTTCGGGACGGCAGTATCGAAACAGCGGCAAAGTTCAGCGACAAACCTGTGCGAAACCCCCGTACAGGCCCTTTCGAGACCCGCACATGCTACCGGCCGTAGCTCGGCAGGACCTTCGCCTTCCCTGGAAGCGGGCTATGAAACAGGCCACAGCCATCCTGGTCAGGTGGTGCTGACGGGCGCCTTCTCCCGTCCCGTCCCGGCGACGGCGTGCCAGGTCAGGTAGACCGCGGCGGTGATCAGGAAGCCGACCTCGAAGGTCAGGTCGCCGACGGCACCCACATGCGCGGGCACCGGGGCGACGTACTCGGTCTGGTTGGAGAACAGCCCGATCGAGATGCCCATCCCGACGAGCATGGCCACCGGGCCGGCCCAGTTCATGTGCCGCTTGTCGAACAGCAGGGTCTCCTCCGGGTCCTTGCGCAGCAGCTGGTCGCTGAAGAACACGGCGAGCCACGGGGCGATCCAGTACGCGATGATCAGCAGGAAGTTCTCGTACTTGGTGCCCGCGTTGCTCAGCCCGCTCCAGGCCAGGAAGAAGCCGATGATGCCGAACCCGAGGGCCACGATCGCGCGGCGCAGCGAGAGCGGCAGCCTGATGCCGAGCGCGGTGAACGACAGCGCGCCCGAGTAGATGTTGAGCACGTTGGCCGCGACGGCGCCGAGCGCGATGGCCAGCAGCGTCAGGTCGGCCAGCGGGGTGGCCAGCAGGCTGGTCATGCCGCCGGGGCCGCCGAGCGCGTCACCCGCGCCGACCGCGGTGCCGACGGCCGCGCCGACGATCTCGAGGAACGCGCACGAGATGAACAGCCCGAGTCCGGCCCACAGGGCGATGGCCCGCTTGTCGGAGTCCGGCTTGAAGTAGCGGGTGTAGTCCGACGCGTACGGGTTCCAGCCGACCGCGTAGCCGAACGCGGCCCCGAACGTCAGCAGCCACGCGCCGGGGATCGTGTGGTGGGCGGCGCCGGGGTGGGCCTTGCTCAGGATGACGACCGACGCGATCACGAAGATGATGGCGAGGACCGGGAACGCGTACCGCTCGAAGACGTGCACCAGGTTGTAGCCGAAGAACGCCACCGCGAGCTGGACCGCCACGATGATGAGCAGGCAGAGGACCTCGGGCAGGTGGGTGAGCACGTTCAGCGCCAGCGCGCCGCTGACGCTGTTCACCGCGAACCAGCCGATGCCCGCCGTGACCGAGTTCAGCCCGGCCGGCAAGATGTTGCCCCAGTAGCCGAACCCGAGCCGGCTCAGCACCATCTGCGGCACGCCGTACCGCGGGCCGCGCTGCGACAGCAGCCCGTGGGTCACGCCGCCGATCGCGCTGCCCAGCACCAGCGCCAGCGCGGCCTCCCAGAAGCCGAGGCCGAAGCCCGCGACCGCGAGCACGCCTACGAAGATCGTGGCGAACTCCATGTTCGGCGAGGTCCAGGTCCAGAACAGCTGGAGCGGGCGGCCGTGCCGCTCGTTGAGCGGGATGAACTCCGCCCCGCCCGGCTCGACCTCGAAGACAGTGGAGCCGTACGTGCCTTCCCGGACGAGAACGCCCGCACCCGCGTCACCGCTGTGCGTGACGCCCTGATCGCGTGTCGCCATCCACGTTCTCCCTCCGGGCGGGTCTGCTCACTACGCTTTTTACCCCGCTATATGCAGGGCGAAAGGTTCTCATGTTTCGTAGCAGGAAAACCTGGCCCGCTATGAAACGATTGCGTTACATCCTGGCCGCAGCCGCGGGCGGCGGTCCCGTAGGGTACGGTGCGTGACCGAATATCCCGAGACGCCGCGCTCCGCTCCGGCGTCCCCCGTGGTGGGCATGGTCGGCGCCGGCCAGCTCGCCCGGATGACCAGCCAGGCCGCCACCGGCCTCGGCGTCGGCTTCCGCGTCCTGGCGGAGGCGGCGGGCGAGAGCGCGGCCCAGGTGGTGGCGGGGACCCAGCTCGGGGACTACCGCTCGCCCGATGACCTGCGCGCCTTCGCGGCCGGCTGCGACGTGATCACGTTCGACCACGAGCACGTGCCCGGCGATCAGCTGGCCGGGCTGGAGCGCGAAGGCGTCCCGGTCCGGCCGGGATCCGCCGCGCTCCGCTTCACCCAGGACAAGCTGGCCATGCGCGAGCGGCTGACCGGCCTGGGTATCGCCTGCCCGCGGTTCGCGCCGGCGGGCTCCCTGGCCGAGGTGGCGGCGTTCGCCGACGGCACCTGGCCGGTGGTGCTCAAGGCGGTCAGCGGCGGCTACGACGGCAAGGGCGTCTGGGTCTGCGCGAACGCCGCCGAAGCCAAAGACGTCCTGGCGCACGGCATCGACCTGATGGCCGAGGAGTTCGTCGCCTTCGACCGCGAGCTCGCCGTGGTCGCGGCGCGTTCCCCGCACCGCCAGGGCGCGGTGTACCCGGTGGTGGAGACGGTCCAGCGGGACGGCATCTGCCGGGAGGTGATCGCGCCCGCGCCCGGCCTGGCGCCCGGCCGCCGGGCGGCGGCTCAGCAGCTGGCCTTGCTGATCGCCAAGCAGCTCGGGGTGACCGGCCTGCTGGCCGTGGAGCTCTTCGAGACGGGAACCGGGCTGCTGGTCAACGAGCTCGCGATGCGCCCGCACAACACCGGCCACTGGACCATCGAGGGCGCCCGCACCTCGCAGTTCGAGCAGCACCTGCGGGCCGTCCTCGACCTGCCGCTCGGCTCCCCGGCCATGACCGCCCCGGCCGCCGTGATGGTCAACGTGCTCGGCGGCGACGACGCCGACGTCTACGATCGCTACATCCACGTGATGGCCGCCGACCCGGCCGTCAAGGTGCACATGTACGGCAAGCCGGTCCGTCCCGGCCGCAAGATCGGCCACGTCACCGCGGTCGGCGACGACCCGGCCGAGCTGGGCGACCGGGCCCGCCGTGCCGCCAGCTACCTGCGCTGGGGCAAGGAGGACGGTTCGTGAGTGACCGGCAGGACCCGCTCGTCGGGCTGGTGATGGGCAGCGACTCGGACTGGCCGGTGATGAAGGCCGCGGCCGAGGCCCTGGACGAGTTCGGGGTCCGCTACGAGGCCGACGTGGTGTCCGCGCACCGGATGCCGCACGAGATGATCGAGTACGGCTCGTCGGCCGAGCGCCGCGGCCTGCGGGTGATCATCGCGGGCGCCGGGGGCGCGGCTCACCTGCCGGGCATGCTCGCGTCGGTCACCCCGCTGCCGGTCATCGGCGTGCCCGTCCCGCTGGCCAGCCTGAGCGGGCTCGACTCGCTGCTGTCCATCGTCCAGATGCCGGCCGGCATCCCGGTCGCGACCGTCGCGGTCGGCGGCGCCCGCAACGCCGGCCTGCTCGCCGTCCGCATCCTCGGTGCCGCCGGGAGCCCGCAGGGGGCGGAGCTGCGCGCGAAGCTGACCGCCTTCGCCGGCACCCTGGCCGATCAGGCCCGCGCCAAGGGTGCCGCTCTGCGCGCCCGCCGTCCGTAGCTTTCGGCCGAACGAGTGATGTCTTACGCCCAGATAACCCCGCCTGCCCCGGGATAAGCCAAACCGGCGGCGGGTACGTTCCCGGCAACGAGCACGTGGGATCTGCCCGGGGTGCGAGGAGGCGCGCGTGAGCATTGGCGCGACGCTGGCCGCGGCCCGCCGCCGGGGCGGGCTGACCGTGCACGACGTCAGCGAGAGCACCCGGGTCACCGAGCCCATCATCCGCGGCATCGAGCAGGACGATTACGCCGAGTGCGGCGGTGACTTCTACGCCCGGGGGCATATCCGCGCCATCGCCCGCGCGGTCGGGGAGGACCCGGAGCCGCTGATCGAGGAGTTCGACTCGACCTGGCGGTCCGCCCGGGAGACCTCGGCCGCCGAGGCCTTCTCACCGGCCATGCCGCTGCGGACCCGGGAGCGGCGGCGGGTGCGCGGGACGGCCGTCCTGGGCATGCTGGTGCTGGCCGTGCTGGCCTTCGCCGGCTACAAGTTCGTCTCCGGCGTGGGCCACCCGCATCCCGCGGCCGCCGCCAGCCTGCATCCCTCCCCGGCCGGGCCGGGCAGCCCGGGGAAGGCCAACGCCGCCCAGTCGTCTCCCGTGGTCACCTCGTCCCCGGCCGTCTCCTCATCCGCCGTGGCCTCCTCGCCCCCGTCGTCGTCGCCCGCGCCGGCCCCGCTCACGGTCCGGGCGCTGACCCCGGCCAGCGTGACGGCCTTCGGGCCGTCCGGGCCCGGTAGCGGCGACCATCCCCAGCTCGCGGCCCAGGCGGTCGCGGGAAACCCGGCCGCGCCCTGGTACAGCCAGTGGTACGCGACCCCGGGATTCGCCCGCCTGAAGACCGGGACGGGCCTGCTGGTCGACATGGGCCGGACCGTCACCGTCTCCGCCGTGCGGGTGTGGATGACCGCCCGTTCCGGCGCCAGCCTGCAACTGCGCGCCGGGGCCAGGCCGCTCTCCCGCTGGCTGCCCCCGGTGGCCAGCGCCGCGAATACGGGCGGCCTCGTGCGGCTCCAGCCCGGCGCCCCGGCGCACGTCCGCTACCTGCTCATCTGGTTCACCAAGCTGCCCCCCGACAACGCCGGCCACTACCAGGCCAGCGTTTACCGGATCACCGTCAAGGGCCAGCCCTGACTCACCCCGTGAGGCGATCTACCATCAAGGGATGAGCGATGATTTCCCGGCGTTCGCCCTGTCCGAGGAGCACGACGCGCTCCGCGAGGCCGTCCGCGCCCTGGCCGACGACAAGATCGCGCCGCGCGCGGCCGAGGTCGACCGCACCTCCGAGTTCCCCTGGGACGTGTACGAGGCGCTGGTCAAGGCGGACTTCCAGGCGGTCCACATTCCTTCAGCCTACGGCGGGGCCGGGGCTGACGCGATCGCCACGGCGATCGTCATCGAGGAGGTCGCCCGGGCCTGTGCCTCGTCCTCGCTCATCCCGGCGGTGAACAAGCTCGGCACGGTGCCGCTGCTGCTCGGCGCGTCCGAGGAGGTCAAGGCCAGGTACCTGGCGCCGGTGGCGCGGGGCGAGGCGATGTTCTCCTACGCGCTGTCCGAGCCGGAGGCGGGCTCCGACGCGGCCGCCATGAAGACCAAGGCGGTCCGCACCGGTGACGGCTACGTGCTGAATGGCGTCAAGCGCTGGATCACCAACGCCGGCGTGTCCAGGTACTACACGGTGATGGCGGTCACCGACCCGTCGGCGGGCGCCGGCGGCATCTCCGCGTTCGTGCTGGAGGACGGCGACCCGGGCTTCACGTTCGGCGCGCCCGAGCACAAGCTCGGCATCAAGGGCTCGCCGACCCGGGAGCTCTACTTCGACAACTGCGCTATCCCGGCCGATCGCCTGATCGGCGCCGAGGGTGAGGGCTTCCGGATCGCGCTGCGCACCCTGGACCACACCCGGATCACGATCGCGGCGCAGGCCCTGGGCATCGCGCAGGGCGCCCTGGACTACGCGCTCGGCTATGTCAAGGAGCGCAAGCAGTTCGGCCGTTCGGTGGCCGACTTCCAGGGCCTGCAGTTCATGATCGCCGACATGGCCATGAAGCTAGAGGCGGCCCGCCAGCTCACCTACGCCGCGGCGGCCAAGTCGGAGCGGGCCATGGCCGGCGAGAAGGTCGCCGACCTGACGTTCTTCTCCTCGGCCTGCAAGTGCCTGGCCTCCGACGTCGCCATGTCCGTGACCACCGACGCGGTCCAGCTCCTCGGCGGCTACGGCTACGTCAACGACTACCCGGTCGAGCGGATGATGCGCGACGCCAAGATCACCCAGATCTACGAGGGCACCAACCAGATCCAGCGCATGGTCATGGCCCGGCAGCTGCTCAAGGGCTAATGTTGGGCCGCTGAGCTGGGGTTTTTCCAAAGCTTCTGATCAATAGCGGGCCACCCACCGGCGAGCGGGGGAACCTCGCCACCTGGGTTGTTTGTCCGAATCGTACCGGTTATTTCCCGTCGTTTCCGGACCCCGTGCTGAATCCGTGCTGATACCTGCGCCGATTTGGTCTATACCAATACGTTAACAGGTCTAGACCAATTGCCGTGATCCGGATCATTAGTCGACGGGCAATACCGCCGCTCCGCCCGGCCGCGGTGCCGGTTCAGGCTTGACTCGGCGGGCTCAAGTCAGCACTCGCCTTAACGAGGCTATGAGCTGCCTCAGCGCCGTCCGGCCAGGATGCCGTCCCCGAGTCCCACCCGGAAGCGCTGCCTGTTGCTGACGGTCTTCAAGCAGGTTGCCCGAGTGGCCAAAGAGAGAGGTCTGTAAAACCGTCGGCTCAGCCTACGTTGGTTCGAACCCAACACCTGCCACTACCTGCGAAACCGGCCCCCTGGCTGCGGAAAGGCGCCGCGGGGGCCGTTTTCTTCTTGTCACGCGGTGTATCGCGGTGCGTCACCGTGAGTCGATGCGTTGCGGTGTCCACGGACGTATAGCGGACGGCGTCCGTGCCGTCAGGACGGTCGGTGCGCACCGTCGGCTTTCCACGGACGGCCACGGACGGGCCGCGCTGACCGCGTTTCCGGGCCTTGAGGTGAACCGCGGAGCCGGGCGCGCGTCCCTGTGGCCGCCCGGCGGGTCCGCGCGCCTTCCCCGGGC
>Ga0136846_1223549_pt1 | contig 23440 bp, 21 predicted proteins | sample HopSoiMetagenom2_FD_96841 | JGI IMG/M metagenome (GOLD analysis project Ga0136846, IMG submission 96841) | Grasslands soil microbial communities from Hopland, California, USA - 2 Assembly 2016 (version 4) | ecosystem: Environmental > Terrestrial > Soil > Grasslands | place: USA: Hopland... | reverse complement strand
CTCGATATCGTGCATCAGGTAGGGCGTCTCGAATCGCATCTCCGGGTCATCGGGTGCGAGGGAGCGCAGCACGCTCGCGCTGGCGCCGATCGTCGGGTTGTCCTCGACGCGATCCCACACGCTGAAGGCCAGGGTGCCCCCGGATCGAAGGACGCGCCGGGCCTCGGAGAACGCCTTGGGCTTGTCGGGCACGAACATGAAGCCGAGCGCGCAAGCAACCGCGCCGAATTCGCCGTCGCCGAAGGACAGCGCCGAGGCGTCGGCCTGCTGCCATTCGATGCCGTGGATCTGCTTCGAGCGCGCGTGCTCGAGCATCGCCGGGCTCAGGTCGCTCGACACCATGCGGATAGCGGGATCGAGCCGGGCACGCAAGGGGCGTGATGCGAGGCCCGTTCCGCAGGCGATCTCCAGCAGCGGCCCGGGCGGTATCGCGGGAATGCGCCGCGCGAGCTCTGCCGCGAACGGCCCGAACCACGCCGGACCGAGGCAGCGGTCGTAATACTCCGGAACGGAGCCCCCGAAGAAAGCCGGCGCGCTCACGGCCGGGTGCGAAAGCGAAACACGCCGAGGCTTCCGCGCAGGTTGGGAAGGAAGGTCACCTGCCTGCCCCCGTGGATGACGCGCTCGTCCAGGATCTCGGCGCCGACCTTCACGCACAGGTCCTCGAAGTCCTTCACGGTGCACAGGTGGATGTTCGGCGTGTCGTACCAGGAGTGCGGCAACGACTTCGACACCGGCATGTAGCCCAGGAGGACGTCCAGGCGGTGGCGCCAGTAGCCGAAGTTGGGAAAGGTCACGATCCCCTCGCGGCCCACGCGCAGCATCTCGCGCATCACGCCTTCGACGTTGTGCATCGCCTGCAGCGTCTGCGACAGGATCACGAAGTCGAACGTGTTGTCGCCGAACGCCTCCAGGCCCGTCTCCAGGTTGTCCTGGATCACGTTGACGCCGTTCCTCACGCTCGCGAGCACGTGGTCGTCGGCGATCTCCACGCCGTAGCCGAAGACGCCATGCGTCGCGGCGAGGCCCGCGAGCAGCACGCCGTCGCCGCAGCCCAGGTCGAGCACGCGCGAGCGCTCGGGGATCCAGGAGGCGATGAGCTCGAAGTCGAAGCGCTGCATCACGTCCCCTCGCGCTGGGCGGAAAAGCCCTTCATCTCGTCCAGCTCGGCGGTTCCGAGTGCCAGCGGCGTGCGCCTCGGGCCGGCCCCGATCTCGGCAGCCACGTTGTCGAAGTAGGCCGCGACGAGCTCGTGGTAGTGGCGGTTGTCCAGCAGGAAGGCATCGTGGCCATGCGGCGCGTCGATCTCCGCGTAGGTGACGGACTTGCCCGCCGCGACCATCGCCTTCACCATCTCGCGCGAGCGCTCCGGCGGGAAGCGCCAGTCGCTCTTGAACGAGACCACCAGGAACCCCGCCCTGGCCTGCGCCAGCACGCCGGGCAGATCGCCGCCCGTCTCCCGCGCGGGATCGAAGTAATCGAGGGCCTTGGTCATCAAGAGGTACGTGTTCGCGTCGAACACCTGCGCGAACTTGTCGCCCTGGTAGCGCAGGTACGACTCGATCTCGAACTCCACGTCGTAGTTGAAGCCGTACGCGTCGCGCTTCTTCACCCGCCCGAACTTCTCCATGAGGAGGTCTTCGGAGAGGTACGTGATGTGCCCCAGCATGCGCGCGAGCTTGAGCCCCCGCGCGGGGATCGCATTGTGGGCGTAGAAGTTGCCGCCGTGGAAGTCCGGGTCGCTCACGATCGCCTGGCGCGCCACGTCGTTGAAGGCGATGTTCTGCGTCGACAGTCGCGCCGCCGCCGCGATCACGAAGGCGTGGCGGATGCGCTCGGGGAAAGAGAGCGTCCACTGCATCGCCTGCATGCCCCCCAGCGAGCCGCCGATCACCCCGGCGAGCTTCTGGATGCCCAGGCGGTCCATGAGCCGCGCCTGCGAGACCACCCAGTCCTCGACCGTCACGAGGGGAAAGCTCGCGCCGTAGGGAAGTCCGGTCGCGCGATCGATCGAGGCGGGGCCCGTGGATCCGTGGCAGCCGCCGATGTTGTTCACGCCGATCACGAAGAAGCGATCGGTGTCGATCGGCTTGCCGGGGCCGATCATGTTGTCCCACCACCCCACCTTCTTCGGGTCGTCGGCATAGAAGCCCGCGACGTGGTGGCTGCCGGAAAGCGCGTGGCAGACGAGGACCGCGTTGGAGCGATCGGCGTTCAGCGCGCCGTACGTTTCGTAGACGAGCTCGTACGAGGCGAGCGTCTTGCCCGCCTTGAGGATGAGGGGCTCGAGGAAACCGGCGCGTTGCGGCACCGCGGCTCCCACCGAGCGAGGATCGAGGTCGCTCATGGCCAAGAATGAAAAAACCCGACGGACTTAAAGGTCGTGTCGGGTTCTGGAGGGGCGCCGCCACTCGCTTTAGCCGTATTTATCAAGCGCCCGCAAGCTGAGGTCAAATCGGCGCCAACGAAAGGATTCTATACGATAATTCCCGCATGCGCCTCCTGCTCGCCGCGGCCTGGCTCCTCGCCAGCTTCCCGCTCCACGCCCAGCAACGCGTCTATGCCGTCGCCTCGATCATCGGCGACCGGGTCCTCGTCGTGGCCGCGGACGCCGGCGTGGGCAGCAACCTCGATCGCAACCGCAAGGAGTTCTACGAGCTCAAGTCGCCCGCGCTCGACAACGGCGCGGTGATCGCCATGGACGACGCGCTGCGCAAGGCGGCTCCGGGCGCCAAGTCCCTGCTGCTCGGCGTCTCCGCGCGCGCCTTGCGCGACGTGCAGTCGCGGGCGCTGGACGAGGGCGGCGCGGTCAAGCCGCTCGTCGATGCCATCCGCCCGGTCGCGCAGCAGGCGGGCGCGACGCACCTGGTCCTCGCCTTGAAGAACCGCGACGATGCGCGCATCAGGTCGCCCGACGGGCTCATCGGCCTGGGCAAGCTCGAGGGCCTCGGTTTCTACATCGACAACGTGATGAAGATGGAGAACCGCGAGACCGGCGAGAGCACGCAGGGCTTCGTCGCGCCGTTCGCGTACTTCCGCGTGCTCCTCGTGGACCTGTCGAGCGGCGCCGTGGTTTCCGAGCAGGTCGTTCGCGAGGCGCAGGCCGTCGCGAACCAGAAGGCGGCGATCGCGTGGGACGCGCTCGCGCCCGAGCAGAAGGTGGAGATGCTCCAGCAGATGGTGCGCGCGGCGCTCCTCGGCTGCGTCCCGGCGCTCCTCGGCAAGGGCTGAGCAAGCCCGCAAGGCGACGGCGCCCGCCTACGCGTTCAGCTTTTCGATCAGCGCCTGCATCTTCTCGGGGTCGTCGGTGCGCAGGATGCGCGCGATGATCGGTGCGATGTCCGGGATGCTCGTGGTGAGCACGCGCTGCTTCACCGAGGGCAGGTGGGCCGGGTGCATGGAGAAGTTGCGCAGCCCGAAGCCCAGCAGCATCCGCGTGAGCTCGACGTCGCCCGCCATCTCGCCGCATACCGCCACCGGCTTCTCGTGCTGCTGCGCGGTGCGGATGACGCCCGCCAGCAGGTTCAGCACCGCCGGGTGCAGCGGGTCGTACAGGTGCGCCACGCGATCGTCGGCGCGGTCGATGGCGAGCGTGTACTGGATGAGGTCGTTCGTCCCGATGGACAGGAAGTCGAGCTTGCGGATGAACATCGGTAGCGCAATGGCGGCCGCGGGCACCTCGATCATGCCGCCCACCGGCACGTACTCGTCGAACTTCACGCCCTCGTCGCGCAGCTGCGCCTTGGCGAGGTCCACGGCGAGGATCGTCTGCTGCAGCTCGTGGAACGTCGTGAGCATCGGTATGAGGATCAGCACCTTGCCGTGCCGCGACGCGCGCAGGATCGCGCGCAGCTGCGTGTTGAACACCTGCGGCTCCGCCAGGCAATAGCGGATCGCTCGCAGGCCGAGCGCTGGATTCACGGCGATCACGTGTTCGCCGTCGAGCGGCTTGTCGGCGCCGATGTCGAGCGTGCGGATGGTGACCGGCAGGCCGCGCATGCCCTCGACCACCTCGCGATAGGCCTCGTACTGCTCGTCCTCGTCGGGCAGGTCGCGGCGGTTCATGAACACGAACTCGCTGCGGAAGAGCCCGATGCCGGTGGCGCCGCTCGCCTTCACCGCCTCCACGTCGGACGGGAGCTCGATGTTGCCCTGCAGCTGGATGGCGGTGCCGTCGAGGGTCGAGGCGGGCGCCGTCTTCAGGCGCTTGAGCTTGTCGCGCTCGAGGCGGGCCTGGTTCTGCTTGAGGCGATACTCGGCCAGCACGTGCTTGTCGGGGTTGACGATCACCACGCCCTGCGTGCCGTCCACGATGATGAGCTCGTCCTCGTGGATCATCGTGCGCGAATGGTGCAGGGCCACGATCGCGGTGATGTTCATGGAGCGCGCGACGATCGCGGTGTGCGAGGTCGCCCCGCCCAGGTCGGTCACGAAGGCCGCGAACGGGTGCTCCCGGAAAAGGATCACGTCCGCGGGGGAGAGGTCCCGTGCCACGAGGATCGAGGCGTCCTCGCGCACCGGCTTCATCGCGATGCGGCGCTGCGTGCCGGCGAGCGCTCCCAGCACGCGCTCGGCCACCTGGCGCACGTCGTCCTCGCGCTCGCGCAGGTACGGATCCTCGATGTCGCTGAACTGGGCCATGAGCTCGTCCAGCTGCATGCGCAGCGCCCATTCGGCGTTGCAGTGCTGCTCGCGGATGATCTCCCGCGGCGCCTCGCTGAAGGCGGCATCGTCGAGCAGCATCATGTGCACGTTCACGAAGGGCGCGAGCTCGGCCGAGGCGCTGTGGCGCACGCTTTCGGTGAGGTCCTTCAGCTCGTCGCGCACTTCCTTCACGGCGCGGTCGTAGCGGCGCTGCTCGCGCTGCACGTCCGCGGCGGTGATCTCGTAGTGGTTCGCCTCGGCCGACATGCCCGCGAACAGGTGCGCCTGGCCGATGGCGATCCCGCCCGACACGCCGATGCCGTGCATCGTGAAGGAGACCGTCATCTCGCTCATTCGCCCTCGCCGAACCGGTCCGCGAAGAGCTTGGCGATAGTGTCCATCGCCTCGCCCTCGTCGGCGCCGTCGGTCTCCAGCTCGACCGTGCTGCCCAGGCCCGCGGCGAGCATCATCACGCCCATGATGCTCTTCGCGTTCACGCGGCGCCCGTTGCGCGAGAGCCAGACGCTGGCGGAGAACTTCGAGGCGGCCTGGGTGAGCTTGGCGGAGGCCCTGGCATGCAGCCCCAGCTTGTTCACGATCGTGATGTCGCGCTTCTGCACCGGCGTCAACCCGCGATTTCCATGCGCACCACGCCTTCCACCGCACCGGAGAGCGCCTTGTCGAGGAGGTCGGGGAGGTCGCCTTCCTCGCGGTAGGTGAGCGCGCGGATGAGCATCGGCAGGTTCACGCCCGCAAGCCCCTCCACGCGTTGGGGCACGAGCAGCCGCGAGGCGATGTTCGAGGGCGTGGCGCCGTAGATGTCGGTCAGCACCAGCACCCCGCGCCCCTGGTCGAGGAAGCGGATGAGGTCCTGCGCCATCGGCAGCACCGCGTCCGGGTCGTCGTGCACGGTGACACCGAGCTGGCGCAGGTACAGCGGGCGCTTGCCGAGCACGTGCGAGGCCGAATGGATCAGCGACTCGCCGAATGCGCCGTGGGAGACGATGAGGATGCCGATCATTTCCGCATCTTAAGCGAATCGCATGAAGCGCTCGATGCCCTAAAATGGAGGCATGAAAACCATGCTCCTCTCGCTCCTTTTTGGAGCCGCCCTCGTTGCCGCGCCCGCCGTCGCCAAGCCGAAGGTCACCCGCATCGAAGCGCCGAAGAACATCCTGTTCATCGGCAACAGCTTCAACTACTACAACAACAGCCTCCACGGCCACGTGCGCATGCTGTGGCGCACCGCCGACCCCGAAGCCGAGAAGAAGATGGTCTTCAAGTCGGAAACGATCTCGGGCGGATTCCTGCACGAGCACGCGGCGGCGCTGCCGGCGCTGCTCAAGTCGCGCAAGTGGGACGTCGTGGTCCTGCAGGGCAACAGCGCCGAGCCTTTGCCGAAGAACCCGAAGCGCCATGACGACTTCGTCGAGACCGCGAAGAAGTTCGACCAGCAGATCGATGCCGCCGGCGCCCAGACCGCCTTCTTCATGACATGGGCCTACCAGGACAAGCCGGAAATGACCGGCGAGCTCGCGGCGCAGTACGAGGCGGTCGGCAACGACACCGATGCCCTCGTGGTTCCGGTGGGCCTCGCGTTCGCGAAGGTGCGCGAGGCGCGCCCATCGCTCGCCATGTACGTCGAGGACAAGATGCATCCCACGCTGCCGGGCACTTACCTCGCGGCCTGCACCTTCTACGCCGCGCTCTTCGGCAAGACCCCGGTGGGCAATGCGTACTACGCGGGCCTCGACCCGGAGCTCGCCAGGTTCCTGCAGCAGGCGGCGTGGGACACGGTGCGCCAGTACTACGGCTGGACCTGAGTAGAATCGGGCGATGCAAAAGTCCCCCCGCCCTACCGAGATCAACCTCCACCAGCAGTCGCGCATGCTCGACATCGCGTTCGACGACGGCTGCGCCTTCTCGATGCCGGTGGAGTACCTGCGCGTGCACTCCCCGTCGGCGGAGGTGCGCGGCCACGGCCCGGGCCAGGAAGTGCTCCAGACGGGCAAGCGCAACGTGAACATCGACGCCATCGAGCCGATCGGCATGTACGCCGTGAAGCTCGTCTTCACCGACGGCCACGACACCGGCATCTACTCCTGGGAGTATCTCTATGACCTGGGCAGCCGGCAGGACGCGAACTGGAAGACCTACCTCGCGCGCCTGCAGCAGGCGGGCAAGAGCCGCGACCCCTCGTGACCGACAAGACCCACTTCGGCTTCCAGCAGGTGGGCGAGGACGAGAAGTCCCGTCGCGTGGGCGACGTGTTCCGCTCGGTCGCGCCCAGCTACGACCTGATGAACGACCTCATGTCGCTCGGCTTGCACCGGTTGTGGAAGCGCTTCGCGCTCGAGATGAGCGGCGTGCGGGCCGGGTCGAGGGTGCTCGACGTGGCCTCGGGCAGCGGCGACCTCGCCGCGGCCTTCGCCAAGCGCGTGGGCCCCGAGGGCACGGTCTGGATGACCGACATCAACGCCGCGATGCTGGAGGTCGGGCGCGACAAGCTGATCGACGCGGGCGTCTTCCCGCCGCTCGCGCTCTGCGATGCCGAGAAGCTGCCGTTTCCCTCCGACGCCTTCGACTGCGTCTCGGTGGCATTCGGCCTGCGCAACATGACCCACAAGGATCGCGCGCTGGCGGAGATGACCCGCGTGGCAAAGCCGGGCGGGCGCGTGCTGGTGCTGGAGTTCTCGCGCCCCTGGAAGCCGCTGCAGGGTGCCTACGATGCGTACTCGTTCGGTGTACTGCCGCGCATCGGCAAATATGTCGCGCATGACGAGGCGGCCTATCGCTACCTCGCCGAATCGATCCGGATGCATCCGGACCAGGAGACCCTCAAGGCGATGATGCAAACCGCCGGGCTCGCGAAGGTCGAGTACTTCAACCTGGCGGCCGGCGTGGTCGCGCTGCACCGCGGGTACAAGACATGAGCAGCCCGCTGCCACATCCGGCCACGGGCGCGCTCAACCACGTGCTGCGCTCCGCGCCGCTCGCGATGCAGCGCCTGCGCAAGCACGCCGGGCGCACCGCGGCCTTCCATGTGGGCCCGGTGACGCTCGCCTTCACGGTCCAGACGACCGGGGAGGTCACCGCCGCGTTGCCGACCGCGACGCGCGACCTCACCGTGCGCCTTTCTCCCTTCCTGCTGCCGCGGCTCGCCGCGCGCGAGGAAGCCGCCTATCGCGAGATCGAGATGCAGGGCGACATGGAGCTCGCGCAGGAAATCTCGTTCCTCGCGCGGCACCTCACCTGGGACGTCGAGGAAGATCTTTCGCGGGTGGTCGGCGACATCGCCGCCCATCGCCTGGTGTCCGGCGCGAAGGATTTCGTGCGGTGGGGCCGGGAGGCGGCGCTTCGAGCCTCGCAGGGCGCTGCCGAATACTGGACGGAGGAATCTCCCCTCATCGCGTCGCGCGTGAAGGTGGAGTCGTTCCTCCGCGACGTCTCGGAGCTGCGCGACGCGGTCGAGCGACTCGACAAGCGCGTGGCCCGACTCTCGTAGCCGCGCCGGAACTTACCGCGGTGCGGGACGGTCCCCGCCATGTGAGGCCGCTCGCCATGCTCCTGTTCGCCTTCGCGGCGTGCGCGCCCGCATGGGCCGAGGAGCCCGACACGCCGGACGAGCCCGATTCGACCCCCGAAAGCCGGCAGGAGGAAACGTCGCCCGCGCGGCCGCCGCAGCCCGCGCCGAGCCTGGGTCCCGTCACGGTGGAGTGGCGCGCGCCGGAGCCGCTGCGCAAGCTGCTCGAGCAATTCCTCAAGCCGCCGACATTCAAGGAGGGCGAGCGGCGCCGTGGGAGCCTGCGTCCCTTCATGCGCGACGTGCGCCGCCGTGTCCCCGAGATCGCCGGCTCCGAAGGCTACTTCTCGGCCACGGTGGACATCACGTTCGCGGACGAGGATCGAGACCACGTCGTCATCACCGTGACCCCGGGCGCGCGCACCACCGTGGGTGAGGTCAGCATCGAGTTCGAGGGCGACCTGGCGCGCGCCGGCGAAGGCCGCGAGGGGCGACGGCAGAAGCTGCGCGACTCCTTCGCCATGAAGGCGGGGCAGCCCTTCCGCACGGAGGACTGGGAGCGCGCGAAGACACGCGTGCAGGAGGACCTCGCCGCCGAGGATTACGCCGCGGCGCAGCTCGCCCGCTCGGAAGCCGTCGTCGATGCCGAGTCGGCCCGCGCCGACCTCAAGCTCGTCCTGGATAGCGGGCCCGTGTTCACGCTGGGCGACGTGGAGATCCACGGCATCGACAAGTACAGCGAGGCGGTCGTGCGCCGGCTCGTGGACCTGCGCCGCGGCGAGCGTTATCGCGCGGACCGGCTCGCGCAGCTGCAGCGCCTCGTCCAGGAAGGGCCCTGGTTCTCGAGCGTCGTCGTGGACGTGGAGCGCGATCCGGCGAAGCACGAGCTCGTGCCGGTATCGCTCACCGTGACCGAGCGTCCGCGCCGCGAGGTCGGCATCGCGCCGGGATACGGCACCGACGAGGGCGCGCGGCTCGAGATCGCATTCCAGCACCGCGACCTGTTCGACCGCGGGTTCGACCTGCAGAGCTCGATCCGCTGGAGCGAGGAGCACTCCATCGGCTTCATCGACGTGTACATGCCGCCCTCGTACATGGAGTCGAAGCGCTACGGGATGCTGCCGTTCCGCGACAGCGTGGGAGTGCTGGTGGAGCGCAGCGACACGCAGAACCTGGAGCTGCGCCGCTTCGCGGTCGCAGGCTACCGGCACTTCAGGCTCGACAACTTCGAGACGCGCGTGGGCCTGTCCTACCAGATCGAGCAATCGCACCCGCTGGGCTCGGAGGAGCGCATCAAGCGCGCGCTCGCTCCCATCGTCGCGGTGACCTGGCGCCACGTGGACAACATGTTCGATCCCCACCTGGGCGGCGTGCTCAACCTGCAGGTCGCGGCGGGCGCCAAGTCGCTCGCGTCGGGCGACGATTTCCTGAAGACGTACGCGCAATACCAATACTGGTACCCGCTGGGGCCGAAAGACCAGCTCTTCATGCGCGCGGAAGTCGGCCGCACCCACACGGCGGGCCGCGAGCACATTCCCGAGGACTTCCTCTTCCGCGCCGGCGGCTCGCGCTCCAACCGCGGCTACGCCTACCAGAGCCTCGGCGTCCAGGAGGGCGAAGCGATCGTGGGCGGCCGCTACCTCGCGACCGGCACGCTGGAGTACGTCCACTGGCTGAGCGAGCGGTGGGGCGCCGCGACCTTCGTGGATGTGGGCGACGCGGTGGACGACTCGCGCGACTGGCGGCCGAATCCCAGCTACGGGGTTGGCGCGCGCTTCAAGACGCCGGCGGGTCCCTTCGCGCTCGACCTCGCCTACGCGCAGGAGCTGCGCAAGGTGCGGCTCGCTTTCTCCGTCACCATCGCGTTCTGACATGGCCGCTTCCGCACCGGTCCTCGAGCCCCCGCCGCCGCCACGCACGCCGGCGCGACGGCGCTGGTTCCTGCGCGTGCTCGCGCTGCTGGGAATCCTGGTCCTCGCCATCGCGGCGGGCATCGGTTGGCTGCTGCACTCGCAGGGCGGGGCTCGCTTCGTGCTCGAGCGCGTGGCGCGCATGGCGGGCGACGGCGTGAGGATCGAGGGAGCGGAAGGTCGTCTCGGGGGCGTGATGCGAATTCCGCTCATCGAGGTGAACCGCCCGGGGCTGTATGCGCGCATCGAGGACTTCGAGATGGACACCTCGATCGTCTCGCCATTGCGCGGGCGCCTCGTCATCAACGACCTCTCGGCGCGGCGCGTGGAGGTGCGGACGGCATCGACCGGCGAGGCCGCGCGCGTGCCGGTGAGCTTCGCGCCGCCCTATCCCGTGCGGCTCGAGAAGGGCCGCATCGGCGAGCTGCGACTGGGCGGGCTCACGGCGCAGGCGCAGGCCGAGAAGGACCCGGTGCGCAAGCGCGCCCTCATGGACGCCGCCAATGGCACCGACGTGGTGGTGAAGGACATCGTGCTGCGCGGCGAGGGCGACGAGCGGCACTGGAAGATCGAGGAAGCGCGCGCCGAGACGCCGTACGGCAAGGGTGGGCTCGCGGGCGACATCGGGACGAAGCCTCCGTTCGACCTCACGGCGCATGCGACATGGTCGGGGATGGCGGGGGAGCGCGCGTACCAGGCGAGCGTGGACGCGCGCGGCACGCTGAAGAGCCTCGAGGCGAAGCTCGACGGCGAGCTTTCGGGACAGAAAGCGCAGGGCCGCTTGGTGCTGGAGCCCTTCGCAACCGTGCCCGTGCGCGTGCTCGAGCTCACCGCACGCGACGTGGACCTCGCGCGCCAGGCATTGGGGCCGTCCACGCAGCTCTCGCTCGACGTGAAGCTCGCGGCGGCCCAGGGCAAGTCCTTCGAGGGGCCAGTGCGCATCGAGAACGCCCATCCCGGCCCCTGGGATCGCGGGGCGCTGCCGTTCACGCGCGCGGCGGCTCGCGTGAACGTCACCGCCGAGCGCGTGGACATCGCCGACCTGGAGCTGGTGCTCGTCGGCGGCGGTGCGGCGAGCGGACGCGTGCAGCTGCGCAAGACCGGCGTCGAGGCCGACCTTCGTGTCGCCGACGTGGACCTGTCGGCGCTTCACGGCGCCCTGCAGAAGACCCGCGTGACCGGGCGCGTCGGCGTGAGCGGCGATCGCGCGGCCCAGCGCTTCGACCTGGCGCTGCGCGATCCGCGCTTCGAGGTGGAGGGTCGCGCGGCTCTCGCGAACCAGCGCCTCGACGTCGAGACCGCGCGCGTGCGCACCGGCGGCGGCGCGATCACGGCTTCGGGCACGCTCGGGCTCGCGGGCCGCAGGGAGTTCCGCTTCGAAGGGCGCGCGGAGCACTTCGATCCGTCGGCGTTCGTGAAATCCGCCAAGGGCGACCTCAACTTCGCCTTCTCCACCGAGGGCACGCTCGACGGTGGGATCGCCGGCGCCGCAAAGGTCGCGATCGCGCCCAGCACCCTCGCGCAGCTGCCGGCGGGCGGGCGCATCGACGTGAGCGGGGATGCCCGGCGCATCGCCTCGGCGGATGTCGACGTGACGTTGGGAGAAGCGCGCGTCACCGCGAAGGGCGCCTTCGGGCGCAGCGGCGATGCCATGGACGTCACCTTGCACGCGCCCAACCTTTCACTGTTGGCGAATCCCTTCGGCATCGCCATCGCGGGCCACGCCGATGCCACGGGACGGCTCACCGGCACTTTCGCGGTCCCCGCCGGGCAACTGAAACTCGACGGCGGCGAGCTCGCGCTTCCCGGCAACGTCTACGTGCGCACGCTCGCAGCCCGCATCGAGGCAGGGGCCGACCCGGCCAGCCGGATCGATGCGAGCGTGAATGCCGCCGGGGTCGCCATCGGCAAGGAGTCGCCGCCGACCGCGCTCGCGGAGACGCTCGTTGCGACCGTGCAGGGAACGCGCGCCGCCCATCGCCTCGAGCTCGCGGCGAAGATGAGTCGCGAGAACGAAGTGCGCGCCGCGCTGCAGGGCGGGCTCGACCCGCGCGCAAAGTCGCTCGCCTGGAGCGGCCGGGTGGAATCGCTTGCGTTGACGGGGCGCGGCGCCTTCGCGCTCACGCAGCCCGCGACGCTGGTCGCTTCGGCCGCGCAGGTGGAGCTGGGCGATGCGCGACTCAAGGGCGACTGGGGCGAGGCGCACCTCGCCACCACGCGCTGGACCCCGCGCACGCTCGACGTCAAGGGCTCGAGCGCCGGCATCCAGATCCAGAACCTCGCCCGGAGCCTCCGGCTGGGCGACGTGCCGCGCTCGACGCTCGTCATGGCCGGCGACTGGGATATCCATGCGGCGGAGACCTTCGAAGGAACGCTCAACCTGCGGCGCGTCTCCGGCGACCTTCGCGTGGGCGAGCCGCCGCTGCCCCTTGGCCTGCAGGAGCTCTCGCTCGCCGCGAATGCGGTGCGAGGTCGCGCCAAGGCGTCGCTCGCCATCAACGGCGAGCGCGCCGGCCGCATCAGCGGCGAGGGGTCCGGCGTCATCGCTCGGGGCGATCGCGGCTGGACCTTCGCGGCGGACGCGCCGGTGCAGGCGCACGTCGTCGCATCGCACGCCAACCTCGAGGCGTTCGCGGCGTGGCTGGGGCCCGACGCGCGCCTCGGCGGCCGCTTCGATGCCGAAGTGAATGTGACGGGAACCGGCTCCGATCCTCGCGTCGCGGGCCGCGCGCGAGCCGTGGACCTGGTGGTGCGCGAGCCGGCGAGCGGCTTCGAGATCGAGCGCGGAATGGTCGCGGTGCGCCTCGAGGGCAAGTCGGTCGCCATCGAGGAGCTCGCCGCGGTGACGCCGTGGCACATGCCCGACGGGGCGCGAGAGAAGATCACGCTGGCGCCGCCGGCCGGCGGCGGTCGCATCAGCGCCGATGGCGCCATCGACCTCGGCGCGCGCCGCGGGGCCATCCGCCTCAAGCTCGACCGAGTTCCCGTCACGCAGCTCACTACGCGCTTCCTCGCGCTGTCGGGAGAGGCGCGGCTCGAGGCGGGCAGCGAGGGACTGCTCGTCGCCGGCACGCTCAAGGCCGACGCCGGCTGGATCGGCGCTCTCGCGAGCGCGCCTCCCTCGGTTGCCGACGATGTGGTCGTCGTGCGCGCGGCGAAGCCGGCGGAGGAAGCGTCGAAGCGCGAGCCGATCCGGCTCGACATGAAGCTCGCGCTCGGCGACCAGGTGTATTTCCAGGGACGCGGGCTCGACGCGCGCGTCGAGGGCGAGATCCACCTTACCGGCGCGCCGGGCGCCGTGTTGCGAGCCAACGGCACCATCAGCACGGCGAGCGGCACCTACGACGGCTATGGCCAGAAGCTCGCGGTCGAGCGCGGCGTGCTTACATTCGCGGGGCCGATCGACAATCCGCGCCTCAACGTGCTGGCGCTGCGCAAGGGGCTTCCGGTGGAAGCGGGCGTGGAAGTGCTGGGCACGACGTCGCGCCCAAAGGTGCGGCTCGTGTCCAGGCCCGACGTGCCCGAGCCGGAGAAACTCTCGTGGCTGGTGCTCGGCCGCGGCGCTTCGGACGCTTCCCTCGGCGACAGCGCGGTGCTGATGGCCGCGGCGCGCGCGCTGCTCGGCAACAACAACCCCGGCTCCGACCTCACCAAGAAGCTCGGCTTCGACGAGTTCCGCATCGGCCGCGCGGACACGAACAGCGTGCTCGGCGTGCTGCCCCAGAGCACCGTCGCCGGGCGCACCGGCACGTCTTCGGCCACGGACGTGATCAGCGTCGGCCGGCGCATCAACGACAACCTGCACCTCACCTTCGAGCAGGGCCTGTCCGACGCCGAGGGCGCGCTCAAGCTCACCTGGAAGATCACGCAGCAATTCCAGCTGCTCGCCCGCGCGGGTTACCAGCCGGGCCTGGACGCCGTGTATCGCTGGACTTTCCAATAAGATGCGCGCATGGAAATCCGCAACGGCTTCGCGGGAAGCGTCGGCAACACGCCCCTCATCCGGCTCACGAAGCTTTCGCGGGAGACCGGCTGCGACATCCTGGGCAAGGCCGAATTCCTGAATCCCGGAGGATCGGTGAAGGATCGCGCGGCGCTCTATATCGTCGAGGATGCCGAGCGCCGCGGGACCCTCAAGCCTGGCGGGACGGTTGTCGAGGGCACCGCCGGCAATACCGGCATCGGGCTCGCGCACATCTGCGCGGCGCGAGGCTACCGGTGCGTCATCGTGATTCCCGACAACCAGTCGCAGGAGAAGATGGAATTGCTGCGCGCGCTGGGTGCGGAAGTGCGGCCGGTGCCGCCCAAGCCCTACAAGGACGCGGGCAACTACCAGAAGGTCGCGGGACGGCTCGCCGAGTCGCTGCCCAACGCGATCTGGGCGATGCAGTTCGACAACGTCGTGAACCGCCAGGCGCACTACGAGACTACCGGGCCGGAGATCTGGAAGGACACCGGCGGTCGCGTCGACGCGTTCGTGAGCGCGGTGGGCACCGGGGGCACGCTCGCGGGCACCGCGCGATTCCTGAAGGAGAAGAAACCGTCGGTGCGCATCGTGCTCGCCGATCCGCACGGCAGCGCCCTGTACAGCTGGAAGAAGACCGGCCAGCTCGACGCGAGCGGCAGCTCCATCACCGAGGGCATCGGCACCACGCGCATCACCGCCAATTTCGAGGGCACTCCCGTCGATGACGCGGTGCGCGTGAGCGACGCCGATTGCGTGGCGATGGTGTACCGGCTGCTGCGAGAGGAGGGCCTTTTCGTCGGGGGCTCGACCGGGATCAACGTCTGCGCCGCGGTCGAAACCGCACGCGCGCTCGGGCCCGGGCATACGATCGTCACTTTGCTGTGCGATCGCGGCGCGCTCTACATGCAGCGCCTGTTCAATCCCAAGTGGCTGGCCGAAAAGGGATTACAGCCGCAACATTAGTTCCTTCGGCGCATGGGGCGCGAGCCTACGGACCGGTAAAATCGAGGCTACAGAAAGGCCGTTCAAGGGAGGACGGAAGATGTACGCGTGCCCATGGTGCAGCAAGGCCAGCTTTTCGTTCTGGCAGAAACAGTCGCTGGGCCCCAAGCGCGCGCTGGTTTGCGGGCACTGCCGGCGCAACGTGAGCGTCAACTGGAACCGCGCGCAACTCGCGGCCGTCCCGGTCCTCGCGCTCGGCTTCCTCGGCCTGATTTCCGGCAAGGTCCTCTTCGGCACGTGGCCCGCGGTCCTGCTCTTCGCATGGCTGGGGATCACGGCGGGCATGCTCTTCACCGCGCCGCTGTACCACTTCTACGTGCCGCTGGTTCGCGGCACCGCCGCCGCGTCGCGCTAGCGGCGCTCGTACTTCCACATCAGCGATTTGCCCTCCGCGAGCCACTCGCGGGTCGTGGCAAGGCGCTGGCTGCGAGTCTCCTCGCGCTTGGCGGCGTTGATCCAGTCCACGTACTCCCGGCGCTTCGATTCGCTGAATGCCTGGAATGCCGCGCGGGCCTTCGCATCCTTCTTCAGCAGCGCCGCGAGGTCTGGCGGCACTGCCAGCGGCGGCTTCTTCGTGCGCGGCGCCGTGGCCTTCACGCCTTCGTCGACGAGGCGCTGCGCCTTCCTCGCGAGCTTCGTGAATTGCGCGGCCGATGGCAAGTCGCCGATGGCCGTGATCTTCCCGAACTGGCCCATGCCCTCGAGCGACTTGTCGCCCTCGCGCATCGAGGCATGCCAGAAGCCGAACGCGCAATGCGCCTTGAACGCGGCCATGCCCCCGAGCAGCGACTCCTTGTATTGGAAGTAGGGCGCGCCCCAGCGGATCGTCTCCACAGCGCCAGGCACGCTCGCGTGGACCCGCTTGCGCAGCTCCTTGAGGATCGGTCGGGCGAACTGCGGCGCGTCGGCGATATATGCGTCGACGCGCTTGTCCTTTACCCGCACGCCCCGGTCCACCCGCACGCGCTGCAGAAATCGCACCCGTCCTTGCGGATGACGGTGTAGTTGCCGCATTCGCGGCAGCGCGCGCCCTTCATCACCGCCGGCTCCTCGTGGGCACGCGGCGCTTCGAGGATGCCCATCTCGCGCGTGGGATAGCCGCGCTCGTCGAGCACGCCGAGCATCGCGTAGCGATGGATCACCAGGCGCGCGAGGTATGCCACGGTGGACGGCCAGTTCTGCTGGCGCCGCTCGCCGGGAACGAAGGCCATGAAGTCGCCGAGCGGCTCCGAGTAGTCGAGGAGCTTGCGCAACTTCATCCCGATCCACGCCGGGTCGATGACGCGCATGTCGAGGGACAGGATGCGCGTGAGGCCGTCGAGGGCGCGCGGGTAATGGCCCGACAGCCACATCGAGTAAGGCCGCGTGGCGCCGTCGGGCAGCTGGATCTCCTTCAGCCCGAGCACGAACTGGTCACCCGAGGTCGGATGCGTGATGTCGACGGTCCACGCGAGCGTGCCGTCCGTGCCGGTGCGCGGCTCCTCGACGCTGAACATGTGGTCGAGCACCGGCGACGGCGCCTTCTCGTCCAGCGCCCGGAGTTGCTCGCAGCGATAACGCACGACCTGCGCCATGGCCGAGACCACGCCCGGGACCTTGCGCTTCTCGCCGTGCGGCGGAAAGCGCATCTCGAATGCGTCGTCGCCCACGGTGCTCGCGAGCACCTCGAGCTTCATGCGCAGCCACGCGCGGTCGTTGGCGCGCATGTCCATGGATAGCGTCTTGGCCACGGCGCCCAGTCCCCGCGGTTGCTCAGCGCCGTTCACCCACACCTCGAACGGAAACGCCTTCCCGGCTTCCTCGACCTGGCCCACGAAGAGCGCGAAGCGGCCGAAGGGCGACTCGACCATGTAGGTCCACGCGAGGTTGCCCTCGGGCATCTCGGGCCGGCCCGGCCAGCGCAGGCTGGTGAGCACCGGCTGCTGCAGCGCCTTGATGGCGAGGCGGCGATTGGCGCCGTCGGCCGCGATCTCGGGCTCGAGCTTCGGCGCCGGGTCGGGGGTGAGCACCGCGCCCAGCACCTTGTTCGGCCGGTAGGTCGCCAGGCCTTTCAACCCCGACTTCCACGCCTTCATGTAGAGGTCCTCGAAGTCGGCGTACGGATAATCCTCCGGCACGTTCACGGTCTTCGAGATGCTGGTGTCGATGAATGGCGCGACGGCCGCCACCATGGCCTGGTGCGCGTCGGCCGAGATTTCCAGCGCCGTCACGAAATAGTCCGGAAGCTTCGCCTGGGCGCCATGCAGGTGGCGATAGAGGCGCCAGGCATGGTCCTCGACCCGGAACTCCTTGTGCGTGCCGTCGGCCATGCGCTTCTTGCGCGTGTACGTCCACGAAAATGGCGGCTCGATGCCGTTGCTCGCGTTGTCGGCGAAGGCGAGGCTGATGGTGCCCGTTGGCGCGATGGCGAGCAGGTGCGAATTGCGGATGCCGTGCTTGCGGATCTGCTCCTTGATCGGGGCGGGAAGGCGCGATGCGAAATTTCCGCCCGAAAGGTAGAGATCCGGATTGAACATCGGGAATGCCCCGCGTTCCTTCGCGAGCTCGATGGATGCGTGATAGGCCGCGTCCCGCATCCAGGCGGAGATTTGCGCCGCGCGCTCGCGGGCAGGCGCCGTGTCGTACCGAAGGCCCATCATGGCGAGCGCATCGCCCAGGCCCGTGAACCCAAGCCCCACGCGGCGCTTTGCCTGTGATTCATCGAGTTGCTGCCGAAGCGGCCAGGGCGTCACGGTGAGCACGTTGTCCAGCATGCGAACGGCGATTCCCACCACCTCCTCGAACGACTTCTGCTCGAAGAGCGCATCGCGGGTGAATTCGCGGGTGACGAAGCGGGTGAGGTCGATCGAGCCGAGGCAACAACAGCCGTACGAGGGCAGGAACTCCTCGGCGCACGGATTGCTCGCCTCGAGCTTCTCGCAGTAGTTCAGGTTGTTGTCGCTGTTCACGCGGTCGAGGAAGAGCACGCCGGGCTCGGCGTGGTCGTAGGTGGACCGCATCACCTGTTCCCACAAGTCGCGCGCGCGAACCTTGCGATAGACCCAAAGCCCATCGGCGCGAACGTACGCGCCGGCATCCTGCACGTCCTTCGCGGGCTGCGCCTTGTGCACCAGCTCGAAATGCGCGTCGCCTTCGACCGCCTGCATGAACGCATCGGTCACGCCGACCGAGATGTTGAAGTTGGTGAGCTCGCCCGTGTCCTTGGCGTGGATGAAGCGCTCGATGTCGGGATGGTCGCAGCGCAGGACGCCCATCTGCGCGCCGCGCCGCGCGCCGGCCGATTCCACCGTCTCGCACGACTGGTCGAAGACACGCATGTACGACACCGGCCCCGACGCGCGCGAGTTGGTGCCCTTCACCCAGGCGCCTTCGGGACGGATGGCGGAGAAGTCGTAGCCCACGCCGCCGCCGCGGCGCATGGTCTCGGCGGCCTCTGCGAGCGCCGTATAGATCCCGGGCTTGCCATCGACGACCTCGGTGATGGAATCGCCCACCGGCTGCACGAAGCAGTTGATGAGCGTGGCGGTGAGCGAAGTGCCTGCCGCCGAATCGATCCGCCCGGCCGGAATGAACCCGCGCTCCTGCGCGTCGAGGAACCTCGCCTCCCAGTGGGCGCGCCTGGCTTCCGGCTCCGCCGCCGCGAGCGCGCGTGCCACGCGCGCCCGCACCTCGGCCGCCGTGGACTCGCCGCCCTTGGCGTATTTCTCGACCAGCACCTCGCGCGAGATGGCCTGCTCCGGGAGGGCTTCCCGGGTGGCTGGGCTGCGCGGCGGTCGTGTGCCGTGTGACATAGTGAAAGGTCCTGGTGGGTCGCCCTACCAATGGGAGGGCCCGAACCCCATATTCTCCTCCCAACGACGCTACGGAGTCATTGAAATGGATCAGGTTGCGACGCTCGCCGGCGGGTGTTTCTGGTGCCTCGAAGCCGTGTTCGACGAGCTGAAGGGCGTGAAGTCCGTGGAATCGGGATACATGGGGGGCAACACCCCGAATCCCAACTACGACGAGGTCTGCTCGGGTCGCAGCGGACACGCCGAGGTGGTGCGCGTGACCTTCGACGCGCAGGCGCTCTCCTACCGCGACCTGCTCTCGGTGTTCTTCGCGATCCACGATCCCACGACGCCCAACCGCCAGGGCAACGACGTGGGCACGCAATACCGCTCGGCGATCTTCTTCCACTCGGAGGAGCAGAAGAAGGATGCGCAGGAAGTGATCCGCAACCTCACCTCGCAGAAGCTCTTCGGCAAGCCGATCGTCACGGAAGTCGCGCCCGCAAGCCAGTTCCACATGGCCGAGGACTACCACCAGGAGTACTTCCAGCGCGTGGGCGGGGGCAATCCGTACTGCAGCTTCGTGATCGAGCCGAAGGTGGCGAAGTTCCGCAAGCAGTTCGTGGAAAGGCTCAAGCGCTAGTAGAATCGCCCGCATGTCCGGGTCCACCACAGGGTGCGTGCTTTTCGCCGACGTGAGCGGCAGCACGAAGCTCTACGAGGTGGTGGGCGACGCGGCGGCCCACGAGGCCATCGAGCTGTGCTGCAGGCTCTTCGCGGCCATCACCGACCAGCACGGCGGGCGCGTCATCAAGACCATCGGCGACGAGGTGATGTCGGTCTTCCCGGGCCCGGCGTCGGCCGCGCGCGCCGCGATCGACATCCAGCTCGGCATGACCGAGATGGCGCCGGTCGACCGCGTGAAGCTCGGTGTGCGCATCGGCATGAACCACGGCCCGCTGGTCGAGCGCGACGACGATGTCTTCGGCGACACGGTCAACCTTGCCGCCCGCCTGACCGAGATGGCCGCGCGCGGGCAGATCATCACTTCGGTCGAGACGGTGGAGCTCCTCGACCCCATCCAGAAGATGGACTGCCGCAGCCTCTACGCCATCGAGGTGAAGGGCAAGGAGAAGCAGGTGGGCATCTGCGAGGTGCTCTGGACCGATACCGACGACGCGACGCAGCTCGTCGCCCAGCGCGCGACGACCGATGCGGGCCGGCGGCTGCGGGTGGTCTATCGCGGCCGCACCGTGATGGTGGACGACGGCCACAAGTCGCTGGTCATGGGACGCGATGCCTCGGCCGACCTGGTGGTCGCCGATCGCATGGCCTCGCGCACGCATTGCGAGATCGAGCGGCGCCAGGACAAGTTCACGATCGTCGATCGCAGCGCCAACGGAACCTATGTCACGATCGACGGCGACAGCGAGATGGTGCTGCGCCGCGAGGAGGCGATCCTGCGCCACCATGGCGTGATCGCGCTGGGCCACTCGCGCGCGAGCGCGACGGAGCTGGTCGAATTCTTCTGCGAATGAGGGGGAGACGGTGGGACTGAAAGACCTGTTCAAGGACAAGAAGAAGGAAGCCTTCAAGGAGAAGGCCCAGGAAGTCGCCAAGGGCAAGCTCACGCCGGGACGCGCCGAGGAGCTCGCGCGCGTCGCGCAGGAGCACGGCCAGGACGTGGCCGACGACAAGACGATGATGCGGCGGTCGATCTACAACAAGGCCGCCGCCGCCGCGAAGGGCCGCGGCAAGCTCACCGCCGACGAGGCCTCCGAGCTCGCCAAGATCCAGAAATTCCTCGCGCTGCGCGACGACCAGGTGGAGAAGACCAAGTGGGACCTCACCCGGCTGCGCACGGTGACCGACATCCGCCACGGGAAGCTGCCGCGCATCGATCCCACGCACCCTTCGGTGCGCGGCATGCAGTTCCTCCCCGGGGAGGTCGCGCACTACCAGGTTCCCGTGGGCGTGGAGGATCGCGCGAGCGCGAGCGGCAAGCTGGGCCAGCAGGTGAAGTGGGGCGGCGCCTACTCGATCAATTCGGCGCGCGCCCACTCGCTGCCTTCCGGCGAGGGCACCAAGGAACTGGGCGATGGCACCCTCATCCTCACCAACAAGCGGCTCTTCCTGCGGGCGAACAAGACCGCCGCCGTGGAGTATTCTCCGCAGACCAACATATTTCTATATGGCGACGGCATCCGCCTCGAGCGCACCGTCGGCAACACCATCCTGCGGTTCAAATCGAAGTCGGACGAGACCGCCGAGATCCTCGGCGAGCTGCTCGCCGCGGTCATGCGCTAGGAGACAGAGCGAATGGGCATCAAGGATTGGTTCGGTGGCGACAAGAAGAAGCAGGCCTACCGCGACAAAGTGAAGGAAGCCGTCTCCGACGGCAAGCTTTCGAACACCGACATGCAGGAGCTCGCGAAGTTGCGCGTGGAGCTCGACGTGACGGATGCCGCCGACGACAAGACGTCGCTGCGCCGCGACCTCTACAACGAAGCGGTCGACGCCGCGCGCTCCAAGGGCCAGCTCACCCAGACCGGCGTGCAGGACCTGCAGAAGATCCAGAAATTCCTGGCGCTCCGCGACGACCAGGTCGAGAAGACCAAGATCGAGGTCAACCGGCTGCGCACGCTCACCGAGATCCGCCGCGGCAACCTGCCCCTCGTGCCGCCCACCAACGTGGCGCTGCGCGGCGTGCAGATGGAGCCGGGCGAGATCCCGCACTACAACGTCGCGGTGGAGATCATGGACCAGTCCCGCGTGCCGAGCGGCAGCGAGGGGATGAAGGTGCTGGGTCCCTTCACGTACGAGGAAGGCAACTCGCGCGCCCACTTCCTTCCCGAGGAAGCCGCCAAGCCCGTGGGCGACGGCAACGTGATCATCACGAGCAGCCGGCTGATCCTCAAGACCGGCGATGACCGCACGGCGTCCGTGCGCTTCGGCGGCGACGTGCCGTTCTTCCTCTACAACGAGGGGTTGCGCCTCACGAAGACGATGGGCAACACGCTGCTCAAGTTCAAGACCAAGAGCGACGACACCGCGGAGATCGTGGGGGAGCTGCTCGCGAAGCTCACGCGCCCCGACCTCTGACCTACTGGGGCTTGGGCGCGGCCTCGCCGGGCGTGATCAGCTCGGCGTAGTTGAACATCGGCAGCGGAGGCGGCAGTTTCAGCGCCTCGGCCACGTCCATGCGCACCTGCAGCGAGAACCGCGTGAGTGTTTCCACCGGGATGCGCGACGGCGGCACCTTGTGGACGAGGATCTGCTCCGCCTTGTACGCCGTGAACTGCCCGATCGAGTGGTAGCGGCTCACGAGGCCCGTGAGCGCCCCGGTTTCCATCAGCTGCTCCGTCGACGCGAAGGTCGGCAGGCGCTGCTCCATGGCCGCGGGGATGATCACGTTCTTCGCCTGCGTGCCGAGGTAGGAGTCCGGCGGCAGGTACAGCCAGTCCACTTTCTGTTCCTTGAGCTCGCGGATCATCTCCGGCGCGCCTTCGGCCGTCACCCGCTTCGACGCGTCGAGCTTGAGCGGCTTGGCGATCACCGCGAAGCCCAGCCGCTTGGAAACCTCGCGCACCTCGTCCACCACCACGACCGAGTTCTGCTCGGTCGGCGTGTACAGGATGCCGATGGACTTGAAGGGCCGATAGGAAGCCATCGCGCGGATCTGCGCTTCGGTGGGGGCCACGTGGAAGACCCCTGTCACGTTGCGGCGCGAGCTCTTCAGTTCCGGGACGATCTTGGCAAGGACGGGCGCCGCGACCAGCGTGAACACCACGGGAATGTCGGTGATGTGCTTCGAGGGATCGTACGCGTCGTAAGTGCCGACCACGCCGAGGGTGACCGACGTGCCCCACGTGTAAACGAGGTCGGGGCGCGTCGCTCGGATCTCATCGAGGAAGCCCGGCATGCGGGAGGCGTCGCGGTTCAGGTCGCGGAAGGTGATCTGCACCGGGATGCGCCGCGCCGCGAAATATTCCTGGAAGCCACGCTCCACGTCGGTCATGCCGCGGAAGGTGATCGCGTAGATACGATACGGGCGGCTCGCGGTTTGCGCGGCCACATCGCCTTCGGCCATGGCGAGCCACAGCGCGCAGGCGAGCAGGGCGACGATGCGAAGCGCGCTCATTGGGTGGCGGGCTGCGGCGCCCAGTCCAGGCCGCGGGTGGCGATGGTGAATGCGATGCCGCAAACAAGCACGATGGCGCTGATGGCGATGAATGCGCCCTGGTAGCCCCAGACGATCACCAGGATCGAGGCGATCAGCGGGCCGAGCGCGTTGCCCAGCCGCTCCAGCAGCCGGTACACGCCGTAGACCGCGTCGCTGCCGTAGATGCGGATCTCTTCCTGGCAGTGCTCGGCCACGAGCGCGCTTTGCGCCGCGATCGACAGCGCCTGCCCCAAGCCCAGCAGGAACACGACGCCGAAGAGCACCAGGAAGCTGTCGGAAATCAGCAGCAGCAGGCCCGACAGCCCCGAGATGATGAGGCCGACCGAGACGTAGCGGTCGCGTCGCATCGAGGCGTCCGACAGGCTGGCCGACAGCGGCACGATGAGCACCATCATGACGGCGTACACCATCAGCATCCGGCCCGCCATGGCCGACGTATTG
>Ga0136846_1238887_pt1 | contig 23450 bp, 25 predicted proteins | sample HopSoiMetagenom2_FD_96841 | JGI IMG/M metagenome (GOLD analysis project Ga0136846, IMG submission 96841) | Grasslands soil microbial communities from Hopland, California, USA - 2 Assembly 2016 (version 4) | ecosystem: Environmental > Terrestrial > Soil > Grasslands | place: USA: Hopland... | reverse complement strand
GAAAGGCCTCGGGCTGATGAGCCACACGAGACCGTACGACACGGCGATTCCAATGACGCCGCCTGCAAACGTCGTGGCGAGCCCCTCCAGCAGGAACTGCAGCAGGATGTCGCGCCGCCGGGCGCCGAGCGCCATGCGCACGCCGATTTCGCGTGTTCGCTCCTGGACGTTCACGAACATGATGTTCATGATGCCAACGCCGCCGATGGCGAGGGTCACGACGCCGATGAACGTCAGCACGAGTTTGAGTCCGTCGATAATCGGCCCTGTGACCTCGTGTGCCTTCGACGATCCGAACAGGTTGAGGGCGCGCTCGTCCGCGGGGTTGTAGCGGTATCTGTTCGCCAGGAACTCGCGGACGCTCTTTGTCGCCTGAGCCTCGAGTTGCGGCGTCACCGCCTGCCAGATGAACGTGCCGACGTACTTGTTCTCGGTCAGCCCGCCCATGGTCGTCCAGGGAATGAAGACGCAGAACTTGTCAGGCCGGTTGTAATTCGACAGCTGGACTTTCTCTTCGCCCACACCCACCACTTCGAATCGCTGGCCGCCGATGCGAATGGTTTCGCCGACGGGAGGAATGCCGCCGAAGAGCTTGCGCTGCACTTCGGATCCGATGAACGCAACGCGCCGCCGCAGGCGCACATCCTCATCATCGAGAAAGCGGCCGCCCGGCTGCGGCTTCTCGTTCCGCATGCTTCCATACGACGCGGCGACCGCCCGAATGAGGTGGCTCGACTGCTTGTTGTCGAACACCACCGGAAAATCGCGCATGAATTCGGGGCTCACGTTCTTTATCAGGGGGAGCTCGCCGATTGCCAGGACATCCTCGATGGTCACGCGGACACGTTTGCCGGCCCGCTCGCCGCCGGCCTGCAGGCTCGTCTGTCCGGGAAACACGATGACGGTGCCATCCGAATACGCGCCCTTGAAACCGGCGTCGATTGCGCCCCGGAATCCGTCGCCGTAGGCGAGCAGGACGACGACTGAAACGATGCCCCAGGAAATCCCCAGCATCGAAAGTGCGGCTCGAAAGCGGTGATGGTACAGACCGTAACCAGCTTCCCGGACAATCTCTCGCAAGGTGGCGAATCGCATGTCACATCTCGAAGCGCAGCGCCTCGACCGGCGGGAGTTCCGCCGCCTTGCGCGCCGGATACGTGGACGTCACGACGCCGACGATGACCAGCATGCCGAGCGCCAGCACTCCGCTTTCCCAGGACACCAGCATGCCGGCGAATCGCGCCGGCATTTTGGCCAGGTTCACCAGCTGACACAGACCGACCGCCAGGAGCAGGCCGGCGCCGCCGCTCAACATCGTGAGAAAAAATCCCTCGAGAAAAAACTGGCGCTGGATCTGCGCGGTCGTCGCGCCGAGCGCCTTGCGCACCCCGATTTCGCGCGTACGCTCCTTGACGGCCACCAGCATGATGTTCATGACGCCAATGCCGCCAAGCACCAGCGTCACGACGCCCACAACGGTGAAAAACACGCGCATATGGCCGATCATGCGGTCGAACATCAGCGTGTTCAGCGAGGTATCCCACATCGCGATGGCATCCTTATCGCCGGGATCGAAGCCATGGTGCCTCGAGAGAACCGTCCGGACGTTGGTTTCGAGCGGCCAGTCGATATCTTCAATCCGGCGCGTCCGTGTCTCGAGCGTCCGCGGAAGGTCTGCGACGACCCAGTCCTTGGGCGAGACGATAATGTTCGACACGGCACCGGGCACCGCATCACGCCGCGGCATATCCTTCGCCATCGTCGCGTAAGGAACAAAGACCTTGTTGTTGTCCGGTCCGCTGTAGTTGCTGTCCTGTTCTTTCTTCCGAATCTTGCCGACAACGGTGTAGGAGATCCCGTTGAAAGTGACGACCTCGCCGAGGATGTGGCGTTTGCCGAACAGCTGCTCCGCGACGTCGTGCCCGACGATGGCGACGCGGGCGGCCTGCTCCTCGTCCTGCCAATTGAAGTTGCGGCCGTACTCGAGCTCGATGGTGCGGATGTCCTGGTACTGAGGTTCGACGCCGCTGATCCCCACCGTCGCCGCGTTATAGGCGCTCTTGGCGCGCACGCCGCCCGACTGCAGCTCCGGGCTCACGACCGCTATCATTGATGACTCGCTCGCCAGCGCCCGGACGTCGTCGATCGTGAGCATGATCATTCGCCCGGCCCGTTCGCCGCCCGCCTGCATGCTCGTACGGCCGCCCCAGATGATGCCGATGTTCTTGCCGAGCTCTCGCAGGACCCTGACGTTGCCCTGTTGAAAGCCTTCGCCCATCGCGGACAGGACGACGACCGACACCATGCCCCACAGGATGCCGAACATCGTGAGGAAGCTGCGCAGTTTGTTCGCGCGCAGATTCTGGAGGGATTGAACGAGCGCTTCGCGCATCAGCCTGGCAGCAGCAGCCTGTCGCCCGGTTTGAGGCCGTCGAGCACCTCGATCCTGGTGCCGTTGCCCACGCCGACTTTGATCGGCGTTCTTTTGCGGCCGTTCGGCGCACCAGCGGCGACGATGTCGACGAAGGCCTTCTTCTGCGCGTCGTAGGCAATCGCGGCCTCGGGGATGAGCAGCGCGTTGGCGTGTTCCTCGAGCACGATCTCCGCATTTGCGGTCATGTTGGCCTTGAGCTCCTTGCCGGGGTTGTCGATCGAGACCCGCACTTCGAAACTCGTGACGTTGTCCTTCTCGACGCCGAGCGGGGAGATCTGGGTCACGTGGCCGTTGAACACGCGATCCTTGAACGTCTCGACGCGAATCCTCGCCGGCTGGTTGAGGCGCACGCGGCCGATATCCGCTTCGTCCACCTTGCCACGCACGAACACCTTGTCGATGTCGCCGAGCGTCATGACCAGCGTCGCGTTGGCACCGAGATTGAGAATCGACGAGACAGGGCTTCCGATTTCGACGTCGCGGCTGAGGACCGTCGCGCGAATCGGCGCACGAATCGTGGCGTTGGCGAGGTCCTCCGCATCGCGATCGGCGACCGCCTTGGCCTGCGCGACCTGTGCCCTGGCCTCCGTGACCTTCGCCTCGCTGACCGCCAACTGCGATTGGGCTGCGCGCATGCGGTTCTCTGCCAGATCGACGGCACTATGGGCGTCGTCGAGCGCCGACTGCGCGATCAAGCGCTCGGCAAACAGCATTTTCGCGCGCTCGTAGGCTCGGCGGGCAAATTCAACGTCGGGGCCCTCCGCTTCCACGGTGTTCTTCTTGAGAGAGGCCTGCGCACCCTCGAGCGACGCTCGCGCCGCCTGCAGATTTGCTTCGGCGCCGCGAAGGGTCGCCTCGAGCTGCTCACGGTCGAGCTCTACCAGCACGTCGTTGGGGCTGACGACGCTGTCGACGTCCACGTGCAGCGCCTTGATGATGCCGTTCGCCTTGGACTTGATCTCGATCTTCGTGATCGGTTCGATCTTCCCGGTCGCGACGACCGACCGCACCATCGTTCCGCGTTCGGCCACCGCCACTTTCGCGGAGTCGACCTCAGACGAGGCGCCGTTGAGCCGGGCGGCCCACGCGGCACCGGCACCCAGCAGGACCAGGAGACCGAACCCTAGATACCAACGCTTCCGGGACGGTTTTGCCACTGGCATATGACCTTTCTACGTCACCTCGCGGCGGGAAGTTCAAATCAGAAGGAGGAGATAAAATACCGGGCCATGTGGATCTTGCAGGGCTCCGAACCCGAGGCTGAAATGCACACGTTCCGGCTCGCCCCCGGCACCGTGAAAACCGTGGGGCGCGCACCCCGCGCCGATTTCATTCTGGATGTCGCGCTGGTGTCACGCCTCCATTGCCAGCTGAACGCGCAGGAAGACCGCCTCGAAGTGGTCGACTTATCGAGCACCAACGGTACGTTCGTCAACGACAAGCGCGTCGAACGCGCAGTCCTGGCGAGCGGCGATCGGCTGCGCGTCGGACGCATAGAGCTCACCATCGGAAGAGCGTAGCTGCCATTCCAAGTCGAATTAACGACCGGCTGAGCCGGCCGCCACCGGGGAGTTAGACGAGTCCAGTCAGATAAGGGTTGGTCCGGCGTTCCTGGCCGATTGTGGTGGCGGGACCGTGCCCCGGATATACACGGGCGGTGTCACCGAACGGAAACAGGACGTTGCGGATCGAGGCCAGCAGCGTCGCAGCGTCTCCCCCGGGCAAGTCGGTCCTTCCGATTGAGCCTGCGAACAAGGTGTCGCCGACGAACAGGTCCATGCCCGCCTGGCCGACCTTCCCGACCTCGAGACAGACTCCGCCGGGACAGTGACCCGGAGTGTGATGCCACCTGGCCTCGAGCGTGCCGAACACGAGGTTCCGGCCAGGTACATAAAAGCTGTCCACCGCCGGCGGCTGTTCCACACGCAAACCGAACATGGCGCCCATTTCGATGGCGTGCTCGTATAGAAACAGATCGTCGCGGTGGAGGTAGACCGGTGCGTCCAGCACCCGTTTGGCTGCGGCCACGCCGGTGATGTGATCCACGTGGGCATGTGTCAACAGGATGTGACGAATCGACAGCGCCTCCCGGCGGGAGAAGGCCAGGAGCTCCTCGACTTCGTCCCCAGGATCGATCAGGACAGCTTCCCGCGTTTCGTCACACGCCAGCACGAAGCCGTTCTTGTAAAACGGAGCCGCAGCTCGTATCTCAACCGTCATTCCCTTATCATTGTGGCCGGTCATGGTGCTCGCCATTGTCGACGATTTGATGTTCGCTTCGAAAATCAAGGCGGCTGCGGGGCAGCTCGGCCTGACGGTCTCGTTTGCTCGATCGTCCGGTGCGGCCATGACGGCAATTCGGGAGAACTCACCGAGTCTGGTCATTCTCGATCTCAACAATCCACGGACGGACCCCTTGGGCACCGTCGCCGCCATCAAAGGCGATCCCGCGACGAGCGGGATCCGCACGGTTGGGTACGTGTCTCACGTGGCGACCGATGTCATCGATGCCGCGCGTCAGGCGGGGGTCGACGAGGTGATGGCCCGATCGGCGTTCACGGCTCGGTTACCGGAGATCCTGGCAGAACGCTGAAAGACAGCGCTCAGCGGAGTGTATTCGCGTCCCGCTACAACAACCGCCAGAGAGCCGCCAGTACGCCCACGACCAGGACAATTGCAGCGACGATCCACACCCGCGGACCCCGGTCGCGCTGCAACCGGACGATGCGCGGGGGCTCGAGGGCGGCCGCTCGAGCGTCGAGCATCGCGGCCACGGAACGCAGATCGGCAGCACACGTGGCTGCGGATTCGAACCCACCGTCGGGGCGGAGTTCGAGCGCTTTCGACACCACGTCAGCCAGCTCGGTCGGGACCGTGGAGCCAAGGTTGATCGCACCCGGAGCCGGTGGTTTTCCTGTCAGCATCTCGACGAGCACAATCCCGAGCGCCTTGATGTCCGTCCGGTGATCGAGTGCTCCGGCAGCCGGCCGGCTGGTCCACCTGCCCATGCCGAAGTCGAGAATCTTGGCGTTTCCCTTCGGGGTCACCATGATGGTGTCGGTCGCCAGGCTGCCGTGGACCATCCCAAGGGCGTGGGCGTCGGCAAGGGCATCGGCGAGTTGCATCGCGAGGTCGACCGCGCGGCGCGTATTGAGGGGGCGCCCGGCGATCACGCGCTTCAGCGGCTCACCCGGCACGAACTCGAAGACAAGAAACAGCTGGGCGCCTTCGCCGGAAATTTCATACAGCGCCGCGATGTTCGGGTGCGACAGCACGGAAGCCGCCCGCGCGTCGCGGGCAAGTGTCTCGCACCGTTCACGATCGGCTTGAAGCTCTGGACCGGGCACCTTGATCGCCACGGTTCGGCCAAGCCGCGTGTCACGCGCACGGTAAACCTCGCCGAGGCTGCCCGCGCCAATCCGCTCGAGGATCTTGTAGTGGTCGAGTTGTTCGATCATCGACTCAGGAGCCGCACGCTTATCGAATCGCGACGATTATACTGATCCGTCCAGCGAAAACCGGACGCACAGGCCTGGTGAATCCGACGTGAATCCGTATCTCTCGCTGCTCCGGAGTAACCGGAATTTCCGGCTGCTGTACATCGGCCAGACGATTTCCCAACTCGGCGACTGGTTCAACACCGTTGCGGTCTACGCGCTGCTGCTCGACCTGACCGGCTCGGCGACGGCCGTGGCCGGGATGCTGATCGTCCAGATGCTTCCGATCGCCCTCATCGGACCGCTCGCGGGCGTCGTCGTCGATCGCCTGAACCGGCGGCGGATCATGATGGCGGCGGACCTGGTCCGCGGCTGCCTGATTCTGGGCCTGCTGCTCGTCCGGCGCGCCGACCAGGTCTGGATCGCATACGTCGTGACCGGGTTCGCGGTCGCCGCGCAGGCGTTCTTCGAACCGGCGCGCACGGCCACGATCCCGAACGTAACGGCGCCGGCCGAACTGCTGCCGGCGAACGCGCTCTCGAGCGCCACATGGTCGGCCATGCTGGCGATCGGCGCTTCGATCGGCGGCCTGGTCACCGCGGCATTCGGCAGGAACGTGGCGTTCACCGTCAATGCCGCGTCGTTTTTCGTCTCGTGTCTTTTCATCGCCTCGACGCAATATGATGCGACGCCGCCGGTGCGGCAACGTGTGCAGGGCCTGGCGGCTTTGACGGGCGCATCCGATCTGGCCGAGGGCCTCCGCTACATCCGCAGGTCATCGCATGTCGCGGCGCTCATGTTCGTGAAGGCGGGATGGGGACTCGCGGGCGGCATCCTCCTGCTGCTGACCATCTTTGGCCAGCGCGTCTTCCCGATACGGGGAAGCGCGGCTGCCGGCATCGGTGTGCTGTACGGCGCGCGCGGCATCGGCGCGGCGCTCGGTCCGATTCTTCTCCGCTACATCCTTGGGCAAAAGCCGGCGGCCTTGCGCCGCGCGATCGGCCCGGCGTACTTCGTGATCGGCGTGTTCTACGCGGCACTTTCGGGTGCGCCGGGACTCCTCACCGCCGCGGTGTGCGTACTGCTGGCACATTTCGGCGGATCGATTCTCTGGGTTTTCAGCACGGTGCTGCTGCAAATGGAAGTGCCCGATGCGTTCAGGGGACGCGTCTTTGCCGCCGAGCTGGCGCTCGTGACGCTGACTTCGTCTGCGTCGAGCTTCCTCACCGGCCGGGCCCTCGATGGCGGAACGTCACCGCGCTCCGTCTCACTCTGGCTCGGCGCCCTTTTTTTCGTGCCCGGCGTCCTCTGGCTGGTGATCTTGTCGCGCTGGAAAGAATCGCAAGCGCCGCCGTCACCGCCGGATCAGACCGTGTCGGCCGGAGAGGAACTTCTCGAGGGCCACATGGGGTGATGCTTTACGGATCGCGCTTCGGCCGGAGCTCTTCCAGCGCGCTCTGCACCAGCTGCTTGGCATCGTCGAGCTGCTCGAGGACGAGCGCGATGTCCATGCGAGGCTTGCCGGGCCAGCGCTCGCTCTGACAGTACACCCCGTGCTGGCCGACCAGCGCGAGCGAGTCCGTCAACAGGTCGAGAGCGACGGCAAGCCGACCGCGCGAGCTGCCCATCATCGTCTCGTGATGCTCGAGCGTGTCACGGTGCTTGTCGAACACTGACGTCATTTTTTCACCGGTTTGGTGGGTCGAATTTCAACCCGGCTCGGCAGGCTCCTTGCGGGATGCCGCAGCAGGTGGATGACGACTTCGGCGACTTCTGAGGGAGCCACCTTCCAATCCGCGCCTTTCGCGGGATCACCCTGTGCAAACTGGGTCGCCACCGAGCCCGGCATCACGTAGCTGACGCGGATGTCGTCGTACCGAAGCTCCTGCATCAGCGACTCGCTGAACGCGTTCAGGCCGGCCTTCGACGCACAGTACGCGGCGCCGTGCGGAAAAGGGTTGGTGCCGGACAGGCTGCTGATATTGATGATGGATCCGCCGCCTCGGCGCCGTAGATGAGGAATCGCCGCGTGACAGGCGTTGAACACGCCCGTCAGGTTCGTGTCGATGATTTCGGACCACTGAGCGGGCGTCATTTCAGCGACGTCGGAGAAAATGCCGACGCCGGCGTTGTTCACGAGAATGTCGAGACCACCGAACCGCCCGACTGTCGCGGCAATCGCGCGCGCGATATCCTCGTACTGTCGGACGTCCGCGCGCAGCGTCTCGACGGCTGCCGGTCCGGCGCTTTCGATCTGCGACCGCGCTGCGGACAGCGTGGCGTCTCGCAATCCCGTGACCGAAACGGACACGCCTTCGGAGACGAGGGCACGCGCAATCGCCAGGCCGATGCCCCGCGATCCCCCCGTGACCAGGGCGACCTTGCCGCGGATGGATTCCATGTCACCCATTACAATAGCGCACGACAGATGACTCAGGTGGCAATCGTCGGCGGTGGTGAGGTCGGCGGCCTGCTGGCCCACGCGCTGGCGCGGCGGAACATCGTGCCGGCTATCTGCCTGATCGACGACAACGGTCGTGCCGCTGCTGGCAAGATGCTCGACATCGTCCAGGCCGCACCCGTCGAAGGCTTCTCGTCGAATCTGTCGGGTGCAGCCGAGCTGTCCGCGGTTGCCGGCGCCTCCGTGGTGGCGATTGCCGACGCATTCGGAACGCAGCCGCCGCCGCCGCCGGAAGAAACGATGCTTCTCCTCAGGAGAGTGCGCGAGCTCGCTCCCGAATCCCTCATCGTCTGCATCGGAGCAGGCGACCGCGACCTGATCGGCCGTGGCGTCCGCGAACTTCACATCCCACGACTGCAATTATTTGGGTCCGCGCCAGAGGCGCTCACGAGCGGCATACGCGCGCTCACGGCCATCGAGGTCGACGCGCCCGCGAGCGATGTGGCGCTCGCGGTGCTGGGCGTCCCGCCGAATCACATCGTCGTGCCGTGGGACGATGCGACGGTCGGCGGGCTTTCGCTTGCACGAATGCTCAGCGAGCCCGTACGGCGCCGCCTCGACGCGCGCGTAGCGGGCCTGTGGCCTCCAGGGCCGTACGCGCTGGCCAGCGCCGCGGCCAGAACGATCGATACGATTTTTCGCGGATCGCGCCGGCTGGTCACCTGTTTTGTGGCCCCGGACGATTCGGCGGGAACGCGTGCCCGGCCGGCGGCCCTTCCGGTCCGGCTCGGACACACAGGAGTGCTCGAAGTGGTGATGCCCGAGCTCAGCGTAAGGGAACGCGTGCGCCTGGAAAACGCGATGCTGCTCTAAGAAACGGCGACAGAGTAGTGCAGGCCTTCAGGCCTGCCTGCTACCGTGGCGTCAAGCGTCGCACTAGCGATGACTAGGTCCCGTAAATCGGCCGGTGCAGCGCGAGCCCGCCCGCGAAATCAGCCAGCTGCTTCCGCAGGATCAGGCGTCCGCGATGCAGCCGCGACTTGAGGGTCTGATCTTTCACGCGAAGCATCGCGCTCGCTTCCTCGGTCGACATTCCCTGAAGATCGCGCAGCACGACCGGCGCGCGGTAGATCGCCGGCAGCGCCAGCACCGCACGGAGGAGCCGACGGCGGAGCTGCGATCGCAGCAGGTGCTCGTCAGCCATGTTGGACCAGTCCGCTACGTCCTGCACCGGTGTTGCGGTGGTTTCGTCGCCTTCGGCTGGAAGAGATTCGCGCTGCTCATCCTGCGTCCGCTGATACGAAGCGGACCGTAGCCGTGACATGGCCGAGTTGAAGGTGATCCGGTAAATCCAGGAAGACAGCGCAGCATCGCCGCGGAATTCGCCAACCTTGCGGAAGACCTTGTACAAGACGTCCTGCGTGATTTCTTCCGCATCCTCGTGATTGCGCAGATAGCGGAATGCCAGCTGATAGATTTTGGTGCCGAACTGCGCGGCCAGCTCCGACAGCGCAGACTCATCGCCCTGTTGAAGGCGTTTGAGCAGTTCTTCGCTTTGGGGGTCCCTCATAGTGTCCTCGATAGATGGGAGAACACTTTCACGGCTGAGAATATTCCTGACCGCCGTCTCGGCGGTAAGTGGCTTCAGAACAGGTGGTTATGCGAAGACATCGCGGAAGTGACGAACCACGCGCGCCTCGGCGTCGGTCTGGTCGACGTCGCGCCCGAGGAGGGCGGCGAGGGAGGTGACGCCGCGATCGGCCACGCCGCACGGGACAATGAGTTTGAAATAGTCCAGGTCGGTCGTCACGTTCAATGCGAATCCATGGCTCGTCACCCATCGAGCAATGCGCACCCCGATTGCCGCAAGCTTGCTTGATCCCACCCACACGCCGGTGAGGCCCGATACCCGGCCGGCCTCGATCCCGTAATCAGCGGCGACGCGGATCAGCACTTCTTCCAGATCGCGGACGTAGCGGTGGACATCGCGACGATCCGGCTTCAGGTCGATGATGGGATAGCCGACAAGCTGGCCGGGACCATGGTAGGTGATGTCGCCGCCGCGTCCGGTTTCGAAGACCTCGACCGACCGCGCCGCCAGCACATCGGACGGCGCCAGGATGTGCGACCGCCCGCCATCTCCTCGAACGCCCAGCGTCAGGACATGGGGGTGTTCAACGAGCAGGAGCAGGTCGCCGACCCGGCCGGCCTGGCGCTCCTCGACAAGGTTTCGCTGGAGCGCGAGCGCTTCCGCATAGGGAACCCTCCCGAGCCGGCGGACCTCGACCTCAGGCCTTGTCCGGATCCCAGTGCTCGAGGGCATGCTTCACGTTCGACATAAACGTGTCCGCGACGGCGCCGTCGATGATTCGATGATCGAATCCGAGCGCCAGATAAGCCATCGTCTGGACGGTGACGGCGTCAGCGACGACGGCGGGGCGTTTTTCGATGGCGCCCACGGCGAGGATCGCCGACTGCGGCTGGTTGATGATCGGCATGCCGAACTGGGCGCCGAGCATCCCCGGATTGGTGATCGTGAAGGTACCTCCGGCAACATCGTCGGGGGTCAGCTGTTTGGCGCGCGCGCGGGCGGCGAGGTCGCCGATCGCGCCGCTGATGGCCGGCAGGTCCTGGGCGTCTGCGCGTTTCACGACGGGAACGATCAGCCCCCAGTCGAGCGCGACGGCGACGCCGATGTTGATGTCCTTGTGATAGATGACGGAATCGCCGTCGACCGACGAATTGAGCAGCGGGACGGCCTGCAGCGCTCCCGCGACGGCTTTGATGATGAACGCCAGATACGTGAGCTTCCTGCCGGCGCGCTCGTATTCAAGTCGCCTGGCTTCGCGAATTCCGCTGATGCGGGAGAAGTTCACCTCGAACACAGTATGGACGTGCGCTGACGTGCGGCGGCTGATCACCATGTGCTCGGCGATCTTCTTCCGCATCACGGACATCTTCTCGATGCGGTCGCCGGCTCGGGGCTGCGCCGGCCCGGTCTGTCCGCCCAGTCCTTCGTGTTCGAGGTATTCGAGGATGTCGTGCTTTGTGACGCGGCCGGCGAGGCCGCTCCCGTGAATCTGCGAGATATCGACGCTGTGCTCCTTCGCAATCTTCCGCACCAGCGGCGATGAACGCTCGCGCGCCAGTTCTTCGCCCGACGCCACAGGCCTGGCGTCTCCCGGCGACGGAGCCGTCGACGGCTGCTTTCCCGCGGTGCGGGCTGCGGCATCTAAGCCAGCCGGCTGCGCCGCGGCCGCGGCGAGGAGGGCGTCAGGAGCTCCAATGACGGCCACGACGTGGTTGACGGCGACCGTTTCACCTTCCTGGACTCGAATCTCCACCACGACTCCGGCGGCGGGCGAGGGGATTTCGGCGTCCACCTTGTCCGTCGTGATTTCCAGCAGCGGCTCGTCGCGGTCGATGGTGTCGCCGACCTTCTTCATCCACCGGACGATGGTGCCCTCGGTGACCGATTCGCCCATCTGGGGCATCACGACCTCGGTGGACATGCTTGTGCCCTTTCGCTACGAATGTAACGCCGCACCGTGGGTGGCGTGGGCCGCCTCGGCCACGGCTTCGGCCATCGTCGGGTGCGGATGAATCGTACGAATCAGGTCTTCGACCGTGGATTGCAGCCGGAGCGCCACAGTCGCTTCGGCAACCAGCTCCGTGGAACGCGAGCCGATCATGTGCACGCCGAGCACGTCGTCGCTGGCCTTGTCGGCGACAATTTTCACGAAGCCTTCCGTCTCGCCCGACATCTTGGCGCGGCCGAGAACGCCGAACGGAAAGGTGCCCACGCGCACCTCGAATCCCCGTTCGATCGCTTCACGTTCGGTGAGGCCCACGCTGCCGATTTCCGGGTCGCAGTAGGTACAGCCCGGGACATGGTCGTAATTGAGCGGTCGGACGTGCAGGCCCGCGATTCGTTCCGCGGCAATGATGCCTTCGGCGGACGAGACATGCGCGAGCTGCGGATGACCGGGGGTGCCGAGCGTGATGACGTCGCCCACGGCGGAAATGCCAGGCACATCGGTCTTGTACGTGTCGTCCACTTTGATGTAGCCCTTCTCCATCTGGAGTCCCACGCCTTCGGCGTTCAGGCCGGCCGTCACGGGGCCGCGCCCGGTGGCGACGAGCAGGTAGTCGGCGCGCATCGTTGCGGCGGTTCCATCCGCGAGCTGCGCCGAGACGTCCACCCCGGCACCATTGACCGCCGCCGCCGAGACTCTGGCGCCCGTATGGATGGTGATTCCCTGCTTGCGGAACGACTTCGCCAGTTCCGCCGACACCGCCTCGTCTTCGACGGGCACGAGGCGCGGCAGCAGCTCGACGATCGTCACTTCACTTCCGAAGCGGCGGAAGATGGATGCGAACTCCACGCCCACGGCACCGCTGCCGAGAATGACGATCGACTTCGGAACTTCCTTCAGGTGGATTGCCTCGTCGCTGGTGACGATGCGGGTGCGGTCGATCGCGATCCCGGGGACGCTTCGCGGCGCAGAGCCGGTCGCGACGATGATCTCCCTACGCGCACGCAGCGTCTGGACCTCGCCTTCGAAGACGTCGACGCCTCCCTGCCCGGTGAGCCGCGCGGTTCCCTTGATCCAGTCGATCTTGTTCTTCTTGAAGAGGAACTCCACGCCTTTCGTCAGGCTGCCGACGATGCGATCCTTTCGCTCGTGCACGTGCGCCATATCGATCGCGACCGCCGCCTCGCCGAGCGAAATCCCCCATTCCTTCGCGTGCTGCACGATTTTCAAGGCGTGTGCGTGCTCGAGCAGGGCTTTCGTCGGGATACATCCCCACAGCAGGCACGTGCCGCCGAGCGCTTTCTGCTTTTCGACGACAGCGACTTTCAGACCCAGTTGCGCAGCGCGGATGGCGGCCACGTATCCGCCGGTGCCCGCGCCGACGACAACGACGTCATATTCGTTTGGCACAGTGTGATCTCATGTAACGTCGGCGGGTGGCGCGCTCACCGCGTCGTCACTTCATCGCTTTTAGCGACGACAGGGGCACGAACGCAGTCGCTCCGGGCCGCGGCGCGGGATCTGCCGGAGTCTCCGGCGCGTCGGGATCCAGGCGTGCGACACGTGCACGCAGTTGCCCGTGATCGTACTTCAGTTCCCAGTACGACTCGGTGAGCCGGTCGAGGCGCCTGGCGACGCGCCGCGCCCGGACGAGCGCCCAGGCGGCTGTCAGAATCGCGGCGACGGTGAGCAGCCAGAGAAGGGCCAACAAAACCGGTACCTTATCGAACGGCTTGCAACAGTGTCAACCGCCTGAGACAATACGCCGATTCGCCCGGAAATCTGTGCCTGACGTCACTCAGAGACCCAAAACCGTCCTTATCGTCGATGACGATGAGGGCATGCGCGACACGCTGACCGCGATTCTCAAACGCGAGTATCGGGTGCTCCGCGTCGCGAGCGGCGAGGCGGCGCTGCCCGTGCTCAACAAGGAGGACGTCGATCTGCTGCTGCTCGATGTGCGCCTGCCCGGCATCAGCGGGTTCGAAGTCCTGCGCATCGTGAAGGAGAACTACAGCCTGATCGAGGTGATCATGATCTCCGCGATCAGCGAGATCGAGACGGCCGTCCAGGCGATGAAGCACGGCGCGTATCACTACGTCACGAAGGAATTCGATTACGACCAGCTCCGGTCGCTCGTGCGAAATGCGGCGGAGCGCCAGGATCTGAATCGCCAGGTCATGACGCTGTCGGCCCAGGTCGCCGATCAGAGCGAGCGCGAGTTCATCGTGGGGCCAAGCAAGAACACGCGCGACATCGTCGATCTCGTGCACAAGGTGGCGAAGCTGTCGGCGACGATTCTCATCCTGGGCGAGAGCGGCACAGGTAAAGAGCTGCTGGCGCGGCTGATTCACAAGGAGTCCGGCGAACCGGAAGCGCCGTTCATCGCCGTCAACCTCGCGGCGATCCCGCGCGAGTTGACGGAGAGCACGCTGTTCGGCCACGAGCGTGGGGCGTTCACGGGGGCGCACCGGCAGCAGCTGGGAAAATTCGAGCTGGCGTCAAACGGCACGCTGTTCCTCGACGAAATAGGCGATCTCAGACTGGACCTGCAGGCCAAGTTGCTGCGGGCGATTCAGGAGGGCGAGATCGAACGCGTGGGCGGGACCAAGCCGATCAAGACCGAGTTCCGCCTGATTGCGGCAACCAATGTCGATCTCGAGAAGGCGGTCAAGGACGGGCGGTTCCGCGAGGACCTTTATTACCGGATCAACGTCATCCCCATCCGGCTGCCGCCGCTGCGCGATCGGAGCGAAGACGTCACGCAGCTCGCCGAGTTCTTCCTGCGCCGCTACAACATGCGGTTCCACAAGAATGTCCGCGGCATCACGGACTCGACGCTCGCCATGCTCAAGCGCTACTGGTGGCCGGGCAATATCCGCGAGCTGGAGAACCTCGTCGAGCGGCTGGTCGCCATGAGCGATAAGGAATTCATCGCCGAGGAGGATCTGCCGCTCGAGTTTCAATTCGCCCAGCTCGAGCCGCGAGGAGCCCATGGCGAGAGCCTGTTCGAGGACGCCACCAACACCTTCGAGCGAAATTTCATCCTGCGCGCCCTTGAAAAGTGCGGCGGCAACGTTACGGCGACAGCAGAGTACCTTGGAATTCCATTAAGCACTCTCAAATATAAAATGGACAAGCGCGACATCCGCCAGGTTGCGCGACGTCTGCGCGGCGCATAGCAGCCAATAATCTGGCCGGTCGGCCAACCTTTTACCCTCTCGCCGTAATCACTTGAATTAGCTGGCAGTAATCACGAGGTGCGCGGACGCGCGTGTGCGTCCGGACAGGTCCTTGCCTGTCGCCTCGCCGATCGCGATCGCACCGCCACGTGCGCGTTGCGCACAAATCCCGAACGAATTCACGCAACCTGTTCAAACAGCACGCTTTGGAACATGCGTTGCAGCCGTCATTGCGGGCGGGACGGTCCCGTCGCGAGCATGGTCTCGAACCAAATCATTTAGAAATTCCGATGCAGCCTTCGATCTTCAATCTGCGTGTCCCGATCGCCGGCAGAGACGATGTGTTTCTGATGAACACGCTGACCGATGCCCAGCTGCTCGTGTCCCCGGATGTCGCCGCGCTCCTCGACCGCCGCGAATTCGACGACCTGAGCGACTCGGAGCGTGAGGCGTTCGAGCTGCTCAGCGACAACGGATTTTTTGTCCCGAGCGCCGACGCCGACCGCAAGGCGCTCGACACGTACTTTCATTCCATCAGACACAGCACGTCGGACCTCCACATCACGCTCCTGACGACGCTGCAGTGCAATTTCGCGTGCGGATACTGCTATCAGGGCGATCGCGAGGACTTCAATCAATTTGCCGAGAAGATGACGCTCGAAACCTGCGCCCGCGTCGCGGAGTGGATTGAGAGCGAGCTCGATCGCGTGAAACCGGAAACGCTGGTCATCACCTTCTTCGGCGGCGAGCCTCTCCTGAACCTGCCCGTGATGTATGACATGGCCGAGCGGACGTGGCGCGCGACGCAGGCCCGCGGCGTGAAGCAGACGATGAGCATCATCACCAACGGGCTGCTCTTGACGCCCGAGATCGTCGATCGGCTGCTTCCGTATGGATTGCGCGGTGCCAAGATCACGCTCGACGGCGACAAGCAGACGCACGACCGGATGCGCCCGCTTCGTGGAGGTCAGGGCACATTCGACCGTATCGTCCAGAACATCCGCAGCGTCATCGGGCGCACGCGGATCTCGATCGGCGGAAATTTCGACGAAAGCTCGGCGGACAGCTTCTCGGGACTGCTCGATTACCTCAAGGCCCAGGACTTCGCCGACCAGCTCGTCAAGGTCAATTTCAAGCCGGTGGTCCGGAGCGAGCCGGCCAAACCCAGGGGCATGCTGTCGCTGACCCCGGTGGACGCGAGCGGTAAGCCGCTCGGCGGCTCCTGCATGACGGGCGCCGGCGCGGGCGGCGGATCTACCTGCGACAGCTGTTCCTTCCTGGACGAAAAGATGGTGCTGCTCCGGGAAGACACGCTCCGCCACGGATTTGCGACGTCTGACGGCGTCCACGCCGGCCCCTGCCACGTCCACCACAACAACGCCCACACGATCGGACCCGACGGGTCGCTCTACGGCTGCCCGGGCTTCACGGGCGAGAAAGCGCTGTCCACCGGCCACATCGACGGGACGACGGATTCCTGGCGGCAACAGAACAAGAAGCGCTTCGAGACGCTGGATCCGTGGACAGCCTGCGGAGACTGCGCCTTCATCCCCGTGTGCGCCGGGGGCTGCCTGACGGCTTCATATGCACAACTTGGCGACATGAACATGCCGACATGTCACAAGGCCAGTTTCGAGTCGGCTGTCAAAGCACTGGCACACAACGTCGCCAGCGCGAATTAGGAGAGTACAATGAAGATTCAAGTGATCAAGAAGGGCACCGTCAACGCCAAGCCGAGCAACTTCTGCGACACGCTGGTGGACGACGTGCCGCTCGCCGACAAACAAAAATAGATGGTCGATCGGCATGGGCTGCCAGCAGCACGGCGAACCGCTTCGGCGTTAGCTGTTCTCTGCTGGCTGGTCCTGCTAACGGGCACGGCGCATTGCAACCGCAGCACAGGACAGTCGTCGTCCTCAGATGACGCCTCTCTGCGCGTTGGTATCGGCGAGTTACCACAACAGGCACCCCAGGCCGGACTGCGCCAGGTTCTTGGCAACCTCTCTCGCGAAGGGCTCGTGAACCTCACGGAGGACGGGCACCCACGGGCGTGGGTTGCCGAGACTTGGGCAACTGCTCCGGACGGGTTGTCGTTGACCGTCCGGCTCCGCCCAACCGCGATTTTCCATGACGGAAGTCCGGTCACGGCGGCCGTCATCGCCCCAATGCTCCGAGAAAGCCTTCCCAAGGCGATGGGAGCTGCGTTCGATGACGTCGATCAGATCCTGGCGGTCGGAGATAGTCAAATTCGCTTCGTTCTGCGCAGACCTGCCCCCCTGCTGATCGAAGCCCTCGAGACGACAATACAGAAGTCGCACGGAGACGGCGTAGGCACCGGTGCTTTCGTCCCCGCAGGTGCCTCTGAACTGAAGGCGAACGCTTCCTACTATCTCGGAAGGCCGACGATCAGCCGCATCCTGGTCACGTCGTACCCCAGCGTACGCGCCGCATGGGCGGAATTGCTGCGAGGCAACCTAGATATGCTGTTCGAGGTCAACGCAGACGCCCTCGACTCATTGCAGTCATCGAGCGACGTGGCAGTGTTCTCGTTCATCCGTCACTATCAGTACCTGCTCATGTTTGGTTCGCATGCCCCCGTCTTTCAGTCGGCGGAGGTCAGGCGGGAGCTGAACTCGGCGATCGATCGAAACGCACTCCTGCGCGATGGGTTGAACGGCCATGGCGTCGTCTCCTCTGGCCCGGTCCCGCCGCGCCACTGGGCGCTTGGCAGCGACGCGCCGCACTTTGGATTCGATGCGAAGCTGGCCGCGAATCTTCAAGCTCGGCACCTTCAATTCACGTGCCTCGTGTCCGCGGACTCCGTGTACGAGCGCCTCGCATTGGCCTTGAAGCGTCAGCTCGCCGCCGTCTCGGTCGATATGCACATTCAGGAACTTCAGGCGGATGAGCTGATTCAGGCGATGGCGAGGAACGATTTCGAAGCCATTCTCATGGACTCGATCAGCGGTCCCAGCCTGTTTCGCTCCTACCAGCGCTGGCATTCAGGAGGACCCTTCGCGATCAAACCCATCGCCAGCCTGCGAATCGACGACTCCCTCGATCGCATTCGCCACGCGGCGTCAGACGACGAGTACCGTGGCGGCGTGAATGCGTTTCAGCAAGCCTTCGTGGACGACCCGCCCGCGATCCTCCTGGCCTGGAGCGAACGCGCACGGGCGGTAAGCCGGCGTTTCGATGTTCCCATGCCGGAGGACGGCCGCGACGCCCTCGCGACGCTGCGCCTGTGGCGACCAGCCGGCGACAAGCGAGTCGCCAGCCGCAATTAGCCGAATGCGCACCAGAAGGCGCCACATCGCTACGCGCTTTGCGCTCCTCCTGGCGCTCGCCGCGGTGGTGCCGCTCATCGCGTACGGGGTCGTCTCGATCCTCTCGCTGCGAAGCGGCACCCGCCAGTCGGTGGTCCAGGGCAACGCGAACGTCGCCGCGCGCGCCGCCGAGGAGATCCGCCGCTACATCACCACCAACGCCGAGCTGCTCAAGGCCCTCGCGGCCAATCTGCAAGACACCGGGCTGACGCAGGATCAGCAGGACCGCATCATCAAGAACTACGTCCTCGATATCCGCGAGTTCCGCGAGATTACGCTCTTCGACGAAACCGGCGCGGTGCTCGCCACGAGCCGCATCGGCAAACCGCGCGTCGAAGTCCCCCGGAGCGCACCGCTGCTCGTCGCGGGCGTGTCGATGTCCCCTATTCGAGTAGACGAGGACCTGCTCCCGTCCACGGTGTTCGCGATTCACCTCACGAAGCTTGGTGCGCCGGCCGGCTGGCTTGTCGGCCAATTCAGCCTGGAGGAAATGTGGCGCACGGTGGATCGCATCAAGATCGGGGCCCACGGGTATGCGCTGGTCCTCGCATCGAACGGCGAGCTGGTGGCGCACGGCGATCCCAATCGGAAGGCGCTGGTCGCGCAGTCGACAAACATGAACGGCCACCCGCTGATGGCCGCGCTGCGCGCCGCAGGTAACGGACCCGTGTCGGTCGAGTACACAGACGAAGGCGAGCGCAAGCTGGGCGTGGCTGCGCGCATGATCCCGCTCGGCTGGACGATGATCGTCGAGCAGCCCACCAGCGAAGCCGACGCCAACGCGACGGTCCTGCAGCGGCAGCTCGTCGTTGCCATCTCCGTCGTCCTGCTGCTGATGATTCTCGCCGGCTACTTCTTCGGGCGCCAGTTCATTACACCGATCCTCGCGCTGCAGCGCGGCACGCAGGCGCTCGCGGCCGGTCATCTCGAGGAGCGCGTGGACATCCGCACCGGCGACGAATTTTCCGAACTCGGCCAGGCGTTCAACACGATGGCCGACAAGCTCGTCGAGCTGCAGGAGAACATCAAGCGCCAGGAACGGCAGGCGATGTTCGGACGCATCGCGGCCGGCCTCGTCCACGACCTCTCACACCCCGTCCAGAACATCGGCAACAGTACCCGGCTCCTGCTCCGCGACGATGTCGACCCGGAATCCCGCGACATGTTCCGGCGGACGATCGAACGCGAGCTGGCCACGCTCCGCCACTTCATGGACGACCTGCGGAACATCGTCAAGCCCAAACCCATCGAGCGCTTCCCGATGGAAGTCAATGGCTCGATCGCCGACATCATCGAGTCGATGCGCGGCGAAGGCGACCGCGGCGGCGTCGCGCTCGAAACCAGGTATGCCGCGGGCCCGCTCATGATCGAAGGCGACGTCTTCGCGCTCGGGCGCGTTTATCGCAACCTGATCACCAATGCGATTCAGGCCACCCAGCAGGGCGGACGCGTGACCGTTACCACCGCGCGCGTCGGCGACCGCGTGGAAGTCTCCGTCGAAGACACGGGGTCCGGCATCCCGGCCGAACGGCTCGCGGCCATCTTCGAAGATTTCGTGACGACGAAGCGGCGGGGCCTCGGCCTGGGGCTCGCCATCACCAAGCGAATCGTGGAGCAGCTCGACGGAACGATTGGGGTAGAAAGCGAAGTCGGCCGGGGGACCACGTTCACTCTCAGGTTTCCGGCTCGCGACGATGCGTCGGTGGCGGCGGCGAGCTGACGGGCGGCTCGACCTGGCCAGGAGGGGCAGCAGACATGTTTCGGAAGCTGGTAAAGACGGACGCGCTGACGATTGAAGACCGGACGTTTGCGGTCAGGTACTTCGAACTGCGAACGCAGCGCGGCACCCGGCGGTACAGCGCCGAAATCCTGCTCGGGCCGGACGACCGGATTATCCTCGACGACGACTCGGTCTCCGAACTGGAGGCCCGAACCGCCCGATTGGTACCGGCGACGCTCTACAGCCGGATGCTGGTGGCCAGAGCCACGGCGGCCTGAGGCGGCTGACCCCAGACCGACGCAGCAACGGCGAATCGAGTGCGCCGCCGCCGCTGCGCCAGCCGGTTATTTACGGGGGAGGACGGCGTCCTTGAGCTGCTTGGCGATTCGCGCTTTCACGACGGTCTTCGCCGGAATCTTGATCGCCTCGCCCGTGGCCGGGTTCCGGCCCATGCGCGCTTTTCGCTTCTGAACAACGAGCTTCACCATCCCCGGCAGTACGAATTCACCCGAGCGTTTCAGCTCCTTCTCCGCCAGCACTGTCAGCTCGTCGAAGTACTCGCGGGCCTGCGTCCGCTTCACTTCGAACCGCTCGGCGAAATACGAAAAGAGCTCTGATTTGCCCATCCTGCGGGCGTCAGCCATCGCGTCCCCCATCTACGTCGCGCGCCTGATGGACACCGGCGAGGCTGCGCGCGCGCCAACGATCGCCGTTTTCATTCGAAAAACGCGGTATGCTAGCTCGCAGCGATCACCGGTGTCAATGCGTGCGTCGGGGCACGAACCCTTGATTTCCGGCCCCAAAAGCGACTACGGACGGGTTGGCGCCCGGCCGCTCCCCGATTGACATGGGGTCGGATGCTAGAATTTTCAGCATGTCAAGCGTGACGCTCGAAACCTTTCCCAACCCCAGGCCCGAACGCGATTACGAGATCGCCATCAACTGTCCCGAATTCACGGCACTCTGCCCGAAGACCGGCCTGCCCGATTTCGGCGTAATCCGCATCACCTACGTGCCGGACGCTGAGTGCGTCGAGCTGAAATCGCTCAAGTACTATCTCATCGACTTCCGCAACCGCGGCATCTTCTACGAACATGCGACCAACCAGATCCTCGACGACCTGGTCGCCTGCCTGCAGCCGCGGAAGATGACCGTCGTGGGCGACTTTTCCGTACGGGGCGGCATCACCACGACGGTGACTGCCGCCTATCGGAAGCCGGCCCATGCGCCGGGTCCCGCCCGTGCCTGATGAGCCGGACCACGTGCCTGTCGTCGTCCACGTCCCGATCGAGGCTGAACTCGACCTGCATCCGTTCGCCCCGCGGGACGTGCCGTCGGTCGTCGGCGAGTACGTGACTGCCGCCGCGCAGGCAGGGATCAGGGAAATCCGCGTCGTTCACGGGCGCGGAACAGGCGTGCAGCGCGGAATCGTACAGGCCGTGCTGGACCGCCATCCGCTCGTGGAAGCGTTTCGTGACGACACCGCATCCCACCTGGGAGCCACGCTGGTTCAGTTGCGTGCGAACGGGTAGTTCAGGCTCTGCGTCGCACGGTCTCCGAATCGACGGAAGGTTGTGCGCTGGTCTATTCTTGCGGCGGTGTTCCGTACCCTGACTCCGGTCCAACGCATTGCCTGCCTCATACTCGTAAGCGTCCATGCCACGCTGTTCGTCGTCCTCGCAAAGCAGGGCGCGCCAATGCGGGGGGACTTCGAGCGATTCTGGCAAATCGGTGCGGACTCGCGGCGTCCCTATCGCGATTTCGCCGTCGAGTATCCCCCAGTCGCGGTGGCAGTCTTCAGGACCCTCGCCACCATGGAGGGCCGGGAGTCGTTTGGCTACACACTTCTGTCGCTGAACATGGCTGCCGACGCTCTTCTGATCGGGACGCTGATGTCAGGTTGGGGTGTTTCGGCCGCGATGTTTTATGTGGCAGGCGTTCTACCGATGCTGCCCGTCTTGTTCTATAGATTCGATCTGTGGCCTATATCTGTCGCGACGTTGGCTGTTCACGCCTGGAGGCGGCGCTCTGCCACGAGCGGTTTGGCGTTCGCGCTTGGCTTCGGATTGAAACTATGGCCTTTACTCCTTTCGATGTGGATCGTCTGCGATCGAGACCTGACGTTTCGCCGACGGGCGTTTGCGGTCCTGGCAGTCGGCTGTCTAGGCATCGCTCTCGGATGGATTGTGTTCGTGGGCGGATTCCAGGGCCTTATTCAAGTGCTGACCTTCCGGGAGGCGCGAGGGTGGTCGATCGAAAGCACGGTCGGCGCGATCGTTCATCTCGGCGATTCAACAACCGTTCGCGTCGAGTCGGGCGCGTGGCGCGTTGGCAGGGTAACACCATTTGCGTTACTCGGATTGTTTGTTGTGACGGCTCCCCTTTCGTTGATCGCAGCTTTCCGTGGCATTGTGACGCAGCGGCTTGGCGCGTCTTGGATCGCGGCTATCGGCATCGTTCTCCTTGGCTCGCCACTGCTCTCCCCTCAATTTTTCGCGTGGCTGTTGCCGGGTGCGGCAATCGCCTGGGTCAACCATGATCGGGCGCCGGCGCTGGGAGTGGTCGTCACGTTGGTCCTTTCGGTCGCAATTCTTGCGACTTATGCTGATCTGGTGGGAGGCGTCAAGTACGTTGAGCTGCTCGCGGTCGGTCGCAATCTCGTGTGCCTGGTCACCGTGATCAGCGCGGCACTGTCTCTTGCGACTACTCGGAGCGAGCATCAGACGGCATCGAATCTACAAGAACAGGACTTGAGCGGCCCTTCACAATAGCTTTTGAAGCGCCCGCCGGATCTGGGCACTAGGACCGGAAAAGGGTCTTGACGGCGGTCTCCAGCGGCACCACTTCTGAGCGGCCAGCGATGGCGTCGGACAAGTACAGGCGATCACCAGGAACGATGTCCCTCGGGCCGCCCGCCGCCAGTTCGATCGCGGCGTAGGCGCCGAACGACGCAGACAGGCGCCACGGCTCGAGTCTCCGGACAATCTTGAGAACCCGACCCATCCGATCGACAAACACGACGTCCAGGGCAAATCGCATGAACGCCGTGTGCACGGCGGCGCATGGCGCCAGCATCATTGCCGCGGACGCATCGAGACCATTGCGGCCAAGGAGGCCACGCCGGCGGTCTTCACGCGACACCGCCATCTCCACGATGCTCGCAACGGCATTCCGGGTTCTTTCGTTGATGAGTCTAACGCTCGTACCTGTAGGCCCATTCGACATCAGAAGACACCCGGCACGAGATGCCAGCCGACCCGCTGACAGTATGCCTGGTACTCGGCGTCGTGATTGAGAACGCACTCCTCGATGAGCGCGCGAACGACGAGCGCGGTGTCAGCGGTCACGAGCACAAAGACGTTCCACCAGCGCGGGTGGGCGATCAGGAATGCGAGGTGCGTGATGAGGTAGCCG
>Ga0136846_1221753_pt1 | contig 23475 bp, 23 predicted proteins | sample HopSoiMetagenom2_FD_96841 | JGI IMG/M metagenome (GOLD analysis project Ga0136846, IMG submission 96841) | Grasslands soil microbial communities from Hopland, California, USA - 2 Assembly 2016 (version 4) | ecosystem: Environmental > Terrestrial > Soil > Grasslands | place: USA: Hopland... | reverse complement strand
GACAGATCAGAGGCGCACGCCCATGCCTTCTCCGGCGGCAACGGAACATCGACGGAGACGGACAGTTTGGCCATGCGTCAGGTCTTGGGGTTGCTCTTGTCCACGGCCTTCTTGGCGGCGTCCTGCACCTTGTCGACCGTGTCGGTGTACTTGCCCTGAGTCTTTTTGTCGACGGCGTCACCGGCCTTGTCGATCGCGGTCTCCACCTTGTCGGCGTTCTTGGCCAGAAGATTCTTTACCTTGTCCAGAAATGCCATGTGCCTACCCTAACTACTCCGCCACAATCGGCGTCGCTCGCCCATCAAGGCACCTTGTACCCACCACAGCACCTCGATAACCGCCGCTCCGAGGAGGCCGATACCCAACGCCATCGACGTGATCACCATGTTCGACGAGTCGAGCATGAAGGTCTTCTGCGCCGCCGGAATGGCGAAGATCACCACGTAGGCCAGCCCAGAAACGGCGACCAACGCGACACGCCACCACTCATACGGGCGTGCCACCACGGCAAGCACCCACACCGCGGTCACAAGCAATGTGATGAGCGCCGCCGTCGACGCCTGCGTCTGCTGGACCTCCGTGGCCTCGCGACCCTGGTACGCCGCAAGGTACGAGGTGAACGTCGCGGTCCCCACCACGAGCCCCGACGGCAGGGCCGATGTCATCACCCGGCGCACGAAGCCGGTGTGTGCCCGTTCCTTGTTCGGCGCCAGCGAGAGGACGAACGCTGGGATGCCGATGGTGAACCAGGCCGCGATCGTCACGTGAATCGGCTGGAACGGGAACAGCAACGGATCAGACCCAAAGATCTTGGACGCCAGGCCCGCAAGTCCCACCAGGATTGCGAGCAGCACCGAGTACACGGTCTTGGTGAGGAACAGGTTGGAGACCCGCTCGATGTTGCCGATCACTCGGCGGCCCTCGCCGACAACGTAGGGCAGCGTCGCAAACTTGTTGTCCAGCAACACGATCTGGGCGACGGCTCGCGACGCGGAACTGCCCGAGCCCATCGCAACCCCGATGTCGGCGTCCTTGAGTGCCAGCACATCGTTGACGCCGTCACCGGTCATCGCGACCGTGTGCCCGCGTGATTGCAGCGCGTGCACCATGGCGCGCTTCTGGTCCGGGCGCACCCGGCCGAACGTCGTGTACTCCTCGAGAGTGTCCGCCAGCCTGTCGGTCTGCTGGGGCAGCTGGCGGGCATCCATCGCCTCGCCCTCCAGGCCAAGCGAGCCTGCGACGGCGCCCACCGACACCGCATTGTCGCCGGAGATCACCTTGATCGAGACCTTTTGGGAGGCAAAGTAATCCAGAGTGTCGCGGGCGTCGGGGCGGACGCGCTGCTCGAGCACCACCAGCGCCACCGGCATGACAGTGCCCGGTGCAGCGGGGTGGTCGACGGGCAGATCACTCGAGCCGAGCAGCAGCACCCGAAGGCCCAGTGATCCGATCTGTTCGGCCTGTTCGGCAGCCGCCGAGCTTGAGTCGAGCAGCACGTCCGGCGCCCCGATCACCCAGTTGCCGTGCGGGCCGTACGAGCAGCCGCTCCATTTGGTGGCCGACTTGAACGGCGCGGTCGCGGTGGCGGTCCACCCGGGGGGCATCTTGTAGGCCTCACTGATGGCCTGCATGCTGGCATTCGGCCGGTCGTCGTCGGAGGCGAGCTGGGCCAGGACATCGCCGACGGCCGCCTCGGAGAGCCGCTTGAGATCCGATACCCGCATACCGTTTTCGGTCAGCGTGCCGGTCTTGTCGGCGCACACCACGTCGACGCGGGCGAGTCCTTCGATGGCGGGCAGCTCGTTGACGAGGCACTGTCTGCGTCCGAGCCGCACCACCCCGACGGCGAACGCGATCGAGGTCATCAGCACCAGGCCCTCGGGCACCATCGGGACCAATGCCCCAACCATGGCGAGCACGGACCTGCGCCAGCCGGCGTCGGTGGTGAACAGCTGGGTGTAGATGGTCAGCAGCCCGGCCGGGATCAGCAGATAGGTGATGAACTGCAGGATCTTGTTGATGCCAGTGCGCAGCTCGGAATTGACCAGCGTGTACTTGCTGGCCTCGTCGGCCAGCTTGGCGGCATACGCCTCGCGGCCGACCTTGGTGGCCCGATAGGCCCCGCTGCCGGCCACGACGAAGCTGCCCGACATCACGTTGCCGCCAGCGTCTTTGTCGATCGGATCGGCCTCACCGGTGAGTAGTGATTCGTCGACCTCGAGGTTGTTTTCCTCGAGGACTTCGCCGTCGACAACGATCTGATCGCCTGGACCGATCTCGATGACATCGTCGAGTACGACTTCACTGGGCAGCAGCGGTGTGGTGCCGGATTGCCTGCGCACCAACGGTTTCGCCTGACCGACAATGGCGAGCTTGTCCAGTGTCTGCTTGGCGCGGAGTTCCTGGATGATGCCGATGGCGCTGTTGGCGATGATCAGCAGGCCGAACGCGCCGTTGATCACCGAACCGGTGGACAGCACGATGACCAGCAGCACACCCAAAATGGCGTTGATGCGCGTGAAGACGTTGGCCCGCACGATGTCGGAAACGCTGCGGGCCGCGCGGGTCGGGACGTCATTGGTCTTGCCCTCGGCTACCCGCTGGGCCACCTCCGCATCGGTCAGACCCGTCGCGACGAGCGTGGTCACCGTGTGAACGTCCCCATCTTGTCTTCGTCGTAATACTCGAGCGTCATCTTGCCGCCGTCGAACGTGGCCTTGGAGATCGTGCCCGGCGGCGAATTCTCGGAGACCCACGAGTAGGTGAATACGTTTCCGTCCCAATGGTTCAGCGGCACGTTCAGCTTGGAGCCCAGCGCCAGCATCAGCTTGCCGTCCTGCTCGGTGACACGCGCCGGACCCCAATGGTCGTTGTTATACGTGCCGACGTACGAGGACAGCGGTGCGGCGGGAGCGGGATTCGCTGGCGGCTTCTGCCCGACAAGCGAGCCCACCGGCTTCTCCATCGGCTTGATCAAGCCCTGGTAGAGCTTGTACCAGTCCTCGCGAACCGTGCCGAACTGAACCAGGTCGGCGAATTCGGCGGTCAGCGCTTCGGGCACGCCGGCCGGAGTGGCGTTGGTCAGTGCGACGATCGCCACATCGGCGGACGGGATGATGACGAAATTCGTCCCGGCGCCCAGCTCGAACGCACCGGAGTGGCTGAACTCCATCCGGGCCGCCGATGTCGAACCCACGTTGAACCCGTAGCCGTAAAAGCCTGAGCGCATGGCGGGTTCGCTCGCCCGGCTCGACACGATCTGTGGGGTGAGGGCAGGCAGCAACGCCTCAGGGTCGGCAATTTTCGTTCCGTTGTAGCTGCCGTTGGCCAAAATCGTTGCCAGCCAGTGGGTGATGTCGTTGACCGAGGAGCTGACGCCGCCGGCGGGGGCCTCCGGCTGTGGGTCGCGGATGTAGAGGGGTTCGAATTTCCCGTTGATGTGGATGTGCCCAACGGCGCGATTCGGCCGGGCCTCGTACTCGTCGAACCGTGAGCTGGTAGATCTCATGCCCAGCGGCTGGTACAGCACCTGTTGGCTGAGGTCTTCCCACGACTTGCCGGCGCTGACGGCGACCGCTTCGGCCGCGGCGGTCAGCCCGAAGTTGGTGTAGTTGTACGTGATCCGGAACGGGTCAAGCGGCAGCTGCCGCAGCCGTTCGAGCACGTAGCGCCGGTCGTAACCCAGGTCCTCGAGCATGTCGCCGGCGTGGTCGGGCAGACCGGAGCGGTGCGAGTACATGTCGCCGATGGTGACCATCTGGGTGACGACCGGATCGGACAGTGCGAACCACGGCAGCTTGGACACGATCGGGGTGTCCCAGTCGATGGCCTTTTCGCCGACTTGATGGGCCACGACCGTGGCGCCCAGCGGCTTCGACATCGACGCCAGCTGGAACACGGTGTCAGCGTCGACCTTGTCACCGGTTCGCACATCCTTGACCCCGAAACCCTTGGCGTACAGGGTCTTTCCGCCGTGTACGACGGCCACCGCCATGCCCGGAATGCCGGACTCCTTCATCAGACCCTCGGCGATGCCGTCAAGCTTGGCGACGGCATTCTCTACGGCGTTCTCGGGCAGATCCATCGCCGGTACCAGTGGCGGTGGAACCTCGGACAATGTTTTCGGCGTCGACGGCGCTGTCTTCTCGGCGGCTTCGGAGCCGCAGCCCGCGACCACGGCAAGCAGCAACACAACGACGGCCGCCCTGGCCAGTGGCTTCATGCCTTGAACCGTAACGCGTCGAAACTGCGGTTGTTGTCCGCAAAACGCGACTACGCCCGCAAACAACCGCGCTGTGGGCGCACGATCAATGGTGCCACCACGGCTCGAACGTCGAGGGCACGTCCCGGTCGACGCACTGCCCCGGCTTGGGCACCACCACCTGCACCCCGGCGGGATCGGCCGCGGCGAGCAGCCGCTCGACGGGCTCGGCCCACGGATGTGGCGCCAGCCGGAACGTCGCCCAGTGAATCGGTACCAGCAGCCCGGACTCGGCCTCGGCGACGTCGAGGTGGGCCCGCACCGCCTCTTCGGGATTCATGTGAATGTCCGGCCACGCGGGATGGTAGGCGCCGATCGGCAGCAGGGTCAGGTCGAAAGGCCCATGCTCCGCGCCGATTTCGGCGAAGCTCTTGGTGTAGCCGGTGTCGCCGCCGAAGAAGGCGCGATGCCGCGGCCCCGCGATCACCCATGACGCCCACAGCGTCGTGTTGCGGCTGAACAACCGACCGGAGAAGTGCCGGGCCGGGGTGCACATCAGCGTCAGCTCGCCGACCTGATGGCTCTCGTTCCAGTCGAGCTCGACGATGCGGCTGTCCGGTATTCCCCACTTGCAAAGATGGGCGCCGACGCCGAGCGGGACGACGAACGGCGCGCGCTGGGTGCGGGCCAGGCCGATGACCGTGTCGATGTCGAGGTGGTCGTAGTGGTCATGGCTGATCACCACGGCGTCCACCGCGGGCAGCGCCTCCAGCGGTGCCGGCACCTCGTGCATCCGCTGCGGGCCCACCCTTCGTGAGGGCGAACAGCGCCGGCTCCACACCGGGTCGGCAAGCACGCGATAGCCGTCGACCTCTACCAGGGCGGTGGAGTGGCCGTACCAGCACACCGACAGCCGCGCCGGCGCGGCGTCGGCCGGTGCGGGTGCCTCCAGAGGGATCGCTGCACCCGGCCTGCCGGTGTCGCGTCCGCTCACGAGTTCGCGGATCAGCAGCCACTGCTGCTCGCGGTCGAGGCTGACGTTCGACGCTGGGTCGATGTTGTTGAACACGCCGTCGTGGTAGTTCGGGGATCGCTGCGCGACGGCCTGGATCTCGGCGGGTCCCGCCCCTACCGCCGCAGGTGAGCCGTGCAGCGCTCGCAACATCCAACCACTGGCCGCGACGGTCGCTGATCCCGCAGCGACTCGCAGTGCTCCGCGCAGCACGTCAGGCCCCCTGGAACTTCGGCGGTCGTTTCTCGACGCGGGCCACCTGTGCCTCGATGACGTCTTGGCTGGCCCACGCCTTGTCAAACAATTCTTTGTGTGTCGGCTCCTGCTCCTCGTAGGCGCCGTCGTCGTTGAGTACCCGTTTGGCGTGCCGCAGCGCCAGCGGAGCCAGTCCGGCGATCTCGGCCGCCCAGGCCTGCGCATCCGCCAGGGTGCCGATGCGGTTGGCCATGCCGGTCTGCAGGGCCACGTCGGCAGTCAGCCTTTCCGCGCCGAGCAGCATCGCCCTGGCCCGGCCGTGACCGACCAGCGACGAGAGCCGACGGATACTCCAGTTATCAAGGGCCAGACCGTATTTCGCGACGGGAAACTGAAAGAACGCGTCCGGTGCGGCCACCCGCAGGTCGCAGATCATGGCCAGCTGCAGGCCAGCCCCGATCGCTGGGCCGTTGATGGCTCCGACGACCGGCATCGGCGCCTGGTCGATGGATTTGTGCAACGCGATGAGCCGGTCCGGATAGTCGGCGGCGAACGCGTCGCCCGACAGGTCGGCGCCTGCGCAGAAGACGGAGCCCTGGCCGGTCAGCACAATCGCCCGAACGTCTTCGGCGGCCGCTTTCTCGACGGCCTCGCGCAGACCCTCGACAAGCTCGGTGTTGAGCGCGTTGCGGCGCTCGGGGCGCTGCAGCTCCAGCGTGGTCACGTGGCCGTCGCGGGTCACTCCGATCATGGGGCCAGCCTATTAGCCTCGTCCTGTGAGCCGGATCGGCGCCCTGCAGCTGCGCGATGCTGTGCTGGACGACGGGTCGTACCGCAGCTGGGACACTCCGCCGCTGGAGGTCGACGCCAGCGATGTGTACCGACGGGAGCTGGCCGCCGCCTCCGCCGCCACCGGCCTCGACGAATCGGTGGTGACCGGCGAGGGCACGGTGTTCGGCCGTCGCGTCGCGCTGGTGGCCTGCGAGTTCGATTTCCTGGCCGGCTCCATCGGGGTGGCCGCCGCCGAGCGCATCACCGCCGCCGTGGCATGGGCGACGGCCGAGGGTCTGCCGCTGCTGGCGTCGCCGAGCTCGGGCGGCACCCGCATGCAGGAGGGCACTGTCGCGTTCCTGCAGATGGTAAAGATCGCGGCGGCCGTCGAGCTGCACAAGCGGGCACACCTGCCCTATCTCGTCTACCTGCGCCACCCGACCACCGGCGGGGTGTTCGCATCCTGGGGCTCGCTCGGGCACGTCACTGCTGCCGAGCCCGGCGCGCTCGTCGGATTCCTCGGCCCGCGGGTTTACGAGCATCTCTACGGCGAGCCGTTCCCGGCCGGCATCCAGACCGCGGAGAACCTGCACCGGCACGGCGTGATCGACGGCGTGGTCCCGCTCGACGCCGTGCGCTCGACGCTGGACCGCGCGCTCAAGGTGGTCGCCGACCCGCCGGCGTCGCCGCCACCCCTGCCGACCGCCGGGCCACTGCCCGACGTGCCGGCGTGGGAGTCGGTCGAGGCCTCGCGGCGCCCAGATCGCCCCGGCGTCGGCTATCTGCTGCGGCATGGCACTACGGAGCGCGTGCTGCTGTCGGGCACCGAGCGCGGCGAGGCGGCCACGATGATGCTGGCGCTGGCCCGCTTCGGCGGCCAGCCCGCCGTCGTCCTCGGCCAGCAGCGCGTCGTCGGAGGATTGGTGGGTCCGGCGGCGCTGCGGGAGGCCCGGCGCGGCATGGCGTTGGCGGCGGGTTTGCAGCTGCCGCTGGTGCTCGTGATCGACACCGCCGGGCCTGCGTTGTCGGCCGAGGCCGAGCAGGGCGGGTTGGCCGGTGAGATCGCCCGCTGCCTCGCCGAACTCGTCACTCTGGACACGCCGACCGTGTCGGTGCTGCTCGGGCAGGGCAGCGGCGGGCCCGCGCTGGCGATGGCGCCCGCCGATCGGGTGCTCGCCGCGCTGCATGGGTGGCTGGCGCCCCTGCCGCCGGAGGGCGCCAGCGCCATCGTGTTCCGCGATGTCGACCACGCGCCGGAACTAGCTGCGGCGCAAGGTATTCGGTCGGCAGACCTGTTACGCCACGGCATCGTCGACGCAATAGTGCCCGAACGCCCGGATGCCGCCGACGAGCCTCTGGAGTTCACGCACCGGTTGTCTGCGACGATCGCCAACGAGCTGCACCACTTGCGTGCGCTGCCCGACGATGAGCGCCTGGGCGCCCGGCTCGCCCGCTACCGCCGGATCGGATTATGACTGCCACGCTGCTGTTCGTGCACAGCCCTGTGTTAGGTCCGTCGACCTGGAGAGCGACGGCGAATGTCCTGCAGCGCAAGGGTTTCCGCTGTGAAGTGCCTGACCTCACCGGAGTGACGGCGGTCGATCCGCCGTTCTACCCAAAATTCGCCGACGTCGCCGCCGAGGCATTGCACGACAGCGGCGTGGATCCGGTGGTTCTGATCGGGCACAGCGCTGCCGGCTCCTTGCTTCCGGCGATTGGCGACGTGCTCAGCGGCCGCGTCGCCGGCGCTGTGTTCGTCGATGCGACGCTCCCCCATCCCGGGCGCAGCTGGTTCGACAAGGCGCCGCCGTCGCTCCGTGCTCAATTGCTCGGCATCGCCGTCGACGGCCTGTTACCGCCCTGGCACGAATGGTCTCCACCCGGCGTGATCGAGGAGTTGGTCCCAGACCCGAGGTTGCGACAAGCGTTCTTCGCCGAGATCCCGCGGCTGCCCGTGGCCTACTTCGACGAGCCGGCACCGATGACGCGCGATCTCGAGGCATGTGCAGTCTTGCGGTTCAGCGCCCCCTACGATGACGCGGCCGACGAGGCCGAGCGCCGCGGCTGCTGGGTCGCCCGTCGCGACTGGGACCACCTGCGGATGCTCACCGACCCCGAGCCGGTTGCCGATCTGATCGCTCAGGCGATTTCCGCGACCTATCCCGAGTGATGGCATGCTGGCGTTGTGGCGCCTCTCTTTGAGTTCGCGGGCCACTTCTGGTGGCTGATCTTCCCGTTCATGGGTGCGATCGGCGGTGCCGTCCGAGCGGTCGCCGTGGCCAATGAGCGACGGGCCCAGCGTCGGCTCGAGCGGTATCGCATCAAGCAGCAGACCAAGGTCGCGCTGGCCGAGGCGTCGGGTCGCGCGCACACCAACCAGGCCGGCTACAAGCGCGAGATGACCAAGGTGCTCGAGCGTCACGACCGCACCGACGCGCGCTGGCTGGACTACGAGATCGACATCGCCAAGCTGCTGGACTTCCCGCTGATGACCGACATGCGGGATCCGCTGACCATCGCCTTCCACAAGGCCAGGAGCCATGCGGACTGGCTACGGCCCGATGCCGTCGACGACATCCTCGGTGACCGCAATGCCCAACTCGAGTATCGCGACGCCGTGGGCGAGTACGTTGCCGCTTTCGACATCGCCGAATCGGAGGCGATCCGTCGGCGCCGCAGCGACTTCTCCGCCGAAGCTCAGGAGCGGCTGGCGCGGGCCCAGAATCTGCTGCGACTGGCGTCGGACGGCGGGGCCACGCCGCAGGAGCGCCAGAGCGCCTACGCGCGGGCGCAGAAGGAACTCGATGGGCTCATCGTGCTGCCGGCGACCACGCGGGCCAGCATCGAGCGCAAGATCGCCGGTGAGATCGAGGCTTAGCCCCCGCCAGGTGTCGATTCGTCGGCCGCCCAGTCGTCATAGGCATATGAGAACTCCCAGGGTCTTGCTTGACGGACTTGCGTACGTGGAATCGCCGCGATGGCACGAAGGTCGGCTGTGGTTCGCCCACTGGGGAACCGGCGAGGTCGTCGCGGTCGACCTGGAAGGGCGCAGCGAAGTAGTGGCGGAGGGCCCGTCCGGGTTGGGGTGGTCGATTGACTGGCTGCCGGACGGTCGGCTTCTGGTCACCGGTCCCGAGCTGATGCGGCAGGAACCGGACGGCTCGATGGTGACGCATGCCGATCTCAGCGCCGTGGCCGACTATCGCTGGAACGAGATTGTGGTCGACGGCCGCGGCAACATCTACGTCAACGGCTTCGGCTTCGACTTCCTCGGCGGTGCGCCGCCCGAACCCGGGATCATCGCGCTGGTCGCTCCCGACGGGACAGCACGCTGCGTTGCCACCGACATCGACTTTCCAAACGGGATGGTGATCACCCCCGACAACTCCACGCTCATCATTTCCGAATCCTTCGCCGGATGGCTGACCGCATTCGACATCGGCGCCGACGGCAGCCTGTCGAATCGCCGGACATGGGCCGACAATGTGGGACCCGACGGCATCTGCCTCGACGCCGACGGGGCGGTCTGGGCTCAAGCAGCGGACACCCGCACGCATACTGGCCGCCCCGATTCAGCGGAAGGTGCCTGCGTGCGAGTCCAAGAAGGCGGCACGGTGCTGCAACGGATCGAACATGACCGTGCCATCTTTGCCGCGATGCTGGGCGGTCCCGATCGTCGATCGCTTTTCATGCTGGCCGCCGAGTGGCGGGGTACCGACGGCGTGGACAGCGCACTCGCGGCACGAACCGGACAGGTGCTCGTCGTCGACGCACCGGCGCCCGGTGTGGGCTGGCCGTAAGCGGCGCGCTAACCGCCCAATTCGTTGACCGCGATATCAAGCAGAGCCGCCTGCTCTGCCAGTTCGTGGTCCGACGGGGTATCCCCGACACGCTTCACCAGGTCGTCGCGCGAGATCACCTCGAGCGCGCCGCGGTACTCCTCGGACGCGAGCCGACTCGCGGCAATCACGTCCGTTCGCCCTTCCACCAACACCAGCACGGAGTCGGCCTCGTCGGACCGGAACAGTCTGCGCACGTCGTCGGTCGAGATCGTCATGGCTCAGTGATACCCCGCCAGGGCCGTGAGCATCGCGGCACACGTGATCAGGTCGAGCGGTAGCCGCAACAAGCTGCGGCGCGTCCATCGGACTGCGGCCGCCTCATCGACGGTGGCGGGGTCGGCCTTCTCGAACGCCACCGCCTTGGGAACGAAGTCGACCAGCGACCACACGCGCATCAAGCCATGACTGACCAACGCCACCAGCAACGCGACCCGCACGTCGGCGTCACCCCAAGCCACCACCAGCGTGGCGATCAGCAGCACCTCGAAGGCGACGTGTGCGGGGATCCAGAACCTAGCGCGGGAGACGCCGCCGTTGCGGGGCTGGATGATGCCGGGCCGCTTGGGCCATGCCGGGTCGACGACGAGGAATTCGTAGAGCCCTCCCCCGAGCGATGCGCAGGCCGCGAGTGTCGTGATGGCGATCAGGGCAAGCGGGACAGTCGAACTGACGTCACTAGTTGGCAGCGACACGACAGCCAGGAAACCACAGCCTATGGAGGCGGTATTCGGTGCTGCCCTGTATCCGGACCAGAAGGGAACGCCCCATTGTTTGCTGTCATCCGATGTAATCCCTGACAGGCGTCGGGGGGTCACCGATAATGGCCAACCGCAAAGCAACCACCGAAGGAGAGTCAGTGACGACACCGCCACCGCCACAGCCTGGGCCGGGCTGGTATCCAGACCCCAGCGCCGCTAACACCCAACGATATTTCGACGGGACGAGGTGGACCGATCAGCTGGCCCCGCTTAACGCGCCGGTGGTCCAAGGTCCAATGCCACCATCGAAGTCGGCCGTGGCCGCCGGACTACTGCAGTTGTTCCTCGGCACGTTTGGACTTGGCCGCTTCTACATTGGGTCGAACGGCGCGGCCGCCGCTCAACTGGTCATCGGCCTCACCGGCCTGTTCTTCACACTGTTCTGCTTCATCGGTCTGCTGATTCTCGTACCGCTATGGATCTGGAATTTCGTTGACGCAATCATGATGTTTACGGGTGGAATCACGGACTCGTATGGACGCAAGCTTCAGTAGGCCCTGCCGCTATCGCGTGCCATCGAGATAACGCTGAACCGTCGGCCCCAGCGCCGCCACCACCTCGTCGCTTGACATCGCCACCACCGGTGGTAGCCGCAGCACGTAGCGGCACAGCGCCAGCCCCAGAACCTGCGTGGCGATCAACCCGGCCCGACGGGGAGCATCGGTGGGGTTCACCCTGGCGATCACCGGCCGCAGCTGAGAACTGAAGATCTTCCGCATCCGTTGCGCTGCTTCGTCATTCGTTGTGCTGGACCGCAACAACACGATCAGTGCCTCGTCGCGCTCCCATCGATCGAGGAAGTGCGCCACCAAGCGGGCACCGAGTTGTTTGCGATTGACGTCGGACAGATCGGGGATCTGCAGGTCGAAGTCGGCGGCCGCCGCGAACAACTGGTCCTTGTTGCCGAAGTAGCGCATCACCATCGACGGGTCGATGTTTGCATCGGCCGCGATGGCCCGGATGGTGGCGCGTTCGAACCCCGACTCGGCGAACCGCTGCCTGGCCGCGGCGAGGATCACCGCCTTCGTTTCAACAGACGATCTCCGCATGCCAACAACTGTAGGCCAACAACTGTTGACATAGCGCGCCGACGCGCGCATAGTTATGCCAACAAGCGTTGGCATAGAGCCGGAGGAGACGAAATGTATGACACCGATGTCCTCGTCGTCGGAGCGGGACCGAGTGGACTCACTCTGGCCGCGTCGCTGGTCAAGAAGGGCGTTGCGACGACCGTGGTGGACCGGCAGGCCGCCGGTGCCAACACGTCGCGCGCGGCCGTGGTCAATGCCCGCACTCTCGAGGTTCTCGACGACCTCGACGTGTCCCGCCGGCTCGTCAAGGAGGGCGTGCAGGCGCCGAGGTTCACCATCCGCGACGGGCGGCGCTCCCTGATCCCCATCGACTTCTCGCTGCTGCCGACCGATTACCCGTACTCGTTGATGGTCCCCCAGGCGACCACGGAGCGGCTGCTGCTCGAGCGGCTGACGGAGCTCGGCGGCATGGTCGTCCGGCCGAAGACGCTAGTGTCGGTGACACAGGACGCCGACGGCGTGACCGCCATTTTCGAGGACGGTGACGTGATCCGGGCGCGCTACATCGTCGGCGCCGACGGCATCCACAGCACCGTGCGCGAGCAAGCGGACATCGGCTTCGAAGGCGGCGTGTATGAGGAGTCGTTCACCCTGGCCGACGTCCGGTTGCGCGGCGAGATACCGGTCGACGAGGTCATCTTGTTCTGGGCGAAGGCCGGCCTGACGGTCGTGGCGCCGCTTCCTGGTGACATTTTCCGCATCGTCGCGCCGGTCACCGATGCACCCGAAAATCCGTCGGCGCCGTTCATCCAGCAGCTTCTCGACGACCGCGGGCTCGGCGCCGGGCGGATGGTCGTCACCGACGTCATCTGGGGCTCACGCTTCCGCATCCATCACCGCGTCGCCGACACCTACCGCGCGGGGCGTTTGCTGCTGGCCGGCGACGCCGCTCACGTGCACAGCCCAGCCGGAGGTCAGGGCATGAACCTGGGCATCCAGGACGCGGTCGCGTTGGCCGACGCCCTGGCCGCCGTGCTCGGCGGCGCCCCCGACAGTGTGCTCGACGACTACAGCACCGCACGGCGCCCGATCGCACAGCAGGTCGTCGAAATGACCGATCGGCTAACGCGATTGGCGACGTTGCCGCGGGCCGCGCGCCCGATCCGCAATGCCGGGATCGGCCTGGCGGGGCGAGTTCCGTTGGTTCAGCGCGCGCTCGCGATGCGGCTCAGCGGGCTGGTGTACCGATGACCAGCTGGGCGTGCCGGCGGGTGCGGTAGTACAGCACCGCCATCGCGACGGCGGCCTCGACCGCTGCAATCGTGGTCGCCAGAGCCATCAGCGTCGACTGCTGGCCCGCTGTCGCCGAGTGCATTCCGTGGTGATGGGCCGGTGCGGGCAGGTGCGCCGCGATCATGGCGATGTTCATCAGCCCGACGAGGCACCATGCCCGCAGCGTCCCGCGCAGCCAGAGGTCGCGGGCGCAGTACACACACGCGACGATCATCGCGGCAAGCAGGCCCCCTGCTACGGCGTTCGACGCATGACCCAGCATCGCGGCATGTAGACCCGCCGAGGTCAACGCGAGCGCCGCACAGGCCCGTCGCCCGTAGACGGCGGACGTGGCGGACATATCACTCCTCATGCAGGTACAGATTCGTCGAACGGGCGATTCTCATCGGTGCCGGCCGAGATTTTTCAATCCTGACAGTAAGGAGAACGCGCCGCGCGTCGACAACTCATCCAGGGTCGTCGGTTTGCGATCGGCCTGAGCAGCCAAGCGCGTCGGCCAACTTGTCCAGCGAGCTCCGCAGCTGCGTCTCATCAACGACAGGGAGGTAATCCAGCATGTCGAGGTGGGTGAACGCCGACCAGTCGTAGGTCTGGCTGACGCGGGTGCGCTGATCCCCGTCTGCGGCGAGCTCCCACACGAACGTGTGCCCCGCCGGCGGTTGACCCGGTTCGGCGGGCGCCCAGCCAATGGCATGCTCACGTTCGTAAACGACGACGTGGTTTTCGACTTGGTGCTCACCCATGATCTCGTTGTGCATGTTCATCAGGAACACGTCACCCATCGCCCTGATCGGGGAAGCGTCGGCTGCGGATCGGATCATGCCACTGGTATCGAGACGCACATGGTTGGCCGGGCACGCCAGAAATGCGAAGACTCGCGCCATAGGCGCATCGATTGTGCGGCTGACGCGAATCCAGCGCTTTCCGTCGTCCGAACTCATTACAGACCGAGAATCTTCACCGTCTCCTCGCGCATATCGACCTTGCGGACCTTGCCCGTGACGGTCATCGGGAACTCCTCGACGATGTGGACGTAGCGCGGGATCTTGTAGTGCGCCAACTTACCGCTCGCGAACTCGCGGACGGCCTGCGCGTCCAGCGCCTCCCGACCCGGCTTCATCTGGATCCACGCGCAGATCTCCTCGCCGTACTTCTCGTCGGGGACGCCGATCACCTGAGCATCCTCGATGTCTGGGTGGGTGTAGAGGAATTCCTCTACCTCACGGGGATAGACGTTTTCGCCGCCGCGGATCACTAGGTCCTTGATGCGACCGACGATGTTGCAGTAGCCGTCCTCCCGCATGACGGCGAGATCGCCGGTGTGCATCCAGCCGTCGGCGTCTATCGCTTCGCGCGTTTTCTCGTTGTCGTTCCAGTATCCCAACATCAACGAGTAACCACGGGTGCAGAACTCGCCCGGCTGCCCACGCTCGGCGATGTCGCCGGTTTCTGGGTCGACGATCTTGATCTCCACATGGGGGTGCGCACGACCGACGGTTGCGGTGCGCCGGTCCAGGTCGTCGTCGATGAGCGTCTGGCACGACACCGGTGACGTCTCCGTCATGCCGTATGCGATGGCCACCTCGGTCATGTTCATCTCGTTCAAGCAGCGTTTCATGACCTCGACAGGGCACGTCGAGCCCGCCATGATGCCGGTGCGCAGTGACGACAGGTCGCGGCTGGCGAAGTCGGGATGGCCGAGCATCGCGATGAACATCGTCGGCACTCCGTAAACGCCTGTGCAGCGCTCCTTTTCGATCGTCGCCAGCGTCTGTCCGGGATCGAAACCCGGCGCCGGAATGACCATCGTCGCCCCGTGGGTGGTGCAGCCCAGGTTGCCCATCACCATGCCGAAGCAGTGGTAGAACGGCACCGGGATGCAGAGCCGGTCATCCGGACCCAGGTTGATCAGCTCGGTGACGAAGAACCCGTTGTTGAGGATGTTCCGGTGTGACAGCGTGGCGCCCTTCGGGAAACCCGTGGTGCCCGAGGTGTACTGGATGTTGATGGGCTCGTTGTTGTCCAGTGACGACATGCGGGTCCGCAGCTCGGTCGCGGTCACGCCGTCGGCGATGCTTCGCAAGTTCTCCCAGTCATCAGTACCCAGGAAGACCACGTCCCTCAGGACGTGGCACCCGGTGCGCACCTCCTCGACCATGCCCACGTAGTTAGACGTCTTGAACGCCGTCGCCGAGATCAGCGTGCGAACAGCCGACTGGTTCAGTACGTAGGCCAGTTCGTGGGTGCGGTAGGCGGGGTTGACGTTGACCAGAATCGCGCCGATCTTCGCGGTCGCGTACTGAACGATCGTCCATTCGGCACAGTTGGGTGCCCAGATACCAACGCGTTCACCGGGTTCGATGCCGAGCGCCATCAAGCCCCGGGCGATCAGGTCGACGTCGGCATTCAGCTCGCCGTACGTCCACCGACGGTCCGACGCGACGTCGACGAGCGCCTCCGCGGCCGGGTTGCCGCGAACCGTTTGCTCGAAGTTCTCCCCAATCGTCTGCTCGAGGATCGGGGTGTCTGTCGGGCCGGCGTCATAGGACTTCACCGGTCCACCAGATCCTCGTAGCGGTGCTCGGTCGTGATCGGCGTGCCATCGGCATGCGCGGTCTGCTCGCGGCGACGAAGCTCGACCCGACGAATCTTGCCGGAGATGGTCTTGGGCAATTCGTAGAACTCGACGCGGCGCACCTTCAGATACGGCGCCAGGTGATCGCGGGCGTATTCCATGATCTGCCTTGCGGTTTCGGCGCTCGGCTGCCAGCCGTCGGCCAGCGAGACGTAGGCCTTCGGCACGCAGAGCCGGGTCTCGTCGGGCTGCGGCACGACGGCCGCTTCCACCACGGCGGGATGCTCGATCAACACGCTCTCCAGTTCAAACGGCGACACCTTGTAGTCCGACGATTTGAAGACGTCGTCGGTTCGACCGATGTAGGTGATGTAGCCCTGCGAGTCGCGCTGCGCGACGTCACCGGTGTGGTAATAGCCACCTTCCATTGCGGTGGCATTCCGCTCCGGATCGCCCAGATACCCCGTCATCAAGTTGACCGGATTGCGTTGCAGGTCAAGGCAGATCTCACCCTCGTCGGCCAGCTCACCGGTGAGCGGGTCGACCAGCACGACCGGCACGCCCGGCATCGGCCGGCCCATCGAGCCCGGCTTCACCGGCTGGCCGGGCGTGTTGCCGACCTGCAGCGTCGTCTCGGTCTGGCCGAATCCATCGCGGATAACCAATCCCCACGCCCGCTTGACCTGGGCGATGACGTCGGGATTGAGCGGCTCGCCCGCGCCAAGGACCTCGCGCAGGCCTTCGGGTTTCGGGCCGAGGTCGGATTGGATCAGCATGCGCCACACCGTTGGTGGCGCGCAGAACGTGTTGACACCCGCGCGGCGAAGCTGATTCAGCAGCGCGGCGGCGTCGAACCGGCTGTAGTTGTAGACGAAGATGGTCGCCTCGGCGATCCACGGGGCGAAGAAACAACTCCAGGCATGCTTGGCCCAGCCCGGCGAACTGATCGCCAGGTGCACGTCACCGGGGCGCACGCCGATCCACGCCATCGTCGACAGGTGCCCGACCGAATAGCTGACCTGCGAGTGCTCCACGAGCTTCGGCTTGCTCGTGGTTCCCGAGGTGAAGTAGATCAGCATCGGATCGTCGACGGTGGTTCCCGCGGTGAACTGGCCCTCGGCGGGAACGGCATACGCGGCGGCGTAGCGGTGCCATCCGTCGACTGCGTGGCCGACCACAATGCGGCTGTAGTCGCCTTCCACGTCGTCGAACTTGGCGGCGTCTTCGTCATTGGCGATCACGAACTTGGCGCCGCCACGGGTGATGCGGTCGGTCAGATCGGCCGGGCCCAGTGCACCTGTGGTCGGCATGATGACGGCGCCGAGCTTGGCGACCGCGAGCATCGACTCCCACAGTTCGACCTGGTTGCCCAGCATCAGGATCACCCGGTCGCCCTTGCCCACGCCGAGCCGGCCCAGCCAAGTCGCGACGCGGTCGGAGGCATCGGCCATCTCCGCGAAGCTGATCTTGTGTTCTTCGCCGCCCTCGTCGACTATCCACAGCGCGGTGCGATGGTTGCCGTGTGCGATGACGTCGAACCAATCGGTGGCCCAGTTGAAAGAGCCGGTGAGCCGCGGCCATGCGAAGGTCTCGACGGCCTTGTCATAGTCGCCGATCACGTCGACAAGGTGATCGCGGGCAGTGCGATACAGATCGGTGTTGGTCGTCATGGCGGATTCGATCTACGTCACACTAGTCCGCCATTACCTCCTGAAGTGGGCGTTCAGCATGGTTACTTGGCGCCCCGCCGCAGCTTGCCGGCCGCGCGAAGGTCGGCGTTCTCGTCCTCGAGATCGAGGATGCGCGCGATGCCGGCCAGGTTGACGCCGCCGGCAGCAAGCGCGGTGATCCGCTGCAGGCGCGCGACGTCGTCGGGACTGTAGCGACGGGTGCCGCCCTCGGTGCGCGCAGGCGTGATAAGCCCCTGGCGCTCGTACAGCCGAAGCGCCTGCGCGCTCGTGTTCGACAGCTCGGCAGCCACCGAGATGCCGTACACAGGATGGTCTGCCCCCGGCACCGCCGATGAGGGCTGCGATGACACCGTGGCCGCTCCTGCGCGAAGTGAGGAAATATGTTGCGCTGCGATAAAGTTATCTATACCACAGATATAGATCCTGACGATATCGGGAGGTGGTGGACATGCTGAAGTTCGACCCGTTCTTCCGTGACGTTGATCGGCTGGCCCGACAGCTGTGGGGCGGCCCATCAATGGCACCCATGGACGCTTGGCGCGACGGCGACAAGTTCGTCGTCGAGCTCGATCTCCCTGGCGTCAGTCCTGAGTCGATCGACGTCACTGTGGAGCACGACGCATTGACCGTGCGGGCCGACCGACCCGAGCCGGCCGACGGCCACAACTGGCTGGTCGCCGAGCGCTCCTATGGTGCCTTCAGTCGGCAGCTGACGCTGGGCAACAACGTGGACGCCGACCGAATCACCGCCGACTTCACCGATGGGGTGCTGCGGCTGACGATTCCGGTCGCGGAGGCGGTCAAGCCCCGCAAGATCGCCGTCGTTCCCAGTGCGCGGCAAGCCCTCAGTGCCTGATCCGACTGCGGGGTTTGGGTCAGGCCTTCGCGGGGGTCGCTCGCGTGATACGCCCGCGTGCGACCCCCACCTTTTGCCACAACGGAGGTATGGAGACGGTGCGTTACAACACCAATCGGGCCTTCTTCGAGTTAGCGCAGACAGCGAAGCGGCACGGTGTCCCGCCGTAAAAGTCGCCCGCGAGATGTGGGCATCTCTTCTCGAACGCAACAATGGACCTGACCGCTCACGTGGCATCACAACCTGATGAACTTGAGCCCACCGACGCCGATATGAGGGAGTCCCTTTGAGCGCAGGCACACCGTCGACCCGCGATCACCTGATGGCCTTGGTGGCTGCTCACGGCGCGTTGACGACGGCGGTAACGGAGGCCGCACGCCTGATGGCTGCCCACGGGCACGGCCAATACGCCGAACATCTGGACCATCATCGCGCCGAGTTGAACGTAGCCGTCGGCGAATTGGCGCTCTGGGTCGAGAGTTTCGGGATCTGGGCCGACGTCGATATCGGTCAGCAGATGCATCCGCCGGTGGCGGGCGCGCCGGCGGACCGGCCGCGGCACACTGCACTGGAAACCGAGCTGTTCACCGCACGCGAGACCCTGAAAGCGGAGCGCGCAAACATCCTCACCAAGCTGGCCGCGGCACGGTCGGCCTTGAACGCCGTCGGATTACCCGCAGATGAACTCACCGCCTACCGTCGCCTCGTTCGCATGTGGGCCGGTGAGGCGATCGACGTGGTGGCCGCAGTGCATCGGCTGACGTTGGCTGACCGCTACATCCGCCGGTTGGCGCAATTGAGTGGCCACCGCGGCGATGCCGTCCGCCAAAAGGGTGCGAATTTACTACGCCAATGGATGCACGATCTCGATGAGGTTGACCGCGAAGGCGAATTGGCACTGGCCGAATCGTGCGGGTACGGCAATCTGGTCGACTGGTATCGCGCAAAGATGTGACCCGTGGCCCAAATCAATCCGTTTCGCATTTCGGTTCCCGACTCTGAACTCGCCGACCTCAAGGAACGGCTGTCTCGCACCCGATGGCCGGAGGCCGAGTGCGTCGATGACTGGAGTCAAGGCATCCCGCTGAGCTACACCCGCGAGCTGGCGGACTACTGGGCCAACGAATACGACTGGCGCGCACGGGAAGCCGAGCTGAACAGGTTCGACCACTTCACCACCGAGATCGATGGCCTCGACATTCATTTCATCCACCAGCGGTCTTCGGACGACGACGCGTTTCCGCTGCTGATCACGCATGGGTGGCCCGGATCCGTCGTCGAGTTCCACAAGGTGATCGAGCCGTTGACCGCCGCGGGATTTCACGTGGTGTGCCCGTCGCTGCCCGGCTACGGCTTCTCCGGCAAGCCCGCAGACACTGGCTGGACCGTGGCCAGGATCGCCGAGGCGTGGGAGACGCTGATGGGCCGCCTGGGCTACGACCGCTACGGCGCACAGGGCGGCGACTGGGGTGCCGCGGTCACTACCCAGATCGGTCGCAACGGCGGCCGCTGCGCAGCCATTCACTTGAACATGCCGCTGGCCATGCCGCCCGGCAGCCTGGACAATCCGACCGAAGAGGAGCAGCAGGCGCTGGAGCGCGTCGCCTACTACCGCAAATGGGACAACGGCTACGCCAAACAACAGTCGACCCGGCCGCAGACGATCGGCTACGGCTTGGTGGACTCGCCGGTCGGCCAGCTGGCATGGATCGTCGAGAAGTTCTGGTCGTGGATGGACTGCGACGGTCATCCGGAGAACGTGCTGACCCGTGACGAGCTTCTCGACAACGTGATGCTGTACTGGGCGACCGCGTCGGCGGCGTCGTCGGCCCGACTGTACTGGGAGAGCTTCCGGGTGTTCGGCGGTGGAGAACGTGTCCAGCTGCCCACCGGTGTCGCCGCCTTCCCGAAGGAAATCCTTCGCGCGCCGCGCAGCTGGTGCGAGGCTCACTACAACATCACCCATTGGACGACGATGCCGCGCGGCGGACACTTCGCGGCATTCGAGCAGCCCGACCTGTTCGTCGACGACGTGGGCGCGTTCTTCGCTACCGTGCCCTAGATGGGGAGGACGATCGAGGCCGACTACCTCGTGGTCGGCGCGGGCGCGATGGGTCTGGCGTTCACCGACACCATCGTCAGTGAGACTGACGCTAAGGTCGTCGTGGTCGACCGCAACCACCAACCCGGAGGCCACTGGACGGCCGCCTATCCGTTCGTCCGGCTGCATCAGCCGTCGGCCTACTACGGCGTGAACTCACGTGATCTCGGCAGCAACACAATCGACCAGAGCGGCCTGAACGCGGGCTATTACGAACTGGCCGGCGGAGCCGAGGTGTGCGCGTATTTCGATGCGGTGATGCAGCAGCAACTGCTCCCGACGGGCCGGGTGACGTACCTGCCGATGAGCGAATACCTCGGCGAGGGCCACGTCCGCACGCTCGGCGGGGACGAGATCGAGGTGTCGGCGCGACGCGTCGTCACCAGCCATGTGGAAATAGTGGTGCCGTCGATGCGTCCGCCGTCCTACGCCGTCGCCCCCGGTGTCGACTGCGTGCCACCCAACGAACTGCCACAAATCCGCGAGGCCCGGGAGCGCTATGTGATCGTCGGCGCGGGCAAGACCGCGATGGACGCATGTCTGTGGCTGCTGCGTCACGGTATCCCGGCGCCACGATTGACGTGGATCAAGCCTCGCGACTCATGGATATTGGACCGCGCCGCAATCCAACCCGGTCGGCAGTTCGCCAAACGGACGCTCGCCGACTTCTCCGGCCAGCTGGCATCCGTGCACGAGGCCGAATCACTTCCCGACCTGTTTGACCGGTTGGAAGCCAAGGGTTGCCTGTTGCGCATCGACACGTCCGTCGAACCGACGATGTACCGGTGCGCGATTCTGTCCCAAGCCGAACTCGAGGCCCTGAGGGCGATCGACGACGTCGTGCGGATGGGCCACGTCCAAGCGATCGAGCCGGACCGTGTCACGCTCGACGGCGGCACCCTCGATGTCGACGGCTCGGCGCTCTACATCGACTGCACCGCAGACGGTTTCGGCCGCCGAGAGCCGACCGCCGTGTTCAGCGGCGACCACATCTCGCTGCAGACTGTGCGGACCTGCCAGCCGGCCTTCAGCGCCGCCGTCATCGGCCACGTCGAAGCGACGTACGGCGACGACGACACCAAGAATACGTTCTGCAGCCCGGTGCCATATCCGCACGAGCCGGCCGACTGGCTGCGAATGATGCTGACCTTCAACCGAAACCAGCTTCGGTGGTTCTCCGACCCCGACATGATGGCCTGGGTCGACGCCGCCCGACTCAACGTCCTGCACCACGTGACCGCCGCCGTCAGCGAGCGGGCCCGCGAGAAGATCATCTCGATGCTGACTTCGCAGCTTCCCGCCATCAACGCCAAGCTGGAGAAACTACTGGCGCAGGCATAGTTCGCCGAAACTGCGGACACATCGTGAAATCTCGCAAGATCGCGATCTCCCGGCAGTTTCGCGGATCAGGCCAGCGACTCCACCCACGCCCGGTGCAGCGCGGCGTACCGACCATCGGTGCGGCCGATGAGATCGTCAGGCGCGCCGTCCTCGACGATGCGGCCGTGGTCGAGCACCAGCACCCGGTCGGCGACCTGCACCGTGGACAGCCGGTGCGCGATGACGAGGGACGTCCGTTCGGCCAGCACCGTTTCCAGCGCGCGCTGCACCATCCGCTCGCTGGGGATATCCAGCGACGACGTGGCCTCATCGAGGATCAGCACTGCCGGGTCAGCGAGGAACGCACGGGCGAAGGCGACCAGCTGCCGCTGCCCCGCCGAGAGCCGGCCACCGCGCTTGGCGACGTCGGTGTCGTAGCCGTCGGGCAGCCCGTCGATGAACCGGTCCGCGCCGACCGCCGCGGCGGCCGCAGCCACTTCCGCGTCGGTGGCGTCGGGGCGGCCGAACCGGATGTTGTCCGCGACGGTCCCGTCGAACATGAAGTTCTCCTGCGTGACCATCACGACGTGGCGACGCAACTCGCTCTGCGAAAGTTCCCTCAGGTCAACGCCATCCAGCGTCACCGAGCCCGACGTCGGGTCGTAGAACCGGGCGATCAGCTTGGCGATCGTGGTCTTACCCGCACCGGTGGTGCCGACCAGTGCGACGGTCTGCCCGGCGGGAACCGAGAGGCTCAGGTCGGGTAGCACCGGCCGGTCCGGCACATAGGAGAAGTACACGTCGCGGAACGCCACGTCGCCGCGCACGTTGTTGAGCGCGACTGGGTGCGACGGATCCTTGATGCCGGGCCGCTCGGCCAGCACTCCGGCCAGTTTCTCCAGCGCCGACGACGCGGACTGGAAGGTGTTGAAGAACTGCGAAATCTCCTGCATCGGTTCGAAGAACATCCGCAGATATAGCAGGAACGCCGCTAAGGTGCCGATCGTCATCTGGCCGTGCAGCACGCGATAGCCGCCGTAGAGCAGCACCATGCCGGTGGTGATGTTGCCGACCAGCTTCACGCCCGGCATGAAGATCGCCAGCAGCCGGAAGGTCTGCTCGTTGTCCGCCTTGTAGCGATCGGCGATGTCTTCGAAGATCTCCTGATTGCGCGGCTCGCGCCGGTAGGCCTGCACCGCCTTGATGCCCGTCATCGTCTCGACGAACTGCACGATCACCAGCGCGGCGCTCTCCCGCACCCTGCGGTACGTCTTGGCCGACTCGTTGCGGAACCACCACACCAGCGCGACCAGAATGGGGAACGCCGCCAGGCACGTCAGGCCGAGCCGAACATCCAGCGTCACAAGGAGAATGGCGGTGCCGATCAGCGTGAGCGCGGCGGTGATCAGGCTGTCGAAGCCGGTCTCCAGCATGTCCTGGATGGCCTCGACGTCGTTGGTGGACCGGCTCACCACGCGGCCCGACGTGTAGCGCTCGTGGAACGCGATGTCCAGGCGCTGGAAGTGTCTGAACACCCGCCGCCGCAGCTCGAGCAGCACCTTCTGGCCGATCCGGCCCGAGCGCTGCAGGAAGAACATCCGGCTGGTGGCCTGGATCAGCACCACCCCGCACAGCACGCCGACGACGACCATCAGCGTGTGTGCCGAACCGCCGGCCAGGATCGGCGGGATGCCGTGGTCGATGCCGCGTTGCACCAGGAGCGGAACCGATAGGCGCGCAACGTTTTCCACCACGACGACGAGCGCGAGCAGCGCGACCGTCAGACGGTAGGGCCGCAGCAGCGAGCCGAGCAGGGCACGGGCCTCGCG
>Ga0136846_1225498_pt1 | contig 23477 bp, 27 predicted proteins | sample HopSoiMetagenom2_FD_96841 | JGI IMG/M metagenome (GOLD analysis project Ga0136846, IMG submission 96841) | Grasslands soil microbial communities from Hopland, California, USA - 2 Assembly 2016 (version 4) | ecosystem: Environmental > Terrestrial > Soil > Grasslands | place: USA: Hopland... | reverse complement strand
CTCTGGTTCGCGGAGGACAACGCCGTCTGGAAGATCACGAAACCCCACTCGTAGGAGACGCCGGGTTCGCAGGCCCAGCTCGCTGTCGCGATCGAACATGACCTCGCTCGAACGACCGTCCCGCCCCCGACGAGGAGGCCGCTATCCTCGTCGCCTGCCTGACCATCACACCGGGACCGCTGCCGCGAAGTTCCACAACGAACGGGACATCCTCTGGCGGGGGCAAGCGTCCTTTCGCCCGAGCTTTCCGGTATTACCGCTACTCAGTAGTTAGTGGTCCATACCCGGGGCAGGCGGATGAGCGCGGAAGAACCCATCCGCCCGCGCGCTTGCAGCGGGAGGGAGTGAGACCCGCCCCCAGGTTTGTCCCGCTCCCTAGAGACGGGACACCTTGTCAGCGGGGACGCGACTCGCGCTCCTCCCGCCACTTGAAACCCTCAAACTCCAGATCAGAAGCGATCGCGCGGCGAACAAATACCGACACCGACACATCCGTACGCGCCGCCACCGACCTCAGCCGCTCGAGCTCGGCGGGGGGCAGACGCACCTCCAGCCGCGCCGTCAACGCCATCATCAGACCTCCTCCAGGGTGTGTTACACGGGGCAAACCTTCCGTAGGGGCAGGAAACAGCGGAAAACGGCCCCAGCCGACCACAAAACCCCTGCTCACACGGTCTTTGTGCGCTTCGGCCCATCAGCCGCCGCCGACACCCCAGAAGCGGCGCATCAGGCGCATGCGGGGCGCATGAACAAGCGCATGTTGTCGAGCGAACGTTGTCTAAACAGACACCCGCTAAGAACTCCTCAGCCAAAATGGGAGCGCTGGATGACGTATGTCTGGAGTGGCGCGCCTTAAGATCCCCGGCTTCGCGCACCGCATGGTTGAGCCAAGGAGCAGGCTTCAGCCCCGCTGCCGGCGGGCTGGCTGGGCTCGAGCTCGAAGGCCGCGTTTGCGTGGGGAATGTGCCCGAGGTGTGGAAGCCCCTAGGACCTAGCGGGTTTGTACCCGTTTTGTACCCGCCGCCCGCCAGTGGTAAGACCAATGGCGAAAATACCTGCTCAGAACGTTATCCGATACCAAGAATGAACTTGGCATCGTCGGACATCCGCTCGGGGGTCCACGGCGGATCCCAGGTGAGCTCGATGTCGACATCCTCAACGCCCGGCACCTCACGCGCGACGCGGCTGATGTCCTCCTGGATCATCGGCCCTGCCGGACAGCCCATCGAGGTCAGGCTGTGCGTGACCTTCACGTTTCGGCCCTGCACCTCGACGTCGTACAGCAGCCCGAGCTCGACGATGTCCATCCCGAGCTCGGGATCCTCGACCTGGCGCAGCGCCTCGTAGACCTCTTCACGTGTCGGCATACGTCCTCGAGTCTAGCCGGGGCGGTAGCGGCTAGCCGCGCGCGACCACGAAGGTGGAATCGACGATCGGTCGCCACGGCCTCCCCGCCGCGATCGAGACGACCGTCCAGCGATACCGACCCTTGTGGAACGTGAAGCTCGTGGGCAAGACGAGCCGCGCCTTCGCGGTCCGGACATCGAGGACTTCCCGTCCGTTCCGGAGGAACCGCACGCGGTAACGACTCGTGCCCGGCACGGGCGCCCAGCTCCAGACGCGCGCCGGCACGAACGTGTGTGCCGCACGCGTGGCGGGCTTCTTCGGTGCGGCCCGCACCGGAGGCACGGCCGGCTTGGGCCGCGGCGTCGCCGGCACGGGCTTGTGCGCACGTGGCTTCGGCTTCACGGACACGGGAGGCGGCTTGACCGGCTTACGTGCCGCGGGTGCCGTTGCGCTCGGCGGAGAGGCCGAAGTCGGCCCCACGAGCCGTGGCTGACTGGAATCCCTTCGCGCCCACGCCACGCCCACGAGCACCGCGACCACGAGCACCGCCGCGACGGCCACGGCCGGCCAGCCCAATCGGCGTCGTTTCGGCCGCTCTCGGCGAAGCGGAAGCTCCTCCGCCACGCCGGCGGGAGCCTCCGCTCGCATGCGCGCGAGCAGTTGATCCCACTCCTGGGCGTGATCCCACCGCTCCGGGGGGCGCTCGACCGCCGCCTCCTGCGCAGCGGGCGCGTCGACGAGCTGTTCGCGAGCGCGCTGCGCCTCTTCAGGCGTCGCGACCAGGACCAGCTCGGGGCTGAGCGGCTCCGCAGGCGGCACCGCGCAAGGTTAACGGCAGCGTCGGCGGGCCGGAGCCCGGGCCTAGTAGCCCAGCAGCCGCACTTCCTCGCGCCGCTCGCGCGCGAAGAAGTGGATCCCGTCCGTGAAGCGCACCCAGTTGCAGCGCGTGCACATGACGAGCGAGTGCGTCCGCGCAGAGTCGGTGAGGAAGCGCACGCCGCGCAGGAGGTCGCCGTTCGAAACTCCGGTGGCGGCGACGATCACCTCGCCCGGCGCCAGCTCCTCCGTCATGAAGACGCGGCCGGGATCGTCGATCCCGAGCTCGCGTGCCTGCTCGATCTCGCGGCGGGACGTCGGCCAGAGCTGCGCCTGCACCTCGCCGCCGAGGCAGCGGAGTGCCGCCGCCGACATCACCGCCTGCCGGGTGCCGCCGATACCCACGGCGAGATGGTCGTTCGTGCCACGAATCGCCGCCGAGATCGACGCGGTCACCGTCCCGTCCTGGATCAGCTTGATGCGCGCGCCCGACGCGCGGATGTCCTCGATCAGGTCGTGGTGCCGCGGGCGGTCGAGCACGATGGCCGTGATGTCGTTGGGGCGCCGGCCGAACGCGTCGGCGATCGCCTGCACGTTCTCGGCCATGGGCTTGAGCAGGTCGATCGACCCGCGCGCACGCGGTCCGACCGCCAGCTTGCGCATGTACATGTCGGGCAGGTTCAGGAGCGAGTCGCGCTCGCCCACGGCGATCATCGACATCGCGCCGTTGCCTCCGCGTGCGACGACACCGCGGCCCTCGAGCGGATCCAGCGCCAGGTCGGCGTGCTCACCGCCCGCACCGATGCGGCCGCCGACGTACAGCGGCGACTCTTCGTCGGCCGAGCCGATCACGACGCGGCCGTCGATCGGGAAATCGTCGAGCACGCGACGCATCGCCTCGGCCGCGTCGCGCTCCGCCGCCTCCTGGTCGGCCCGCCCGAGCCACCGGGCGGCCGTCAGCGCGGCGCCTTCGGTGACGCGCACGTATTGCTCGCAGAGGCAGAGCCGCGAGACCGGCGTTCCCGCAGCGGCCGTTTCGACCGCCGTCTCTTCGACCGCCTCCGCCATCAGACCCGTTGTACCTGCTGGGCGCTCGCGAGCACCAGCTCGAGCACGGCGTCGATCGCCTCGCGCATGTCGGTATTGGTGATGACGGGCACCCGATGCCGGCGCGCCCGGCGGACGATGTGCTCCTGGATGCGCCGGATATCGTCGAGTCGCTCGATGTACTTCTGGTGCGGGCGCAGGCCGTCGAGCCCGGCGTCGCGCACCATGAAATGCGTGCTGTGCTCTTCCTCGTCCTCGATGGCGAGGACGCATTGCACGACGAGCGCGCCGTCGATGCGCGGCAGCATGCCCGGGACGAGATGCACGCCCTCGAGCACCATCGACCACCCCTCTTCGAGCGCGCGCTCGATCGACGCGCGGACGCCGACGAGGACGTTGCGGGTCTGCTCGAGGAACCCCGCGAGGACCGGATCGTCGGCCTGCTCCGGCTCACGGAGCCCCGCCGCCGCCTCGAAGCTCGAATAGTGGATCGACGGCATGAACTCCTGCGAGAAGAACGCGCGCATGGTCTGGCGGACGAAGTCCGTCGATGTCACGCGGGTGATTCCGAGGCGGTACGCGGCCTCGGTCGCGAGCGTCGACTTGCCCGTTCCCGTCGCACCGCCGACGAGGACGATGACGGGCAGGTCGAGCTCCTGCAATTCCTGCAGGCGGCGCAGCCTGTCGACTGCGCGCGAGCCCTCCGCGTCGCCTAGGACCTCGACGGCGAGGTGCTCGAAGCGGTCGAGCTCGACGCTCTCCTCGTGTCGCTCCGCCAGGTCTTGCTCGATCCGTCTCGCGAGCTCGTAGGCGCGGCCGATGGGGACGCCGACCGCGACGAGCGCGCGCGACATCAGCCCTTTCGAGTACGGCTGATGCTCGTTCCCGAGCGGCAGCGGCTCGGCGTGGCGCGGATGACTCATGCGTGCGCCCCCGCGGGGACGAGGCCGAGAATCGCCGCGTCGAGACCCTCGCAGAGCACCTCGTTCTCGGCGAAGACGACTTCGACGCCGCGCTCGTGCGCGGCCTCCGCGACGAGGTCGATCGCGGCGGCCTTGATCTCGACGAGATAAACCTCAGCGTCGGTGCGCGCGAGATCCTCGGTCAGCTGTGGGCGGTTGGCAAGGTTGCGTGAGACGCTGACGATGTCGGCGTCGAGCCCGTCCGTCACCGCCGGGCCCGTCGTGAACACCGCGACGCGTCGTCCGTGCACCGGCGTGATCGGGCGCAACCGGAGCTCGGCGGTCAGCACCCGCACGTCCTTGAGCGCGCGGATCGCGTTGACGTCCCCGCCGCCCACCAGCACGACGAGGTCGGAGACGAGCACGCGGTACGGGTTCAGGTAGGCCATCGGGTCATGGCCCCTGCCTGACACCAGAATCCGTGCATCCGTTTCGACAGGCGGGATTGCGGCCCCGCTGCCGTCGAAGACGACGATGTCCGGTTCGCGCTCGGCCGCAAGGGCCGCTCCCTCCGGCACGTTCGACGTGACCACGCCGCCCGCGAGGCCGCCGCCGGCGCGGCGGCAGCCCACCGTGACGACCCCCGTCAGCGCCGCCGTCTCGAGGTAGTCGGATGCCGCGTGGTGCCCGGCACGTGACAGGTCCAGAAGGGACGCCAAGGTCGGCTGCACGACGGCGAGCTCGGGCTCCGCGGGCCCCCCGCGTCCCATCGAGACGACGACGACGTCGCGGTCGCGTGCCAGCAGCCGTGCGACGTGTCCCGTGACGGCCGTCTTCCCCACCCGCTTGCCCGTCCCGATCACCGACACCGACGGCAGCGGGAACGGTGCGTACTGCGGCGGCTCGAAGTGGAAGTCGGCACCCTCGTAGCGCAGCCCGGCCGCCAGCGCCCGGCTCGCGAGCAGGAAGCGCTCGCGCGGGCCGAGCACGGGCTCGTCGGACAGGTCGACCACGACCTGCGCGTCCGCAAAGGCGTCGTCGAGCTCGGCGAGCAGCGGCACGCCGTACTCGTCGTCGCCGCGGAGCTTCTCGGTCCCGCCGGCGAGCCACGCACCGACGACGTCGTACGGCAGCTCGGCGATCGCGTCGCGCACGACCGGCGCGTAATGCTCTCCGTCGATGACGACGACCGCTCGCGTCACCTCCGCGACGTCACCTCCCCCTCGATGCGCGCCGTGTACTTCTCGAACTCCAGCGTGTCGGTCGCGAACTGGATGATCTTCTCCTGGCCGTGGAACGGGTACTTGCGCCAGACGTCCACGTGCGTGCCGGAGAACTCGACGACGTTGTAACAGCAGCGCGTGTTGCCGCGCAGCCGAAGGGAGGACACGGTGCCGGCATTGACGATGAAGAGGTCCTCCAGCCGCCACGCATAGGGCACGTGCTTGTGTCCGGAAAGGACGAGGTTCACACCGGAGCGCTGCAGGCATTCGATCGCGTCGCCCGCGTCGTAGATGACATTTCGCTCACGTCCCGTGCCTGGCACCGGCAGGAGGTGGTGGTGGCAGACGAAGATCCGCAAGTCCGCCGGGGCAGCGAAGCTCTCCTCGATCCACGGGTAACGGCCACGTCCGATCTGGCCGTGATCCAGGTCCGGCTCCGTCGAGTCGACGGCCACGACCGTCACGCCGCCGACCCGAGCGAGCGAGTTCCGGTCGCCGAAGAGCTCCTCGAAGTGGACGTAGCCGACGTTCCGCGAGTCGTGGTTCCCAGGGATCACCACGAGGGTCTCGCACTCGATCCGGTCGAGGTAGTCCTTCGCGAGCGCGTACTCCTCCTTGAAGCCGAACGTCGTCAGATCGCCGGAGCAGATGACGATGTCGGGCTCGACATCGTTCACCTCGGTGATCGCCCGTTCGAGCAGGTTCGGCAGGAAGAACTGCGTGCCGCAGTGCAGATCGGAGATCTGGACGATCGTGAACGTGCCGTCGCGCGTCGCCATAGGCGGAGTTTAGGGCGTCCGGACCGATTGCTACTCTGAATCCAGGTGACACTGGAAACGCCTGATTTCCAGGCATATCGAGGCCAGGAACCCCCGCGCTTCGCAAACCGAGCAGAGCTCGAATGCGCCAAGGTCCTGGACTACTACGGAGTGCCCTGGGAGTACGAGCCGACGACCTTCGTCCTCGAGCAGGACGAAGACGGCCGGATCGTCGAAGCATTCAAGCCGGACTTCTACCTCCCCGAGCAGAACCTCTACGTCGAGGTCACGGTGATGAAGCAGTCGCTCGTCACGCGCAAGAACCGCAAGCTGCGGAAGCTGCGCGAGCGCTATCCGGACGTCCGCGTCAAACTGTTCTACAAGCGCGACATCGAGCGCCTGGCGGAGCGATACCGGCTCGAGCTCGCGTCCTAGGCCGCGGCGCCCGCCTCGGCGAGGTCTACCTCTCCCGGGAGGAGCTGCAGACGCGCGTCGGCGAACTCGGGCGCGAGCTCGGGCGCGACTACGACGGCCGGGAGCCGCTGCTGGTAGCACCGCTGAAGGCGAGCTTCGTCTTCGTCGCCGACCTCTCCCGGGCCCTTCGCATCCCCCACGGGATCGACTTCCTCGAGCTCGCGAGCTACGCGGCCGGCGCCGACCAGGGCGGCCATGCCCGTGTCCGGCTGCTCAAGGACCTGGACACCGAGATCGCCGGACGCCATGTCGTCGTGGTCGAGGACGTCGTCGACACCGGCCTGACGCTCAACTACCTGCGCAAGACCCTTGCCCTGCGCAGCCCGGCTTCGCTGGCCGCGGTGACGCTGCTCGACCGGCCGTACCGCCGGCTGGTGGAGGACCTCCCGGTGCGCTACGTCGGCTTCACCGTCCCCGACGAGCTCTTCGTCGGCTACGGGTTCGATTCGGACGAGCGATTCCGGAACCTGCCCGACCTGCACGTCCTGGAAAGTTAGACTAGGCTAAACTTTCACGCGGGATGATGGCCACCCGCGTGGAGAGGCTCGACCGCCCGCCCGGATCGGGCGAGCGCGTCCTGCGTGGCGACCGCAAGTCGATCTGGCCCTTCCTCGGACCGGCCTTCATCGCGTGCGTCGCCTACATGGATCCGGGCAACTTCGCCACGAACAGCGCCGGCGGGGCGAAGTTAGGGTTCACGCTCGTCTGGGTGATCGTCGCCTCGAGCCTCATGGCCATGCTGATCCAGACCCTCTCGGCGAAACTCGGCATCGCGACCGGCCGCAACCTGCCGGAGGTCTGCCGGGAGCAGTTCTCGCGCCGCGCCTCGGTCGGCCTGTGGGTGCAGGCCGAGGCCATCGCCATGGCGACCGATCTGGCCGAGTTTCTCGGGGCCGCGCTCGGACTGAAGCTGCTGCTCGGGATCCAGCTCTTTCCCGCCGCGGTCCTCACCGGCGTGATCACGTTCCTCATCCTCGGGCTGCAGCGCTACGGGTTCCGCCCGCTCGAGGCAGTGATCGCCGCCTTCGTCGGAGTGATCGGAGTCTGCTACCTCGGCGAGCTGTGGCTCGCTCATCCGCCGCTCGGCACCGTGGCGAAGCACGCGGTCGTCCCAGACTTCCAGGGCAACGAGTCGGTACTGCTCGCCGTCGGCATCATCGGGGCGACCGTGATGCCGCATGTGATCTACCTGCACTCCGCGCTGACGCAGCACCGCATCGTCCCGCGCAACGACGACGAGGCACGCACGCTGTACAGGTACACGCGCATCGACGTGCTGATCGCGATGACGATTGCCGGCCTGATCAACGTGGCGATGCTCGTCGTGGCGGCGACCGTCTTCTTCGGCAGCGGGCTGACGCACATCGAGTCGCTCGAGGGCGCGCACCGCACGCTCGAGCCGATCCTCGGCGGCGCGTCGAGCGTGTTGTTCGCACTCGCGTTGACCGCGTCAGGGCTCTCGAGCTCGACGGTCGGGACGATGTCCGGCCAGGTCGTCATGCAGGGCTTCATCCGCCGGCGCATTCCCCTGTGGGTACGCCGGCTCGTCACGATGATCCCGGCATTCGTCGTCATCGGGCTCGGGCTCGATCCTTCCCGAACGCTCGTGCTCAGCCAGGTCGTCCTGTCGTTCGGGATCCCGTTCGCGTTGATCCCGCTCGTGATGTTCACGAGCCGGCGCGACCTCATGGGTGTGCTCGTCAACCGCCGCCTCACGGTCGCGGCCGCATGGGCGATCGCGGGCCTCATCTCGGGCCTGAACGTGTTCCTGCTGGTGCAAACGTTCGGGATCGGATAAGCGACCGGCCGCCCCGGGGGAGGCGGCCGGCGTCGTCGGGAGACGACCAGTTCGTACCCGGCACGACCCTGTCCTCGACTCCTGCCGAATACGAATTACAAGAGGTAAACGACCGAGAGCCGGATCCGGTTACGGCTAGAGATAGCCGAGCGGATCGACGGGCGTCCCGTTGATCCGCACCTCGAAGTGCAGATGCGGGCCGAAGCAGTGGCCCGTGCAGCCGACATAGCCGATCAGCTGCCCCTGGCTGACCGCGGCGCCCTGCGAGACGGCGTAGGACGACTGGTGCGCGTAGCACGTCGCCATCCCGCCGCCGTGGTCGATACACGTGTAGTTGCCGTAGCCGCTCTCCCACCCCGCCAGCACCACCGTGCCGGCGGCGGCCGCGTGGATCGGCGTGCCGTACGGGACGGCGATGTCGATTCCGGCGTGCAGCCGGCCCCAGCGGTATCCGAACGGGCTGACCACGGGGCCGCTCACGGGCCAGATCAGGCCGGCGGCCGACGGGGTCGAGTCCGTGGAGCTCTGCGCGGCCGCCAGTTGCCCGCGGACTTGCGCGTCGGCAGCGGCGATCGCTTGCGCCTCGGTCTCGAGGGTGTGCTCCTGCTTGCGTGTCAGTTTGAGCGCTGTCTGCTGCCTGGCACGTTTTCCGTTCAGCTGGCCCTTGCTCGCGAGCAACTGGTCTCGAACGTCGCGCTGCTGCTGCGTCCGCACGGCGACGACCTGCGTCTCCGCATGAACGCGGGCGCGCACGACCTTCGTCTGGGCGCGCGTCTTGCGCACCGCATCGCGCGCACCGGCGACCCTGGCGGCGATGTGCTTGTCCTGCTGCGCGATCGAGTCGAGGTAGTGGATGCGGTCGAGCGCATCCTGGAACGACTCGGACTCGATGATGACTTCGACGAGCGTGGGGTCGTGCGTCTCGTACAGGTCGATCATGCGCAGGTTGAGCTGGTGCACGGCCGTCGCGTATGCGCGCCGCAGGAAGTTGAGCCGCTCGGTCTCGAACACGTACAGCGCGTTGAGCTTCTCGAGCCGCCGCTGGTGCAGCTCGAGGTCTTGCTCGAGGAGCGACAGCTTCTGCGAGACGTCGCCGACGCGCGCTTCGAGCTTGCGGATGCCCGCGGTGAGGCCGGAGATCTGCTGCGTCAGCGCCGCCTCCTTCTGGCGCGTGGCGGAGAGCTTCGCCTGCACCTCGCCGAGCGAGTGGCGGCCGTTGTCCCCCGCGGCCGGCGAGGCGAGCAGCAGGCAGCCGACGGCGAGGATCGCGAGGCGGCGCCCCATGGCAGTAGGTTCGGCGGGACGTCGGACGTCCCTGCCGGAGGCCTAGCTTTCCCTTCCCTCCGGGCTCTGCGGCCCCGGCTCGGGGATGACGGCCGGGCCCGGCTCCGGGATGATCGCCGGCTGCGGCGGATCGCCCTCGCCGGGCGGCGGATACGGCTCGGGGATGACGGAAGGCCCGACGGGGTCCTGCTCGCCGGGCGCGGCAGGCTCCTCGGGGATCTCGACCATCTCGGTCGGCTGGACCTCCAGCCGGCGCCGGTGGATCCGGTCCTGCGCCAGCGCCACCACTGTCTGCATCTCGGCCTCCTTCTGCCGCCACGCCTCATCCAGCGCGACGAGGCGCTGGCGGGCGGCTTCGGTCGCTTGCCCGTCGTCACGGTACACCGCATCTCCGAGCTCGAACAGGAGACGTCCCCGCAAAACGGCCATTTTTCTGAGCTCTCGCCGCATCGCGAGGATGCGCGTCGTCGCGCGGCCGCGCGTTGCGACCGAATCGGCTGCGACCCCGGCACGGTCGCGGAAGACGTCCGTCTCGACGCTCAGGAGCGCGAGCAGGAGCCCGATGCCGAGGAGGATCAGCGCGAGCGGCCAGTGGCCCGTCGCGAAGAGGACGATCGCGGCGACGACCGTGGCGGCCGCCACTGCCAGGGCCAACCACGTGGGCGTGACCCCGTAGTAGCGCCGCTCAGCGTGCGCCACGGTGACAGGCACGGGACCGGTCTCGTCGGGCGGCAGGTCGAGCACCTTCGTCTCACCCTCCGGCACCGGCTGCCCGCACTGCGGGCAGTACCGGCTCGATTTCGGAAGCCGCTGGCCGCAGTTGGCGCAGCTAGCCATCCGCGTCGCGCAGCGCCGCCGCGGCGCGCTGCCGGAGCACGCCGACCTGTGCTCGGTAGTCGTCGTCGGAGACCTTGCCCGTGCGATGGTCGAACTCGAGCTCCTTGAGCGCGTCGAGCGCCCGGTCGCGCTCCTCTGCGCGCGCGAGTCGCAGCCGCTGCGCCGCGTCGGGATGCAGCAGGCGGTCGTCCGCCGCGACGGGCTCGCGCAGGAACGGCGCAGCCACGAGCACGACCGAGGCGATCGCGAGCAGGCCGCCGACGACGAGCGCGACGCTCATGCGCGCACCGTCGCGCCCTCGTAGCGCTCGGCCAGCCGGCGCTGCTCGCGCGCGTCGGGCCACAGGGCGATCAGCGAGCCGCCAATGAAGACGAGGCCCGCGAGCCAGATCAGGTTCACGAGCGGCTTCTGGAGCGCTTTCAGGTCGATGCTGCCGTCGGAGTTGACCTGGTCGGCGATCAGGAACAGGTCTCCGCCGGTCACTAGGTCGTGCCGGATCGCGACCTCGTTCGAGATCTGGTCTTCGGCGAAGTACTGGTTCTTGCCCGGGCGGTAGCGCCCGAGATACTCGCCGCCACGGTACGCGTCGATGTTCGCGCGGATCTCGCGGTGGTTCGAAACCGTCCGTGCCTCGAAGCCGCGGAAGACGAGCCGGTTCCCGGCAACCGTCAGCGAGCCGCCCGGATGGAGCCGCGCTTCCCGCACCGTCTGGTACGCGCTCGACCCGGCGACCCCGATCGCGAGCAGGACGATCGCGGCGTGGACGACGTAGCCGCCGTAGCGGCGTCGGTTCCGCGCCACGAGCGACGTGAACGCGCCGCCCCACCCCACGCCGCCGAGCGCCCTGCGGGCGCTCGTCCCGCGGGCGAACTCGAGCGCGATCGACGCGAGCACGAAAACGGAGAACGTGTAGGCGATCACGCCGACGCGCGACGAGCCGGCGCCGGCTGCGAGCAGCGCGATGCCCGCGACGACGGCGGCAGCGGTGGGCCACAGGAACGTCCGCCAGAGCGCGCGCAGCGACGCACGGCGCCAGGCGACGAGCGGCCCGATGCCCATCAGCAGCAGCAGCGGCAGCCCGAAGCTGTGCAGGAAGAAGTTGTAATACGGCTTGCTCACCGTCGACGGCTCGCCCGTGACGGCCTCGGACAGGAGCGGGTAGACGACCCCCCAGAGAATTGTCAGCGCCAGCGCGACCAGCAGCAGGTTGTTGTAGAGGAACGTCGCCTCACGCGAGACGAGCGACTCGAGGCGCGTCTTCGCTCGCAGCAGCGGCAGGCGGAGAAAGATCAGCGCGAGCGACCCCGCGGTGACGAAGCAGATGAAGCCGAGGAACCAGGGCCCGATCGAGCTCTGCGTGAACGAGTGGATCGACTGGATGATCCCGCTGCGCGTCAGGAACGTCCCGAACACCGATAGGCAGAACGCGAGCGTCACGAGCAGCACGTTCCACACCTTCAGCATCCCGCGCTTCTCCTGGATCATTACCGAGTGCAGGTACGCGGTCGCCGCGAGCCACGGCATCAGCGCGGCGTTTTCGACCGGATCCCACGCGTAGTAGCCGCCCCAGCCGATCTCGACGTAGGCCCAGTGCGCGCCGAGCAGCTGGCCGACGCCGAGGAACGCCCACGCGGCGAGCGTCCAACGCCGCGTCGCGACGATCCAGCGCTCGTCCGTGCGGCGGGCCAGCAGCGCGCCCATGGCGAAGGCGAACGGCACCGTCAGCCCGACGTAGCCGAGGTACAGCATCGGCGGGTGGATGGCCATGTACGGGTTCTGCAGGCTCGGGTTGAGGCCGGCGCCGTCGGCCGGTGCGACCTGCCTCGCGAAGGGGCTGGCGACGAAGACGAGCAGGAGCGCGAAGAACGTGCCGACGAGCGCGAGGACCGGCACCACCCATGCGAGCACCTCTCGGCCGGCGCGGCGCGCCGTGAGCACGGCGGCGACCGAGTAGCCGCAGAGGACGAGGAGCCAGAGCAGCAGCGATCCCTCCTGGCCGCCCCAGAACGCCGTCAGCGTGTAGCCGAGTGGCAGCTCGCGGCTCGTGTGCTGCGCGACGTACGTAAAGGAGAAGTCGTGCCGCGCCAGCGCGGCCAGCAGCACGACGACGGCGACGACCGTTGCGGCGAACGCGGCGATGAGCGCGTTCTGCGCGGATTCCGCGAGCCTTCTACGACCGTGCCAGGCAGCGAACGTGCCCGCAACGGACGCGTACACGAGCAGCAGGAACGTCGTGACGAGGGCGGCGCGCCCGAGATCAGGCATCTACTTCTTCGGCGTGTACTTCGACGGGCACTTCGTGACGAGCGTGTTCGGCACGGCGACGAACGTCCCGCCGCGCAGCTTCCCGTCGACGACGACCTCGCGCCCCGTCTTGAAGAGGTCCGGAACCGATCCCTTGTAGACGACGGGGACGCTCGTCATCGCGTGCCGGTCGCGGATGAGGAACCGCAGCCCGCCCGCGTGCGCATCGCCGCTCGCCTGCCCCGCGACGATCCCGACCAGCGAGACGCGGCCGGCGTGGCCCTTCAGCTGGCTCGGCTGCAGCGAGGGCGTCCCGCCGCCGGCGATGGACGTGTACAGGAGGAAGACGGCGAGAACGGCCGCGACCGAGAGCGCGACGATCAGCCGCGCCGGACTGCCTCTACGGGCCACGGGGCGATTGTAGTCGTAGGTACCGAATCCGAGCCGTAGATGGAGGCCAGCGCGGCGGCCACGCGCGGCTCGCCGCGCGCATCCTCGAGAACGCCTTCGACGACCGCCGCCGTGACCTGCGCGCAAACCGCGGCGATCCTAGAGCGCTGCTCCTCCGGCGCGCGCCGCAGCTCGCGGGCGAGAACCTCGACGGCATGCTCGTGGAACGCGCGCCTCATCGCGCCGCCACCGCCGCGCGCGGTGCGGGTGCCCGGCTCGGACGCGCGGCCGGCAGCACGAAACCGCAAAACATCAGCGCGAGACCGACGAGCTCGCCGATGTAGACGAGCGAGGTATCGCCTGCCCTCGAGACGCCCGTGGCTGCGGCGACGCACAGCGCTCCGGAGACGATCCAGAGGTTCGCCCGTACGCGCTGCCTGCGGAGGATCGAGAGCAGCGAGCCGCCGACCAGCGCGATCGTGCCGGCGGAATTGAGCGCCACGGCCCAGAGGAAGGCGTGACCGCCGAGCGCGCCGTTCGACGGCGGCTGCTCCGCGCTCGCTGCCGCGAGTGTCGGCGAGTGGAGCGGGGCGAGCAAGACGGCCACGACCGCCGCCGGGGTTGCCACGAGCAGCGCGCCGAGCATGATGTCGCGCGCTCGTCGCGGCAGCAGCAACCAGGCCGACCCGGCCCCGAGGTACGCCACGCTGAGGACCCCGCCGCAGACGTAATAGAGACGGAAGAGCCCGGCGTTCCAGCCATGCCTGAACGCGATGGCCTCGGCGCTGGCCGCGACGGCGAAGCAGAGAAAGCCGACACCCCAGAACAGCTTCTGGGCCGCCGGTCGACGCACCCACGACGACGCGAGCCGCGCTGCGAACAGCAGCGCGAGCAACGCCGCCGCGAGCGGCAGCAGCGCACGGGCGATCTGAGGCGCATGCCCGTGGGAGTTCGAGCTGATCGCCGTGACCGGCCGGCCGGGGCCGACGACGCGGAAGTAGTCGAAGTCACGGCCGCCGAACATGCCCTCGTGTGTGGCGACGAATGCGTACCGGCCGGGGCGGAGCGACTTTGCCGGGACGAGGTCGAGCGTCGTGGCAGTGCGGCGCGCGACCGTGAGGCGGACGGTCCCGCCGCCGTCGAGGTCGTAGACGTCGTACGCCTTCGGGTTGTCGACCGCCGCTGCGCGCACCATGAGCGACCGCACCTGGGTCGCATGCAAGCGCAGCGCGTCCGTCGGATACGACGTCTGCGGATCTCCCCAGGCAAACAGCTTCACGGGGCCTCGCGGCGTCCGTACGAACTGTCCTGTCACGTCGCGCGGCAGGGACGTCTGGTAGGCGTAGCGCACGCTGCTCGTGCCGATTCCCGCAACCGCCGGGACGAACGGCAGCGAGACGAGCAGCAGCGCGATCGCGCCGACAGCGATCCCGACCCGCGTGCGGTAGGACGTCGTCCTGCGGCGGCGACGTCCCGGCGGCGGCGGGCCGTCGAGCCTCGCGCGCCGGCGCGCATGGGCCCGATAGAGGAACGCGGCGGAGAGCAGGGCGCTCACGGCGAGATAGACGAACTCGAGCTTCCAGCCGACGCCGCGTAGCGGCCCGCCGTAGGGAGTGAACAGCAGCGGAACGCCGGCCCAGGCCGCCGCCGGCCCGACCATGAGGAGAATGGATGCGGCCAAGGGGAAGCCCGCGAACAGCCAGCCGACACCCGGGAAGCCCATCAGCGCGAGTGGAAGCTCGTAGCCCGCGAGCGCCGCGGGGCTACGGCGCCGCACTCGGCGCGGGATCTTGCCGCTGTACCGCGCCGGCGCCATGCGAACCGCCTCGCGCCCAGCAGCACGCTGCGAGGCCGTCATCGCCCAGGCCGCACGCGCATAACCCCAGAAGCCGACAAGCACCGCGAGCGCGGCGGGCACGAGCACGACCGCCTCCCAGGGCTCGACGGCGGTCACGGCAGCCGCGAAGGTCGCTCCGGCGGTGACCCGGTGCGCTTCCACCGCCGAGAAGGCAACCCCGCCGATGTAGTACAGCGCGACGCCCGCGGGGACGAAGAGCAACGCGAGCCGGGCGGGCCGGTGTGCCCAGTCGGCGCCGTCGGCACGCAAGGTCGTCAGAGTCAGCCCGACGAGAATCACCATCAATCCCCCGAGCATGTTCAGCTGAGCATGCAGGTTCACGATCACATCGCCGGCTTCGCCCCCGCGGTCGAGCAGCTCGTTGACCGCGGGGAAGGCCTGCACCGGACCCTGGAGCGTCCCGACGGCGAGCGCCGCGCAGCCGGCGAGGACGAACGCGCGCAGAGGCCCGCGCGTGTGACGGACCGACCGGACGATCACCCACAACAGCAGCCAGAACGCCGCGAACATCGCAATCCCCGCCGTCATGATCAGGAACGGATGGAGCGGCGTAGCCTCCTCCGCCTGTTCCGGCGTCAGGCCCCGGTGGACGAGCCGGCCCTCGTGGAACCCGAGGTAGAGGGCAGTCGCGTAGAACGCGAGCGATCCGCAGAGCAGGCAGCCGAAGGTCCAGTTGGCGAGCCGGCGTGACGGCGGTACGGGCACCAGCGCGAACAGCGCACCGGCGACGAGCATCGTCAGGCCCGTGACAAGGTTGATGTGCGCGTGGCTGATCGGGTCGATCCACTCGCCCGCGTGGCCGGCTGTGTACAGCCAGTTGGCGTTGGCCGGCTGCACCTGGATCACGCCCTGCACCGTGCCGACCGTGAGCGCAGCAGCGCCGGTTGCCAGGAACTTCCACAGGTACCACTGAGGCTTCGGCACCTTCACGAGCCGCGACTGGAAGATCGTCACGCAGACGTTCGCGGCGAAACACCAATAGCCGAGGCCCATGATCCCCGCACCCATGCCCGTCGGGACCTTGTACAGCTTGCCCATGTGCGCCTTCGCGGCCTGGTACTCCCAGCCGTGCTCGACGAGTCGCCCGATCGCAATCCCGTTGACGATGAGGGACACGTAGAAGACTCCGAGCCCGAGCGCCGTCAGCCAAAACGCTGCCTGCGCGAGGCCCTCACTTGCGAGGGGGCGGCCCACGATCCTCGGCAGCACCCGCCAGGTGAGGCCCGTGGCCAACAGCGTCCCACCGCCGACGATCATGACGTGGGTACTGGAGAGGTCGCGGACGAGATGGCCGGCGTAGCCCATGCGCGCCAGCGCTTCGGCAATCGCCGGGACGTTCTTCACGACCATGTGCAGGCTGCCGAGCACGAGGAAGAACCCGCCGGCCACGAAGTACTTCGCGAGCTTGCGGTCGTGCGCACGGAGCTCGTCGTCCATGTACGGCTCCGTCCGGATCGGCGGCTTGCGCCCCGGCAGCATGTACGAGATCGAGCCGACGAAGATCGCGAAGAACGCGAGGTACGTCAGGAACTGGAGCGACGAGACGTAGCGGAGATACACGCGCCGGCCGGGGCCCTAGCGCAGCCCGGGCTCGAGGAAGTACACGGTGAGCGTCCAGCCCAGGTAGAGCAGGGCGATCACGGCGAGGATGATCCAGGCGCGGATGACCGACCGGCGCGACCAGCGCGCGCCCTCCGCACCGGTGTCCTGGTAACCGGCGAGCGGCGTAGCGGGGCGCGGCGTCTCCTCGGGGCCGCGAGCCATCAGAAGATCTTCTCCATCGGCCGGACCACCTCCGCGTCGATCCCGACCACGTCATTCAGCATCCGCTGGATCGTGTAGCCGCGTTCTCCAAACGCCTCGAGCTGCTCGGGCGTGTCCCACGTCGAGTAGCAGTGCAGCCGTACGTCACCCCGGTCGTCCACGAATGCGTAGACGTCGAACCGCTGCAACCCCGGGTACTCCTGGGCGTGACCCTTCAACGCCTGGAGCGAGCCGTATACCTGCGGCCAGCGGTCGACCGGGATCGTCGCGAACGTGCCGTTCGACCACGAGACATAGGGAAGCGCGGACGGCAACGGGGTACCCATCAGAACTTCTGTCCCCAGACAAGATGCCCGACGATGAGCGCGATCGCCCAACCGACGAGGACCACGGTCAGGAGGATGAAGAATCTCGACGCCGGGCGCGCGAGCTCCGTCGTATAGCCGCCGAACGTGTCCACCTCGTAGATCCGCTGCCTCGTGGAGCGGTACTGCCAGACCCACCAGAGCAGCACTGCGGCGAGCACGATCACGAAGCCCCACAGCCATGCGAGGTCGAACCAACGCACGTGCCAGGTGTCCGGCTTGTACATCGTCTGCTGATGTGCCTGCAGGTAGTCGTAGAAGCTGCGCGCGTGCTGCGGCGATTCGCCGCTCGGCATGGAAGCCGGTACCTGGCTCATTCCCACTCCTCCTCGTCGAGCGCCCATTCCGGCGTGTAGTAGTCCTCCTCCTCGATGTAGAGCGGGATCTGCGCGACCTTGTCCAGCTCCTGGAAGTGCCCTGCCTTCCACATGGCGATGAATGCGACGGCGGCGGCGCCGGCGAAGACGAAGAACGTGTCGAGCATCCAGTCGGCCATCACCCAGCGCGACTGCTGCGTCTCCGGCTGGTCGTGCGCCAAGGCGGCGGCAGGGACGACGAGCGTGCCAAGCGCAACGACGAAGAAGACGAGCGCGCGGCGCCTCATTGCTGACCTGGGACGGTCGGCGGGATTTCCTTCATCACCTCGGGCGGCAGCTTCTCGCCTCGGGCGCGCGCGTCGCTCCACGCACGATTGAGCATGTCCTCGAAGACCGCTTTGATGCCGGCGGCCGCGGACTGGAGCGACAGCTCGGTCTTGCCGTCGTTGAGCTTCATCGAGTCACCAGGCGCGAGGCCGGGGAAGACGCGCATCGCCTCCTGCACGAAGGGATCCTGGCTCTGCTTCTTGTCGAAGCTGACGTTGTTCGCAAGCTTCTGGTGCGTCTTCACCCACGCGAGCAGCTCCTTCGTCGGCTGCCAGACGATGTAGTCGCCGGGCGTCGGGAGGTGGTTCTTGTTCAGCGTGTGGTTCGGAATCGTCTTCACGAACAGCACGACGCGCCAGATGTCGTCCACCGAGAGCCGGTCGCCGAAGTTCTCCATTGCGGTGCCGGGCCAGCCGCGCAGGATGCGGTAGTAGAAGTCGCCGGGCCCGGTGTCGCCACCGCAGCAGGCGTCGTCCTTGTCGGTGAAGTCGGCCGGCGGCGGCGACATGAACGACGCGGCCGGTCCCTTGCCGTCGCCCTTCAGCCCGTGACAGCCGACGCACCGCTGCAGGAACACCTCCTTGCCGCGATTGAGGTTTTCGGTCGTGACCGGCAGCGGGTTCCCGGAGAGCCAGTAGCTGCGATCGATCTGCGACAGGTTCGGCGCTTCCTCGAGCTGCGCGCTCGGCGGCTTGAGGCCCTTCTCGTTCGCCTTCACGATCGGCTTGTGCGCGCCCTGGAAGCCGGTGTACGGCTGGGGGAACCCCTGGTTGACGAGCACGACGTGCTTGGCGTAGAGCTGGCCGGCGTAGCGCAGCAGGCCGGATTTCCCGCTGCGCTGCTCGACGTAGGAGATGAGTTGGTCGACTTGCGTGTTCGAGAAGAGCGACTTCATGTCGGGCATCAGCGACATCGGGTCGACGAAGCGCGGGTCGTAGAAGTGCGCGCGCTGCCAGTCGTCCGGATGCCAGCCGGACTCCTGCGAGAGGTCTGGACCGGTGCGCTCCGTTCCAAGCAGGTTCGGCGACTGGTCACTGCCCCAGAAGTCCCCCGGCTGGGAGACCTTGGGATACAGGAAGTAGAGCGCCTGCCGCACATCCTGCGGCCGCGTGTAGCCGGAGTGGCAGACGTAGCAGCCGTTCTGAGCGAAGAGGTTCCGACCCTTGACCGCAACGCTGGACAGCGGAGCCCAGTCGGCCGACGGCGGTGGATCGAACGTGTGGATCGGGAGCCAGACCACGATCGCCACAACCACGAAGAAGGCCACCAGGCCGCCGAGCCCTGCCACGAACGGCGTGATCAGCATCCGTTCGCGTGGGTGCCGAACCCAGCCGCGCGGAAGGGGCGGCGCGCCGTTTCCGTCCCGGCCTGACGCAGCGGTGCCCATCAGGCAACCGGCGGCGGCGCGACGGCTTCCGCGACCCGGAAGGTCTCGCGCCGGCGACGCTCAGCGGTGTCGGTGAAGATCGTCATCCCGACGTTGACGATCTGCACGATCCCGGAGAGGACGATCATCGCGCCGAAGATGCCGCGCGCGATGTAGTACGCGTGCAGCTGGTTCAGGACGTTGACCTCGGGAATCCCGTCCTGCCAGCTGAAGCCCTGCTGAAAGCCGGCGAGCGTGAGCACGCTGAAGAAGCCGGTGAAGCCGACGGTCACGAGCCAGTACATCCACTCGCTGAGGCTGCGGCTCCATAACGGCTTGCCGAAGATCTGGGGGATCATGTAATCGATCACCCCCATGCCGAGGATCGTGAACGCGCCCAGCAGCGCCAGATGGGCATGCGCGACGACGAAGTTCGTGAAGTGCGTCAGCTTGTTGAAGGGCTGAATCGCCTCGAACGCACCCTGGATGTTGACCAGGAAGTAGAAGAAGAAGGCCGTCATCGTGAACCGCAGCGGTAAGTTCGTGAAGAAGCGGTCCCAGTTGCCCTTCATCGTTCCGAGGATGTTGATCGTGAACGCGAAGACGGGCACGAGCAGCATCCACGACGAGACTTCGGCGATCGTCTTCAGCCACGACGGTGTCGGCGACTGCAGGATGTGGTGGTCGCCGACACCGGTGTAGAAGAACGCCATCCCCCAGAAGCTGATCAGCGAGAGGGTGTAGCTGTAGAGCGGCGTGTTCGTCACGCGCGGGACGATGTAGTACGTCAGCGCGAGCAGCATCGGCGTCAGCCAGAGACCGAACAGGTTGTGGGCGTACCACCAGTTCAGGATCGCGTCCGACAGGCTCGCGTCCAGTGCACCGGACGGCGCGCCCCAGACATGGCCCGGATGCCAGATCACGTTTCCGATCGCGTAGTCGGCGGCCAGCCAGAGCGGGCTCGCGATGAAGAACCAGACGGACACGTAGATCGGTCTGATCGTCCGGATCGAGACCGTCGCAAGGATGTTGACGATGTTCAGGCACCAGATCACGAGCAGCGCGACGTCGATCGGCCAGATGAGCTCGCCGTACTCGCGGCCCTGGCTGTGCCCCGTGAGCAGCCCGATGATCCCGAGCAGGTACATCAGGTTCCAGGCCCAGGCGCAGACGATGCCGAGCCGCTCGCTCCACATGCCGCGCGTTCCGACCAGCCGCGGCAGCATGTAGAAGAGCGCGCCGAAGTACATCATCGTCAGCCACGCGAGGATGACGCCGTTCACGTGCGACGGACGGATGCGGCTGAACGACAGCCAGGAGATGCCGCCGAACGCCTCGGGGGTCACGAACTCGGTGGCGAGGACAAGGCCGAACAGGTCGACGATCGTCAGCCAGATGATCGAGGAGAGAATCCAGTGCCGTGCGGCGGCGTCGGGAAACGGACTCGCGCGCTGTGCACGTGCCGTCAGCGGCGCGGGAGCTTCTGCAACGGAGCCGGAGGCGTCCGCCATCTCGTGCGCGACGCTAAGCGACCGCTGCGTGCGGCTGCGACCGAGATGACGAGATTGTCATTCACGCGTCACATTCCGGTCACGCGCGTTATATCGTCGTGCCGGCGAGAAGGGGCAGCAATGCGGATCCTGGTCATCGATGACGAACCGCGCATCCTGGGATTCCTCTCACGCGGGCTGACGGCGGAGGGATACACCGTCGATGTCGCCGACAACGGCGCGGAGGCGGTACGTGCCGCGCGGCGTGAGCAGTACGACCTCGTCCTCCTCGATCTCCTGCTTCCCGGCGTCGACGGGCTCAGTGTCCTCCAGGCGCTCGAGCGCGTGGACCCTGCGCCGCCCGTCATGATCGTCTCCGCCCGCTCGGATCTGCCGACGAAGCTGCGCGGCTTCGGCCTCGGTGCTGCCGACTACGTCAGCAAGCCGTTCTCGCTCGATGAGCTGGTGGCACGAATCCGCGTACAGCTGCGGAAGACGCGGCAGGTCGAGAACGGCCACGTGGTCCGCGCCGGGTCGCTCGCGCTCGACCTCGCGCGCCGGGAGGCGCGCGTCGGCTCCGCCGCCGTGCAGCTGTCCGACAGGGAGTTTCGAGTGCTGCACCAGCTCGCCGAGCACGCCGGTGAAGTGCTCAGCCGCGAGCGCCTGCTGTCAGAAGTCTGGGGCTACCACTTCGACCCGGGCTCGAACGTCGTCGACGTCTGCATCCGGCGGCTGCGCAAGAAGCTCGGTGCGGACTCGCCCATCGAAACCGTGCGCAATGTCGGCTATCGGCTTACTGAGGCGTAGCCCCGTCGAGGTCGCGTGGGCGACCTTCGCTGCCGCCAACCTCCTCGCAATGGCCCTGTGGCGGGAATGGGAGACGATCCCGTTCCACCTCATCTGGATCAGCCTCACGCTCGTCTACGGCTTCCGCGTCTGGCGCCCGGCCGCCACGAATCTGACGCTGGCCGCGGTGGTCGTCTCGTCGGGCGGTCTGATCCTCCAGGACGCCTTCGCCGGCGAGCAGTTGTGGGGAGAGCTGTTCGAGGTGCCGCTGATGTCCGCGATGTTCCTCGCGATGGTCTGGCATGCGCGTCGCCGTGTCGCAGCATTGGCCCTCGCGAGGAGCCAGGCTGCGCGACAGGAGCGGTTCTTGCACGACGCGTCGCACGAGCTGCGTACCCCCGTGACGATCGCTCGCGGCCACCTCGAAGTGCTGCGGCGCTCGAACGGCAAAGCGGCTCCGGAGGTCGAGATCGCGCTCGACGAGCTGCAGCGGATCGAGGAGATCCTGGAGCGGTTGCTCCTGCTGGCAAAGGCGGACCAGCCGGACTTCGTCGTCCTCGAAGAGCTCGACCTCGAGCCGTTCCTCGAGGACGTGTTCATGCGCTGGTCGGAGGTCGCGCCGCGGGCCTGGCGGCTCGGCCACATCACCGACGGGCTGCTCGAGGTCGATCCGGAAGGGTTGCGCTGCGCGCTCGACGCGCTGCTCGAAAACGCCGTCAAATACACCGATCAGGGTGACGAGATCTCGCTGAGGTCGATGCGAACCGGCAGCGGCGTCCTGATCGAGATCGAAGACGGAGGCTGCGGGATTCCGGCCCATGCGCTCGGCCAGATCTGGGACAGGTTCGCACGCGCGGACGCCGCACGCGGCCGGGCGCACGGCGGCGTCGGGCTCGGGCTGGCGATCGTCGACGCGATCGCGAAGGCGCATGACGGTCGCTGCATCGTGCGTGTGGCGGATGGTAAGACGACGTTCGCGCTCTTCTTCCCGCGCTTCCGCTCTCCGCTGCGCATGCCCGCAGTGACGCCCTCCCAACTCTTACGAAACTCTTAGCGGCCGCGGCCTGTTTCTCAAGTCGCTCTTAAAGCCGCCGCCTACGGTGCCTCGAAACGATGAAAGGAGCGCTGAACCGATGCACCTACATGGCAACACACTCGAACGCTACGTCGCCGGAGATCTGCCGGCGCGCGAGCTCGCGACACTCGACGAGCACATCAGCAACTGCATCTTCTGCGCCGACGCGTTCGCGCGCGAGGGCGCGGCGAGCGACCGGTGGGAACGGCGCGGTTGGCTCGGCCGCCTGGTGCGAGTCGACCCTCAGCCGATCACGGCGGAAGACCGCGGCGAGCAGCCCGAAGCGCGTGCCGCGTAGAGCTCAGTCGTGCGCCGGCGCGGGACGACGGCCCGGGATCCGATACCCGTGGTCGTGGCAGAGAGAGCCCGGCGCATCCTCGGTGAGCGCGTCGCAGTAGCCCTTCCCGTACGCGGCGCGCATGAACGCCGCCACGACGTCGAGGTTCCACTCCGTTATCTCACCAGCCTCGCGCCACAGATCGGTCAGGCGGAGGTCGATGTCGAGCTCGAGCAAATCGATACGTGACGGCTTAGTGGCCATGAAGCGAGGGTACGAAGGGGGTCGGACGGCATGAGTTACGGCGCCCGATGCGGCGCCCGCGGAGGCTGTAGAGCACGGTTCGCACGTTCCTCGACGGTGAAAAACCGCCGGAAAGCCGGGCACGCGGTTCTAGACTCTGTTCATGTCCTGGGCGTGCGCGTCCTGCGGCGGCGATAACCCGGAGGGCACGCGCTTCTGCGGCCACTGCGGCGCGCCGGCCGAGGCCTCGACTGCGCCGGAGCGCCCGGCGGCCGACGACGTCACCGAAGCCCTTCGGAGCTTCGTAGCCGGTCCCGTCGCCGACCGCCTGGTCGAGTCGGGCGGGCAACTGCCCGAGGAGCGGCGGCTGATCACGGCGCTCTTTGCGGACGTGTCGGGGTTCACGTCGCTCGCGGACCGTCTCGATCCCGAGGACCTGTTGGAGGTGATCGACCCGGTCATCTCCGCGTTGAGCTCGATCGTAGGGCG
>Ga0136846_1221710_pt1 | contig 23478 bp, 19 predicted proteins | sample HopSoiMetagenom2_FD_96841 | JGI IMG/M metagenome (GOLD analysis project Ga0136846, IMG submission 96841) | Grasslands soil microbial communities from Hopland, California, USA - 2 Assembly 2016 (version 4) | ecosystem: Environmental > Terrestrial > Soil > Grasslands | place: USA: Hopland... | reverse complement strand
TCCCACCGCACAGTACTGGGGCATCGACATCGAAGAGCGCACGCTTGTTCCCTGTGACGGCGCCGCTCTCTTCGATACGCGGTTCGAAGACTGGATACTAGAAACGGCTGCTAAGGCCTAGCCGAACCGCTTGGACGCCAAGCTAATTCACTGACCGATGCGCTGGGTCACGACGGGGTAGTCCGACCGCTCACGGTTCGTCGAGTCGCGAGAGAAGAGCCGGCCATCAACCGACTCGACGCGGCGCCCGACCATAGAGTGCGATCACGATCGGGCGTGACCGGAGCCACAGCCGGCCAGCCGGTAGGGTTCACTGCAAAACAGATGCAGTGGAGCCAATGTCGAGCAAGGGTCGGGGGCAACATCTTCGCGGTCGCGCCAGCGAGTGCGAGGCGCTTCGGGGACTTATATCGACCGTTCAATCCGGTAGTAGCCAAGTGCTCGTGCTCCGCGGCGAGGCGGGTGTCGGCAAGACCTCATTGCTGGAGTATGTTTCCGAGCTCGCATCAGGACTTCGCCGTGTTCAGGTGGCCGGCGTGGAGTCCGACATGGAGCTCGCCTTCGCCGGCCTCCAGCAGCTGTGCGCACCACTGCTACAGCACCTCGAGGAGCTCCCGAAGCCCCAGCGCGAGGCGCTGAACGTTGCTTTTGGCCGCGGGCTCGGAGCCACCCCGGATCGTTTCATGGTCGGGTTGGCAGTGCTGAGCCTGATCGCCGCTGCGGCCGACGACCAACCGTTGCTCTGCATCATCGACGACGCGCAGTGGCTTGACCAGGTGTCCGTCCAGACACTCGCCTTCGTCGCTCGGCGTCTCTTGGCCGAGCCGGTCGCGTTCGTCTTCACGGCACGCGACACCGGCGCGGAGGCGCTGGCCGGGCTGCCGGAACTAGTCATCGGAGGCCTCTCCGCCGGCGACGCTCGCGAGCTACTCGAATCAGTGATGGTGGGCGGGATTGACCCGCGGGTGCGCGACCGTATCGTCGCGGAGACGCGTGGCATTCCGCTGGCCGTGCTGGAAGTGCCGCGCACCGTCTCCGCGGCCGAGCTTGCCGGCGGATTCTGGATTGCGGGCACGCGCTCCTCGGCCGGGGCGATCGAGGAAACCTTCGTGCGCCGTATTCACTCTCTTCCGGCCGACACGCAGCGATTGCTTCTCCTCGCTGCGGCCGAGCCGGTGGGCGACGCCGCGTTGTTTCTGCGCGCAGCGGCGCAGCTGCGTATCTCGGTCGACGCACTGGCGCCCGCCGAAGCCGCCGGTGTGATCGAGTTCGGTCCCCGGATGCGCTTTCACCACCCGCTGATGCGCTCAGCTGCCTACCGGGCGGCAGATCTGACCGAACGCAGGGCCATACATCGGGCGCTGGCCGATGCAACCGAACCTCGGTCGGACCCTGACCGCCGGGCATGGCACGGCGCCAGCGCCGCGGCGGCACCCGATGATGCGGTCGCGGCCGAGCTGGAGGCATCGGCCGGCCGAGCCCAGAGCAGGGGCGGCACCGCCGCGTCGGCGACATTCCTCGAGCGCGCCGCCGCTCTGACCGCCGACCCGGCCCTGCGCAGTGCCAGGGCGCTTGCGGCCGCAGTGGCCAAACGAGACGCGGCAGCGCCGGCGGCAGCTCGCGAGCTGCTTGCGATCGCCGAGCTCGGGCAATTGTCGGACCTCCAAAAGGCCCAGGCGGCTCGATTGCGCGCCCAGATGGAGTTCGCCCGCAGCCGCGGCGGTGATACCGGTGCGCCGACGGTCGGTGAAACCGCACCGGCTCTGCTCGCCGCCGCCAAACAACTCGAAAACGTCGACGCCTACGCGGCCCGCGAGACCTATCTCGAGGCGCTCGCCGCGATCATGTTCGCCGGGCGGCTCGCTGAACCTGGCGCACTGATGAATGCCGCCGAGACCGCGCGGGCGTCGGTCGAGCGGAAACCGGAACTGCCGCGGCCGGTCGACTTCCTGCTAAAAGGAATCGCAGAACGCATCACCGAAGGCGTGAGCGCCGGGGGCACCTCATTGCGCGTCGCGTTGGAGCTCATGTGCGAGCAAGTGAAAAGAGACGACAGCCTTATTCGGCGTTGGCTGGGGGTGCCTGCATTTCCGATCCTTCAGGAAAGCGCTGCAAATGGACTGTGGGACGACTCGATTGCGCTTCAACTATCTACGGCCGCGGTGCGGCACGCTCGCGACACCGGAGCGTTGGCCGGACTGCCACGAGCGCTCGTCTACCGGGCGGGCGTTCATCTGTTGGCCGGCGAATTCGCCACAGCGGCAACGCTTATCGAGGAGGCAAGGTCAATCTCGGGAGCGACAGACCACAATGCGCCGGTGAGATACCACTCACTGCTGCTGGCGGCCTGGCGGGGGAACCCGGCCGATGCAATCGGCGTGATCGAGGCAGCCGCAGCGGACGGAATCGCCAGAGGCGAAGGCCGGCTGCTCGGTCTGACCGGATACGCCACCGCGGTGCTCAACAACGGCCTCGGTCGATACGAAGAGGCGTTCGCGGCGGCTATCGAGGCATGTGAATTCGAGGATTTCAGCTTCTACGGTTGGTGCCTTGACGAACTAGTGGAAGCTGCGGCGCGCACCGGTGAGAAGGAAGCCGCCGCACAGGCACTGCAGCGGCTCGAAGAACGCGCGGGCGCCAGCGGAACCGACTGGGGCCTGGGTGCGCTGGCGAGTGCGCGAGCCCTGTCGGCCGATGATGAGCTTGCCGACAGTCTCTTCACCGAATCCATCGAACGCTTGGAACGCACCAGCATCGCCGTGCAGCTCGCTCGCGCCCACTTGCGCTACGGCGAATGGCTGCGCCGCGTGAACCGGCGGATCGATGCGCGTCGGCACCTCACCGAGGCTCATGAGATGTTCACCCGAATGGGGGCGCAGGCCTTCGCCGAACGCGCTCGCCGCGAACTGGTCGCCACCGGCGAGAAGGTGCGCAAGCACCAGGTCAGCTCGGGAGGTGAGCTGACGGCCCAAGAGGCGCAGATCGCGCGTCTGGCCGGAGACGGTCTGACGAATCAGGAGATCGGCGCGCAGCTGTTCATCAGTACGCACACCGTCGAGTGGCACCTGCGGAAGGTCTTCGTCAAGCTCGGCATCACCTCGCGCAGGCAGCTTCGCACTGTGTCGTGGGCAAGCTAGACCTGCGCGGTCCTATTCGACGAGCTTGCCGTGGGCCGATACCTCCCACATCCGAGTCGAAATGTCCTGCGGTATAACGGCAATCGGCTGTCGCTCGATGCAGCCTGCCGTTCAGCGTTCATCATGTCCCACTCCTGTCGTGACAGCGCCCTGACCGCCAGAACGGATCGACGACGCCGAACTCATCCCGACCAGACCGGACGTCGTTGTGCCCCAGGGACTACGGACTTTCAAGGGTTCGCGCGTCTCTAGTGACGGCGAGGCTGGATTCAACAGTCCGGAACGGCAGATGGAAGGTAGGCGAGCATGGACGTTTACGAGGCGGTCGCGAGCAGGCGGGCGGTGCGCGGATTCACAGACGAGCCGGTGCCTAGTGAGATTTTGCAGCGCGTACTGTCCTCAGCGGCGTGGGCCCCCTCCGGATCGAACATCCAGCCGTGGAACATCTACGTGGTGACCGGCGAGCCGCTGGCTCAGCTCAAGAAGCGCGCCACCGAGCGCGTGGCCTTGGGCGACCCGTGGGACGAACGGGAGTACGAGATGTATCCACCCGCAATGAGTTCCCCGTATCGCGACCGCCGCGCGGCGTTCGGCACAGAGCGCTACAGCTCACTCGGCATTGCGCGCGAGGATTGGGAGGCGCGTGCCAGGGCCGCCATCGCGAACTGGGACTGCTTCGGCGCGCCCGCCGCGCTGTTCTGCTACATCGACCGGGACATGGGCCTTGCACAATGGTCCGACCTGGGGATGTATCTGCGGACCGTCATGCTGCTGCTGCGCTCTGAAGGGCTGCACAGTTGCCCGCAGATGGCGTGGTCGCAGGTGCGCCAGACCGTTGCGGAAACCTCTCCCCCCGGACGAACTGATGCTCTTCTGCGGTATGTCGATCGGATACGAGGACACCACCGTGGACTACATCCGCACGCGCCGTGCGCCGCTCGACGAGACCGTCACCTTCATCCAGGGTTAGCAATGCCATCACGTGCGCGAGCGCCAGTCGCCGCTGCTCGCTAACATCACGGTCGGACCGGCCAATACGCAATGGCAAACCGATAAGGTCCATCGGGAACAGACGCGGCGGTGCATATGTCGAGCCAGGGTGGGGGGCAACCTCTGCGCGGCCGTTCCAGCGAGTGCGCTGAGCTCCGCAGTCTGATTTCGCGAGTCCGGGCCGGTAGCAGTCAGGTACTGGTCTTACGCGGCGAGGCAGGTGTCGGCAAGACCGCCTTGCTGGAGTTCGTGGTGGAAATCGCGACCGGCTTCCGCGTAGCGCGTGTCGGCGGCGTGGAGTCCGACATGGAGCTTGCTTTCGCCGGACTGCAGCAGCTGTGCGCGCCGCTGATGGTTCATGTCGATGAGCTGCCGGAGCCGCAGCGCGAGGCGCTGAACGTCGCCTTTGGCCGCGGAGTCGGGGCGACTCCGGATCGTTTCCTTGTCGGCTTGGCGGTGCTGAGCCTGTTGGCCGCGGCCGCCGACGATGGTCCGCTGCTCTGCGTCATCGATGACGCGCAGTGGCTCGACCAGGTATCGGTGCAGACACTCGCCTTCGTCGCACGCCGTCTCTTGGCCGAGCCGGTCGGGTTGGTGTTTGCGGTTCGCGATGGCGGCGCAGACTCGTTGGCCGGGTTGCCGGAACTCGTGGTCGGCGGCTTGTCTGACGGCGACGCACGGCAGCTGCTGGGTGATGTTGTCTTGGGGCGGATAGATGAGCGGGTGCGAGACCGCATCATCGCGGAGACGCGGGGGATCCCGCTGGCCCTGCTCGAGGTGCCGCGAAATGTGTCTGCGGCCGAGCTTGCCGGCGGCTTCTGGCACACGGGCGGCGAACGCACCTCAGCGGGACACATCGAGGACAGCTTTGTAAGCCGTATTCGGGCCCTTCCGGCCGACACACAACGGTTGGTGCTTGTCGCGGCTGCCGAGCCCGTCGGCGATGCGGCGTTGTTTCTGCGCGCCGCGGCGCATTTGGGCATCCCGGTCGACGCACTGGCGCCCGCCGAAGCCGCCGGCGTAATCGAATTCGGTCCGCGCATGCGTTTTCACCATCCGTTGGTGCGCTCAGCGGCCTACCGTGCGGCAGAACTCACCGAACGCAGGGCAATACATCGGGCGTTGGCCGACGCAACTGATCCGGAGTCCGACCCCGACCGTCGCGCCTGGCACGCCGCCAACGCCGCCGCAGGACCCGACGATGCGGTGGCCGCGGAACTGGAAACCTCGGCCGGCCGAGCCCAGAGCAGGGGCGGTATCGCGGCGGCAGCGGCATTCTTGGAGCGGGCGACCATACTGACCGCGGACTCGACCCTACGTGGCGCCAGGGCGATCGCCGCCGAACAGGCCAAACGGGACGCAGCAGCTCCGGAGGCAGCCTACGAGCTCCTTGCGATAGCCGAACTCGGGAAGTTGTCGGACGTCGAACATGCCCAGATCGCTCGCCTGCGCGCTCAGATGGAATTTGTCCGCAGTCGCGGAGGTGATCCCGGTGCGCCACAGCTGGGTGAAACCGCGCCGGCCCTACTCGACGCCGCCAAACAACTCGAAAACCTCGACGGCTACTCGGCCCGGGAAACGTATCTCGAGGCGTTGGCCGCCATCATGTACGCCGGGCGCATCGCTGAACCTTGCGCGCTGGCGGATGCTGCCAAGGCGGCGCGCGCCGCGGTCAGCCGCGAAACTGACCTGCCACGGCCAGTCGACGTTCTCTTGAAAGGCGTGGCGGAGCGAATCAACGGCGGCGTGGGCGCCGGTTCCGGTCCATTGCGCATCGCGTTGGAGCTCATGTGCAAGCAAGTGCAGTCCGACGACAATCCGCTCGGGCGTTGGCTGGTGGTGCCTGCTTTCCCGATCCTGCAGGAATCCGCCGCCCATGAACTGTGGGACGAATCAATTGTCCTGAAACTGTCCACCGCCGCGGTGCGGTACGCACGCGATACCGGCGCACTGGCCGGACTTCCACGAGCGCTTGTCTACAGAGCGGGTGCCCACCTGCTGGCAGGCGAATTCACCACGGCAGCAACACTTCTCGAAGAGGCAAACTCGATCACCGCGTCGATTGACCCCCACGCGCCGGTGAAATACCATTCGGTCCTGCTGGCGGCCTGGCGGGGGATTCCGGCCGACGCAACCAGCTCAATCGAGGCCGCTGCCGCGGACGGAATGGCCAGAGGGGAAGGCCGCTTGCTCGGCTTGACCGGGTATGCCGCCGCGGTGCTCTACAACGGCCTGGGCCGATATGAGGAGGCACTCGCGTCGGCTCGTGAGGCGTGTCAATACGAGGACTTCGGCTTTTACAGCTGGTGTCTTTACGAACTGATTGAAGCGGCCACTCGCATCGGTGACAAGAAATCCGCGGCTCAGGCCATGGCGGAATTCGAAAAGCACGCGGGTGCCAGCGGAACGGACTGGGGCCTCGGTGCGCTCGCAAGTGCGCAAGCCATGCTGGCCGACAACGAGGCTGCCGACAGTCTCTTCACCGAAGCCATTGAACGTTTGGAGCGCACCAGCGTTGTCGTGCACCGCGCCCGGGCCAGCTTGGTTTATGGCGAATGGCTGCGCAGGGTGAACCGCCGCGTCGACGCCCGCAAGCACCTCAGCGAGGCTCATGAAATGTTCACCCGCATGGGTGCGCAGGCCTTCGCCGAGCGGGCCCGCCGAGAGCTGGTCGCCACCGGCGAGAAGGTACGCAAACAACCGGTGAGCTCGGGCGGTGAGCTGACGGCCCAAGAAGCACAGATCGCCCGGCTGGCCGGGGATGGTCTGACGAATCAGGAGATCGGTGCGCAACTGTTCATCAGCACGCACACCGTCGAATGGCACCTGCGGAAGGTGTTCGTCAAGCTCGGCATCACCTCACGCAGGCAGCTCCGCACAGTTTCGTGGGCAAGCTAAGCCACTACGGACTACTGACGACTGACTACTGACTACGAACTTCCAAGGGTTCGGTTCACCTCCCCAACCGCGAGTCTGATCTTGACAAATCAAAACCGCGGCAACTGGAGGTACGAATCATGTCGGTCTTGAAAATTGTGGTCATCGGCGGCACCGGGCTCATTGGTTCGAAGGTGGTGGCCAAGCTCACTGAACGCGGCCATGAGGCGATCGCGGCCTCGCCGGCATCGGGAGTCAACACCTTGACCGGCGAGGGTCTGGCCGAGGTACTGACCGGCGCGCAGGTCGTGGTCGATGTGTCGAACTCCCCCTCTTTCGAGGACGGGCCGGCGTGGGACTTCTTCACCACGGCCACGGGCAACCTGCTTACCGCGGGGGAGGCGGCGGGCGTGTCTCACTATGTCGCACTGTCCATCGTCGGAACCGACCGCCTGCTTGACAGCGGGTACTTCCGCGCGAAGTCGGCGCAAGAAACGCTCATCTCCGAATCGGCTATCCCGTTCTCGATCGTGCAGGCGACCCAGTTCTACGAGTTCGTGGGCAGGATCGCAGATTCGGCGACCGACGGTGACACCGTGCGGATCTCGCCCGCGCTGATCCAGCCGATGGCGGCAGATGACGTCGCAACCGCTGTCGCGCGCACCGCGATCGGCCGGCCCGTCGGCGGCATCCTCGAGGTGGCCGGCCCCGACCGGTATCCGCTCGACGACCTCGTCCGCGCCAGGCTTCGCGCACAGGGTGACACCACCCGCCGCGTCGTGACGGATCCGCAAGCCCGCTACTTCGGCGTGGTGCTCGACGACCACACACTGGTTCCGGCCTCCACCGCGACCTTGTTCGCAAGCCGTTTCGAGGACTGGCTCATCGACAACGCACCTGCCCCGGTCCGGTAACACTGCGTCGCAACGTAATTGAGGAGAAGATCATGACTATTGCCTCTGTAAGCAACACGTCAGTGCCAGACAAGGATCTCGCCGCGCGGTTCGCCCGTGAAGCGGAGCCGATGTTCGATGTGCTGGCGCGTGGAGCGTGGCGGCTGACCCGCAGCGATGCCGACGCCGAAGACCTGCTGCAAGACACACTTCTGCATGCGTACGCGGGTTTCGGCAAGTTTCAGGAGGGCAGCAACCTCAAGGCGTGGCTCTTCCGGATTCTCTACAACCGATGGGTGAGCACATATCGCGTCAAACAGCGCCGCCCAGCGGAAGTTTCGGTCGACGAGATCACCGACGGAGACCTGGCCGATAGTGCCAAACGCCAACCGGCAGCGCTGCGTTCTGCCGAGACCGAGGCGCTAGATATGTTGCCTGACAACGAAATCAAAGCAGCGATGGCGGCCTTGCCGGACGGCTTCCGGGCAGCGGTGTACTACACCGAAGTCCAGGGATATACCTACGCGGAAACCGCCGCGATTCTGGGCATCCCGCACGGGACCGTCATGTCGCGGGTATCCCGTGGGCGGCAACGGCTCCGTATCGCTCTGGCCCACGTCGCGTGATTGGAGACAACGCAATGGAATTGACATACAAGAATGCATTGATCACCGGCGGAACGGCGGGCATTGGTCTGGCATGCGCGCGGCTCATGGCACACGAAGGCGCGTCGGTTATCATCACCGGCCGAGACGCCGAGCGCGGTAAGGCGGCGGCCGCAGGGATCGACGGAAGCGTGCGCTTCGTTCAGGCCGATCTGTCCGACATCGAGTCGGTGAAATCGCTTGTGGCGCAGGTGGGAGACGTCGACATACTGGTCAACAACGCCGCAAGCTTCCCCGCGGCGTTGACTCTCGACCAGGAGCTCGCGCCGTTCGAGAAAACTTTCGACACCAACGTCCGCGCCAGTTACTTCCTGGCCGCGGGCTTGGTGCCCGGCATGCTGGAGCGGGAACACGGCAGCATCATCAACGTCACCACGATGGTCGCGTCGAAAGGCGTCCCCGGCGCGGGGGCGTACAGCGCCTCCAAGGCCGCCGTCGAATCGCTAACACGCACGTGGGCTGCAGAGTTCGGCCCACGCGGGGTTCGGGTCAATAGTGTCGCCCCTGGTCCCACTAAAACCGAAGGCGTCGAGGCGGAATGGGGCGAGACCAACGAGGAACTCGGCCGCTCGCTGCCTTTGGGTCGCACCGCCGAACCAGAGGAAATCGCGCAAGCGGTGCTCTTTCTCGCCTCGCCCCGCTCGAGTTTCATCACCGGCTCAACGCTGCACGCCGACGGCGGCGGCAGTGCCGTTTGAAATCAACTGAGATCACCGACCAAGGAGGACTGACAGATGTCGAAGAAGTTTGACGCTGAATGGGAGAGCGCATTCACGGTGGTACAGGAAGTGCAGCCGCCGTTCATCCCCGAAGGTGCACACGCCATGACGGTTGTCATCGACTACCCGCCGGGCAGTCTGGGCGCCCCGCCGCACCGGCACCCGAGCGGCCCAGCCTTCGGCTACATGCTGGAAGGCGAGATGCTGTTCGAACTCGAGGGTGAGCCGCCGCGCGTGGTTCGCGCCGGCGAGGCGTTCTGGGAACCCGGTGGCGACGTCATCCACTACTCGGACGGCAACAACCGTGACGACATGAGGTGTCGCTTCACGGTCACGATGCTGTGTGTTCCGGGCAAGCCGATGGTCGCCCTCGTCGACGACGAGGAACTTGCCGCGCGCAAGCACCTGCGCGTGCCGGCCGACACAACTGCCCCGAAAACCCTTGTGGGGGAGTGAGTTCCGATGTCACGAGTCCTGCTGCAAACGACGATCCCGGAGCATCCCGACGACTGGGACATCACCCGCTTTTCACTGCTGGCCGACGAACTGCGGGCCGCCGGCCACGAAGTGATCGCGCGTAACCGGGCGAACCGGGGCGACGACGACCCGGTCCTGAGCCATCTCGACGAGCTCAACTATGCCCAGCTGTGGCTGATGGGCGTCGACGTCGGTGACGGCCTCACCGCCGCCGACGCTTACGCCATCCGGAGATTCCGCGAGAACGGTGGCGGGGTCCTCACCGCGCGTGATCACCAGGACTTGGGCTGCTGCCTGAGCCGGCTCGGGTCGCTGGGCGTGGTCAACGAGTTCCACGACGGGAACGTCGACCCGGCCACGATGTGCGACGACCAGGACACCCCGACCATCTCGTGGCCGAACTATCACTCCGGCGCCAACGGCGACTATCAGCCGGTACTGATAGAGGGACCGGTACACGAGCTGCTGCGCACCAATCGGACCGCCAGCGGACGGATCGAATGGTTCCCTGCCCACCCTCATGAAGGGTTGGTATCCGCGAAAGGATCGTTCGCCAGCGCGATCGCGCAGGGTCGCAGCACCGCAACCGGCCGCCACTTCAACCTCGCCGTAGTCCTCGACGGTGAACAGTCGTCGGATGGCCGACCGATGGGCCGAGCGGTCGCCGAATCAACGTTCCACCACTTCGCCGACTACAACTGGGATCTCGATCGAGGGGCACCCTCGTTCGTCACCGAGCCGCCCGGAACGCAGATCAAGGCCGACCCGTCGCGGCTCGCCATCTTCAAGGACTACGTGCGCAACATCGCGACCTGGCTAGATGCGACGAAGACCCCCGACGCCGATACCGTGATCGACGCCAAGCACACGAACCTATTTGAGCTCACGACCTGAAGTGGTACTGCGCGGTGGCATCCTGGCGGGATGGGGTTGCTGCTCGTCCGTCTCGTCGAGTTGCTGATCGTCATCGTCCCGGTGATCGGCGTCGTCATCGCCGGCATGAAAGCGATTTCCGCTGCGCGGCGGCGTCATGCGTATAGAGACGACGTACCTGGCGCTGCCGCGGCGACCAACAGCCATGCAGCACAATGGAGGGCGATCTCGCGGACAGTAAAAGAGCACGACCGAACGGACACCCGGTGGCTGGATTACGAACTCGACATCGGCAAGCTTCTCGACTATCCGCTCATGACCGACATGCGCAATCCGCTGACCGAGCGCTTCCATCGGGCCAAACTTCGGGCCGACCTGCTACGGCCGGACAAGGCCGAAGACCTTCTCGGAGACGGTGACGCCGCGCGTCAGTACCTCGACGCGGTCGAGAGCTATGTGACAGCATTCGACGTCGCTGAAAGCGAGGCAATTCGCAGGCGGCGAAACGACTTCACGAAAGCCGACCAGCAGCGTCTCAGTCGAGCGCGCAGCGCCCTACGGGTGGCGGTGGATACTGGTGCGACCCCGCAGGAGCGCGAACGTGCCTACGCTCTCGCCTCTAAGGAACTCGACGGGCTGATCGTCCTGCCCGAGCGTGCTCGGGCCGCCATCGAGCGTGGAATCGTCGGTGAACTCGACGGCTAGCTGGTCGACCGTCGTCCGCGGGCTTGCAAGCTCCAATGGCATCGGTCCGTGGCCGCACGACAAGCCAACAAAGACCGGGTGAGCCTTTTCTCTGACGGTGTATTCGCCGTGCTCATCACGATCCTGGTGCTCGAACTCAAGCCGCCGCACGCCGATACCTTCAGCGATCTGCTACCCCTGTGGCCAACAGGCTTGAGCTATGCGGTCAGCTACCTGTTCATCGCAATTGTCTGGGTCAACCACCATCACTTGTTCGGCTATGCGGAGGTGGCGACGCCGCGGCTGGTGTGGTTCAACTTCGCGCATCTTTTCTCGGTATCGCTGATCCCGTTTGCGACCGAGTGGATCGCCGACAGCAGGCTGGCCGCCGCCCCGGTCGCGCTGTACGCGGCCGTCTTCGTCCTCGTCAACGTCACCTATCTCGCCCTCTGTTGGGAAGCGGTCGATCGACCCGCCCACGAGGACGTCTCGCAGCGGATGCGCCGGCTGCTGCGAATGCGATCGTTCGTGACGATCGCCGTCTTCGCGGCAGCAGCACTAGTGGCGCTCAGATGGCCGGTGGTGGCGATGGCGCTGATCTGTTTGTGCCTCGTCGGCTACCTACGGCCAGACATACCCGCTCCGCGCAAGGGCGTGGACGCAGAGTGAGCTACGCGGTCGACCCGTTCGACGCGAGCTGACGCGCTGCGAAGTCCGCAGCTTGGCCCGCCATGCCGTTCACCGCATAGAGGGTGTGGGCGCCGTTGTCGGTGCCGGTCGGCGAGCAGACGTTGTCCTCGGGGATGCACAGGTCCGTCGTCTTTCCGGAATACAGTTGGCCCACCGTGATCGGCGGCGCCCCGGTGTAGATCATCTGCAAGAACCCGCTGGACGGCTTGCCGAAGAGCGCCACCGCGGCGACGTGCTTCGCCAGCTCCGGTGCCATCGGGCCGGTGAGACCTGCCGGCAGGGTGAAGCCCGCGGGCACGCTGTCTTCGGTGGCGTACGCGACCACCGCCGCTCCCTGGGAGTACCCCCCAAGGACGATCTTGGTGTTCGGGCAGCTAGCCGCGATGTCGCGGATCTTGTTGCTCGTGTCGATCACACCGTCAGCGGCCGTCGCGAAATCCAGCGACGCCGGATAGTTGACCGGATACACGTCGACCGACTTGCCGCCGAGTCGCGCACGCAGCGCATCGACGAACGCCTGTCCGGTACCGCCGACACCAGCCGGCTCGAACGTGCCGCGCGCGAAGACCACCTCGACGTCCGGGCATGGCGCCGCGGACGCACTGGGAGTGTTGATCGCAGTAGCCAGCAGCGCCGAGGTTGCCACCACCGCTGCACCGAAAAGTCGACCGATCATGCTCATCAAAACCTCACCGTCCCATTAATTCCCGACCCGGCGCAGGCCCCACTGCCGCTCCGCGGATGCCGCCGGGTACCCGGCCGCATATTCAACCAAACCACTTGATTTCGAATCAAGATTACCCGGCGATGAGGTAAGCGTCTGCCCACGCTCCGATGATCCGGCCTGCGCGACGAGCCTGGCCTGGTCCGGTGAGCAAGTGGTCGGAACCCTCGAGGGAAACGAAGCTGCGTGGGTGTCGCGCGGTGCGGAAGATCTCGCTCGCGTTCTCGATACCGACAGTGTTGTCGGTAGGCGAGTGCAGGATCAGTAGCGGCAACCGCAGGCTGCGGATCTTGTCGTGGAGGGCCGCCGCGCGGACATCCTCAACGAACGCCCGCTTGAGCGTGAGTGTGCGCCCGCCAGCCATCCACTCGGCACTCCCCTCGGACAGCACGCGATCAACCACCGCGTCGTACTGCATCTCAGCGTGGCCCGGATCCATCGGCGCCCCGACCGTGGCGACCGCCCGCACGCCTGGCGACTGCCGGGCCGCGGCGAGCACTGCCGCACCCCCGAACGAATGACCGACGAGGATATCGGCGGGCGTCCCCTGTGCGGCCATGAACTCGCATGCCCGGATGACGTCATTGACCTTGACGGTGAACGAACCGTCGCCCCAATCGCCCTCCGAATCAGCCAAACCGAGCGCGTCGAAGCGCAACATGCCGATGCCGTCCTCGGCGAGCTGCTTGCAGATGCGGGCGGCGGCCGGTGAATCCTTGCCGAGCGTGAACCCGTGCGAAAACACGCCCCAGCCGCGGGGCGCTCCGGCCGGCCGATCGATGATTCCCGCCAGACTCGGTCCCGTTGAGCTGCGAAACGTGACGCGCTCGGCCATGCCGGAGGTTTACCACTGTGCAGTGCCCGATCGCCAGGTCGATACCGTTAGGTCATGAACGAACAGGTCAGCAGCACCGCGCCAGATACGGCCGAGGTCGGGTCGCGCATCGACCCGATACTGGCCCGGAGTTGGCTGTTGGTCAACGGCGCGCACGACGACCGGTTCCAGGCGGCCGCCCACTCCCGCGCCGACATCGTCGTCCTCGACATCGAGGATGCGGTCGCGCCCAAGGACAAGGCCGCCGCCCGAGACAACGTCGTGCGCTGGCTCGGCGCAGGAAACTCCGACTGGGTGCGCGTAAACGGATTCGGCACCCCCTGGTGGGCCGACGACCTGAAGACACTGGCCGACACATCGATCGGCGGCGTCATGCTGGCGATGGTCGAATCGGTCGACCACGTCACCGAGACCGCCAAACGACTGCCGAATGTCCCAATCGTGGCGCTCGTCGAAACGGCACGTGGTCTGGAACGCATCACCGAGATCGCCGCGGCCAAAGGGACGTTCCGGCTCGCGTTCGGCATCGGCGACTTCCGTCGCGACACCGGCTTCGGGGAAGACCCCGCCACCCTCGCGTACGCGCGCTCCCGCTTCACCATCGCCGCCAAGGCGGCCCATCTGCCGAGCGCGATCGACGGGCCGACCATCGGCTCCAACCCGCTCAAGCTCATCGAGGCGACGGCCGTGTCCGTCGAGTTCGGGATGACCGGCAAGATCTGTCTGTCCCCCGATCAGTGTGCAGTCGTCAACGAGGGACTGTCGCCGTCGCAGGACGAAATCGCCTGGGCGAAGGAGTTCTTCGCTGAGTTCGAGCGCGACGGCGGCGAGGTCCGGAACGGCTCAGACCTGCCGCGTATCGCCCGCGCCACCAAGATCCTCGAGCTGGCCCGCTCCTACGGCATCCAGGTGTCCGACTTCGACGACGAGCCCGTTCACATGCCCGCTCCGTCGGACACCTACCACTACTGATCAGGTGCCGCAGAAGGTTCTGTAGTCGCCGAAATCCTCCGGCGCCGGTTCGGCGTAGCGCTCCAGGCCGGGCCGTTCGTCATAGGGCAAAGTGACGGCCGCGAGCAGCCGCGAGAGCGGATCGAGATCGCCCGCCGTCGCGGCGGCAAGGGCTTCCTCGACCAAGTGGTTCCGCGGGATGTACACCGGATTGACGCGGTCCATGGCCTCCGCGTCCGGAGTGAGTGACCGCCAGCGCGCCAACCAACCGTCGAACGCGGCACGGTCAACGAACAATCCGCGTATTGGCTCGACGTCACCCCGCGCCGCCCGGCCGAGGAGGCGGTAGAACGACGTGTGGTCGACCTGGCTCTGCCGCAGCTGGTCGAGGAGCCCGACGACCAACGGCGTCGCAACGTCGTCGTCCACGTCGCGTAGGCCTAGCTTCGCCCGCATGCCGGCCGACCATGCCGCGACATACTGCCGACCGAATCCGTCGAGTGACTCCTGTGCAAGGGCGACGGCTTGATCGAGATCGTCGGAGAACAGCGGAAGCAACGTCTCGGCGAACCGGGCAAGGTTCCACGCCGCCACCGCCGGCTGGTTCCCGTAGGCGTATCGGCCCCAGGTGTCGATTGAGCTGAACACCGTCGCCGGGTCGTAGGCGTCCATGAAGGCGCATGGTCCGTAGTCGATGCTCTCGCCGGAGATCGTCATGTTGTCGGTGTTCATCACCCCGTGCACGAACCCGACGAGCATCCATTGCGCCACCAGCGAGGCCTGGGCGGCGACGACCGCCTCGAACAGCGCGCGGTACGGATTCTCCGCGGCGGCGGCACTCGGATGGTGCCGGGCGATGGCGTGGTCGGCGAGCCGCCGCACCAAATCGATGTCGCCTGCGGTCGCGGCGTATTGAAAACTGCCCACCCGCAGGTGGCTGCTGGCCACCCGCGCGAGCACGGCGCCGGGCAGCAGCGTTTCCCGATGGACCCGGCGACCCGTGGCCACGACGGCGAGGGAGCGGGTGGTGGGGATGCCCAGCGCGTGCATCGCCTCGCTGACGATGTATTCGCGCAGCATCGGGCCGACCGCGGCCAGACCGTCGCCGCCTCGCGCGAACGGCGTGGCTCCCGAACCCTTGAGGTGAAGGTCACGAACCGTCCCGTCGTCGCGGGCGATCTCGCCGAGCAGAAGCGCGCGTCCGTCACCGAGCCGCGGGACGAATCCGCCGAACTGGTGGCCGGCATAGGCCTGCGCGACGGGCGTGGCGCCGTCCGGCACCAGGGCACCGACCAAGAACTGCAATCCAGCGGGGCTTTGCAGCCAGCCCGCATCCAGGCTCATATCGGCGGCCAACCGCTCATTGAGTACCAGTAGCTGCGGGTCGGGAGGCACCTCGGCCTTCCAGCGCATCGCCATCTCCGGCAACTCGCGGGAGAACCGGTCGTACAGGACGACGGTGGCATCCGATGCAACGCTCACGTCACCCAGATTACGGATGGGGATTGGTCGTCATACTTACACTGGGCCGATGCGACGGCTCGTGATCGCTGCCTTGTCCGCGGTAGCGCTGACCGCAGCGTTGGCACCCGCCGTCATCGCCCCTCCGGCCGTCAACACGGCCTGCCTACCGGGTGAAACAGGAGTCACCAACGGGTGTGCCCCGTTCTGCCTGCCGGGCAGAGACTGGGACTATGCCAATACCGGGTTGTGCCTTCCGGAGCCGCCGCCACAGCCGCCGAATGACGTTGTGCCGCAACCCGTCCCGATGTAGCCACCTCAGCGACGCGCGGAGCCAGTCAGCGGCCCGCCGTTGGACGCCTGCAGCAGGCAGATGACGGTACTGGGCATCGGATTGGCCGACGTTCGGTCTTGGTTCGAATCGATGAGGTACGTCACCACCAAGGGACTGCCGCCGACGGCGAAGCCCGTGTATTGAGTGAATCCCGCGTTGCACTGTTGATCGGCGACCTCGGCGATGGCGGCATTGACCTCCACGTCGGCGCGTAGATACACCTCCGCCGCGTGCGCGATCGTGCAGTCGATGACCGATACGGTGACCACGCTGGGATCGCTTGGCGGCGGGTCGGCGAGACAATCGCCGACACGGAGCTCGATCCACTTCTCCGTCCGAGGGCCTTGCGCAGTGGACGGAGCGGCGACGGTCGTTGTGAGAGTGGGTGCGGCGGAGGTGGCCGCCGAGGGCGCGCCCGAGTTGCCCGTGCCCGCTTCACATGCCGTCAGCAGTACCAGCGCGGCCAGGCACCAAATCGAGTAACGCCAAATATCTTCGAAGACCCACATCGGATGGTGTCAATTGTGCCTGACCCCACGCCAATCAAGGTGGCGGCGCTCGCAGCTTTAGTGTTGGGCCCACACGCCGTACGGGACGTACGGGTCGACACCGTAGGGCGTGTACGGGTTCGTCCCACCGGTCGGCGTCACCGGGTAGACCGGGGCGGGCGCCGGCACGTTCGAACCGCTCCCGGCGTCGGCCAGGACGGGGCTTGCAAGTCCGATCGCCAGCGCTGCCAGTGCGCTCCAAGCTACGGTGGCAAAGGTGATCTTCTTCATTTCAAACCGCCTCCTGTGCTCTTTTGGCGGAGGCTGGGGAGCCCTCGCCCGCCGATCTACTCTTGAAAACACGCAGGTCAGCGCTGCTCATCCCGTTGGCAGAATGTTTACCGGGCGTGGCAGGATCACAACGACACATCAATAGCTGCCACACGTGCGCTGGGCGCCGCCCGGCGACCGCAAGCAAGTCGCTAATCTCGATCGCAACAGATTGAGATCTGATCCTGCCCCGGTGCTCATCGTCGACCTGCCGGACGGAGCAGACAGTCGTGTAATTGAGGAGCACCCTCTTGACCCTCGACACCGTCGCGTTCGAGCTCGTACCGCCCAACGCGGATCTCGGTCGTGAACAGGCAGTGGAGGAAGCGCGCAAGGTGCAGCGCTTCGCCAAGGAAACCGGCATCGATGACCGGATCGGGCACGTCATGATTCCGGGGATGATCGAGGAGGACGACGACCGTCCCGTCGAGATGAAGCCCAGGCTCGACGTATTGGACTTCTGGACGATCATCAAGCCGGAGCTACCCGGGGTGAAGGGGCTGTGCACCCAGGTCACCGCGTTCATGGATGAGGCGGCACTGCGTCACCGGCTGACCGATCTGCACGAAGCCGGTTTCGATGGCATCGCTTTCGTCGGCGTGCCGCGAACCATGAACGACGGTGAGGGCTCCGGCGTTGCGCCCACCGACGCGCTGTCGATCTACGACCGACTCGTGCCCAACCGCGGTGCGATCCTGATTCCCACCCGCGATGGTGAACAGGGCAGGTTCAACTTCAAGTGCAACCAGGGTGCGACCTACGGCATGACTCAGCTGTTGTACTCCGACGCCATCGTTGCCTTCCTGACCGAATTCGCGAAGACCACCGACCATCGCCCCGAGATCCTGTTGTCATTCGGCTTCGTGCCGAAGGTCGAGTCGCGCATTGGTTTGATCAACTGGCTGATCCAGGATCCCGGCAACGCCGCCGTCGCCGACGAGCAAGCGTTCGTCAAGCAGTTGGCCGAAACGGACCCCGCGCAGAAGCGCAAGCTGATGATCGACCTGTACAAGCGGGTGATCGACGGCGTCGCCGACCTCGGTTTCCCACTGAGCATCCATCTCGAGGCGGCGTATGGCGCATCGGCGCCGGCATTCGAAACGTTCGCGGAGATGCTCGACTACTGGTCACCCGACAAGGCCTGAGTGTCCGGTCCGCCGGTCCCGGAGCTACGCGCACGTCTTGACGGGCTGACGATCCGCGATGCCGCCCGGCTCGGCCGTCGCCTCAGGAATCTGCGCGCCAAGCCCAGCCCCGAGAAGCTTCAGCAGATCGCCGAACAGGTCGTAGCCGCCGAGGCGCTCGTCGCCACGCGCAACGCCGCCGTCCCGACGATCACCTATCCCGATCTGCCGGTAAGCGACCGTCGCGACGAGATCGCCAGGGCCATTTCCGAACACCAGGTGGTCGTCGTCGCCGGTGAGACCGGTTCGGGCAAGACCACTCAGCTGCCAAAGATCTGCCTGGAGCTGGGCCGCGGCATCCGCGGCACCATCGGACACACGCAGCCGCGCCGGCTCGCCGCCCGCACCGTCGCCCAGCGCATCGCCGACGAACTGAGCACCCCGCTTGGCGAGGCCGTCGGATACACGGTCCGCTTCACCGACCAGGCAAGCGATCGCACGTTGGTGAAACTGATGACCGACGGCATCCTGCTCGCCGAGGTCCAGCGCGACCGGCGACTGCTGCGCTACGACACCTTGATTCTCGACGAGGCACACGAGCGCAGCCTCAACATCGACTTCCTTCTCGGGTATCTGCGTGAGCTTCTGCCGCGCAGGCCCGACCTGAAGGTGATCGTCACGTCGGCGACCATCGAGCCCGAACGGTTCGCCGCGCACTTCGGCGGCGCGCCGATCGTCGAGGTGTCCGGACGGACGTACCCGGTCGAAATCAGGCACCGGCCACTCGAAGTCGCCGTGCGATCAGACGATGACGCCGAGGACCCGGACGACCCGGACCACGACATCGTCCGCACCGAAATGCGGGATCAGACCGAGGCGGTCGTCGACGCAATCGCTGAGCTGGAGAAGGAACCGCCAGGCGACGTACTGGTGTTCCTGTCCGGCGAACGCGAAATACGTGACACCAGTGAAGCACTTCGTGGCATTGTCGATAATCACACCGAAGTGCTGCCGCTCTATGCCCGGCTGCCAACCGCGGAGCAGCAGAAGGTTTTTCAGGCGCACACCGGCCGACGTGTCGTGCTCGCCACCAATGTCGCCGAGACGTCGCTGACCGTGCCCGGCATCCGCTACGTCGTCGACCCCGGCACCGCACGAATCTCGCGCTACAGCCGCCGGACGAAGGTGCAGCGGCTGCCCATCGAGCCGATCTCCCAGGCGTCTGCCGCGCAGCGCGCGGGGCGCTCCGGCCGTGTCGCACCAGGCGTGTGCATCCGCCTTTACTCCGAGACGGACTTTGAAACCCGGCCGCGGTTCACTGACCCGGAGATTCTGCGAACGAACCTCGCCGCAGTCATCTTGCAGATGGCTGCACTGCAACTCGGCGACATCGAGGAGTTCCCGTTCCTCGATCCGCCGGACAAGCGCAGCATCCGCGACGGCGTGCTGCTGCTGCAGGAGCTCGGCGCCTTCGACAATCATGGCGCGATCACCGACCTCGGCCGTCGCCTCGCGCGGCTGCCGGTCGACCCCCGGCTCGGGAGGATGATCCTGGCGGCCGACGCTGAGGGATGCGTGAGTGAAGTGCTGGTGCTGGCGGCGGCGCTGTCGATTCCCGACCCGAGAGAGCGGCCCGCGGAACGCGAGGAGGCCGCGCGTCAGAAGCATGGCCGGTTTGCCGACGAGCGTTCGGACTTCATCTCATATCTGAACCTATGGCGTTACCTGCGCGAGCAACGGAAAGAGCGCTCGGGGAACGCGTTTCGGCGGATGTGCCGCGAGGAGTTCCTGCACTACCTGAGGATTCGCGAGTGGCAGGACCTCACCGGGCAGCTGCGCAGCATAGCCCGTGGCATCGGAATCCGTGAGTCCGACGAAGAGGCCGATCCCGGTCGTATCCACGCCGCGCTCAGCGCCGGTTTGCTCTCGCATATTGGCTTGCGGGAAGGCGATTCACGTGAATACACCGGTGCGCGCAACACGAAGTTCGTCCTCGCGCCCGGCTCCGTTCTCACCAAGCGGCCGCCGCGCTGGGTAGTCGTTGCCGAACTTGCCGAAACCAACCGGCTCTACGGCAGGATCGCGGCGCGCATCGAACCGGAAGGCCTGGAATCCGTTGCCGCGCACCTCGTTCAGCGCACCTACAGCGAACCGCACTGGGACGCGCAGCGCGGAGCCGTCATGGCATACGAGCGGGTTACGCTGTACGGGCTGCCGCTGGTGCCGCGCCGCCGCGTCAACTACGCGCAGATCGAGCCAGAGCTGGCCCGCGAGCTGTTCATCCGGCACGCGCTCGTCGAAGGCGATTGGCATACCCGCCATCACTTCTACCGTGACAACGCCCGGCTGCGCGAGGAACTGGAAGAGATCGAAGAGCGGGCACGTCGCCGTGATCTCATCATCGGCGACGACGAGATCTACAACCTCTATGACGCCCGCATCCCGGCCGAGGTCGTCTCGGCACGCCACTTCGACGCGTGGTGGAAAAAGCAGCGGCACCGCACGCCGCACCTGCTGACGTTCACTCGCGACGACCTGCTGCGCACCGAGGGGGCCGACGCTGACCGACCGGACACTTGGCGGGCGGGTGACCTGACGCTGCCGGTGACCTATCGCTTCGAGCCCGGCGCCGAAGACGACGGCATCACGGTGCATGTGCCGGTCGAGGTGCTCGCGCGCCTCGGCGGCGACGAGTTCGCCTGGCATGTGCCCGCGCTGCGCGAGGAACTGGTCACCGCGCTGATCCGATCACTGCCAAAAGACCTGCGCCGCAACTTCGTTCCTGCGCCCGACACCGCGCGTGCGGTGCTGGCGACCCTCGAACCGGGAACGCAACCGCTCTTGGAATCGCTGCAGCGTGCGTTGCAGCGGCTTTCCGGCGTGCTCGTGCCGACCGATGCGTTCGACCTCGACAAAATCCCGTCACACCTGCGGGTCACGTTCGCTGTCCAGTCCCCGGACGGCACCGAGGTGGCGCGGGGCAAGGACCTCGAGGCGCTGCAGGAGAAGCTCGCCGCACCGGTCAGGCAGGCCGTCGCGGAAGCGGTCGCCGACGGGCTGGAACGACGCGGATTGCGCGGCTGGCCTGAGGAGCTCGCCGAGGTGCCGCACACCGTCGAACGGGTCAGCGGCGGCCACGCCGTCCGCGGCTTCCCGGCATTCGTTGATGTCGGGAGCGCGGTTGATGTACGGGTATTCGCCACCACGGCCGAGCAGGACGCCGCGATGGCGCCCGGCATCCGCCGGTTGCTGCGCCTGTCGATTCCGTCGCCCGTCAAAACCATTGAGCGGCAATTGAATACCCGCGCTCGCCTGGTCCTCGGCGCGAATCCCGACGGCTCATTGGCGGCGCTGCTCGACGACTGCGCGGACGCCGCGGTGGGGGTGCTGGCTTCAGCTCCGGTGTGGACGCGATCCGAGTTCGCGGCGCTGCGGCAGCGGGTGGCCGACGCGCTGGCATCGACGACGCTCGACATCGTGGGGCGCGTCGAGAAGGTGCTTGCCGCCGCGAATGAAGTTCAGGTCGCGTTGCCCGCTTCGCCGTCCGCGGCTCAGGCCGACGCGATCGCCGACATCCGGGCGCAGCTCGACCGGCTGCTGCCGGACGGTTTTGTAACCTCCACCGGCGCAGCCCATCTCAGCGACCTGACCCGCTACCTCACGGCCGTCGGGCGACGCCTCGAGCGGTTACCGCAGGGCCTCAACGCCGACCGCGAGCGGATGGCGCGGGTGCATGCTGTGCAAGATGCGTACGACGAACTGCGGCAGGCTCTGTCGCAGCCACGGGCGGCCGCGGACGATGTTCGCGACATCGCGCGAATGATCGAGGAGCTGCGGGTCAGCCTGTGGGCCCAACAGCTCGGCACTGCCCGGCCGGTCAGCGAGCAGCGCATTTACCGGGCGATCGACGCGGTCACACCCTAGCGTTTCGGCTCGAGTGTGGGCTTGGGTCACGCTATTTCCGGGCGGACAAGCGTGCGGGTAACCCAGTGCGGCGGCTTGTCAGAGATCCAGGACGAGATCGCTGTGTGGTGTGGCCGTGCACAACAGCACCGCGCCGTCGGCGGGTTCCTCCAGCGGGGGCTGGCTGTAGTCGGCCGCGCCTTCGATCACCGGCGTCTCGCATGTGTGGCAGACGCCGCTTCGACAGGAATACCGCGTTGGCACGTCGCACGCTTCCGCGAATTCGAGGAGGGTGTGGAAATCGGGTGACCAATTGACGCTTAGTCCACTGCGGGCGAAGGTGACCCGCGGCCCCGATCCGGGCACGCCCGCCGGAGGGTGTGGCCGTGTGGGCGTTGCGGCGCCGACGATACCCGGATTGATCGGTGGCAGAGTGCCGAACAGTTCGGTGTGGATGTGCGCGGGATCGACACTGGCCGCCGTCAGCGCGTCACGCATGTCGTCCATGAATGCGGCGGGGCCGCAGAGGTATGCGGTGGCGTCGGTCGGCAGACCCAGCGCGGCGATCGACTGCCGGTCCAGTCGCTTGGGTGTGTCGCCACGGGTGTAGAAGACGTGCTGATGGACGTCGGGCATGGAGTCGAACAAGGCCATGACTTCGGCGGCGAACGCGTACGTCTCGGCGCTTTGCGTCGTATGCAACCACCAGATCTGGCGCGGCGTATTCAGCGTCGCCAGTGCATGCGCCATAGCCATGACCGGGGTGGCACCGATGCCGGCAGACGCCAGGATCACCGGGCCGCTGTCATCGATGAGGTAGAAATCCCCTCGTGGCGCGGCAGATTCGATGACCGATCCGGCCTTGACATGACTGTGCAACCATCGGCTCACCTGCCCGTGATCCTCGCGTTTGACGCTGATGCGGTAAAAGCCCCCAGCCGGATCTCCTGACAGCGAGTAGCTGCGCATCGGTGGCGGATCGCCTGCGTCGGGGATCTTCACAGTGAGGTATTGCCCGGGAAGCGGTACCGGAAGGGCGCTGCCGTCGTCGGACTCGAGTCGAATCGACAGAACTGTCGGGCTCTCAGGATGAGTGGCCGTCACGCGTAATCGTCGGAAGCCCTGCCACCCGGGCTCGACGCCGAGTGGCAGTTGTATTGGGGCGGCGAGCATATCGCGGAACGACTGCTGCCATCCGGGGCTCAGGGCGGGCACCTCGACGACCTTGCGTAAGAGGTCCATGTCGCGGTCGGGTAGGTACAGCAACGCGTCGACGTCCGCGACGCTGAGCTCGTGGCGACCGCGCCGGGTCAGCACGATGTC
>Ga0136846_1229118_pt1 | contig 23500 bp, 22 predicted proteins | sample HopSoiMetagenom2_FD_96841 | JGI IMG/M metagenome (GOLD analysis project Ga0136846, IMG submission 96841) | Grasslands soil microbial communities from Hopland, California, USA - 2 Assembly 2016 (version 4) | ecosystem: Environmental > Terrestrial > Soil > Grasslands | place: USA: Hopland... | reverse complement strand
GTTGCCCGCAGCGAAGCGGAGGGACGCAGCAAGTAGGGTCGCCTTTTCTTTGGTGACTTTCTTTTGGCGAAGCAAAAGAAAGTTACTCGCATGCCGGGCGATTCCCGGCCAGCAACCCTCAGAAGCTCGCGCAAAGGCCGAAGTGAGACCGGCATCAACTAAGCCGGTCCTTCGTAGCCTAAGGCATCAAGAAACTCCCTGCGCCACCAATGCACATCCTTCTCACGAATGTTCTTGAGCAATTTCTGGTGCCGGGCCTGCCGCTCCTCCAGCGGCATCTGCAACGCCCGCTGAATCGTGTCCGCCGTACCGTCAATATCGTAGGGGTTCACCAGCAACGCGTCTTCCAGCTGCTCGGCCGCACCCGCAAAGCGCGACAACACCAGCACGCCCGGGTCGGCCGGGTCTTGCGCCGCAATAAATTCCTTGGCCACCAGGTTCATGCCGTCGCGCAGCGGTGTGACCAGCGCGACGCATGCCACGCGGTACAGGCCCGGCAGGCGCTTGCGTGCCACGTTGCGGTGGATGTAGCGGATCGGCATCCAGTCGAGCTCGCCAAAATTGCCGTTGGTCGCGCCGCACAGGCTTTCGAGTTCCTGCAGCAGATCGGTGTAGGTGCCCATGTCTTCACGGCTGGGCGCGGCGATCTGGATCAGCGTGGCGCTGCGGAGGTTCTCCGGGTATTTTTTCAGCAGGGCTTCAAACGCCTTCAGGCGCTGCGGCAGGCCCTTGGAATAGTCGAGCCGTTCGACACCCAGCAGCAGCTTGCGGCGTGAATACTCTTCCTTCATGCGCTCGTACATGTCGCGCGCATCCTGCGCGTGGGTGAGCGCGGCGAACTCGTCCACGTCGATACCGATGGGGAAAGCGCCGGCCCGCACGGTGCGGTGAAAAGCCCGGAAACGGTTGTTGCTCAATGCGACGGCGCCGGCCTCGGCCTGCACATAGCGTGAAAAGTGCAGCAGGTCGTTTTCACTCTGGAACCCAACCAGGTCGTAGGCGAACAGCGCGCGCATCAGCCACTCGTGCTGAGGAATGGCGGCAAGCACCTGCTGCGGTGGAAACGGAATGTGCAGGAAAAATCCGATGCGGTTGTTGCAGCCCATGGCGCGCAACTCGGCCGCCATCGGGATCAGGTGGTAGTCATGGATCCAGATGATGTCGTCGGGTTTGAGCAGCGGCATCAGCTTGTGTGCAAACAGGCGGTTCACGCGGCGGTAGGTTTCGATAAAACCTGCATCAAAGCGCGCCAGGTCCAGCCGGTAGTGAAACACCGGCCACAGCACGCCATTGCTGTAGCCGAGGTAATAGCCCGCGTGGTCTTCGGCAGAGAGGTCTACTGTTGCCAGCTTGACGTTACCGGCCTGCTGCACATGCAACTCGCCTTCGCCCGGCGTGCCGCCCTCAACGACGGTGCCGCTCCAGCCAAACCACAACCCGCCCGTGGCGCTCAATGCATCGCCCAGCGCCACCGCCAGCCCGCCAGCCGCAGCTTTGCGGGGATCTGCCACACGGTTGGAGACAACAACGAGCCGACTCATACTTGAGATTCCCATGGCGTTGAAAGACGCACGGCCGCATTGATGATCCCCACCATCGAATACGTCTGCGGAAAGTTGCCCCACATCTCGCCCGTCACAGGATGCGTGTCTTCCGACAGCAGGCCCACATGGTTGCGCGCGGCCAGCATGGTGTTGAAAATTTCGCGCGCCTGTTCCTTGCGCCCTATGCGCGCCAGTGCGTCGATGCGCCAGAAGGTGCAGATGTTGAAGGCAGTTTCGGGTTTTCCGAAATCGTCCGGCGCCTCGTAGCGGCGCATATAGGGGCCGTCGCACAGATGGGTTTCCAGCGCATCGACGGTGGCGATGAAGCGCGGGTCTTTCGGGTCGATAAAACCGACTTCAATCATCAAGAGCACGCTGGCGTCCAGGTCGCGCCCGCCAAAGCTTTCGGCAAAAGCCTGGCGCTCTTCGCTCCACGACTCGCGCAGGATGCGCTCCTGCATCACCGCCGCATGGCCTTGCCAGTAGGCGGCGCGCTCGCGCAGCTTGAGCACGTGCGCGATCTTGGCCAGCCGGTCGCACGCGGCCCAGCACATCAGGGCCGACGAGGTGTGGATGCGCGCCCGCGTGCGCAGCTCCCACATGCCGGCATCGGGCTTGTCGTAGTTGTGTACAGCCTGCTCCCCCACATCTTCAAGGCGCTTGAACTCGGCAAGTCCCGCGCGGTGCAGCAGCCGGTGGTCGTGAAAGGACTGGGCCGCGCCCAGCACCACATTGCCATACACGTCATGCTGGAAGTGCTCTTGTGCCTGGTTGCCCACACGCACCGGGCCCATGCCGCGGTAGCCACCCAGGTGCACCATGATGGATTCGGGCAGCTCGCGCTCCAGGCCTATGCCGTACAGCGGCTGGATATGCCCGCCTTTGGACTGAACCACCACATTGCCGAGCCAGCGCAGGTAGTCTTCCATGGTGCCGACTTCCGACAGGCTGTTGAGCGCGCGCACTACAAAGAAGGCGTCGCGCAGCCAGCAGTAACGGTAGTCCCAGTTGCGCTGGCTGCCGGGCGCCTCGGGAATGCTGGTCGTCATGGCCGCAACGATGGCGCCGGTGTCTTCAAAGAGAGAGAGTTTGAGCGTGATGGCCGCGCGAATCACGGCCTCTTGCCACTCGAGCGGGATGTGCAGGGTACGGCTGAATTTTTTCCAGTAGGAAATGGTTTCCTGCTCAAACAGGCGCGCCGTGTCGGCAATGCCGTCAAGCAGCGACTCGTCGGCGCCCAGCAAAAAATTGTGCTCACGCGTCAACACAAAAGGCTGCTTTGACAGCACGTGCGAAATCGACGCGTCGGTGTTCAGGCGCAGCGTCAGCTCATCGCCCACATAGCGCAGGTGGTTGCTGCCCTGGGTGATCACCGGCTTGCGCCGGCCCCAGTCGAAGCGCACGTCCAGCGCCACGCGAATGCGCGGCGCACCGTTGATGGGCTTGACGCGGCGCACGATGGTCATGGGCCTGAAAAAGCGCGAGCGGCTGAAAAAGCGCGGCGCGAAGTCGGTGATTTCTATGCCCTGGCCGTGCTTGTCAAACAGCTGGGTGCGCAGCACGGCGGTATTGGGCTCATACCATTGTTTGGCCTCGGAGAAGTCCTCGATCTCGATGGCGAAGGCGCTGGACTGCGAGTCAGGCGTGCCGGGAAAGGTCGCGTCGTCTTGCGCGGGCTGAGGTTCCAGCAATGCATTGAACACCGGATCGCTGTCAAAACGCGGCAGGCAGCACCAGACGATGCGCCCGCGCGCGTCGATCAGGGCGCTGAATCCGCAGTTGCCGATCACGGCCATTGCCAAAGAGGGCTGGGCGGGTGGGGAGAAGTGAAGGGAGTCGGCGGCGACGCTCATGAGTGGGCTCCCCGTGCAGTGGGTAAAAGGGTTTCACGCAGGGCATCATCCAGCCATTGCCGCAACGCGGCCGGCGACGCGCAGCGAAAGCGAGCCAGCGTGGCGCCTTCGCCCACCTTGATGCCTTCTCCACCCATGAACTGCACCGCTGAAAAGCCGGCTTCATCGGTGGTGTCGTCACCGGCAAAAAGCGGTATGCGGCCGGCAAACGGCGGCTCGGCCATGAAGGCTTCAATCGCCGTGCCTTTGCTGACACCCGAGGGCTTGACCTCGAACACGAATTTTCCGCGCAGCAGCTCAACGCCCGGCGTGCTGGCGGCGGCTTGCTGCATGGCCTGCAGGCACAGCGCTTCCAGCTCGGGTGCGTGGCGGTAGTGCAGGGCGACGGCGGCGGATTTGACCTCTACGCGCAGGCCGGGATGGTGCACCATCAGTTCAGCGGCGCGGCGTGCCACCTCTTGCAAGTCAGGCGCCGCGACGCTCATGGCAACGCCGCCCGCAATCCGGCGCTGTGCGCCGTGTTCAGCCGCAGCGGGTAGCCGCAGCGGCGCCAGGAAGCCGTCCAGGTCGGCCAGCGTGCGGCCCGACACGATGGCCAGTGCGCCGTCCAGCAGCGTTGAAAGCCGCGCCAGCGCCGGCACCAGGCCGGCCGCCAGCTGCACAGCCTCCGGTTGGGGCGCCAGGTCGGCGAGCGTGCCGTCAAAGTCCAGAAAGAGCGCGCTATGCGCCCTGATGGCGGGCAAACCCGCAAGAGGCGGTGAGGCCGGTGTAGTCGCTGTAGCGGCTGCGGCCGCCGGAGTTGCCAGGGGTTGTGATGAGGATAAATGCATCGCTTCTCACCTTAGCAGGGCTCTCTTTCACTGGCTGTAGGCCGGTTTCGCTTTTTCAGGTGCCGGCTTTTGGCAATTGCCCCTTGTCGGTGTCGCAGGCCTGTACGGCTTTGACACGTGCTTTGTGAATGGCCTCGCCAATTTGTTTGCCGTCCTGCCCTGCGGCTTGCGCCTGCAGCGCCAGCGAGTGTGTTTCGACAGCCTGGGCGGCCGACAGGGCCTTGAGCAGGCGCGCGCGCTGGGGATAGGGCGAGTCTTGCAGGCCCAGCCGCCCGCGGGCGTCACATTCGCAGGCCAGCAACACATCGGCAAAACGCTGTGGCTTGCGAAACGCGTCGCAGCGCTCCAGCAGGCGAACCTGGGCCGCGGCATTGAGGCTTTCGCTGCGGTGAATGTTGCCGTGCTCACGCGCCACCACGTCGGCCATCTCGCGGCAGTCCACCGGCACGCGCAGGCGCTCGCACACGCCTTTGAGCAGCCGGGCGCTGCGCTCTTCATGGCCGATATGGCGCGGCAACACGTCGGCCGGTGTCGTGCCCTTGCCGAGGTCGTGGCACAGGCAGGAAAAACGCACGGCCAGCGAGCCTTCCAGCTGCGCCGACATGTCCAGCACCATCATCAGGTGGATGCCGGTGTCGACTTCGGGGTGGTAGTCGGCGCGTTGCGGCACGCCCCACAGGCGCGCAACTTCGGGCAGCAGCCTTTGCAGCGCACCGCTTTCACGCAGCACCTCGAACATACGCGAGGGCTTTTTTTCCATCAGCCCGCGTGCAAGTTCTTGCCACACACGCTCGGCTACCAGTGCATCCACTTCACCCTCGGCCACCATCGCCTGCATCAGCGCCATGGTTTCGGGCGCGACGGAGAAATCGGGAAATCGCGCGGCAAAGCGGGCCAGCCGCAAGATGCGCACCGGATCTTCCCGGAAAGCGCCGGTCACGTGGCGAAGCACTTTGTCGCGGATGTCTTTTTGCCCGCCGAAGGGGTCGATCAGGGCTGAGAAATCCGGATTAAATTCGGTCCCGGCCTTTGCACCACTTGAGGGTGCCGCTATTGAATTGATAGTAAGGTCGCGCCGTGCCAGATCCTGCTCCAGCGTCACATCGGGCTCGGCGTGCACCACAAAGCCGCGGTAGCCGCGTGCTGTCTTGCGCTCGGTGCGGGCCAGCGCGTACTCTTCGCGCGTCTCGGGGTGCAGGAAAACAGGGAAGTCTTTGCCCACCGGCAGGAAGCCCTGGGCAATCAGCCCCTCGGGCGTGGCGCCCACGACCACCCAGTCGTGGTCCTGCACGGGCAAGCCCAGCAAGGCATCGCGCACCGCGCCACCGACCATGTAGATTTCCATCCAGGCAGTTTAGCGGCTTGGGCTTTGTCTCGGACATCTGCCCTCTGCTGAGGGCTCGGGCTCAGGAGAAAACCGGCCGGAAGAAACTGCGCTCGTAGCTGATGATGCAGCCCGTGGTTTCGGCGTATTTGAAGGCCGCCAGGCAATCCTGGTCGGCAAAGGAGTCTTTGCGGTAGATCTCGTAAGCCGCCAGGCTCTCAAAGGTGAACAGGGCCAGCGCGATGTTGTTGGCGCCTTCGCTGGGCATGAAGTAGCCGTGGTGCGTACCGCCGAATTTCTCGACCAGCGGAATCCACAGCTTGGCGTAGTGCTCAAATTCCTTGAGCTTGGCGGTGTTGAGAACGTAGCGCAGGTAGATGGTGACCATGGCGTTTGCTGCTCAGCGTTGGGTGCGGTAAGGCTCTTCAAACTCGCGGAAGTCGTTTTCTGCCAGTGCGTCGTCGATCCAGGCTTTCACGCCGGGCAGGGCGCTCACGCGCTGGATGTAGGCGGCGATTTCAGCCGGCACCGGCAAACCGTAGCGGCTCAGGCGCATGCAGACAGGCGCGAAGAACGCATCGGCAATGCTGAACTCGCCAAACAGCATGGGCCCCTTGTATTGCTGCAGCAACTCGGTCCACATCTCGACCAGCCGCTGCACGTCGGCACGCACAGCCGATTTGTCGCGCCAGATCAGCTGGCCCATGTCCGAAAGGTCGGCCTCGATGTTCATGGGGCAGGCCGAGCGCAAGGCGCCGAAGCCGCTGTGCATTTCGGCGCAGATGCTGCGCGCCCGGGCGCGTGCCTTCACGTCTTGCGGCCAGAGCTTTTTGTCGGGAAAGCGCTCGGCCAGGTATTCGGCAATCGCCAGTGTGTCCCACACCACAAAACCGCCGTCGTCCAGCGCCGGCACCCGGCCCGTCGGGTTCACGCCGCCGATTTTTTCCTTGAAGCTGGAGTTGGCGTCAAAGGAGTCAAAGCGCAGCTTGATTTCTTCAAAAGGAATGCCGGTTTGCTTAAGCAGCACCCAGGGCCGCATGGACCAGGAAGAATAGTTTTTATTGCCGATGTAGAGCTTGAGCATGGAATCCCCGTGTGTTGGTATGCAGGTCAAAGTAAAACGACTTGCGATGCTACCGCCGTGCGAAATCAAGATTAATGCAAAAAATCTCTGAAATTAATACCGCCCTACCTTCCGCAAGCGCCTCCTTTACCAGCATGAGCCCCGGAACCGGCTTTGCCGGGCCGAAGGGCGGGCGGCCCCTCGGGGGCAGGGAGTTACGCGAAGCGAACGACCGTGGGGCGGTATCCCTCCCCGGAACCGGCTTTGCCGGGCCGAAGGGCGGGCGGCCCCTCGGGGGCAGGGAGTTACGCGAAGCGAACGACCGTGGGGCTCAAAACCTTCCCGCCGTCTTGCGCTTGGCCGTCAAGCCGCTGCGCAAGCCCTGCGCACCCAGGTAGGAAGGTGCGATCGCGTCCAGCGCGGCAGGGTGTATGCCCAGCGCCTGCAGCCCTGGCAGCTTGCCGGTCGCCACGTTGTCGGTGGCCATGGCGTCCAGGTTGTCGCGGCTGAGCAGGGGCTCGCCCGGGGCGAGTTCCATGAGGCCGGCTTGCAGGCGCGCCAGTGCGGCCGGCAGCGCGACCACCGGGCGGCCCTTGCCGCCGTTGACGCCGGCGTAACGGCCGGCCAGCGTGACCAGCTGGCGCAGGGTGTATACATCCGGCCCGCAGACTTCATAAATTTGCCCCGCGGTGTCGGCGTCCTGCAGGCAATGGACGATGGCCTCCGCCACGTCTTCTACCCATACGGGCTGCAGGCGCGCATCGGCGGCCGCGAGCGGAACGACCGGAAACAGCTGCTGCAAGCGCGCAAAGGTGTTGAGGAACTTGTCTTCAGCGCCAAAAATCACGCTGGGCCGCAGCACGGTCACGTCCAGGCCGGTGCTGAGCAGCACGGCCTCACCGCGCGCCTTGCTGCGCTGGTACATCGACGCCGAGCCGGGCGAAGCGCCCAGCGAGCTGATGTGAACGATGCGCCTGAGGCCGCTGGCCTCGCAGGCGCGGGCCAGCGCCAGGGGCAATTGCACATGGGCCTTTTCAAACCGGGCTTCGTTGCCGTGCAGGATGGCGACCAGGTTGACCACCGCCTCGTGCCCCGCCAGCAGCGGCGCCAGCGCGGTGCTGTCGTGGATGTCGGCCTCGATCACATCGACCAGCGGCAGCATTTGCAGGTGCCGGGCATTGACGCTCCGGCGTGTGGCCACGGTGACGCGGCATTGCAGCCGGGCCAGTTTTTCGCAGACATGGCGGCCGACAAAGCCAGTGCCGCCCAGGAGAAGGATTTTGTTCATAGACCGCTAATTTAGCGCGCTTCGGCGGCTTTTGGCGTTATTTGCTGCGATTTGGGGACCGCGGCACATATTGTGAGCTATTTGTGCCTCCGGCCCTTATGGGGCGTTGGGCTGCAGCTATAGATTTAATAGCAAACTGGCGCGCTTGGCGCTCCCCGGGTTTGGCCTTTGGCCTACACGTTGCAAGCGGGCCTGTTTCCATAATGGACCGATGAATATTTTTGAAGCACTGCGAACAAGCCACGAAACCCAGCGCACGCTGGCAGACCATCTCATCAAGACACAGGGCGACAGCAAGGAAAGGGACACGCTGTTCAAAGAACTCAAGCGCGAGCTGTCGGCGCATGCGGCCGCTGAGGAGCGCTTTTTTTATGTGCCCTTGATCGCGCACGACATGACGCAAGAGCCCTCACGCCACGGCATCGCCGAGCATCACCAAATGGACAAGCTGGTCGAAACGCTGGAAAAGACCGACTTCAGTTCACCCGGCTGGCTGGCCACGGCCAAAGAGCTGCACCACAAGATTTACCACCACCTTGAAGACGAAGAGCAGGGCGTGTTCCAGCTCGCGGGCAAGGTGCTGACGGAAGCCGAGAAGCTGTCGCTGGCCAAAGGCTACGAGGGCGAGTTCGTCTCGCAGCGCACGAAAAATTAAACCGTCCCGGCGCCCTGGACGGGCTTATGGACCGTCTTTGCCCTTGTCGCTGCCAGGCTTGAGCCCTGGTTCGGACTTTTCCAGAAAGCGCACGAGGTGCGGCACCAGCGCCAGGATGCCGAGCGCCAGCAGCGTGCTGAGCACCGCAGTGCTTTCACGCCCCATGCCGGCCGCCACGCCGATGGCCGCCGTCAGCCAGATGCCGGCGGCGGTGGTCAGGCCTTTGACATGTTCTTCGTCGGGGTTGCCTTTGATGTGGCCCTTGAGGATGGTGCCCGCGCCCAGAAAGCCGATGCCGGCGATCACGCCCTGAATGACCCGGCTCATGTCGGCGGTGATCATGCCGGACTGCTGCGACACCAGCACGAACATCGCAGACCCCATGGCCACCAGCATGTGCGTGCGCACACCGGCTGCCTTGCCCTTTTGTTCACGCTCTATGCCCAGCAGGCCGCCCAGCAGGGCCGCCAGCATGAGGCGAAGCATTACGCGGGTAGCCTGCTCGGCATCAGGCAAATCCGAAAACTCCGAGGCGATGGTTTCACCGACTTGCTGCCACCAGGTGGGCGCCATGCGGACTCCTTTTCATGAGTACGGTTGAGGGATGGGCTCTTCCGATTGACTGTACTGTCTCTGGCGTACGGCGTCACCGGAAAGCCCTGTCCGCTTTCAGGGATAGATTTTTTCGCCCCGCTTGAGCATGTCTGCGAACTTCGCCAGCCGGCGCTCGCGTGTTTCGCTCTTCTTGGCGGTTTGCAGCCTGAACAAAATCGCAAAGCGGTTGCGCGAGTCCAGCGACTCGAAGAAGGCTTTGGCTTTGGCGTTCTTTGCAAGCAGAGTGGCCAGATCGTCGGGAACCGTCATCTTGCTCTGCGCGTCGTAAGCCGCGTCCCAGCGCCCGTCCGCCTTGGCGCGTTCGACTTCGGCCAGGCCCGCCGGCCGCATGTCGCCGGACTCAATCAGCGCCAGGGCCTTGGCGCAGTTGACCTTGGACCAGGTGCTGCGTGCGCGGCGCGGGGTGAACTTTTGCAAAAAATAGTCCGCGTCCATGGAATTTCTCTGGCCGTCTATCCAGCCGTGGCAGATCGCGGCTTCCAGTGCCTGGGCATGGGTGATGGAGGCGATGCCCGAACCCTTCTTCGCAATTTGCAGCCACACGCCCGCGCTGCTGGCGTGGTGTTTGGCCAGCCATTTGATGAAAGCCTGGGTGTCTTTGCAGCGCACCGTGGGAAGCACTGGCGCGGGGTTTTTTGCGGAGGTTTTCGCTGAGGCTTTGGCGGCAGGTTTGGCAGAGGTGGGCATGCCGCATTCTGCGTGATACATGGGACTCACGGCAAGTCGCACCCGGGGCAAAGTCCCGAAGTGTGTTGCTATGAATTAAGGAGCGCCTTGTGTATATGGGTTCTGGGCTGCAGCCACATTTTTCGTAAAAAAACCACCCGAAGGTGGTTTCTGCAAGCGGGGCCGCTTTACTGAGTAATGTAGTCAGACACCACTTTCCAGCGCGCATCTTGCAGCACCGACAGGCGCGACTGGTTGTTGCCCAGGCGTTTTTGCGGGCCGAACTTGCCTTCGGCGCTGCCGAAGATGTCGGGCGGGTAGACCATGGTGTCCATGGCCTTGATAAAGCTGTCGGTGCTCAGGTTGGCGCCGGCTTGTTGCGACGCGCGCAGGAAGCTGTCGATGACCGTGTAGCCGTAGACCGAGAACACCGTCGGGTCTTCGTTGAAGGCGGTCTTGTATTTGTTGGCCCAGAAGCGGATGGGCTGCGAAGCCTCGTCCAGGTAGGGGTTTTGCACCGTCATGGTGGCGTAGAGGCCGTCCATGGCTTTGCCGCCCAGTTTGTGGATCAGGTCGGTGTATGCAGCGCTGGAGCCCAGGAAGACCGGGTTGTAACCCAGCTTGCGCGCGGTGCCGATGCCGCCAATGGTCTCGCGAATGATGGTGCCCAGCACCACCAGGTCGCATTCAGAGGCCTTGAGCTTGGCGATCTGCGATGAAAAATCGGTGGCGCCGCGCTTGAAAGAGGTCTTCTCGACCATGGTCATGCCGATGGCTTTGAGGCCATCGTCGGCGCCGCGCTGCACTTCCAGGCCGAACTCGTCGTCCTGGTACATCGAGCAGACCTTCTTGGCGTTCTTTTCTTTTACCAGCTTGGGCACGGCCGCCTTCATCTGGTCGTAGTAGGTGGCCGCGAAGGAGTACTTGAGCTTGTGAAAGGGCTCATACATTTCACGCGCGGCCGTGACCGGGAAGAAGTTAAGGACGTTCTTCTCGAACTGCACCGGCATGGCGGCCAGGTTTTGCGCCGTGCCGAGGTGGCCGACCATGGCGAAAATCTTGTCCTGGTTCACGAGCTTTTGCGCCGCCAGCACTGCCTTCTTGGGGTCATAACCCGAGTCCTCGACGATCAGCTTGACCTTGCGGCCGTTGATGCCGCCTTGCTCGTTGAGCTCGTTGACGCGCAGCGTCATGCCGTTGCGGATCTGCTTGCCGAAGCCCGCGAGCGGGCCCGACAGATCCTGGATGGAGCCCAGCGTGATTTCGGTTTTGCTGATGCCCTGGCTTTGCGCCTGCGCTGTGGCGGCCGACAAGGCGGCTACGCAGGCCAGCGCGGAAAGGACGGCGGTTGACTTCAGTTTCATGGTTTTGTCTCCTGTAAAGGTTCTTGCTCTTGTTTGGCTTTTTTGACTCTTGTCTGGCACTGGCTCGCTTGCCGTATGCACTCAGTACATCGCCTCGATCTGCGGTGCGTACTTCTTCTCGACGAGCTTGCGCTTGAGCTTCATGGTCGGCGTAAGCTCTTCGTCTTCTGCCGTGAGCTGCGTGTCGAGCAGGAAAAATTTCTTGATCTGCTCGACCCGCGCAAACTTCTTGTTGACCCGGTCGATCTCTGACTGGATCAATTCTTGCACTTCAGTTGCGCGCGTCAAGCTGGCGTAATTACTGAAGGGTATGTCCGCATCCTGGGCGAATTTCTCGACGTTTTCCTGGTCGATCATGACGATGACAGTGAGGTAGGCGCGCTTGTCGCCAATCACCACGGCGTCAGTGATGTAGGGCGAAAATTTGAGTTCGTTTTCCAATTCGCTGGGCGTCACGTTCTTGCCGCCGGCGGTGATGATGATGTCCTTCATCCGGTCGGTGATTCGGAAAAACCCTTGCTCGTCCATCACGCCCACGTCGCCGGTGTGCAGCCAGCCCTCGGCGTCCAGCGTCTCGGCGGTTTTTTCGGGCTGGTTCAGGTAGCCCATGAACACGTTCGTGCCACGCACCAGGATTTCGCCGGTGGCCGGGTCCAGCCGCATCTCGTTGTAGCCGGCAGCGGGGCCGATGGAGCCGGGCTTCATGCAGCTGGCCGGCACGCCGCTGGCGGCGCCGCAGGTTTCCGTCATGCCCCAGACCTCGAGCATGGGAACGCCCAGCGCCATGTACCACTTCACCAGGTCGGGTGAAATGGGCGCCGCGCCGGTGACGCAAAAGCGCGCCTTGTGAATGCCGATCAGCTTGCGTGTGTTGTTGAGCGCCAGCCAGCGCGCCACGGTGAACTTCGCCTTGAGCGCGCCGCTGACGCGCCTGCCCTCCAGCACGGTGTCGGCGATGCGCATGCCCACCCCTATGCTCCAGGCGTAGGCCACCTGCTGCAGCCAGCTGGCTTCTTTCAGGGCAATCATCACGCCGGAATAAAACTTTTCCCACACGCGCGGCACGGCGGTGAACACCGTGGGGGCGATCTCACGCACGTTCTCCGGAATGGTCTCCGGGTTCTCGACAAAGTTGAGCTTGGCGCCCGCGTACATCGCAAAGTATTCGCCGCCCATGCGCTCGGCGATATGGCACAGCGGCAAAAAGCACATGCGCTCGTCGTCCTCGTTTTGCGCCACCAGCGTGTTGTAGCCACGTGCGGTAAACACCAGCCCGCGCTGGCTGTGCATCGCGCCTTTGGGTTTGCCGGTGGTGCCTGAGGTGTAGACCAGGATCGCCAGGTCTTCGGGTCTGCAGGCGGCGGCGCTGTCTTTCACCGCATCGGGGTGGTCAGCCAGGAAGCTACGGCCCAGCGCGCGAAGCTCATCCAGTCCCATCACGGCGGGGTCATCCAGGTCGCGCAGGCCTTCGGTGTCGAATACGACGATCTTGCGCAGCAGCGGCAGTTGCGGCCGCACTTCCAGTGCCTTGTCGAGCTGCTCGTCGTCCTCGACAAACAGCACGGTGGTGCGGGAGTCTTCACAGAGGTAGTGCACCTGCGTCGCGGCGTCGGTCGGGTAGATGCCGCTGCAAACTCCGCCGCAACTCAGCACGGCCAGGTCGGCCAGCACCCATTCGATGACGGTGTTGGAGAGGATGGAGGCGCATTCGCCGCGCGCAAAACTTAAGGCAAGCAGGCCGGCGGCGACTTCGCGCACCGCGTCGCCGGTTTGCGTCCAGGTCCAGCTGCGCCAGATGCCCAGCTTTTTCTGCCGCATCCAGGTTTTGTGGCTGCGCTGCTCCACCGCGTTCCAGAACACCGCGGGGATGGTTTCGCCCGGCATGACGATGGCATGCTCGGGCTGGATATGACTAAGGTCCCAAAGGTTGCTCATTCAATCACCGCCACGTTTTCTTCTTTTTCCAGCGGCGTTCGCCTCGCACGCCGTCTTCTTTCATGCCGAGGTAGAACTCCTTGATGTCCTCCTTCTCGCGCAGGCGGGCGCAGGTGTCTTCCATCACGATGCGGCCGTTCTCCAGCACATAGCCGTAGTCCGATGCGTTGAGCGCCATGTTGGCGTTCTGCTCGACCAGCAGGATGGTGGCCCCGCGCTCGCGGTTGATGCGCACCACGATCTCAAAAATTTCCTTGGTGAGCTTGGGTGACAGGCCCAGGCTGGGCTCGTCCAGCAGGATGAGGTCGGGTGACGCCATGAGCGCGCGCGAGATCGCCAGCATCTGCTGCTGCCCGCCTGAGAGCAGCCCGGCGTCCTGCAGCGCGCGCTCCTTGAGGATGGGGAAGTAGCCGTAGACCGCCTCCATGTCGAGCGCCACGCCGTCGCGGTCTTTGCGGGTGTAGGCGCCCATCAGCAGGTTGTCCCGCACGCTGAGCAGTGGAAACACTTCGCGGCCTTCGGGCACATGGCTCAGGCCCTGCTGCACGATGAATGCCGGGTCTTGCGCGGTGATGTCCTGGCCCTTGAACTCGATGGAGCCTTTGCGCGGGTCGAGGATGCCCGAGATGGTTTTGAGGATGGTAGATTTGCCCGCGCCGTTGGAGCCGAGTACGGTGGCGATCTCGCTGCGCCTGACCTGCAGGCTGACGCCGCGTATGGCTTTGATCGGGCCGTAGGAGCTCTCGACGTTCAGAAGCTTCAACACCGGCTGGTCGCTGACGGGTGGCGGCACTGCGCTCATGCCGTTCTCCTTAGCGACGTGACCTCATCCACCGAACCAAGATAAGCCTCAATCACGCCGGGGTCGTTCTGCACCTCGCGCGGCGTGCCCACGGCCAGAACCTCGCCCTGGTTCATGGCCAGCACGCGGTCAGACACGCGGGAGACGAGCGACATATCGTGCTCAACCATCAGCACCGTGATGCCCAGCTCGTGCTGGATGTCCTGAATCCAGAAAGCCATGTCGCCGGTCTCTTCTACATTGAGGCCGGAGGAGGGCTCGTCGAGCAGCAGCAGTTGCGGCTCGGTGCACAGGGCTCGTGCCAGCTCGACCACTTTGCGCACGCCATAGGGCAGCCCCGCCACCATCGAATCGCGGTGGTGCTGCAAGTCGAGGAAGTCAATTACCTGTTCGGCTTTTTCGCGAGCCAGCAGTTCGGCCTCACGTGCCTTGGCGGTGAAAAAGAGGTCGTGCAGCAAACCTGTCTGCCGGTGCGTGTGCCGGCCAATCAGCAGGTTGTGCAGCACCGTGGCGTGCTCAAACAGCTCGATGTTCTGGAAGGTACGCGCAATGCCCAGCGAGGCAATCTTGTGCGGTGGCTGGTGGGTGAGCTTTTCGCCGCGGTATTCAATCTCGCCGGTGGTGGGCGTGTAGATGCGGCTGATCAGGTTGAACACCGTGGTCTTGCCCGCGCCGTTGGGGCCGATCAGCGTGAAAACTTCGCCCTGCTTGACGTCAAAGCTCACGTTGTTGACGGCCAGCACGCCGCCGAAGCGCACGCTGAGGTTTTTGGCGGAAAGGAGGACGCCGGTCATTTCAGTCTGTCCGATTTCTGGAAGGATTTCTGCCGCTTGAAGAGCCCTTTTCTGTAGAAAGGAAAGAGCTGCAAATATGTGCGGATCTTCAGCCAGCGGCCATACAGTCCCATTGGCTCAAACAGCACAAAGGCGATCAGCACGATGCCGTACACCGCCGCCTGCAGGCCAGGCGCCTGGCCGATGGTGGCGGGCAAATAGTCTTTGGTCAGGCCAATGACCTGCGGCATGGAGATCAAGAAGATGGCACCGAGGAAAGCGCCATGCACCGAACCCACACCGCCGATCACGATCATCAAGAGCAGATCGATGGACTGCAAGATATTGAATTGGTCCGGCGAGATGAACTGCAGCTTGTGCGCATAAAGTGCGCCAGCCACGCCCGCGAGCGCGGCGGACAGCGCAAACGATAGCGTCTTGTAGCGCGCCAGATGGATACCCATGCTCTGCGCGGAAATCTCGGAATCGCGAATCGCCACAAAAGCCCTGCCCGTGGGCGAGCGCAGCAGGTTGAGGATACTCAGCGTAGCGGCTACGGTGATGATGAGGCAGAGGAAGTAGAAGGACTCACCGCTGGCCAGCTTCCAGCCGAACATGTCGGGCACCTTGACGTGGATGCCGGCATTGCCGCCGGTGACGCTTTCCCAGCGCGCAAAGACTTCTTCAACGATGAAGCCGAAGGACAGCGTGGCCATGCCCAGGTAGATGCCCTTCACGCGCAGCGCGGGCAGGCCCACGACCAGGCCTACCGCCGCAGATAACCCGGCGGCGCAAACCAGTGCGATGGGAAAGGGCAGGCCGGCATTGGTCATCACCGCCTGTGTATAGGCGCCGACGCCGAGGAAGGCTGCGTGCCCCAAAGAGAAGAGGCCGGTGAAGCCGGCCAGCAACATCAGGCCCAGCCCGGCGATGGCGTAGATCATCACGAAGGTGAGCTGCGCCAGCCAGTACTCGGGAAACAGCCACGGTGCCGCCAGCAACAACAGCATTAGTGCGCCGTACCAGAACACATGCCCGGCGTGCTTCGCAAGCTTGATGTCTTGCCCATAATCGGTTTTGAAAATAAAGCGCATGTGATCAAACTTTCTTGCGCAGTTTTTCGCCGAAGAGCCCGCTGGGCTTGACCATCAGCATGATGAGCACCACCACATAGGCGGCAACGTCTTTAAAGCCGTCGGGCAAATAAAAGCCGGAGAACGATTCGACCAGGCCTATGACGAGGCCGCCCACAATCGCGCCGGGCAGGCTGCCGAAGCCGCCGACCACTGCGGCCGGAAAAGCCTTGAGCCCGATAAAGCCCATGTTGGCGTGCACAAAGGTGATGGGCGCGAGCAAGAGGCCGGCAATCGCCGCGACGGCCGACGCCAGTGCCCACACCAGGCCGTTGAGCCGCTTGACGGGAATGCCCATGTAGTACGCGGCCAGCTGGTTTTGTGAAGACGCCTGCATGGCGATGCCCAGCTTGCTGTACTTGAACATCGCAAACAGGACGAGGCACAGCACCGCGGTAGTGACGATGATGGCGACCTGCTCGACGTTGATGACCAGCGTGCCCAGGTTCCAGATCTGGTCTTTGTAGGGCACCGGCAGCACATAGGTTTCAGTGCCGATGCCGGGAATCATGGTGATCAGGCCGCGCGCCGTGTAGCCCACGCCTATGGTGAGCATGACGATGGAAAACGCGGGCTGGCCGAGGATGGGGCGAATGACCAGGCGCTCCAGCACCATGCCGAAAAGCGCCATGCCGACGATCGCGCTGATCACCGCCAGCCAGAAGGGAAACCCCAGCAAGGTCATGCAGGCCAGGCCGCCAAATGCGCCCAGCATCATCAGCTCGCCCTGCGCGAAGCTGACTGTCTCGGTGGCCTTGTAGATGAGTACAAAGCCCAGCGCGATCAGCCCGTAGATGCAGCCTTGCGCAATACCGCTGATGAGCAGCTGCAGAAATTGCACGTCGCGGTCTCCCTTGGTTCCTTGGTTGTTAGCCAAGTTATAGCTGTCACCTAGAGGTCTGTCGCTAGGGGTTGTTCCGAATACGTGTCGCCTTGGCGATCAAGCGTAATTACCCACATGCAAGGAACTGTTCGGATCGGCGCGGGCCTGGGTTTTTACGGAGATGCGTGGGAACCGGTGGCCGCGAGCATTGAGCGCGGCGGTGTTCATTACATTGCGAGCGATCATCTGGCCGAGTTGACGCTGGCCATCTTGCAAAAAGACCGGCAACGTGACAACACGCTCGGTTACGCGCGCGACGTCGTGCCAATGCTGATGAAGCTGCGGCCGCTGATGCAAGCACGCGGCGTGAAGTTCATCTGCAACGCGGGTGGGCTCAATCCTGCCGGTGCGGGTGCTGCCTTGTGCGCGGCGTTTGCTGCCAGGGGATGGAAGGTGCGGATTGCGGTGGTCACGGGTGATGAAGTGCTCTCGCAACTGAATGCCATCGCGCCGCCGCATATGTTCAACGGTCAGGCCTTTGAGTCTGTTCGCGAACGCATGGTGTTTGCGAATGCCTATGTCGGCGCGCGGCCTATCGTGTCGGCACTTCAGCAGGGTGCTGACATTGTGGTGACGGGGCGTGTGGCCGATGCGGCGCTGTTCCTGGCGCCCCTGGTGCATGAATTCAACTGGAAGCTGGAGGACGCGAACACGCCGGCCGATCTTGACCGGCTGGCGCAGGGCCTGGCTGTAGGGCATTTGCTGGAATGCTCGGGGCAGGGAAGCGGCGGCAACTTCGGCAGCCAGGACGCGTGGAAGGCCATTCCTGATCTCGCTCACATCGGCTACCCGATTGCAGAGGTGGGTGAAAACGGCAGCGCGCTCATTACCAAGGCGCAGGGCACCGGCGGGCGCATCAACTTCGACACCGTGCGCCAGCAACTGCTGTATGAAGTACACGACCCGGCGCATTACGCCTCGCCCGATGTGGTGATGGATTTGTCGGCGGTGCGGCTGCAAGACCTGGGCAACGACGCCGTGCGCATGACAGGCGTGCGTGGCCATGCGCGGCCCGCGCAGCTCAAGGTGGTGGGCGGGTTTCGCGACGGCTATAAGGCGGAGGTCACCTGGGGCTTTAGCTGGCCTGACGCCTACGACAAAGCGCTCGCCGCAGTCGACATGGTGAAGGCGCAGCTTGCTGACAGACGCATGGGGCATGACGAGCTGTTTGTTGAATTCCCGGGGCTCAATTCGGCGCACGGCCCGCTCGCGCCGCTGCCTTCATCCGAGGCGCTGGCCGAACTCAATGAAGTCTGGGTGCGCCTGGTGATCAGGACGCAGGACAAGGCCGTGGCCGACGGTTTCGGCCGGCTGTTTCCGTGGATGGCCCTGAGCGGGCCGGCTTACACCTGCGGCTTTCATGGCCTGAACAGCAGCAGTGAGCTGTTGGGCATCTGGCCGGCATTGATCGACCGTCAGGCGGTTGAAGCGGCAGTGCGCGTGGAGGTGCTGCAATCATGAAAGTGCAACTGGTGAAACTCGCCCATGCGCGCAGCGGCGACAAGGCCGACTGGGTGGACTTCGGCCTCTTTGCCTGGAACGAGGCGGGTTACCGGCTGATTGAGCGCGAGGTGACGGCCGGGCGAGTGCAGGCGCACTTCGCGCCGTGGCTGCCGGGCCAGGTCACGTGCTGGCGGCTGCCGAATATCCTGGCGCTCAAGCTGGTGCTGCAGGGCGCGCTGCAAGGCGGCGGCGCACGCAACCTGCGCATGGACAACCTGGGCAAGTCCATGGCCGCGGCGCTGCTGCGCATGGAGATTGAGGTGAGCCCTGAAGAGTTCGCCGAAGCCGTTGCGGCGCTGCGCGTGGGGTGGTGGCCTGGTTGAGTTGTGCGCCAGTCGGGGTTTACTCCTTCCCCCAGCGGGGGAAGGCTGGGATGGGGGCCTCAGCCTGATTAGAGGCTGAGATGATTCGTACGCCGCTGGCCCCCATCCCTACCTTCCCCCAGCGGGGGAAGGAGCGAATCTGGCTCCCAGCGCCGGGCCTGCTCCACTGCTAACCGGTTTCTGAGTCAAATAGGGCTCTAGCCCAAGAGGAGATTGGACTGGCAGCTACTGAATTAATAGCAAGCACAAGACGCTCAGTCCTTGGCAATCTTGCGCGGCTTGCCGAAATCGTCGATGGCCACATAAGTCAGACTGGCTTCAGTGACCTTGATGTAGCGGCCTTGCGCACGAAAGCGTTCGGCATACACCTCGACCTGCACGGTGATCGACGTGGTGCCGATGCGCGTGAGGCTGGAGAAAAACGAGAGGATGTCGCCCACGCGCACCGGCTGCTTGAAGATGAACTGGTTGACGGCCACGGTGGCGAGACGGCCGTCGACATGGCGGGCGGGCACCACGGAGCCGGCCAGGTCGACCTGCGCCATGACCCAGCCGCCGAAGATGTCGCCGTTGGCGTTGCAGTCCGCCGGCATGGGAATGACCTTGAGCACCAGCTCCTTGTCGGTGGGCAGCTGGACGTTCAGGGCGTCGTCGGCATGAATGTCCGTATGGGTGCTTGATTCGGTAGACATAGGCACAATCTCTAAGAACCTGTTTACGATTTATTGAGTGTCACGTTGGGGTGCAATCGGGATGAGTTGGTGGCCCAGGGCCCGCCGCATGGGCTCATGCCCATGCAAGGGACTGGGGCGCCAAATCGCCCGATTTCACCCCAACCCGTAGGGCAGGTTCCTTTTCGGGCGGTCTGCGGCGTTGCGGCGCTTGCCAATAGCGGGCTATTGGCTGCGCACCGCGCCTTGCATACCATCCCGAAAAGGAACCTGCGTGACTCCCAATAAATCATAAACAGGTTCTTAAGGTCAAAAACGTTATTACAACAACCCCACGATTGTCCCTCATGCGCTCCCGAGCTTCCGCCGCCGACTCTTCCCTTGCCGTTCCCGCCGGTGTGCCGGTGCCGGGCGCTGCCAAGGCGCCGGCGCCGCAGCGCTCTGACGTTGACACGCTCAAGCGCCTCTTTCCCTACCTGTGGGACTACAAATGGCGCGTGCTGGCGGCCCTCAGCTTCATGGTGGGCGCCAAGATGGCCAACGTGGGCGTGCCGCTGTTGTTGAAGAACCTGGTCGACGCCATGAACTTCAAGCCGGGCGATACGCAGGCGGTCTTGGTGGTGCCGGTGGCGCTGCTGATTGCTTACGGCCTGCTGCGCCTGTCGACCACGCTTTTTACTGAACTGCGCGAACTGGTGTTTGCCAAGGCCACTGAAGGCGCGGCGCGGCGGATTTCGCTGGAGGTGTTTCGCCACCTGCACGCGCTCAGCCTGCGCTTTCACCTGGAGCGGCAAACCGGCGGCATGACGCGCGACATCGAGCGCGGAACCCGCGGTGTGCATTCGCTGATCTCTTATTCGCTTTACAGCATCATCCCGACGCTGATCGAAGTGACGCTGGTGCTGACGCTGCTGGCGGTGAAGTTCGACGTCTGGTTTGCCGGCATCACCGGCATCGCGCTAGTGTTCTATATTTTCTTCACCGTGACGGTGACGGAATGGCGCACACAGTTCCGCAAGACCATGAACGAGCTGGACTCGACGGCCCACAGCCGCGCGATCGATTCGCTGCTGAACTACGAAACCGTCAAGTACTTCAACAACGAAGAATTCGAGGCCGCCCGCTACGACGAAAACCTGCTGCGCTACCGGCGCGCCGCCATCAAGAGCCAGAACACGCTGAGCCTGCTCAACGCCGGGCAGCAACTCATCATCGCCGTCGGGCTGGTGGCCATGCTGTGGCGCGCCACGCAGGGCGTGGTCGACGGCCACATGACGCTGGGCGATCTGGTGATGGTGAATGCCTTCATGATCCAGCTGTATATCCCGCTGGGTTTCCTGGGCGTGATTTACCGCGAGATCAAGCAGAGCCTGACCGACCTGGACAAGATGTTCACGCTGATGGAAAAAGAGCGTGAGATTGCCGACGAGCCGGGCGCGCAGCCCATCGTCATCGGCGATTCGCCGGCGGTGCGGTTTGAGAACGTCAACTTCGCCTATGACCCGGCGCGGCCGATTTTGCACAACGTGAGTTTTGAAATCCCGCCGGGCAAGACGGTGGCGGTGGTGGGCTCGTCGGGCGCCGGAAAATCCACGCTGGCGCGCCTGCTCTACCGCTTTTACGATGTGAGCAACCATGCGGAAGGCGGGCGCATCACCATCGCCGGGCAGGACATCAAGCAGGTGACGCAATCCAGCGTGCGCCAATCCATCGGCATCGTGCCGCAAGACACCGTGCTCTTTAACGACACGGTCGAATACAACATCGCCTACGGCAAACCGGGCGCCACCCATGCCGAAGTCGAAGAAGCCGCGCGCGCGGCACGCATCCACAACTTCATCGTTTCAACGCCCGCGGGCTACCAGACCATGGTGGGCGAGCGCGGCCTGAAGCTCTCGGGCGGCGAAAAGCAGCGCGTAGCGATTGCCCGCACCTTGCTGAAAAACCCGCCGGTGGTGATATTTGACGAAGCTACATCTGCGCTGGACTCTGCCAACGAACGCGCCATCCAGACCGAACTGCGCGCCGCCGCGCAAAACAAGACCACGCTGGTGATTGCGCACCGGCTGTCGACCGTGGTCGATGCGCATGAAATCCTCGTGATGGACGCCGGGCGCATCGTGGAGCGCGGCACGCATGCGCAGCTTCTGGCGATGGAAGGCGCGTATGCGCGCATGTGGGCGCTGCAGCAGAGCTCGGCTGAGGCTTGATAGCTGTCGATTTGGGTGATTTGTGAGTGAAATCGTGCTCTAGCCCTTTATTTATATGGGCTAGTAGCTATTAAATAGATAGCAATTACCTGAAGTCGGTGGAGAGGCTATGGAATCCCCGTAGGCCAAACTTCTACATAGGCTCGCATAATTGGTCCCATGGAAACCAAATGGCTGGAAGATTTCGTGAGCCTGGCTGAAACCCGCAGTTTCAGCCGCTCGGCCCAATTGCGTCATGTCACCCAGCCGGCGTTTTCACGGCGCATCCAGGCGCTGGAGGCCTGGGCGGGCACCGACCTGGTGGACCGCAGTTCTTATCCCACCCGCCTGACGCCAGCGGGCGAAACGCTTTACAGCCAATCGCTGGAGATGCTGCAGGGCCTGCAGTCGACGCGCGCCATGCTGCGCGGCCATACCTCGGCCGGGCAGGATGTCATTGAATTTGCCGTCCCGCACACGCTGGCCTTCACTTTTTTCCCTGCCTGGGTCAGTAGCCTGCGCGAAAAGTTCGGCCCCATCAAGAGCCGGCTGATTGCCCTCAATGTGCACGATGCGGTGCTGCGCCTCGTCGAGGGCAGCTGCGACCTGCTGATCGCCTACCACCACGATTCCCAGCCCTTCCAGCTGGACCCCGACCGCTACGAAATGGTGTCCCTGGGCCAGGAAGTACTGGCGCCTTTTGTGCGGGCCAACGCTGCCGGCGAGCCGGAGTACAGCCTGCCGGGGCGCGCCGGCCAGCCCTTGCCTTACCTGGGCTATGCGCCAGGCGCCTACCTGGGCCGCATGGTGGACATGATCCTCAAGCAGTCCAGCACCGCCATCCACCTGGACCGGGTGTACGAAACCGACATGGCCGAGGGCCTCAAGGCCATGGCCCTGGAAGGCCACGGCATCGCGTTTTTGCCGCTCAGCGCCGTCAAAAAGGAGTTGCGGGCCAAAAAGCTGGTCAGCGCCGGTGGCAACCTGGAAATGACCATGGATGTGCGCGTGTACCGCGAACGGCCCACGTCCAAGGAATCGGCCAAAAGCCACGCCCAGGCCCTGTGGAGCTATCTGCAGATGCAAACCGGCGGCAAGGACAAAGCCGAAAAAGCTGAAAAAGCAGAAAAAAGCGGTGAGCGCACAGGCCTGCCGGGCAGTGCACGGCAGGGATGATGCCTGCGTAAAGCCTCACTCCCCGCAAGGTGCTGGCAAGGGCGACTAGTAGTTACCCTAAGGCGTTATAAGAAAAACGCATAGAAGATCGTTCAAACAGCATTGGTGTTTTCAGACCCGCAAACATACAGTTCGTCACGTTCAAATTTTGATGGTTGCCTGTGCCCCCTGATTCATTTTCCGTTCCCCAAACGCCCGCCTCCACATTGGTAGCGGCGACCCGTACCGAGCACGACTTTCTCGGAGAAAAGCAGATACCTGCCGCGGCGTACTGGGGTGTGCACACGGCGCGCGCTGTTGAAAACTTTCCCATCTCCGGCACCCGCATCTCGGCCATGCCCGACCTGATCCGTGCGCTGGGTTTTGTCAAAAAAGCCGCTGCGCGCACCAACCAGCAGCTGGGCGCGCTGGACGCCAAACGCGCCGCCGTCATCATGGCGGCCTGCGACGACCTGATCGCGGGCAAGCACCACGCCGAGTTCGTGGTCGACGTGATCCAGGGCGGCGCGGGTACCTCCACCAACATGAATGCGAATGAGGTGATCGCCAACCTCGCGCTGGAAAAACTGGGCCTTGAAAAAGGCCGTTACGACGCGCTGCACCCGAACGACCACGTCAACGCCTCGCAAAGCACCAACGATGTCTATCCCACGGCCGTGCGCATCGCCCTGTGGTTCGCCATTGAGCGCCTGCTGGCGTCCATGGCCATCCTGCGCACCGGCTTTGAAGCCAAGGCGCATGAGTTTAAGGACATCCTGAAGATCGGCCGCACCCAACTGCAAGATGCCGTGCCCATGACGCTAGGCCAGGAGTTCATGACCTACGCCGTGATGATCGGCGAGGATGAAGCCCGTTTGCGTGAAGCGCGCGCGCTGATCCAGGAAATCAACCTGGGCGCTACTGCCATCGG
>Ga0136846_1217832_pt1 | contig 23505 bp, 44 predicted proteins | sample HopSoiMetagenom2_FD_96841 | JGI IMG/M metagenome (GOLD analysis project Ga0136846, IMG submission 96841) | Grasslands soil microbial communities from Hopland, California, USA - 2 Assembly 2016 (version 4) | ecosystem: Environmental > Terrestrial > Soil > Grasslands | place: USA: Hopland... | reverse complement strand
TGCTTGCCTTCGAGGCCCTTGCTGGCCTGGCGGAGAAGTTGCTGCGTGGTGTTCACGGGGATCGGTGTCCTTCCGGTGGTCAGGCGAAGTGGTGGGTGGTGCGGAGGTCGTTGTCGGTGGCGCCGTGCTGTCGGGCGGTGATAAAGGCGTGGAGGACGGCGGTTCGGGCGCCGTTGGCTTCGGCCGAGTGGTTGCCGTAGTCGTGGATGGCCTGGACGAGGACGGTGACGGTGTCGGTGGCGTTGGCGAGGGCGGTGTCCAGGTCCATGACGGGGCGTCCTTCCGGGGTTAGGCGGCGGGGGTGAGGTTGGCCGGGGTGGTGGGCTCGGGGGACCAGGCGGCGGCGGTGGCGCGGAGGGCCTGGTGCCAGTCGCCGTTGAACACGGCGGCCGCGCCGATGTCGGATCCGACGATCTGGAAGGCCCGCATGCGGGCTTCGTCGTCGGTCACGGTGGTGAGGTCGTTGGTGGGCATTGCGGGTCCTTCCGTGGTTGGTGGGTGCTGGGCTGGCTCGAGGTGCCGCCCCGCGGGGGTGTCGGGGCGACCCTCGAGCCGGGCCAGAGGCCCGGGGGTTGGGGTCAGGTCATGTCGCGGTACTCGTCGACCATGTCCGTCACGTCGTTGAGCAGGTCGCTGGCCTGCTTCAGCAGGACGGCCTGGTCGGTGCCGGAGAGGTTGGCGGCGTCGCCCAGGTAGGTGGAGGCGGTGTCGAGGTCTTCGGCGTTGTTGATGCCGGCGTCCTCCATGCGGCTGCCGGCCGTAGCAACCTGGGTGGCGAAGTCCTGGAGGGTGGTGGCCGGGGCCTCCTCGGTGACGGCGGCGATGTCGTCGGCGTACCAGGCGAGGATCTGTGCCGGGGTGATGGCGCAGTGGCCGTCGCAGTTCTCGCCGTCGTGGGCGGTGCAGTCGTAGCGGTGGACGAGTGCGGTGCTCATGCGGGTCTCCTTCAGTTGCCGGTGATGGCGGCGGATGTTTCGGATGCGGTTTGGGCGAGGTCGGGGTCGGTGTGCCAGTGGGCGGTGTTCTGGCCTTCGCGGCGCGCGTTCTTCTGTTGGTCGAGGGGGAGGGTGTGCAGGCACGGGTTGGTGTCGGCGTCGGCGAGGCGGGCGATGATCTGGCCGATGAGGGCGACGACGTTGAGGGCGTCCGCACCCCCAGCGAGGACCGCGATCAACGTCTGGGTGCGGTCCACGCTGTGCCGGGCGAGGGCGATGTGGCGGAGCCCGGAGAGGATCTGGTCGACGCCAACGTCGTGGACGGCGGCCAAGTCCTCGAACAGGCCCTCCAACTCCCCGCCCAGCGCAGGGACCGCGTTGCCGTCGGTGTGGACCGGGTTGGTGCTGGTCATGCCTGGCCGCCTTCGGACTTCAGGAACGCCTGGAACTCGGCGGCCAGGTCTTCCACGGCGGCGTCGGTGATGTCGTTCTGCGACAGGCGCGGCCAGGGGTCGGTGTCCTCTTCGTCGCGCTGAAGCGGGGCCGCAGCGGGCTCGGGGTCCCCGTAGGCCATGCGGTGCTGGGCGATCGTCAGCGTGCCGTCGATGAGCTGCTCAACATCCTCGGCGGACAGCCACACGTCGCCGACGAGCTGGGCGTTGGGGAGGCGGATGCTGATGAGGAGGGCGCGGTCGCCGTTGTCCGGGGACAGGTTGACGAGCTGGTGGTAGAGCTCCAGCGCGGCCTGTTCCTGCGAGTTGGGGGTGTCCGGGGTCTCGGGGGTCGGCTCGCTCATCGGGCACCGCCTCGGATGATGACGAAGAAGCTGTCCGTGGCGAGGTCCATGACGACCTCGGCGGGCTCGCCGGCCATGCGGCGGTCGGCGGCGAACTCCTCGGCGGGCCAGGAGCCGCGGGGGCCGCCTGCGGGGAAACGTTCGAGGACCGTCCGGTCCGGCATCACCGCGGCCATCACGCGTCCACCTGCCGTGCAGCGAAGATGCTGATCGTCGGCAGCATGCCCACCAGGGTGTGCACCCCGCGGACCTTCACCGTGGCGCCCGGCGTGACCGTGTGGGCCAGGCGGTCCATGTAGTCGCGGGCGATGTAGAAGATGGCGTATCCGCCGTCGCCGTCCACGATGCCGCGGGCGTGCCCGCCGGCCAGGACGTCGATGGAGCGGACGGTGACCGTCGCGGTCACGGTGGTGCCGAGCTTGGTCTGGTCGAACGGCTTACGGTCCTGGCCGATGACCGAGTCGAAGTCCACCAACAGCGCGCCAGAGACGGCGGTCGGGGTGGAGTGCTGTACGTCCGGGGATAGTCCGCTACGGTTCGTCATAGCAGTCGCTCCTGGTTCAGGCTGGTAGCGAGTGCCGGGTCCTTCGGGGTCCCCTCGGGGTCCAGGTGTCCAACCACCTGGGCCCTTTGGCGTTCCGGGCCTCCGTTGGTCTCGGCTGTCGTTGCGTTGCGCTCCGACAAGGTCTAACGTAGAGCACTACACACCGGAGCGCAAGCACCTAGTAGAGCACCGAGCAGAAGGAAGAAGGTGAAGATGAGCAAGAGCCAGCCGAAGAAGCCCGGGTACGTAGAAATCGCGAGCCACTACCGGAAGCTGATCGCTGACGGCACGCTGGCGCCGGGCGACGATATGCCTTCGATGCGGGACGTGTGCGACGAGTTCAACGTGGCCATCACCACGGCGAACCGTGCGTTCCGGATGTTGAAGGAGGAGGGCCTAACGACTGTCCGGCCGGGGAGAAAGACCCTGGTCGCCGAACAGTCGGCCGTGGCCTCATCCGCGTCGGCCCGCCTTAAGCGGATCGAACGCACTGGAAAGCCGTACGGGCACGGAGAGAAGTCCGTGGACCACACCGCCGAATTGCTTTCCATCGACGATCAGGTTCTGGTCGAACAGCTTGGAGTGGAGTTCCGTGACGAGGTCGTAGTGCGTACCAGGACGTTCGTCCGCGCCGGCAAGCGCACCGTGTACGCCATGTCCTGTATCCACATGCGGGCCCTCGGCCCCGTTCCTGAGCTTCTCAGCCCCGAGCCGTTTGGCCAGTTCTGGCAGGAGGTCTACAAGGCTCGAACCGGAAAGACGATCACGAAGTCGCCAGAGCGGCGGAGCGCCCGTCTGGCCAAGGACTACGAGGTCCAGGCCCTGCAAATCGATGTCGAAGAGGGCATGCCGGTGCCTGTCCTGGTCGTCGTGAATGCCTTCTCTGACGAGGACGGCCCGATCGAGGTCTGGGAGGACGTCTGGGCGCCCAACCTGTGGCAAGTGGACACCGAGTAGGAAGAAGGGGGTAGCTGCATGTCAGACGTTGTGTACGTGATAGGCCCGAAAGACAGCAACACGGTCAAGATCGGGTTCTCCGACAAACCTCGCCGACGCCTGCGCCAGATTCAGATGATGTCGCCGCTCCCGCTGGACATTCTCTGGTCTTGCCCTGGCGGCAGGGCTATGGAAGATGCTCTCCATGTCCGCTTCCGGGAGTACCGGACGCACGGCGAGTGGTTCACGTTCCCCTTCTACTTGCCGCCAGCCCAGACGATCCGGGCGGTAGCCACTGCTCTTGAGTTCGCTATCGATGGCGAAGGCCGTCTGGCCGCATGGCCAGATGTGCCAACGTGCACCGAGGGAAACCGGAAGCACTGGCTGAACATGAAGATCCGGGAGGCCTTCGACGGTCTGTCCTTCACGTTCGCTGAAGCAGCTGAGGTCATCGGCGCCCCCGAGTCCTTCGTGGAGGCGTACGGAGGCCAACTGGCTGAGGATGGATCGCTTGTGGAGCAGACGACTAGGCGGGGCCCTAAGCGTGCCCCCGCGGTGTATGTCGCGACGTTGCTTGACGAGGAGCGATGGAACCTGCTCGGGCCCCGGCCGGCGGAGAGGACCAGTGCCATGGAGTAGCCGTCTGCCGTTAGAAACCGAAACAGCAGTACGGCCGATCGCCGCTTGAGGAACGACGACCGGCCGCCCCACACGACGTGACCTGCGAAGCCTTCGTCGGTGGGGAATCACCCGTGAAGGAGATCCGCCATGAGCCTACAGAAATTCTCGCGTCCGGCCGAAGATTCCGTGATCGGAATGGGCCGATGACCGATGAACTGCCCCCGTTCGTCACGTTCACAACGGGCGCCCCACTCCTTGTGGAGGAGGGCCTGGTCGACAGCATCACGCCCGACGGCCTCCGGTACCACGCCCGCAAGAACCCTCCGTGGTGGAGATTCGGCGACCGCCCTGACCAGATCCCGTACGTCATGGTCGGCCCGGTCAGGACCATGGAGACGGGCGCCTTCTTGGAGATGTTCAAGGAAGGTCCGCGCCGCGGCGGGATGGGCAACAAGCCGAAGCAGGAGTAGGGCAACGTCACGTCAAGATCCGACTACGGTCGGTGCAAGAGAAGCGGATCTGTGCGCGGGGATCGCAGCCCCCACGTCCGGGAACGCGAAAGCGGCCGATCGAGGTCGCAGCACCTCTTGTGTGATCGGCCGCCCAAGCAAGTGCCAGCGGATTCCAGTCCGCGGGCTAGATGAGATCAACGCTCGTGAAAGGCATCTCGGTGACGAGAGTACCCGTAACAAGTATCCCCCGGGCAACCCACCTCCGCATGATCCTCCGCACGGCGGAGGCGTCTCTGTGAGCGACCAGCCGGACTACGACGCATTCGACCAGGGCCGCAGGGCTCCCTTCACCATGCTGGGCGACTGGGTCGCCGTATCCGGCATCGACCCGAACGCGCGCTCGCTCTACTGGGATGTCAAAGCCCACGTGAACGAGAACCGCGGGACCAGCACGGCGTGGCCTCCGCGAGACTTCCTGGCGATGCTGGCCTGCGACAAGCAGGCCCGCACGATGGACCCGTATATGCGCCAGCTCGAGGCCATCGACGCGATCGGCGCGGAGCGGGAGCGGTCCGTCGCGAAGATGCGGTCCAGGAACCTCTACAAGGTCCACGACACTGCCCCAAAGGGCTGGGACGGCCCTTCCTCGCATGCGGAGGTGTGGGAGTGGCTGCGGAAGGACGAGGCCGCGTGCCGGGAGTACTACGCAGACCGCAAAGCGTGGTTGAAGGACATCGAGGCAGCCTGGGATCGGGTGAAGCAGGCCGAGAAGGCCCGGGGTGCGAAGCCGTCCGCGCCGGTGTCCAAGGAAGGTCACCGGGTGTGGCTGAAGGAATGCCGCCGTCTGTGGGCTGCCCGGCGGAAGGGAAAGCCCACGTCGCCACGTAGTGCGGTGCAGCGCACTACTGACGTCTCAAGTGAGATGGAAGACGGCGAGTCCCAGAATTCCGGTAGTGCGGTGGAGCGCACTACGCAGTGCGGTGGAGCGCACCTCGGTAGTGCGGTGGACCGCACTGGAACTACAAGTAAGGGAAACAAGAAGAAAGAGATGAGTGATGTGCCTTCGGCACGTAGTGCCGTTGGCGTGCGCAGCACTTCTACCTCAGGTAGTAGCGATCTCGAGGGCGGAAGCGGCTCCGCCGCGGCGGGCAAAGAGAGCTCGTCATCGGATCGGGGAGACGGCAAGGCGGGGGTGCCCGGTCAGCGGCAACAGGAGGAGCCGGTGCTGTCCCGGGAGCAGCTGGCGGCCGTAAGGGACGTTGAGGCGGTCCTGCCGCCCGTGCTGCTGACGGAGTTGCCGTACCAGCAGTTCCCCAAGCGCAACCGGCCCGCCGTCCTCCAGGCGCTTGAGTCGCGGACGGTGGAGCAGCTCCGGGATCGGGTGGAGCGTCGGTGGCTGGCCTACGGCTACGAGCCCGCCCTCCACGACGGGAATCTGCCCAATCCCATCGGTGCTGCTCTCGAGCTGATCGCTCCGACGCGGTACTGCCCGGACCTCTCCTGCGAGGACGGGGCGATGATCGATACCGGTGCGGAGTGCCGCGGCTGCCTCGAGCGTCGCGCATCCCGTCGTGCGGCGCGTGCGGCCGGCCAGTTGGTGAAGAACGGCAGCAGCGCGGGGGCTGGTAGCGGGCGGATGCCGGAGTGCGTCATCTGCCAGGCCCCGTTCCCCGGCGCCGTACCGGACAGCGGCGAGTGCCTGCGGTGCGAGAAGGAGGCCACCGCGGCGTTCGAGGCGCTCTCCGACCGCCTGGCGGCCCCGGACGTCGACCGGCATCCGGAACCCCTTGAGTTCGCCGCTGAGTCGCCTGCGGAGGTTCAGGACGAGGCTGCGGTGGATGAGGAGACCGCCCGCCTGCGCGCCATGTACGCCCGCCAGTTCGGAACCCCCGAGCAGGTCGAGGCGTACTGCTCCAACGCCCCCTTCTGACTTGGGAGACTGACGAAATGCCAGACGACACCGGAGACACTCGCGCGGAAGCGCTACAGATGAGCCGCGACCTCGTTGCGATGATCGATTCGGAGGAGGCCCAGACGGCGGGGATCACGGACTGGTTGGAGGCGGCAATGCGGGAGCGGGAGAAGGCCCTGAACTCAATCCGGTCCGGGCGCCGCTGGTACGTGGACCCATCCGACGGCAGCGTTACGGAGCCGCAGGAAACGTGGGCAGACGGCAGTGACCGGCTTCCGAACCGGCACGGCGTGTGGGTGCCCGTGTTCGACCCCGAGCAGGCATTGGCGGCGGTGGCCCGCGACCGCGCCCTGATGCAGCTGCACGCCGGGCGCGGTCACTCCTGCCCGGCGGTGGACGACGACGGCGACTACGACCACCAGGCCCGTTTCTACGACCACGAGGTGTGCCCAGTGGTTCAGAATCTGGCCGCAAACTATGGATGGACGGGAGACGGGTCTGTATGAGCAGCACTGAGCGGCAGGCGGCGGAGCACGCCGGGCTGTGGAAGGCCGACCACGGGAAGGCGCCGCACTACGGCGGCCGGGCCGGCATCGAGGCGGGCGGGTGGACGTGTATCGCCTGCCCCCTCGACGACTGCGACTGGCACCACGACGACCCCACCGCCAGGCCCACCGCACCCGAGATCCTCGAGCGGAAGGTCCGCGAGCACCTCGAGACCCATGACCTGGTGGACTTCCTGCGCTCCCTCCAAGCGGCCCGGGACAGCGTGGTCGCCGTACGGGAGTCGAACAACAGGGCCTGGGACGTCGTCAACCTCCACCGGCTGGCCGCCATCCGCCGCGGCGAGCACCCCACCGCCGATCCGGTGGCGCAGATGCTGTCCGCTGCCCTCGTCGGCACACCCGAACACGAGGACGTACGGCGCGAGCTCACCGAGCTGGCCGAGGGCGTGGCTGGCGCGGAGGGCATCGCGTCCGTGCCCGCAGCAGAGAGGATGCCGTAATGGGGCAGCAGATCATTCGCCAGCCGGACGGCAAGCTCGCGGTGTTCTCCAGCGTGGTCGACGCGTTCATCGTCGTGGACGCCACTCCGGAGGAGATCCTGGAGTGGCGGGCCGAGGAGGCCGCGCAGGAGGCCCGCCGGCGGACGCAGCGCGAGCTGGACAAGGTGCTGGCGGGCGACCCCGGCGCGGTGTACTTCCGGGGCGCTCTTACGTGGGAAGAGGCTTCCAAGATGCACCAGGAGAACACGCTCGAGGACGAGGAGCCATCGGACGGCTGACGTGGCGCCCCCGGCTCGGGTCTGGGGCGCCGGTGGGGGAACGGCCGGGCCGGGTGCGCGGCACGATGGACGCACGCCCCTCGCCCCAAGGAGCCACCCTGTGACCGATCACGACATCCTCGCCTGGCTGGACGCCGCCATTACCCGGCACGAGGAAGCGGCCCGCCGACTGGGCGGCGAACCGTTCACGGTGAAGTCATACCCCTGGGGCGACACGTTCGAAGGCGTCGAGCTGCACGAAGACGTGATCGCCCACATCTCCCTGCACGACCCCCAGACGGTTCTGCGCCGCTGCGCCGCCGACCGGAAGCTGCTGGCCCTGCACAACACGCCGGGCACCGTCTTCCCCGACGGCGCTTACCTGGACGACAACCGGTGGTGCGTCGGCTGCGGCTACGGCAACGACGGTGAACCCCTGACCCCCGATGTCAACGACTGCCCCACCCTGAACGCCCTCGCTGAAGGCTACGGCCGGGCGGAACCCTCGTAGGGTCCAGAGCCGACGGCACATCCACTCTCTCCATTGCTATGCCATGGCGTATGGGCTACGTTGGTTCACGCAAGCCCAACCTCCCTCCAGAGGAGCACCGCATGATCCGCACCACCTACCGGGGCCGCCACATCAAGGTCCTCGCCGCCCGGGGGAATCCCCACCAGCGGAAGATGGTCATCAACGGCAAGACTATCCACCACGGCTGGCAGGGCGACGACATCCAGGCCCTCGACTGGTTCAAGAACGTCATCGACCGACTCGACACCACCGGCCCCGGCGTCCCCAACATTCAGCCCCCCTACGAGCGGCACTGGTGGGAGCCCGGCACCTTCGACGTCAACCCCAACGGGCACGTCACCCTCCCCGGCAGCGTCTGCGTGTGCTCCCAGTGCGTCATCGACGACCCCACCGGCAGCAAGGCCCGCTACACGCCGCTCGCCCCGGACGCCTGCCAGCACTGCCACCAGCTCGAGGACGGCCACGACGACGACGTCTTCCTGGACTGGCACCGCTACACCGCCCCCACCGAGCAGCAGCGGGCCGGACGACAGGGCGCCATCGACGACTACAACGACACCGGCTACGACGACCCGGAGCCCTGCCCCGCCGTCTACCCCAAGGACCTGCCCGGCTACCTCAGCCGTCCACAGTGCGGATTCTCCATCGACCACCGCGAAGCCGTCGTCGGCGACCCGACCGACCACATCGACAACCGCGGCTTCCGCTGGCCGCACACCGCCACCCAAGGAGCAGCATGACCACCACCATCCCCACCACCATCGGCCCCGTCGAAGTCGACGCCACCCCGGCCGCGCCCGGCCTCATCACCTTCCGGGCCCCCGACGACTTCCAGCCCAAGTGCCCCTACCGGTGGCTCCTCGCCCACCATGCGGGACACGTCGTTGCCGCCTTCGACACCGAGCCCGCCGCGACCGCGGCCGCCGTGCGTGTCGGAGAGACGGTCGACTGGACGAAGTCCGTGATGACCGCGGCCCAGCAGATCAGCCTCAGCCTCGAAGGCGGCCCCAAGGCCTTCCTCGCCCTCCTGGAGGAGGTCGGCGGCCACGACCCCAACGCGGCAGCATCCGGCGGCGGGAACCCCAGGCTGGGCACCTCTTGAGCACACGCATGATCAACCCCAACGGATGCCGCCTCTGCGGCATCGACCGCCGCGGCCACGCCATCCAGTACGGCCCGCCAGGCCGTCACACCTGGACGCAGCCCACCCAGCAGCAGGTCAAGGAACGGATGCACGCACGCCGCGAAACGAAGCAGGCCAGAAGGGTCGTCATGGAGTTGGAGGATCAGTTGTACGCGGAAGACCCCAGCGACCGCGCCGACGCCTACCTGGCGCTCCAAGCCATGGAGCCCGATGGGGAGACCCCCACGTCGTGCACTGCCACGTTTCGTGAGGAGCCCATGCCAGACACCGTGTACTGCGGTGAGACCGGCTATCACACCCGCCACACAGCCTGGGAGGGCCAGAACTACTACGCGTGGCTGGACGGCGATGAAGGCGCCGGACACGACGCACTGTCATGAACAACCACCCTCCAGAGCCCCGCCGTTCGGGCGGGGCTTCGCCGTTTCCCGCCCCTGCTGTCAGACCCCCCTGGAAGACTCTGCGCAGTTGCCGACAACGCCCCCGGAGGACACCCGTGGATCTGACCCGGAAACCGTCCGCGATCGCCTTCAACGCCGCAGAGGAAGTCCGCGCTCTCAACCACCGCACCCTGAACGCGAAAGCCTTCGCCTACCCCGGCGACGTCTCCGACACCGCCAACGCAATCTCCACCCTTCTCGAACGGCTCCCCCAGACCCTGGACCAGATGGAAGCCGGCCTCATCGTGCTCCAGGACGACAACGCGATCCGCCTGGACACCAAGCCCCTGGGGGACACCTCCCGGCAGGACATCTTCAACGAGGTCTTCTCCGTCACCAGCGCCCTGTCCGAGACCCGCCGTCTGATCCGGCAGGCCCACGCCGCGCTCGGGGATGCCACGTCGGGCCTGTCCCACATGGGCGGCCTGTTCGACGACGAGGAGGACGGTAAGTCGTGACGTGGAGACGCACCAGCAGGTCACCGGGCCGCCTGGAACGGATCGTTGAGGTGGTGGGAGACCGCCAGATCGAAGGCATCGAGGCCGAACGCCTGGCCGGCATTCTGACCGGCTGGCAGCTGGCCACCAGCCTGGAGTACGCGCTGATCGCCGACGCATGCAAGGTCACGGTGGGGTGGCTGCTGAACGGCCACGACGACGAAGACCTCCTCATCAAGGGGATCGCCGACCGGCACCAGCCGTACCCCATCACCCTCGAGCAGGCCCGCGACCGCTGGGAACACGGCGGGGACGTCTACCGGAAACTCATCTACCGCGGTCACGAGGCGTTCCTGGAAGCCGTCGGCAAGGCCTACGAGGCCGCCACCGACGAGGAGTCCGTCGAGGCCAACCTGGACCTGCTGGCCTGCCTGGAGCGGCACGAGGTTCCCCAGCCGGCGATCCGCATCGCGAACGACTACTGGGGCGACAACTACGACCAGGCGTCCAAGGCGGCATGGGAAGCCCCAGACGGCGGGTCCAGCCTGCTGTTCGCCGCCCACTACACGCGGATGGCCGTGTACGAGTACGCGTGGCCCGGCAACCAGGACGAGATCCTGCGCATGCGCCCCGTACCCAGGTAACCGCGGTAGATGTGGCGGGCCCGGTCGGGAGTGGATTCCGGCCGGGCCCTTCGTCACGTCGGGTTCAACGTGCGGGCGTGGGTGGGGGTTACGGGGTGCGGGAATGCCGCCACGCCATTGCTATGCCATGGGATATGGGTTACGGTGGAACCACCACACCGCACCACAACCCCTGGGGGCACCCATGACCACCACCACCGTCGTAATCGGCAAGGTCACCCAGGTCCACCACCGCGTATCCATCGACCTGGAAACCCCCCGGCCCTTCACCGACCTTGTCGGCCGCACCCGCAAGGTGCACGCCCTGCGCATCGACTACGCCCTGTCCCCCATCGCCGACCGCGCCGACATCGTCGTCGAGTACAAGGACTCCGCAGCCCTGGTGCCCCCGGTCTGCGACATCCCCGCCTGGATGCAGGCCCTGATCGACCAGCACAAGCCCGACGGGCCGGCCCTCCAGCTCACCTGACCTCCCTGCCCCCGCCTCTCCCCGGCGGGGGCAATGCCGTGCCCCGATCCGCGAGAGCCTGAACCACACGCCAACCCGCCCCGGAGGCGACCGCCCGTGACCGAGCCCACCCCAACCGCCGCCGAGCCGGGAGAACCGCCGTACTGCACCGGCGACCGCTGCGAGGACTGCACCCCGGCCGAGGAGTGCTGCGAGGCCACCTGCGGCTGCTGCCCCCGAGTCGACGAGCACGACCACTGCCGCCTCGCCCCGGGCAGTGAAGAGGACTCCAAGTACTGCGACCAGCACGGCGAAGGCTGGCTGTTCGACCGCTCACCCAAGGCGCAAGCCATGTACGAGCTGCTGCGCCGCGCCTGACCCCGCGCCCTCCAGCCCATCGCCCCGAAGGAGAAACCCGACCATGCAGATCGACCGCACCAGCAGCGGAAGCATCCACGCCACGCCGGCAGCCGAGAAGCAGTCGCCCACCGAGACACTCATCGGCTCGATCACCATCCGCAGCGAAAGCGTCCAGCTCGACAACGGCGAGTGCCTCCGTGATCTGGCCATCGGCGACAGCGTCGAACTGCGGCCCGACACCGGTCACGGTGGCCTGTGGATTGCCGCCGCATTCCACGGCGACTTCCAGGACCAGATCACTCTGCAGTACGCGGAAGTCGTCGACGACTGCGGCAAGGACCCGGCGATCGCCTGCAAGTTCAGCGGCACCCGCCACGCGCACCCGGTCGACCTTGACGGCAAGGTCCGCCCGCGCCCCACCCCGTGATCCACCACAGAACCGTCCGGGCGGGCACCTAACGCGCCCGGCCGCCATCGCAGCGTATCGACCCGCCCCGGAGGCGAAGCCCATGACCAACACCCCGTCCGGCTGCCGCTGGTGTGGCGTCGCCCACCGCGACCACATGCAGCGCTGGACCAAAACCGCCGGATGGCACCACTGGGACCCGCCCACCAACGCCCAGATCCTCGCCCGCATGCTGGCCCGCCGCACGGCACTCCTCATCGCCCCCAAGCCGCAGTACCACGCCACCACCGCATGGGACCCGGCCCCCGACGGCGAAAGCGCCGACCCCTACTGCGCCGACTGCGCCACCCCGGCCTGCGTCCGCTGGTCCCGCATCCAGGCCCGCCTAAACCACCACCGCTGGGGCGCCCCCTACCGCACCAAGCACGGCCTCAACGCCACCACAGGTGCGGGCAGCTGGGGCGGCGACGACACCAACCTCCCCTTCTAGGAGCCGCCCCATGCCCGACACCCCCGAGCCCACTGCGACGGTCGCCGGCCAGTCCATCGCCCTCCACCTCACCAACTACCCCGACATCCCCAACCAGTGGGGCACCGGCCACATCCGCCCCACCAACATCCGCCTCGACTACGGCAACCAACGCACCCCCCACGCCCGCGCCGCCTACATCACCGGCCTGTGGGTCCGCGAAGACGGCCAGCTCACGGACGCCACCCTCGACCGCGACTACTACGCCCCCAACGGCGACCTCGGCAGCTGGCCGCCAGAGATCGCCGACCTCGCCAACAAGCACCAGCCCGACCCCGTTGCCCCGTCAGGGCGGGCCGACGTGCTGCGGGAGGAGGCGGCCCGGATCCGCGCCCACTGCCCCGACCACCTCGACAGCGACAGCGCCGACGGCGCATGGATGGCCTGCCACTGCGACGTCGCCGACGACATAGAGCGCCGCCTGGCCGCCGAGACCGAGCCCGTCACGCAGGATGCCAAGCCCTGGCTGACCGACTCGGCACGGATCGGCCGGACGCTGATCTGGTCATGGGCTGACGTCGGCAAAGGCGCATTCCGTGAGGGCTACCGGGCAGCGCAGGCGGAAGCCCGAGCGCTCCTCGGAGGCGAACGCGGCACGGACCAACGGCAGCCAACCACCGCGCACTCGTGCGGGAACTGCGAGGGCATCGACCCGGACTCGTGCCTGACCAATCTGGACCGCCCGGCCGCCAGAGCCCAGCGGGCCGTCAAGCAGACGCCTGGCACCGAGGGCGAGTGGTGCAAGTGCCGGTCCTGCTGGGGCTGGTTCGTCGAGGAGCACCCCGGCGAGGACCTGGACGAGCTCGGCAGGGACCTGGGCTGGTGGTCGGGACTCCCCGTGCACCGCGACGCTCCTGCTGGCATGCAGACCGACGAGGAGGCCTGACGTGCCCATCCGCATCAAAAGGGAGCGGCGGCCCGGCTGGACGCTGGCCGGCGCCACCACCAACCCGAACGGCGCGATCATCGTCAGCCGGCCCTCCCGCTTCGGAAACCCCTTCACCATTGCGGCCGCCATCGACGCCGAGATGAACGACCCCCGCAGCGCCGTCGTCACCAACTACCGCGAATGGCTCCGCGTCGGCACCGAAGGCGGCTGGTACGAAGAGACCTACCGCATCGGCCGGCAAGTCTTCGACCGGCGCCGCGTCCTCGCTGACCTGCACCTGCTGCGCGGCAAGGACCTCGCCTGCACCTGCCCGCTCCCCGAGCCCGGACAGCCCGACCTGTGCCACGCCGCGGTGCTCCTCGAACTCAGCAGCAAGGCGGTGCCGTGACGGAGCGGCGAACCAGCTGCCGGTTCTGCCCCCGGCGCCTGACCAGCCAGGAGTCCCAGCTGCGGGGATTCGGCGAGAAGTGCGGTCGGGACCGCGGCCTGATCCCGCCGAAGCAGCGCCGTCTCGCCCGCGCCATGCCCCGGTCGAGGCCCGCGCCCGTACCACCCGCCCCCGACACCATCCCCGGCCAGACCGAAATCCCGCTCGTCTTCCATCAACCGACCTTGGAGAGCCTCTGATGGCCGACCAGTCCCCGCAGTTCAGCCCGTACGACCGGGACCCCGAAGCCCTCGCCTGGGCCCGCGCCAAGGTCCAGGACGAGATCGACCGCTGCCAGAAGTTCGCCGAGTCCGCCCGCACCGCCGACAAGCCCGAACAGGCCGAGATGTGGCGGCGCCTCGCCAACCGGATGCAGCGCATGTTCATCGGCGGCGACGGCTGCGTCATGGGCTACTTCGACGAACGCCTCCCCGCCCTGGCAACCGCCATCGACAACGCCCTGCCCGCACCCGTCGACCGCGCGGTCCGCCGCGACCACTCCCTGTGCGGCGTCTCCCCCTGCTCGGACTGCCGATGACCGGCCCCGAGGATCCGCACTGGCGGTGGGAGTTCCGCTGCGAGGACTTCGTGTACGCCCGCCTCACCGACGCCCAAACCACCGCCGAGACCATGCCGCCCGGACCCGAGCGGGACACCGAACTGCTCCGTATCGACTCCCTCTACCTCATCGCCGCCGACCACAACATCTGGGTCGACATGCGCGGCCAATCCGCCGGCCGCTGCATCACCTGCACCATCTCCGGAAGCGGAGTCCCCTGCCAGACCATGCGCGGCCTCGCCCGCCTCTGGACCGACCACCCCGACTACGTGCCCGCCTGGAACGAGACCATCGACGACCCGGCACGACGAGGCGGCACGTACAAGGACTACAAGAAGCGCACCACCATCTACGAGCAGCGGGCCGCCGAACTCCTCCCCTTCTACGACCGCTTCGACCTCGAGCGGGACCGGGACGGCGAGTACTGGCAGTGCCGCACCTGCCCGGCCCGCGGGGAGAGCTACCGGCCGCTCCTGACGGGCGGCTACGACTACCCGTTCGGGATCGGCGACGCGAAGCGACAGCACCCCGACTGCCCCGCCCTCGAGAACAAGGAGCCCACCACGTGAGCGACCAGCCGACCCTCGCCACGCTCACCGAAGAGCAGCTGGCCGACCTCTACTCGGAGCTCAACCTCCTGCGCGTCTCCAACTCCCTGCGGAACTGCCTGTACCCCAGCTGCCTGCGCCAATACGACGTCATCAGCTGCATGAAGGGCGACCCGCCGCCACGGCCCGAGTGGTCCGGGGAAGGCTGGCGCGTCCTCGGTAGTGCCGCCCTGTCCGGCGGTAGCCACATCTGCCCCGACCACCTGGACATCGTCACTGCCCACATGGCCCGCCCGGTCGACCTGCCCAACGGCCGGTGGATGGTCGCCTGCGCCTGCGAGTGGATGTCCCGCCCCCAGACCTACGGCGGTCTCCTCAAGCCCCTGTGGGAGGAACACCTCCTCCTCGCCGCAGGCGACCTCGAGGCGCCCGTCACGCTCGCTGAGACGCCCGGCCGGCTCCCCCTGGACGAGCACACCGAGGAGACGCTCACCGAGCTGTACGAGGCCCTCGAGGACACCGCGTACGACCGCACCGAGACGCGGGAGGCGGCGCAGGCCATGTACCTGTCGTGGGACTGGCACCGGCAGCAACTCGGCGGGGTCTCCCGCGCCGTTAACGCCGTCTGCAACATGATGCGGACGTCCGCCGACTTCCTGGACCACCGCGACTGGACCGCCGACCGCATCGACGCCTATCTGTGGGGCGTTCTGGTCGGCTGGAGTGACGACGCCCTCGAGGAGATCGCCGTCAAGCACCAGTGGAACGAGCACCGCGTGAAGTACGTCCGCGAGATGCGCGCCCTCCTCGCCCCGATCACCGAACCTCAGCCGAAGGAGCCCGCCACGTGACCGGCCGCCGACGCACCTACGTACGCCGCTGCTCCACCACCGGCTGCCGAGAAACCAGCCAAATCGAATACACCACCCGCCGCGACATCGAAGGCGTCAACCCAACCTGGACATGCCGCAAGCACGACAAGCCCAACGAGTACCTGAGCCCGACCAACCTCGAGCAGACCGCCGTCCTCGAACTGCACCCCAAGTACCGCACCAACATGGACCGCGAGGAGGTGCTCCTCGGTAACTACTGGGGTCCCGAGGGCGAGCCCGACAAGGCGCACCACGGGATCGTGTCCGGCCCAGGCTTCTGGGCGGACGCGAAGAACTTTCCCGCCGGCACCCGGCTGACCGTCACCGCCCGCGCCGAGGTTCCGACCGACGGGCAAGCAGTCCCGGACGACCCGCGCCAGGCGGCCTACGACGCCGTGTTCGCGTACATCCGCGAGCAGCCCCGCGACTTCCTCCCCACCACCGTCGTCGACCGCAACGCCATGATCTGGCACGCCGTACACGCCGCCCTCGACGCCGTCGGCATCCCCAAGAAGGAGGACTAACCATGGTGATGATCAACGGTCGGGAGTATTGGACACCCCGCATCCGCACCCTGCACGGCTTCGCCCTCCCGCTCCCCGGGCGCGGCAGGAGCGTCTGGCAGCCGTCCTCTCCGATGCGCCGCCAGGAGAACGCCGTCCACGCACGCCGCATGGACCGCCTGTACGTCCAACTCGAAGCCGGCATGCTCGTCACCTGGGAACGTGCCCCCTGGCGGATCGTCGCCATCGATGAGCGGCCAGACGATCTGTGGGGCGACAAGTACGAGAAGCAGTTCACGTCCGCTGTCGCTGCGTGGGAGCGCTACAAGCAGTACGAGAAGCCCGAGCGGAACACCTGGCGCGGCCGCCCAATGGCCGTCCAGATCGTTCCGGTCGCGGATTCCAAGGCCGAACCGATCCACCTGATTGCACCCGGCGACTACGAGTGGACCGTTCTGCCCGAGCACTACGCCGTGTGCGTCGCCTGCGGAGAACTCCCACCCTGCCGACACGAACTGGCCGAGAAGCAGGCCGACGCCATCGCCGCCCGCAGCGACGTCCTCATGGACATCCCTCCCGGGCACTGCCTGGGCTGCGGCGAGTTCGTCACCCGTCGGCAGAAAGCCGCGCGTTTCCCCGGGCCGAACCTGTGGCGCCCGGACATGCCCGACCACTCCGCGGTGTTCCACGCCCGGCAGGAGTGCTCGGGAGAGGTTGAGCGCTACCGGCGACAGTGGGAAGCGCGCGGCAACGAGGAGCAGCAGGCCGCCGTGCTTCCGCTGGACGAAGACGGCTGATGCTACGCGGCCGCCCGAACGGTCAGGCCGCCGCTTCCTCGTCTTCAGCGTCTTCCGCCCCTGCCGCGTCTGTGTCGGGGGCGCTGTCGTCGACGTAGCGGTCCGGAGACGAAGCCCACTGAAAAATCAGCTCGTTCAGGGTGCCCACCCCCCACAACGACTTCATCACCGTGATCTCCTCCTGAAGCTTCCGCTTCGAGACCCGCATCTCCTTCGCGGTCGTCTCCTGCGACTTGCCCGCACACAAAAACCTGAGGATCCCCCGCTGGCGCCGGTCCGTACGCACCCCGTCCGCCCCCGACACGGTGTCCACACCCAGCCCCGTCCGGGACCGCAGCTCCCCCGACCACGGCTGCGCACGCCGCCACTTCGCGTCGAACATCTTCGCCAACACCGCCACCATCGCCGGGTCCGTCACCATCCACGCGGAGTGCGGGTTCGAGCCGGCCACGATGTAATCCGACACGAACGCGGCCTCCCGGTCCACGATCACCATGCGCTCGAAGTCGCCGGGGAGCGTCGTGTAGCGGGCCGGACGGCCCGAGCCGCGTGCGGACAGGGCCCGCACGTACTCGGCGGTCGGGGTGTGGTCGCGGACGGAGTCGAGGTAGATGGTGCGCATCCTGACCCCGCGGTCCAGGGCCTGCGTGTCGCGGGACACCGCGGCCTCGAGGACCTCCCGCTTCCTGGGGCCGCCGGGCTGCGCGGCGAGGATCTCCCGGCGGGCCGAGCCGACCACGTCCTGAAGGCGCGCGTTGACGGTGGCCGGGTCCGGCAGGTACACGGATGAACCTCCGCCGGCGCGGAGCTGGGCGGCGTGGTAGTCCTGGCCGAGTTCCCGGGCGAGGTCGGGGAGTTGGGCGATCGCGCCGATCAGTTGGGTTACTTGTTCGATGTCGGTAGTGAACTTGGTGCGGACGGCTTGCTGCGGATCGCGGGCTACTGGCGGGTATTCATCGGAGATCAGTCCGAGGGCCAGCAATTCAGGTCGCGCGCCCGGTTTCTGCTTATCCAGTACGTCGACAAGTCCCCAATCCTGATGAACGATTGCCTCATACAGGTTCTTCGCATCCGGGGACAAAACTCTTGCTCTATCGCCCTCAGTGAAAACTATGGCCAACGATCTGCTCCCCCGACACCTACACCCTTGATCAACTGCGGGAACGTGCACTGCACCAAACCGCACGAAGAAACGATTGAGACACCAACGAGACTACGACAACATCCTCTTGGGGCGTCCCCCGACGCTCGTACCCAAGGTCCTCCCCCACGCCACACACGCCTCTGCCAGGAACCGCGTACCGGCACCAAGGGGAAACTCGCAGCGGACCAAAGGACGAGAATTGGGCCAGGCGCCCCCTTTACATGCCCGGACATCTACAGAAAGGCCCACCCTGTGAAACAGCGCATCACCAGACTCATCACCGCACTCGCCCTCGGCACCCTCGCCGCCACCACCGCAGTTGTCGTCGACAGCGCGGCCGCCGCACCCCCGCAGGACACCGGCTGGGGCGCCTCCGACACCACCTCCACGCCCGCGGACACCGGCTGGGGAATCGCCCCCGACGGCGGCCCGGGCACGGTCACGCCGAACGACACCTGGCAGGGCTGACACTGGACTACGTGGGGTCTGGAGTGCGCTCGAGGGGAAGCGGCGCACCCCAGACCCCACGCCCAACTACGGGTGTCAGAACGAGACGGCAGGGTAAGCGGCATCCGTTTGGTGGCCGGTCCTTCGTCGGCGGAGGACCGGTCGGCCCCGCAACACCAGCCGTTGTCAGACCCGCGTGTCACACTGCACCTACGCCCCGGCCTCGCAAACCCCCGTCGAGACCGGGGCATCACCGTGCCCGGGCCCGGAACGCAAAGAAGCGGCCCCCGATCCCTAGGGGTGCAAAGGGATCGAGGGCCGCAACAGATGCTTCCCAGGCGTTACGCCCGCCCACCGTACGCTCGCCGGGGATACGGCGGAAGCACCCCGGCCACATGCCGCGCCAACGCGGCCGCCCGCGCCGGATCCCGCCCAGCCCCCGCCCGGGCGAGTGTCGGCACCAGCCAGGCCGGGCCCAGCACGTGAACTGGGCCCGGCCACTTCGGCGCCCGCACCTCCAGCCGCCCAGACTGGAACCCCGGGGCCGCGATCTGCGACCCATGGACCACCAGCAGCGGCCACACGTGTTCCGCCGGCAACCCCACCAGCCGGGCAACCCGCGACGCATACCCGGCCACCTTCTCCACCTGGACGTGCCGGTCCTCCACACCGCAGAACACCCGGCCATTGGCGAGCGTGGTTTCGCGGCGCCGGTGCCAGGCCTTCACATCCAGCACCACAATCCCGCCGTCCGTGACCAGCACGCCGTCCAGGTTTGCCTTTCCCCGCCCGTCGGGTAACAGCCGGTCAGGCAGGATCTGCCAGCCATACCCGCGAAGCGGTTGCAGCATGACCAGCGTCTCCTGCTCGGCCTTCCCGCCATGTTCGTACCGGTCCGCGCGGGCCATCATCGCGTGGTCGACGGTATCGACACCGACACGGGCCAGGAGACGCCGCACGGGCCCGCCACGGGCCTTACGGCGCAGCACGTCAGCCTCACGCCCAGCCGAGTTCTCCGCGCCGCTCACGGGCCCTCCCCGGGGCAGATGAACGGGTACGGCGGATTGGTGCCCTCGCAGCCCGGGCAGTCCTCCGCGTTCGCACCACCCCCGACATGCCGGGCCGGGGGTGGTGGGGGCTTGGTCTGCTCGAGCCAGGCACCCATGACCTCCCACAGGCTCTGAACCTGCCCGCGGTCCAGCACGGCGTCCTCCTGGCCCAGGGAGGCTCGCAGCCACGGCCACGGTGCCCCGTCCTCCGGCTGGTCGTCACGCCCGTCACGGGTGATATGCGACGGGACTTCGGCCAGCTGCACGGTGCAGCCGGGGTCCCGCGGGTCGTTCGCGTGCGGGAGGACGTGCGAGCCCTCGTACCGGTACGGCGGATTGTCCTCGAGGTCGAAGATGGTGCCCCACACGCTCACCGGTCACCACCGGCAGCGCGGCGGGCCCGGGCGCCGACGAGCAGCAGGCCCGGGACCAGCCACAGCACCAGCACCGCGGCCCACACCTGGTGTGCCGTGACCAGCCAGGCTCCGGTGGCGGTGATGGCCATGGCGGCGGCCAGGCAGCCGTAGGCCACCCACAGGTCGCCCGTCACCCTGGGCGCAATCTCGGGCGGGGTGGTTCGCTTGTTCACGGTGCTCCTCAGGGGTCGGGGCTTGCGGTGGCTGTGGGTGCTCCAGCGGCGCATGAGCGGGGCCCGCCTACGGCGCCGTATCTCCGCGACGGCCGCTGGCACGGCGAACGAGGCGGCCACGTAGACGACGGTGCAGATCGCGACTGCGTAGAACCCCATGCCGCCAGCGGGGTAGATCCAGACGACGGCGATGGCGAGGGCTATGGCGCCGGCCAGGAGGGCTTCGGCGAGCACGGGTGGAATGCGTGGCATGGCGCCCTCCCGGGCGGAACGTGACGGTGAGTTACGCGATGACCGGACCTACCGGGCGGTAGCGGTATCCAGCCCGGGGATCCGGCATAGTTCGATCAAGGAATCAGGCGGAACCAGCCGAAGCCAATTACGCAGTGTCGCGATACCCCTGGTTGGCGCCTGCCGGAACGACCACCTCGTCCAGCCCGATCAGCCCCAACTTCAACGCCACCGCAACAGCCTGGGCGCGGTCGTTGACCCGGAGCTTCGCCAGGATCGACTTCATGCGGGTCTTCACCGTCTCCACCCCGAGGCCCAGGCGCCGGGCGATGGCCTGGTTGGTGTGCCCGTTCGCGGCCAGCACGAGCGCTTCCCGTTCCCGCCTGGTCAGGAAGGTGCGGGGCTCGGCGGTGAGGCGCGGGGGGTGAACACGCATGTGGTGCACAGGCGGCACGGGCCCGCCACCATGCGGCGACGAGCCCACCTGAACCGGGGCGCTCACGTTCCCTGCCTGCGGTCGATTGCAGCGATCCACGCCACGTACACGGCAGCGCACTGCACCAGCTCCGCACGCAGGCGCACCGGGTCCGACTCGGCGAGCGCTTCGCAGTGCTCCTCGTCAGCGATGTGCAGCCACGTGACCGTGCCGCGCTCGGCTGCGGCCTGACACGTCTGCTGCGCCTCGTCGCGAAGGACCCGGGACTGGACGCCGCCCGTGCCGTCGGGGTGGTTCTGCTCGCCCCACTGGGCGTCCTGCCGTTCCCGTTCGGCCTGCACCTCTGCCAGGACCGCCGCATCCGGGCCCAGCGTGCGCCCCATGTACGCGGCCACATCGACCAGGAGACGGGACGCCAGCGCGGTGCCCCAGTCGTCGGACCCGAGACGGATCGGGGTTTCGGTGATGGCGTTCTCGATGAGTGCTGCGAGGGGGCGCAGGGCCTCGCGCTGCTCGGTGCTCAGTTCCATCGTCATGCGGTGCGCCTCCTCAGGCGGGCAGGTAGTGGATGCGGATGGCCTGGTCGTCGCCCTGGACGGCGTCCCAGCGCACGGTCCACGGGTAATCGGCGTCCTCGGGCTCCCACTCGAACACCGCCCACCGCGCCTGCATCGCGGGCAGAAACTCCCGGTCGATGCCCATGTCCTGGCAGAACGCGTGCAGGGCGACCGCGGCGCGCAGCTGGTCACCGGTCAGGATCACGATGTCCTCGGACTCGCACTGAAAGACGGGAACGCCCTCCCAGTCGCCACCGAAGTCGTCGGCAGTCGGGGTGAACCGTCCCATCGGCAGGCCCGGGACCGGGCCGACCTCGTCGAGGTAGCGCAGGCCCTGGTAGTCGGGCGGGACGTGGAGGGAGGAGCGCTTCCCGTCGAGGCGCAGGCGGACCGAAGCGCCCTGATCCGGGACGAGCTCGGTGATGACGCCGGGGTGCTCGGGCGGGGCCGGCTTCTCCAGGTCGCGGTAGTAGGTGAACATGATCCGGCGGCCAACGACCGCCTTCTCCGTCAGGGTGCTGGTCATGCTGCTGGGGTCTCCTTGCGTCGGTTGCGGGTGAAGGGGAGCCGGTCGGATGCGCGACTGATGAACGAGCGGACAGGCGCCGCAGGCTTGGGGGCGGGGGTGGCCTGGACGGGCGCAGGAGCGTCGTGCGCGGGCTCGGCGGCCTTCGGGGTGTCCACGGCCGTGTCCGGGTGCCAGAGTTCGATCCACACCCCGTGCGTGCGCCACACGCAGGTCACACGGTTCGGCGTGCTGTAGTCGAACGCGGGGCGCTGATCGCCAGACCGCTTCAGGACGACGTAGAAGTCCGACGTGAACCGCCGCAGGGCTTCCACAGCAGACTGCCCGATGACCTGTCCGCTCAGGATCGGGTCACCGGCGGGCGTGATGCTCTTCTGCCAGCCGTCCACGCTGGCATCGGGCACGCCGGGCGTTTCGCGTAGGAACAGCCACCATGCCTGTTCCGCGTACTCGCGGGCGGCATGCAGGCTGGCCGTGGTGTCGGTCATGGGCGGTCCTTCAGGGTGAGGGTGGTGTGCAGGCGGGCGAGGATGCGCGGGGTGAGCTCGAGAACGGCCAACGGCCACAGCAGGCGGCCGTCGGGGTGCTTGAGGGCGTACACGGCCACAGCGGGATGGCCTTTCAGCCGGTGTCGCGCAGCATGCGCAGGGCGGTATGGAGGGTGCTCTTCTGGAACAGGCCCCAGCCAAGGCGACGGGCGTTGCGGTCGGCGAGGAAGCGACGCATCTCCTCGTCGGTCGGGTGCTGGTCGGGAACGCCGTCGGCTTCGAACGTGACGGTCATCGCATCCCGGCTGGAACCGGGCAGAAGCGGGCTGTCCCCGCCGCGGGCCTTGTCGTGCGCGGCGTCAGCGACAGGGCAGACCAGGCCGCCCTCCACCTGCTTCCAGCCCGGCGTATCCGCGGCCTGCTGGACGGCCAGCGCACGGGTGGTGTCCCACAGCCACACATCCCCGGCCTGGTCGCAGTCGGCGCCGCAGATGTCGCAGTAGGCGATGAAGAAGGTCTCCTGCCTGACGGCCATCAGCTCTCCCCGGTCTCGTCGTTGGCGGTTTCGTCGGCGGCGATGCGCCGGGTTTCGTCCCGGAGTTGGTGGCGGATGCGGCGGTGTTCCTTGGCTTTGCCGCCGTCGTGGTGGATCTCGTCGTCGTAGCGGTGGAAGCCGGCGGCCCGGTTGCCGAGGCTGACGCCGGGGCTTCGGGGCTTCTTCCGGGACATGCGGGTCTCCTCAGGCCGGGTTTGGAAGGGGTCCGCCGCCCGCCCCGAGGGGGTGTGGGGCGGGCGGCGGTGCCGCGCAAGGGGGGTGCGCGGCCGAACGGTCCCCACGAGGGGGGGCGAGGGGACCGAGGTCTACTGGCCGTACGCGTCGGACGGGTCGTCGGCGACCCAGAAGGCGAGAATGGAGTCCACGGCCTTCCACAGGCCGGCCTGCATGCCCGTACAGGTGTCGAGGTCCCGAGGAGTCGGCTCACCGACAGGAGCGAAGACCCTCGCCGGGTGGTCCGTGAGCTGTTCGAGTCGGATGCTGGCGGA
>Ga0136846_1219209_pt1 | contig 23519 bp, 25 predicted proteins | sample HopSoiMetagenom2_FD_96841 | JGI IMG/M metagenome (GOLD analysis project Ga0136846, IMG submission 96841) | Grasslands soil microbial communities from Hopland, California, USA - 2 Assembly 2016 (version 4) | ecosystem: Environmental > Terrestrial > Soil > Grasslands | place: USA: Hopland... | reverse complement strand
CGACTGGGATCGGGAGGATGGGTGATGGTGAGCTCGACGGTGTACGCGAGGCGGTCCGCCGGAACGGCGAGCGTGTACTCGAGCTGGGGTGTGGTGTCTGGCGCGCTTCCCTGTAGAAGCGCGACGAACAGCAGAATCAAAGCGCGACCTGCACCACGCGATCCTTCCCCATTCTCTTGGCGTCGTACATCGCCTGATCGGCACGGCGGATCAGGTCGTCCGTACTGGCGTCGGTCGCGGTGCAGGATACCACGCCGATGCTCGCGGTGACGTTCGGCGTTCCCTGGAACACATTGCGGAGACCGGCAACGAGCCGCTTGGCGGCGGCATCCGCGAGCGGCGCATCGGTCTCCGGCATCAGGACGGCGAACTCATCGCCGCCGAGCCGCCCGACGATATCGGAGTGTCGGACGGACGACCGCATGGCGTCCGCGACGAGCCGCAGCACCGCGTCGCCCGTTTGATGTCCGTGCGTGTCGTTGATGATCTTGAAGTTGTCGAGATCCATGTAGAGCAGTGCCAGCGGTCGCGGATAGCGCCGGTTACGGTCCAGCTCTTCACTCAGGCGCGCGGCGAAGGCGCGTGCATTCAGGACGTTGGTGAGCTGGTCCTGGCCGACGAGCAGCGCCAGCTGCGCCTGGCTGCGTCGCAGCGACTGTAGACCGGCCATCGCGAGCGCGACGACCGCGACATAGGCCGCCCCATTGGCGATGCGCCAGGCGAGCGCCGTGTCTGCCGGCATCTGATCCCACGCCACGGTCTCCCGCAGCGCGATCGACGCGATCCCAAACACGATCCCCCAGACCACCCCATCGGTCCAGGTGACCAGTAGAACCGGGACGATGTACAGGACGCCCAGGCGTGCGCTCGGCGGGGTCAGGACGTTCCCCCAATACACGAGCAGCGTGAGCAGCACGTAGCCCACGAGCCGAAGCACCCGGCGCACGGCGGGTGAGGCCGCCACTAAAAGGGCGCTTCCGCCACGTGCCGAGGATCGTCCAGGATCAGAGCCTGCAGCTCCGTGCCGGCTGCGACCGCGGGCGTATCGGCTGGAATGATGAGCAGAGCGTTTGCGAGTGCCATGCTCGTGAGAATGCCGGACCCCTGGGGACCTGTCAAACGCGCCTCGCCATTCTCTACTATAACGCGGAGGAAGTGTCTCAGCCTCGGACCGAGTGTCACGGGTTCGCGGACCACGACTGGGACGGTTCTGCGATACGGGAGAGCGTGGCCCTCCATGCGGCGGATCGCAGGCCGCACGAACAGCTCGAAGGTCACCATCGTACTCACCGGATTGCCCGGGAGCCCAACCCATGGGATACCGCCGATCATCCCGAATCCCACGGGCGCCCCGGGCCGCATAGCGATGCGCCACAATTTCAGCTCACCGCCCATCTCCTGCAGGACGTCGCGCACGAAATCGTGTTCCCCTACGCTCACACCGGCCGTGGTGACCAGGAGATCGGCCTGCTTCTTCTGAGCGCCTTCGATGTGCTCGCGCAAACTCTCTTTTGTATCGCGCGCAATACCGAGACTGACAGGTACGGCTCCAGCGCGGCGAATCAGCCCGTCGAGAGTGTAGGAATTGGAGCTGGCGATCTTCTTGCCCGCGAGGATCTCGTCTCTTCGGTCCAGGTCGACGATCTCATCGCCCGAACCCAGATAGGCAACGCGAGGGGATCGGTACACGGTGATGTGGTCATGCGCGATCGACGCGAGCACACCCAGCTGGGCGGGACCCAGCTCCGTACCCCTTGTGAGTACGACGGTCCCCCTGGTGATGTCTTCCCCACGCCGCCGCACGTTTTTCCTGGCGTCGCGCGCATTGGTGATGGTGACAGTGCCGTCGGAGGACTGCGGCGCGGCCGTGTCTTCCTGGCGGATCACCGTATCGGCCCCGTTGGGGAGCGGCGCGCCGGTGAAGATGCGTATCGCCTGTCGCGGGCCGACTGCCTTCGTGGGGAAGTGCCCCGCGGGCACGGATTCAATGACCTGTAGATCGGTGTTGTTCGCCCTCAGGTCCTCGCTGCGCACCGCATAGCCGTCCATGGCGGAGTTGTCCCAGGGCGGCAGATCGATCGGGCTCGTGATGTCCTCAGCGAGTACAGTATCGAGCGCGTCGCGCAGCGGGAGCTGCACCGGTGGCAGCGGCTGGACATGGCTGATGATGAACTGCGCTGCTTCCGCGGGCGTCATGGGGCCAGGATCTTCGCACGGTCCCAGGCGAGACTGGCCAGTGTCACGAGCCATGCGGTATCGCTGAAGCGAAACACTGGGAAGGGGGCATGGTAGCTATTGTCGTCGGTGACCATCGCGACCCAGTCGGCAGGATCGTGCACCGCGGGATCGAAAATGGGTTTGGGACCTGCGGCAGCGCGATACACTTCGATCTTGGGAAGCCGCGCCCGCTTGAATCCTTCCACGAGCACGATGTCGGCGTCGCTGAGGTAGCGCTGCGCCAACGTGATAGGATCAGAGTCGGCGCTCGTTCGCTCGAACAGCACGCGCTGTCCCGGCGCTTCCATCAGCACGCGCTCGGCCTTGCCTTCGTGCCAGTGGCGCCAGGTGTCTTTTCCTTTCTGGTCCATATCGGCGGGATGGGACCCGTGCTTGATCGTCATCACGCGGAATTTGCGGCGCACAAGCTCCGCCGCGAGCGCGACCAGAAACGTCGTCTTGCCCGCGTTCTTGAGTCCGATGATCGAGATCATGCGCGTTGCCGCCACAGCGCCTCCGCCCGCTCCAGGTCCGCCGGCGTGTTCACGTTGAAGAACAGCTGCTCCGGATCGCCAAAGTCTCTCACGCGAGCGAGTGAGAGGATACCGACGCGCACGTCCGGGTGGAAGGAGATGGCCCGCAAGTCGCCGGCGGTGAGCCGCTGCTCGATCGCGGGACCGCAGGCCGGACCATAAACCGCGCAGAGCGGTTCCAGCCCGCGGCGCCCCGAGCTCTCGGGGAGGACGGCGTCATAGTTGCCTTCCTCGAACAGCTCAACGAGCGAACGGAGCAGGGGACCGGTGAGAAACGGCATGTCCCACGCCGCGCACAGCACCGGACCGTCCCCCGCAGTGACGGCCGTATAGATGCCGCCGAGCGTGCCGAACCCGGGATGCACATCCGGGATCGTTTCCAGCTCCGGTCGCCAGCTGACGGCATCGGGGGCGTTAGCGACGAGCAGCGGCATGCCTCTCACCACCGATGCGATCGTGTCGACGACCCGATCGATGATGCGCTGGCCACCGACTTCGAGCAGACCTTTGGGAGTCCCACCGTACCGACTCGCCGCACCGCCGGCCAGCACTGCTCCGCGCAATTAGTAGCGCCTGCCGCGCGTCTTCTCGAGCACCACGTCGAGACCCAGGATCAGAGAGAAGTGGTGATAGCTCTTGGTCTCTGTCGGAGCGAGCAGTGTGACGGGGTCCGCGGCCCCCGTCACGCGCTCGAACGAGTGTATGGCATCGCGCATCTCGAGCCGGAATGCGTATCCGCCGTTCTTGCCGAGGAGCTGCGTCAATCCGGCCGCGAGGCCGAACATCGGTCCACTGCTGCGTGGGGACGGATCGTCGATGAACGGTACGGGCTGCGGGCCGAATTGTGTGTAATAGTTGCCGATAACCGATATCGAGCTGTGCGGGGTTGTGACGATCCCGATGTTGGCGCGCACGTACGGAGTGAGCGACTTCCCGGCGGTCGCACGCAGCGTACCGCCGACGAAGAGACTGATCGCACCGCCCGCACCGCCCGCACCACCCCGCGAGGCGACGTCATTGCAGGCCTGCTCGTTCTTATGCAGGGAGTCTGTGTGGAACGTGCCCGTACAGCTGTCATCGTACGGCAACCCGGTATATGAGATTTCGGCATTCATTCCGAAGAGCGGCGAGAAGAAGTACGTCGCTGCGGCTCCCACCACGATACTTGAGGTGACTTCGCGGGCCAGGTGCACCGTATCGTTCACCCCCGTCGCCATGCCGGTGGTCTCGTCGATGATCGCCACCGGTTGAATCGGCACCTCCCACAGCGAATGACCGGTGACCGCCCCGCCGAGGATCGTCAGGGAGATCTGCGCCCGCGACGGCGTCTGCGCGGTAGCGTTGGATACAGCGAGGAGCGCGAGGAATGCACACGCGGCAGATCTCATCGGGCCTCGAGGTGACTGTGTTCGACGGCCAGGCATAGATCCATCACGAACGGAATGCCGGCTGCGGCGGCGCGGGCTTGCGCCGCGGAATCGAGGACGCCCTGCTGCAACCAAATCAGCTGGGGCCGAATGGCGATGGCTTCGTCCACGACCCCGCCCGCCTGTTCGCTGCGCCGGAATACGTCCACGATGTCGATGGCGTGATCGCGCGCCGCCGCCGCGAGTGTGGGATAGCTCTTTTCCCCGAGAATGGTGTCGTGTCCCGGATTGATCGGCACGATGCGGTATCCGGCGCGTTGAAGATAGCGGGCGACGGAGTGGCTCGGCCGAATCGGCTTGGGCGACAGGCCCACGACCGCGATCGTGCGCGCCCGCCGCAGCAGCGCGCGCAACTCATCCTCGGTCGGCGTCATCCCTCTGGCCGGTGGACGTGGGGCGTGCCGCTCACGGCCCGGCCGACGAGCACCATGCCCGAACGCTGCGCGATCGTCAGCGCCAGACTCGACGGCACGCTCGGCGTCGCCACCCAGGCGAGGCCCGCCCGTGCAGCTTTGAACGCGAGCTCGGCCGAGATGCGCCCGGTGACGAGCAAACCATGCCGCGCGATCCCTACACGCGCGAGTACGGCGGCGCCGATCACCTTGTCCACCGCATTGTGGCGTCCGATGTCTTCGGCGTGAAACAGCAGGGCCGAGCCGTCCGTGAGGGCGGCGGCATGAATGCCGCCCGTCTCGTTGTAGCGCTCGCCGCTGGCGAACAGCTGTTTGAAGAGTGCACGGAGCGCTTCAGGCGAGGCGGCCTCGCCGCGGGCCGGCATATGCGACATCGCAGCGGGATCGGCGAGCATCGTCGCCACGGCGCCGCAGCCCGATGCGAGCACACGCCGGCGGTTTTCGCCTTTCACCTGCGCGACCCGCTCCGGCTTGACGTCGGCCCAGAAGCCGAGGTCGGGCGCGCAGGGGCGCAGCTGCACGAGGTCATCGAGCGAAGCGATATATCCTTCACCGTGCAGCCAGCCGACGGCGAGCTCCTCGAGCTGGTGAGGCGTGCACATCCACGTCACCGCCGGTTCGCCGTTCACTTCGAGCCAGACCGGCCATTCCTCGACGACGGCCGAATCGGCCTGCATGCGCCCTCTACGGTTCGCCGTAGTATTCGGAATAAAGGTTCGATCCTTCCTGTACGCGCACGCGATGCAGTGCGACTCCCGTTGGCAATCCGGCTTCGATGATGCGCTCCCACAGATATACCGCGACGCTTTCGCCGGTCGCGAGCCACGTGCCCGTGGCAAAGGTCGCGATGTCTTCGTTGATGTGCCGGCCGTCAAACCGTGCGACGATTTCGCGCCTGAGCAGGGTGTCGAGCGCCTTCAGGCTCATTACACCGCCCCGCGCCGGGTCGAAGCGGCCCTTCACGGTGACCTCGCACTTATAAAGATGACTGTGATCGGCCGTCGCGCCCGCGAAGTCTGGCTGATCGGGGAAGCGGTGAGTCGCCGTAAAGTCCACTACTCTCGTGAGATAGGCTGTCGGCATGCTCTAGAATACCCGGATCGCCGAGGCCTTGAAAGAGAAGACCACCGGACTGCCGGGGCCGAGCGCGAGATCACGCGCGGCTTCGGCCGTGATGGTCGCGATCAGCTCGACGCCGCTGAAATCGGCCCGCACGTGCACACCCGCTCCACGGAGCTCGATCGCCATGCCGCTGACGCGTCCCCTCAGAACGTTTCGTGCCGATGACGCGAGCGGCTCACGGCTGACGAAGATGTCGGTAGGGGGAACGGCGAGCACGAGCGCGCCGGAACGATCCGTCATCACGGCGAAAACGATATTGCCCACGCGCACCTGCTTTACGCCCTCGCCCGCGGGCAACTCGACGCGAAAGAGATTCTCCGGCGTCACCGGCGACAGCCGGCCTTCCGCGAGTGCGCGAATATCGTCGGCCCAGCGGTAGGCATCCTCGAGCTGATGCGACGCGATACAGGCCGCGAACGGGCGCTCGGCGCGCTCCGCCGCGAGTGTGCGGTACAGGGCGCCGGTGGCGGCGCGATCGGCGGAGCTGGCGGGTTCGTCCAGCAAGAGGACGTCGGTTCGCAATACCAGCGCGCGACCGACGGCGACGCGCTGGACCTCGCCATCGGACAGCTCGTGACGGCGGCGGTTCAGGAGCGGCCCGAGTCCCAATCGTTCCACGACGTCGCCGATCATGCCGTGCGCGGCGGAATGTCTGATGTCACGCACGCGCAATCCATATTCGAGGTTCTCGCGCACTGTTCCGCGGAACAGCACCGGCCGTTGTTCGACGAGTGTTATCCGGCGGCGCAGCGCGGCACGCTGGCGCGGGGCCACGGCACCACCGTTCCAGAGGACGTGCCCTTCAGTCGGTGCTTCCAGGAGGGCCAGCAGGCGCAGCAACGTACTTTTGCCGGATCCGTTGTGACCCACCAGCCCAACGACCCCGGTCTTGGGAATGGCGAATTGTTCGAAATCGAGCACCACCCGTCCTTCATACCGGTGCCGGACATAGCGCAGCTCAACCACCGCCGCGTCCCTGGAGAACCTGGAGCGCGATATTCACGAGCAGTGCCATGACGAGGAGGATGAGCCCGAGCGCGAGGGCCATGCCGAAGTCGCCTTGTGAAGTGTAGAGGGCGACGGCGGTCGTCAGCGTGCGTGTCGCTCCGCGGATGTTGCCGCCGACGATCATCGCGGTGCCGATCTCCGCGACGACCTGGCCGAAGGCCGCGGTGATGACGGCGGCCAGCGCGAAGCGCGCCTCGCGGGTCACGGTCCATGCCGTCCGCCACGATCCCGCGCCCAGCGTTTCCGCAGTGCGACGGATGCGTGGATCGACGCCCTGGATTGCCGCCGCCGACAACGCGGCGGCGATTGGCAGCGCGAGCAGCACGTCACCGACCACGATCGCCTGCCAGGTATACAGCCACCCGATGCCGCCGAGGGGCCCGCGCCGCGACAGGATACCGTAGAGCAGCAGTCCGACGACGACCGTCGGGAACGCGAGCGCGGTGTTGACGACGGTCAGCGCGGCCCGCCTTCCCCAAAACCGGCGTGTGGCGAGAAAGTACCCGAGCGGAAGGCCGAGGACGCAGGAAACAATTGTGGCCACGACCGCGACCTGCAGTGTGAGCAGGGCGATGCCGTAAACTTCCGGATCGCCCCCGGCGAGCAGGGACCACGCCCGCCGGAATCCTTCGGCTAGAAACTCCATCCCAAACCGGCGCTAAACCACGGATGAATAATCCACTCGCTGAGGTCGTGGATCAGCGGCAGAACGCGAGAACCGTCCGGCGCCGTCGAATGGAAAGAAACGGGATAGCTCTCCTTCCACAGCGGGAACCGCGCTTCGCCGCTCAGCCAGATGCGTCGCAGCGGGTGCCAGCGCATCCCGACCGCCGGAGTCAACGTGAACTTGGTGCCGACTTTGTAGGCGCTGCCGGTCGTATCGGGCGGGGTGGTGGTCTCGAAGCCGACACCGATCCCCGCGCCGGCATACGGCGCGAAGCCGTGCCACGATTTCGCCCCCGTCAAGCGCAGCTGCAGCATCAGATCGGTGAGGACCATCGTCGATTGATAGGGACCGGTTTTCCGATTGGGCGACGACGAATCCGCGGAGGGATCGATGATGAAACGATCGCCGTCCAGGTACGCCCCGCCAAATACGAGGATCAACGTCTTTCCTGCCGGGAATTCGTAGCGCACCGCGGCGCTGCGGGCGTTCGCGAACGCGGCGTCGGCGCTCCCGCGACCGCCGCCGAACTGGCCGACGAAGAAGGACGGCCCGGACTTGAGCAGGACGTCGCGGTAGGGAGACGACGCGGGGTCGTGACCGACCTGAGCAGCAGCGACGTTGTACGTCGCTACGACGCTAAGTCCCACGAAGCTGCGTACAACGTACCGTCGTAGCGTCATATCCCCTCTCGAAGATCCTTTCCGGTCATTTCCTTCGGTGGTTCTATCCCGATCAAGTTCAAAATCGTCGGCCCCACGTCGCGAAGCGAGCCGTCCGTACGCAGATGATGGGTACAGGCTCCGTCGCCGATAATCACGAGTGGCACAGGATTCGTCGTATGTGCGGTGTGCGGGCCGCCCGTCGCGGGGTCGATCATCAGCTCGCAGTTGCCGTGATCAGCCGTGATGATAACGGTGGCCCGCGCCTGTTCGGCCGTTTTCAGCACGCGGATGAGACACTGATCGACCGTCTCCACCGCCTTGATCGTGGCAGGCAGTACCCCCGAGTGCCCCACCATGTCCCCATTCGCGTAGTTGCACAGAATGAAATCATGCTGCTTGGCCGCGATGGCGCCGCAGAGCACGTCGGTCACGCCCGGCGCGCTCATCTCTGGCATCAGATCATAGGTGGCGACCTTCTGCGAGGGAACGAGCAATCGTTCTTCGCCTTTATAGGGCGGCTCGTAGCCACCGTTAAAAAAGTACGTGACGTGCGCATATTTCTCGGTCTCGGCGGTGCGGAACATGGTTCTGCCATGCTCGGAGAGCACCTCCGCCACGATGCGGGATAACACCATCGGCTCGAATGCGGCGGGAAAGGGCAGTTTCTCATCGTAGCGCGTCATCGTGACGAGCTTCACGTCGGGCCGTCCCCGTACATCGAAACCGTCGAAGCCCGGTGCCGCCAGTGCGCGCACGATCTGACGCATGCGATCGGCGCGGTAGTTGAAACAGAAGATACCGTCGCCGCTCTTGATGAGAGGCGCGCCGGTGATCACGCGCGGTTTGACGAACTCGTCGGTTTCTCCCGCGGCGTAAGCCTGCTTGATCGCGGTGAGTGGATCGGGGACCGCAGCACCGATCCCATTGACCATGACGTCATAGGCAAGCTTGGTGCGGTCCCAGCGCTTGTCGCGATCCATCGCGTAGTAGCGACCGATGAGGGTCGAGATGACCGCCCGACCGCCGCCGTTTTCCTTGATTGCCGCCGTCAGTTCCTCCACGAAGCCCAGACCCGATTTCGGCGGCGTGTCTCGACCGTCGAGCCAGGCGTGAATCGCGACCGGCACCTCCGCGCGACGGGCGAGCTCGACGGCGGCCAGCAGATGCTTGTCGAGTGCGTGGACGCCGCCGGTCCCGATCAGCCCGATCACGTGCAATGTGCCGTCGTGCCGTCGTGTGTCCTCGACCAGCTGCACGAGCGCCGGGATGCGAAAGAACTCTCCGGACTGAATGGACTGCGAGATTCGGACAATATCCTGGGGGACGACGCGGCCGGCGCCGAGGTTCAGGTGCCCGACTTCGCTGTTGCCGATTTGTCCTTCGGGTAATCCGACGGCGAGTCCGGACGCTTCGAGGAGCGTGCGCGGCGCGCGCTCCCACAGCCTATGCCACGTCGGCGTGTCGCCGAGCTCGATCGCGTTGCCCTCGCGACCAGGGCGAAAGCCCCAGCCGTCGAGCACGATGAGGACTACTGGGATGCGCCCGTTGCCGCTCGTTGTCATATTGAAGGGGATGCAAGTTAGCCGGTTCATTCCTGCGCTTCTAGCGGCGTTGAGCCTCGCTACGCCGCCGCCTGCGACTGCACAGGGAGCTATGCGTTATCGTGTCAGCGCCGATAACGCCTGGTTCTACCAGGACGTCGCGGGCCGACGGATTGCGCGGCTGGCCGCTGGTTCCATCGTCACCGCCGGCGCGACGCGCAACGACTGGATGCAGGTCACACTCGAGGGCTGGATCTTCGGTACCTCGGTTGGTCCGAGCGATCGTCCCGATTTCGACCTCCTCGTCACCCACTCCCCCAATGAGAATCTCCGCGCGGCGCCGGCCGGTCCCTTGATTGCCGAGCTGGCCCAGGGGTTCGGGTTGAAGCGCGCGGGGGCGGACAGCGCCGGCAAAGGCGGGCGCTGGGTCCACGTCCGGCGCGACGGCTGGGTGCAACGCAGCGCGCTGGTGCCCGTTCCCGACATCGTCGCCACACGAACGGTCGACACGTCGACGGCGGCGAACACCGCTGCGCCGGATGGCAGATCATCGGACACGACCCGCGTGGACTCGAGCCGCGCGCAACCGATGCGGGTCACGACGTTGTATCGGGCGCCCGACGGTCCCGAGGCCGGCACCATTTCCGTCGACACGCCGGTGCGGGTGTTGAGCCGCAATGGCGAGTGGACGCGCGTGCAGTACGAGGGCTGGGTGAAGGGCGAAGATCTGCAGGTGGCGCCCGCCGGCGTCATGCTGGGCGTCACCGCAGCCGAGCTGCGCGCCGAGCCGCAGCGCTACGTCGGACAGGTGCTGCGGTGGCGGCTCGAATTCATCGCGCTACAGAAAGCCGACGAGATGCGTCCGGATATTCCGAGCGGCGCGAGCTACGCGCTTGCGCGGGGACCGCTGCCCGAGCGCGGTTTCGTCTACGTGGTCGTGCCGGACAACCGGCTAGCGGCCTTTCGCGCGCTGACGCCGCTCGTCGAAATGCAGATCACGGTGCGCGTCCGGAACGGACGCAGCCGCTACCTCGGGAATCCTGTGGTCGACCTGGTGTCGTTGGAGGGGGGATCAACGCCGTGAACGACGTGCTGGCGGAGCGCATCCGCCGAAAGCTGGACGTGATGCCGGACGAGCAGGCCTATCAGGTCCTCGACTACATCGAGTTCCTCGAGTCGAAGTACGCGCAGCGCGCCGCGGGCGCGCCGGCCTTCCAAAAGGTGGCGGAAACGCTGGAAGACACCATGCGCGCGGGTCGCGTTCCGGTGACCATCATTCGGGGAACCATGGACGCGGTGGGAAAGGCGGGGCGGTTTCTGGGCGGTCTTGCCGCCGCCGGCAAAGCGGCCGTCGAAGAAGCCAAGCGCAAGCAGGCGGACGAGAAACTCGCCGACGCGAAGCCGGTTGAGGAAACCAAAGCGCCCCAGTAACTTTCGAGATGGGAACCTTCCGGCCCGACGTCGCGCTGACCTTCGACGACGTCCTGCTCGTCCCGCGCCACTCGACGGTCCATCCCCGCAACGTCGTCGTCACCAGTCGCTTCACGCGCGCCATTCCGCTCAATATTCCGATCGTCGCCGCCGCCATGGATACCGTGACGGAGGCGGAAATGGCCATGGCGATGGCGCGCCAGGGCGGGATCGGGGTGATCCACAAGAACATGACGATCGACCGCCAGGCGGCGGAAGTCGACCGCGTCAAGCGCAGCGAGTCGGGCATGATCATGAACCCGATCACGCTCGGACCCGACCGGCCGTTACGCGAAGCGCAGCAGCTGATGATGCGCTTCAAGATCTCGGGCGTTCCGATCGTCGATGGCGCGGGAAAGCTGGTTGGGATCATCACCAACCGCGATCTGCAGTTCGAGCGGGAGCTGGACCGGCCCATTCGCGACGTGATGACCAAGGAAAGGCTGGTGACCGCCCCCGTCGGCACGACACTCGATGACGCGGAACGCCTCCTCGCCAAACATCGCATCGAAAAACTGCCGGTTGTCGATAAGCAGGGATTATTGAAGGGCCTCATCACCATCAAGGACATCTTCAAGCGGCGCCAATTCCCCGATGCGAACAAGGACCGGCACGGCCGCCTCCGCGTGGCCGGGGCGGTGGGAGGTACTCCGGATGCGCGCGCCCGCGCGCAGGCCCTTCTGGACGCCGGGTGCGACGTCGTCGTCGTCGATTCGGCGCACGGGCACAGTCAGGGAGTACTCGATACCGTCGCCTGCCTGCGGGATGCGTTCCCCGACGCGCAGATCGCAGCCGGCAACATCGCGACGGAGGCGGGCGCGCGTGCTCTGGTGGAGCGCGGCGTCGATGCGGTCAAAGTCGGCGTGGGCCCGGGATCGATTTGCACCACACGCGTCGTCACCGGGATCGGCGTCCCGCAGATCACCGCGATCGTCGATGCCGTGCGCGGCGCGGGTGACATTCCCGTGATCGCGGATGGCGGCATCAAATACTCCGGCGATGCGGTGAAGGCGCTCGCGGCCGGCGCCGAAAGCGTGATGATGGGGTCGATGCTCGCGGGCACCGAGGAGAGTCCCGGCGAGTCTTTCCTTCTGGAAGGCCGGCGCTTCAAGGTGATCCGCGGCATGGGAAGCCTGTCCGCCATGGAGGAAGGTTCGGCCGACCGGTACTTCCAGGAGGGCGAGGTCTCCCTCCAGAAGCTCGTGCCCGAAGGTATCGAGGGACGCGTGCCCTACCGGGGGCCGGTGGGCGACGTCGTGTTTCAGATGGTGGGCGGACTGCGCAGCGGGATGGGATACTGCGGCGTCTGCGACATCGCCGCGCTCCGGACCGAGACCGAATTCATCCGGATCACCAGTGCCGGGCTCCGCGAGTCACATCCGCACGACGTCGTCATCACCCGGGAAGCGCCGAACTACAGTCTCTAACGCCCCGCTCTATTGACAGACGGCAGCCCCCGGCAAACCTTGGGGCGTTCGACCGACGATTAGTAATCTCCCGGAATGGAGCTCCTGCATGAACTTGTGGGCTACAAAGTCGATCGCGTCTCTGCGTGCCGAGGCCAATGAGGCGGGCGAGCACCAGCTGAACCGGGCGCTCACGCCGCTGAACCTCATCACTCTCGGTATCGGTGCGATCATCGGCGCCGGCATCTTCGTCCTCACGGGCCAGGCCGCGGCGCTCTACTCCGGGAACGGGGTGTGGATCTCGATGGCGATCGTCGGCGTCGCGTGCGCGTTCGCCGGCCTCTGCTATGCCGAAATGGCGTCGGCCGTTCCGGTGGCGGGCAGCGCGTACACCTACTCGTACGCGACGATGGGCGAGATCGTCGCCTGGATCATCGGATGGGACCTGGTACTCGAGTACGCGGCCGGAGCTGCAACTGTCGGCGTCGGCTGGTCCGGTCATTTCGTATCGCTGCTCGGCAACTTCGGCATTACGCTGCCCGCGCAGCTGGCCGGTTCACCAACGCAGTGGTGCACGCAGGCGAACGTCACCGCGGGCGTCGCGGGATGCGCGAAAGCGGGACTCGTCTTCACGGGCGCCTGGATCAATCTGCCGGCGGTGTTCATCGTCATCATCATGTCGACAGTGCTCGTCATCGGCATCAAGGAATCGGCGACGGTGAACAACTTCATCGTCATTCTCAAGGTCGCGATCATCCTCCTGATTGTCGCCGTCGGACTCGGTCATATCACGCCCGCCAATTACCACCCGCTCATCGCCCCAAATACGGGCGATTGGGGCACGTACGGATGGTCGGGCGTCCTGCGTGGCGCGGGCCTCGTGTTCTTCGCGTACATCGGATTCGATGCGGTGTCGACCGCCGCGCAGGAGGCCAGGAATCCGCAGAAGGACATGCCGATCGGCATTCTCGGCTCGCTGTTCATCTGTACGCTGCTGTACATCATCGTGTCCGCGATTCTCGTCGGCATGGTGCCGTTCAAGGAGCTCAACGTCGCCGCGCCGGTCGCCTACGCGATGGAGAAGGTGGGCGCGCCGCATTGGGTACGGATCGCGATCGATATCGGTGCCGTGCTCGGCCTCGGGTCGGTGATCCTCGTGATGTTGCTCGGCCAGTCGCGCGTGTTCTACTCGATGTCGCGCGATGGACTGCTCGGGAAATGGGCCGGCGCGGTGCATCCACGGTATCGGACCCCTTATCTCTCCACGATCTTCACGGGCGTCGCGGTGATGCTCGCGACGGGGCTGCTGCCATTGCAGCTGCTCGGTCAGCTGGTCAACATCGGCACGTTGCTCGCCTTCGTGCTCGTCTGCGCGGGGGTGATGATTCTCCGGAAAAAACGGCCCGACCTCGACCGGCCGTTCCGGACGCCTTGGGTTCCCTTCGTGCCGATCGCGGGTGTGGTCTGCTGCCTCGGCCTGATGGCCACGCTGCCCGGCGACACCTGGCTGCGTCTGATCGTCTGGCTCCTCATCGGATTCGGGATCTATTTCGGGTATAGCCGTCACCACAGTCGTCTCCAGCGCGAGCTGGCGGCGGGCGGACCGGTCAGCGGCTCTCCGAGCGGTCCGGGGATGCGCGGGCAAGCGCCGCCGAGACGATAATTCGCGCGCACGAACCCGACCAAAAGAACTAGATCAAAAGTTTGGTTGCGGCAGGGACCGCGTTTCGCGCGATTATCTTCTCCCAGATGCATACAAACGGCGTCCCCATATCGCCCGAGCGCGCTCGGGCGGCCCGCGAAGTTGCGGACGCTCTTACGAGCGCGCGCCATGTCGTGCTCACGACGCATGTCAATGCGGATGGTGATGGCGTGGGCAGCGAAATCGCGCTCTGGTACATGCTGCGCGCGCAAGGTCTCTCGGTAAAGATCGCCAATCCCACCCGCATTCCCGAACGATTCAATTTCCTGATTCCTGAAGGAGCAGACGCGAGCCAGCAGGCGGTGCGCGAAATCGAGCGCGCCGACATCGTGGCGTCGCTCGACATCGGCGACTTGAACCGGCTGGGGGAGCTGGCGTCGGTCATCAAGAAGCGCGATCCGCCATTCGTCTGCATCGATCATCATGTGGGACCGGTCAACCTGCCGAGCGGCCCGTGCCTGATCGCTCCGGAGGCGACGGCGACGGCGGAGCTCATCTTCGATCTCGCCGCCGTCGCCGGATGGCCGCTGATTGCCGAGAGCGCACAGGCGCTGTACGTCGGGCTGCTCACGGACACTGGCGGATTTCGCTTTTCCAACACGACGGCGCGCGCGCTGCGCGTCGCCGCCGCATTGCTCGAGCGAGGCGTGGATCCGGAGGAGGTCTACGGGTCCGTCTATGCGAGCGCGCCGGAAGGCCGCGTGCGGCTGCTCGCGGAAGTGCTGCAAACGCTCGTCGTCGAGCCGGAGGTCGGCCTCGCCTGGGTCAGCGTGCCGGCCGACGCGTTGCGCCGCCATGAAGTCACCCCCGACGATCTCGACGGCATCGTCGAGTTTCCGCGCTCTATCGCGGGTGTGCGGCTCGCCCTGTTGTTCCGGCACATCGGCAACGGCCGCATCAAGGTGTCGTTCCGCTCGATGGGCGAAGTCGACGTCGCCGCGCTGGCGCATCAGTTCGGCGGCGGCGGCCATCATCGGGCGGCGGGCGCGTCGCTCGCCGGCAGCATGGCGGATGTCGAGGAGCAAGTCCTCACGGCCGCGCGGGTGTTTCTGCGCAACGGCCGATCGTCATGAGCGGAGCGAGCCTCCAGGCGCGCGTCGAACAGGCACTGAGTGGCATCACGAACCCGCGAAAGGGTCAGGACCTCATCGCCTCCGGGATGGTGCGCGACCTGACCGTCGAGGAGCAGGGCTCGGTGGTTTTTACGTTTGTCCTTACGCGCGAAGATCCGGGCTCATTGGCGCGCCAGGCGCGTAAAGCGGTCGAGGGCGTGGCGGGTGTGACGGGTGTGAAGATGAGCGTCGTGGATGCGGCCGATGGCGCGGGCGGCGCACCGCCGGGCCGAGCTACCGCGCGCGCCGCCGCCCCGCCGGCTCCGCCTGCGCCACCGATCCCGGACGAGCTGCCCAATCTGGGCAAGGTGCTCGCGATCTCGAGCGGCAAGGGCGGGGTTGGAAAGTCGACGGTGTCGGCGAATCTCGCCGCGGCCCTCGCGCTCGAAGGGCATCGCGTCGGTCTCATGGATGCCGATATCTACGGGCCGAACATTCCGCGCATGTTCGGCGTCGATACGAAACCGGAAGTACAGGGCGGCAAAATTCAGCCGCTCGAAGCCCACGGCGTGAAGCTGATGTCACTGGGCTTCATCGTGGAGCGCGATGCGCCCGCGATCTGGCGCGGTCCGATCATCATGAAGATCATCACGCAATTCGTGCGCGACGTCTCGTGGGGCGAGCTGGACTACTTGCTGGTCGATCTTCCGCCCGGCACCGGCGACGCGCAGCTCTCGCTCACACAGATCGTGCGCCTGCATGGCGCGGTGATCGTGACGACGCCGCAGGAGATGGCGGTGGGTGACTCGCTGCGCGGCGCCAAGATGTTCGAGCGCGTGGGCGTCAAGGTCATCGGCATCGTCGAGAACATGAGTTACTTCGTGTGCCCGCATTGCCACACGCGCTCGGAGGTATTTCTCGCGGGTGGGGGCGGGCGTCTCGCCGATGAGCTGGGCGTTCCGCTGCTCGGTCAGGTCCCGCTGCAGGCGGGTGTGGCCGACCTGGCGGATCGCGGTACACCGATCGTGTTGGGCGAGCCGGAGTCTCCGGCGGGGATTGCGTTACGCAATCTCGCGCGGACGGTCACCGCCCACGCGGCCGCCCTGTCGCCCGCGCTTCCACTCACCGCGCCGCGCTGAGACAGGTCGGATAGTGCCGAGGACCGTGATGGCGGCGGGCATCGCCCTGCTGTTGCAGGCTGCTCTCTTCCCGTCGCCTCCCGCCACCGCGCAGTCCCGGGACGCCTTACGTGCGGGCCTCGACACGATGTACGGCGGAGACTTCGCGCGAGCGGCCGCGCATTTCGCCGCGTTGGCTCAGCGCGACACCACCGATCCCGCACCGCTCGTGTTTCAGGCGGGAGCCTACATCTGGTGGGGATCGGCGCTCGACTCCGTCGCGTACGAGCAAGCGCGCATCGATTCACTGCTCACGCTGGCGATGGCGCGCGCGCACGGGCAGCCGGGACGCAGCGGGGATTTCTGGCTCGCCACGGCACTGGGGTATCGCGCGCGCCAGCGGGAGGAAAACGGGCACGGGTTCAGCGCCGCCAAAGACGCGAAGACGATGCGCGATATCTACGAGCAGCTGCTCGCCGCGGACTCGAGCTGGTTCGACTGTTATCTCGGGCTTGGCGTGTACGACTACGGTCTGGCACGCGCGAACACCGTCTCGCGGCTGTTCGCGCGGATCATCGGGCTCGGCGGCGGCGACGCCGAGCGGGGGATTCGGTACATGCGGCGCGCGGCGCACGACGGCGATCTTGCGCGCGTCGAGAGCACGTGGGTGCTCGCGGCCGCGCTCATGCGCGAAGGCGCGCGCGATCGCGCGGGACGCGCCGTCCTCGAACGCGAAGCGCGCGGCTACGTCGAAACGCTTGCCGCGCGCTATCCCGGAAATCCACTGTTTCAGCGCTTCCTCAAAGAGACTGCCGGCCCGGCCGGCACACCTTCAACGGGCGAAGCGGTACGACCGGCGGCTCGTCCCTCGGCGGCTGCGATTCCCCCGGCGCCGATCGGGTGGCGTGAGCGCCGCGAGCTTCCCGAGCATGTTGTGCACGTGACTCTTCACGGTGTTCGTCGCGATGTTCAGCCGCTGCGCGATCTCCTTGTTGCCGAGCCCCGCCGCGATCAGATCGCGGATTTCCTGCTCGCGTTTCGTCAGACGAACGGACGAGACGCCTGCGGCCGCCGCTGCACCGCCGGCGCTCGCGCTGGCGCTTTCCATGCTGCGGGGCGGAGCGGGAGGCGGCGGCAGATCGGTGCCGCTCGCGACCGAGCGGATCGCTTTCACGATGTCGTCCGCGGTCGCGTCCTTCATGATGAATCCGTTGGCACCGCGGTCGATGAATTCCTGCACGTCCTGCTGCGCGGGCACGAAGTCGATCACGATCGCCTTCGCGTCGGGCGCGGCCGATTTGAGATTGCTGAGAAATGTGTGACTGTCGCCGTTCGCGAGCGCGGCGTCGAGCAGCACGACCTGCGGTTTCGCCTCCCGGAGCGCGGTCGTGCCACCACCGGCATTCTCGGCGCTGGCCACGATCTCGACATCGGGAAATGCGGCGAGCAGACGCGCGAGGCCATCGCGCATGAGACGGTTGTCTTCGACGACGAGTACACGAATGCGGGCAGCTGGCGCAGGCGTGGAACCCACGCGACGGTCTCCGCGACGACGGTTGACGCCGTCGCGCTCCATCATCCGGTTATCCAATCCGCGGCGACGCGGTGGGGATACCCGGCGCTCAACGCGGCGAATGGTCCAAGGCACACTCCACCCCCTTCTTGGCTCGGAATGTATTCAACGCCAAGTGGTGATGGCAGTAATCGTGAGGTTGAGTCAATCCCGCGTGAATCGCTCTTTTAGCTTAGGCCACATGAGCCAACCGGTGAGACGCGTGGCATTGCTCGTCGGATTGGCGGCAGTCTACTACTTCGCCGCCCGGCTGGGGCTCGGATTCGCATTCATCAACAGTTCCGTCACCGCCGTCTGGCCGCCGGCCGGAATTGCGCTCGCCGCGTTCGTGCTGTTCGGCTACCGCGTGTGGCCGGCAATTTTCGTCGCGGCCTTTCTCGCGAACTTCGCGACCACGGGCGTGCTGCTCCCGTCATTCGGCATCGCGCTCGGGAATACAGTAGAAGGGCTGCTGGGCGCCTACCTCGTCAACCGGTTCGCCCGCGGCGGGCGCGTGTTCGACCGCGTGCGCGACATTTTTCGATTCACCGCGCTCGCGGCGCTGCTCAGCACGATGGTGAGCGCAACAATCGGCGTCGTGTCACTCGCGGCCGGCGGCATGCTCGCCTGGTCGGCGGTGTCGCGCGTGTGGCTCACCTGGTGGCTCGGTGACGCGGTGGGCGACATCGTCGTCGCACCGGCGCTGATTCTGTGGATCGGCGTGAAGCCGTCGCGGGCCCTGAACCGCGGCCAGCTCGTCGAGGCGATTGCCGCCGCGCTGGTCACCGCGCTGGTCACGTTTGCGGTTTTCGGCGGGCTGTATCCTTCGCGCAATTACTCGCTGACCGTCCTCCTCTGGCCGGTGCTGATCTGGGCATCGTTCCGTTTCGGACCGAGGGAAGCGGCCACCGCGATTCTCATCATCTCGCTCATGGCAGTCGTTCGCACAGTCCACGGCTACGGTCCGTTCGGCCATTATCCCACGGGCGAATCGCTGACCCTCCTCCAAGTCTGGACGGGCATCACCGCCGTGACGAGTCTCGTTCTCGCCGCGGTCGTCGCGGCGCAACGTGATGTGGAGGGCACGTGGCGTGAGCTGGCGGTCACCGACCCGTTGACGGGTCTCGCCAATCATCGACAGCTGGTGAACGCGCTCGAGTCCGAGATCAAGCGCTCCCGCCGCACTGCGCAGCCGCTGGCGGTGGTGTTGCTCGACCTCGACGGCCTGAAGCAGATCAACGACCGGCACGGGCACCTGGCCGGAAGTCTCGCGATTCGCCGGGTCGCCGAGGCGTTACTGGGTTCCTGCCGCGCGACGGATACCGCCGCGCGCTTCGGGGGTGACGAGTTCGCGCTGGTACTGCCCGAAACGGGCGAAGCTGCCGCCTGGCACGTGGCGCGGGGCGTCGTGGACCGGCTGGCCACCGACGCCGAGAAGCCGAACCTGTCGATCAGTGTGGGGGTAGCAGTCTACCCCGGGCACGGCGAGACAGTCGAGGCGTTGCTGAACGCAGCCGATGTCGCGTTGTACGAGACCAAGGAACGCCGCAAGACACGAACCGCGGGTCTTGCTCCCTAATTCCTCCCCACTAGGTTTGGAACATGGCCGACACCAAAAGAAGTATGAGCGTATCGACACGTGGCCCCGAGGCCCCGCCCCTGTCCGAATCGTCCGCGGGTCTGCTGCGCGAGCTGGTCGCACACCTGCGGCAGAACCGCACGCAGCTGCGGGAGGAATGGGCGCGCCGCATTACCCGCGCCGAGCTGCTCACGGCGATGACCGAAGAGGAAATCTTCGCCGAAGCGACCGCCGTGTACGACAACTACGTGGAAGCGCTCGAGACCGGAACGTTCGAGGCCCTCCAAGCGTATTCGCGGCGACTGTCGGAGCGCATCATTCCGCGAGGCGTCGAAACGGACGAAGTCGTCGGAATCGTGCTGCTGTTGCGTGACGTGCTGGCCCGCTCACTGTTCAACAAATACCAGGACAACGTCGAAAAGCTGAACCGGATTCTCGACTCCTACGAGCCCGCGGCGAACCGGATCGCGAACACGGTGGCCGTCGGATTCGTGGAAGAGCGCGAGCGCATCATCCGGCAGCAACAGGAAGCGATCCGGGAGCTGTCGACGCCAGTGCTGCAGGTGCGAGAGCGGCTGCTGATTCTGCCGATCATCGGCGTCATCGATCCGCAGCGCGCGCGGCAGCTCACCGAGCAGCTCCTCCGTGCGATTCGCGCCAACCGCGCCAAAGTCGTCGTCATCGACGTCACCGGTGTGGCGGCAATGGACTCAGGGGTAGCGAACCACTTGGTGCAGACGGTCGAAGCATCCCGGTTGCTGGGTGCCACCGTCATCGTGACGGGCCTGTCGCCCGAAATCGCGCAGACCCTCGTGACGATCGGAGTCGACCTCTCCGAAATGGCCACCGTCGGTGACCTGCAGGGAGGCATCGAAGAAGCCGAGCGGTTGCTCGCCGACCGGGTGGCGCCAACGTTGGCGCCGCTGCAGTCGCGCGAAATCGCACCAGATTCTCAGCGTTAAGGGGAGGGGGCCGTGGAAGTCCCTATTCTCCGGCAGGGGCAATATCTCATTGCCTCGATCCAGTCCGCACTTACTGACGCCGATCTTTCCCATCTTCGCGAAGCGCTGATCGCCCAAGTCGGGCGGTCGCGCTGCCGCGGCGTCATCGTCGACGTCACGGCGCTCGACGTGATGGATTCCTTTGCCGTCCGCACGCTCCGCGACATCGCGCATATGGCACGCCTGCGCGGCGCCGAGACGGTGATCGTGGGCATCCAGCCCGATGTGGCGTTCGCGATGGTGCAGCTCGGGCTCACGCTGAAGGGTGTGGCGACCGTCCTGGATCTCGAGGAAGGCCTCGCGTTCCTCGACGGCCGCACGAAGGACCGCGGGCTCGATCCCAAACACAAGCGACCGCCGAGCGGCCCGTTCCGTGGGTGAAGAGCTTCGTCTCACGATCGCGGCGGACGTCGATGTCGTCGAAGCACGACAGCAGGGACGCGCGCTAGCGGCGGTCGCGGGATTCTCGAGCGGCGAGCAGACGGTCATTGCCGCCGCGATCTCGGAAATTGCCCGCAATATCCTGATGTACGCGAAGAAGGGCGAGATTACCCTGAGCCTCGTGCAGAACGGCGACCGGCAAGGTGTGTCGATCGTCGCCAGCGACCAGGGCCCCGGTATCCCCGACATCGATCGCGCCATGCAGTACGGCTACTCGACGTCGCACGGCGTCGGCGCCGGACTTCCCGGGGCGAAGCGACTGATGGACGAATTCGATCTCCGGTCGACGGTGGGGCAGGGCACGACCGTTACGATGAAGAAATGGCGTCGCGCGAACTGACGATCGAGACGGCGTTCGCGGAGCTGCCGCTCCCCGGTCAGGCGGAGTCGGGCGACCTCTGCCTCGTGAAGCGAGTCGGTCATGCGACCCTGCTCGCCGTGGTGGACGGGCTGGGCCACGGACAGGACGCGGCGTCCGCGGCGCACGCCGCCATCGGGGCGATCGAGCGGTACGCGCGCGAGCCGCTCGTCGAACTCGTGAAACGGTGTCACCAGGCGGTCGTCGGAATGCGCGGTGTGGTGCTCGGTCTCGCCTGTCTCGATCCGCAATCGGCGTCGATGACGTGGCTGGGCGTCGGCAACATCGGCGGTGTCTTGCTCCGTGCCGACACCAAGGCGCGGCCTCCCCGTGTTTCGCTCGTGCCCAACGCCGGCTTCATCGGCGCCGAGCAGCCGCAGGCGACGGCGCGTGTCGTGCCGCTCAGCGGCGGCGATACCGTCATCCTCTATTCCGACGGCGTAAAAGACGGCGTTGCCGACTCGCTCGTGCTCGCCAACTCGCCGCAAGAGATTGCCGATCATGCCATCGCCCGTCACCTCAAGGGCAACGACGACGCGCTCGTGCTGGTAGCACGCTACGGCGCCTGATCCTCCCGAAATAGCGGCAACCAGCCGCGCCGCCGGGGCCCTGACGATCGGACCGCTGCGGCCCACCGTGCTCCGGCTGGCGGCGCCGGCCGTCGCCATGATGGCCTGCCACTTCTCGTTCAACCTCATCGACAGCATCTGGGTGGGACATCTGCTGGGCCCGGCCGCGCTGGCAGCGGTATCGACTGCCGGCTTCTACGTATGGGTCGCGCTCAGTCTGGGCGAGATGGTGGAAATCGGCTTGACCGCGGTCGCCGCGCGGCGCCATGGCCAGGGCGATCTCGAGCGCGCGGCGCGCGCGGCGGCAGCTGCCGTCGTGTACGCCGTGGTGGCCGGCTCCATCGTGAGCGTCGTGGGCTTGCTGGTCGCAGACCCCCTGTTTCGCTTGATGAGAGTGCCCGCCGGCGTGGCGTCGCTCGGTCACGCGTATCTCACGACATGGGTCCTGGGGGGACCTCTCGTGTTCGGCTTTTTCGCGATCGAAGCCACATTCCGCGCCGCGGGCGATACCCGCACGCCGTTCATAATGCTGGCGGCGTCGGTATGCGTGTCGATCGCGCTCGATCCCCTGTTGATCGCCGGCCTCGGCCCGTTTCCGCGGCTCGGCGTCGCAGGTGCCGCGCTCGCTTCCGTCATGGTGCGTGGTGGAGGATTTCTCATCGGCTGCATCATTGCGTTACGACGCGGATTCCTGCGCGTGCACGCGCCGGACTGGCGCGCGTTGCCGACGATCGTGCGGATCGGCATGCCGCTGTCACTCGCCGGCGTTCTCTTGTCGGTCATCTACATGTGGCTCACGCGATTCACCGCGCGATTCGGCACAGCGGCGCTCGCCGCGCTGGGCGTCGGGCACAAAATGGAAGGGCTTGGCTTTGTTGCGATCAGCGGTTTCTCGCTCGCGGCCAGCGCCCTGGTCGGCCAAAACCTCGGCGCCGGGCAGGAAGTGAGGGCGCAGGAAGCGGTGCGCTTGACGGTGCGCTACTGCCTCGTCGTCACCGTCACCACGGCGCTGGCCTTTCTGCTCATTCCGGGACGATTGGTCGCGCTGTTCACTCCCGATCCTCAGGTGATCGCCGATGGGGTGCTGTATCTCCGAGTCATCGCGTTCGCGCAAATCGGTCAAAGCTTCGAGCTGATCCTGGAAGGCGCGCTCGCCGGCGCGGGATATACGTTCTGGCCGCAGATTGTCAGCACCACGCTCACGACACTGCGCATTCCGTTGGCCGCGTGGTGGTCGCGCGCATTCGGACTGCTTGGCATCTGGCTGGCGCTGAGTGTGACGGCGATTTCGCGTGGCGTGGCGATGGTTCTGTTCTGGAAAGGCGGGCGATGGCGTGCGACGACAGTTTGATGGCCCATGCCGATAATCACGCTCCTGACCGACTTCGGCACGGCCGACAGCTATGTCGCGGAGATGAAAGGGGTGCTGCTGTCACGAGCACCGGCAGCCACGCTCGTCGATATCAGCCACCAAATCCCGCCAGGCGACATCCAGGCAGGGCAGTTCGTGCTGTCGCGGACCTGGCAGCGTTTTCCGGCAGGAACCGTGCACCTCGCCGTTGTGGATCCGGGCGTCGGATCAGAACGCCGGGCGCTTGCGGCGCAGAGCGACGGATATCGCTTTGTGGCCCCGGACAACGGATTGCTCTCGTTTCTTCCGCGCGAATCGAGGTTCGTTTCT
>Ga0136846_1238137_pt1 | contig 23534 bp, 14 predicted proteins | sample HopSoiMetagenom2_FD_96841 | JGI IMG/M metagenome (GOLD analysis project Ga0136846, IMG submission 96841) | Grasslands soil microbial communities from Hopland, California, USA - 2 Assembly 2016 (version 4) | ecosystem: Environmental > Terrestrial > Soil > Grasslands | place: USA: Hopland... | reverse complement strand
GGTGGCCCAAACAACTAAAAGCGGCTTTGTCTTTCTGTTCGAGCGGCAAACCGGCAAACCGCTTTTTGACATCCAGGAAATATCAGTGCCTCAGTCCGATTTGCAGGGCGAATCCAGCTCACCCAGACAGCCGATGCCGGTGAAGCCAGCGCCCTTCGCCCGCCAATTATTCACTTACAACGAGATCACGGATATCTCCCCCGAATCTCATCACCACGTGTTGGAACGTTTTTCCCGACTGCGTCCACATGTCCCCTTTTGCCCTCCCAGCACAAACGGAACGATCATTTTCCCGGGATTCGATGGCGGCGGTGAATGGGGCGGCGCAGCCGCCGACCCTGATGGTGTTCTCTACGTCAACGGCAATGAAATGCCGTGGGTCTTGACGATGGTGCCGGTGCAAAGGGACGCGCACGGACCCGGCGGCACCGGAAAGCCGCTCTACAGCCAGGTCTGCGCGCCTTGCCACGGCATAGAGCGGCAGGGCAACAAGGCTCAAAATGTTCCGCCTCTTCTGGAAATCTCGAAAAAACTTCCTCGTGAAGACATCGTCAAAATCATCACCACCGGTAAAGGCGTCATGCCCTCGTTCGCGTTCCTTTCCGAAGCGCAAAAAGGAGCGCTGGCGGATTTATTGGTGGGCACCAACACGGCCACTGCTGAGATCGTCGCGCGCGAAGAAGTCACCTCTGCCGCGAGTGGACTGGGCGAAGGTCCTTACACCATCACTGGTTATAATCGCTGGCTGGATACGAACGGTTTTCCTGCCGTCAAACCGCCGTGGGGCACGCTCAATGCCATTGACCTCAACACCGGCGAATATCGTTGGCGCGTTCCTTTAGGCGAAATCCCGGCTTTGACCGCGAAGGGCATTCCGAAAACCGGCCTCGAAAACTACGGCGGACCGGTGGTTACCGCTGGTGGCCTCATTTTTATCGGTGCGACGAAAGATGAAATGTTTCGCGCGTTCGATCGCAAAACGGGCGACATGCTTTGGGAAACCAAATTGCCTGCCGGCGGCTACGCCACTCCAGCCACCTATGAAGTCAATGGCCGCCAATACGTCGTCATCGCTTGCGGTGGCGGCAAGATGGGAACGAAAAGTGGCGATGCCTATGTGGCGTTTGCGCTCAAAGAAAATGGCAAGCGTTAGGAAGCCTCGAGTTCTCATTAGGTGAACTGGCTGTATCTTTTGTTTTGGTCTTGTGGGCCGATGCTGTTCGAAGCCTCGGTCGTGGCGATTGGCATCCACTTGTTTATTGAGGTTTGTTTTCAGGCTGGCTCACATCCCGAATTATGCCACTGCAGCACCTCGCGGAGTTCATTTGTGGACCAAGCTCGCCCCACCCGACATCATTTTTCGATTAGCCTTTCTTGCTGCTCTAAATGGAGTTCTGTATTGGATGCCCGTTTACTATTGGACGACGTATGAGCCGTGCGGCGATGACCGAGATGGTGGCGTGCTTTTTCCGGCAATCGTACTTTGCCCATTATCCTGGGTGCTCGCGGTTGTGTGCTACGTACAGGTTTGGCAAACTCGGCGCGTAACTTCGCGGGGATGGCGCATGGCCTTCTACATCCTAACGTCGCTCCTGGTGGCGCTTAGCTTATCAACGGCCCTCCCCGAAATTCGCTTTTATGCCCGCATTATTAGATTGTGAGCAAGACCACCAGCCTCCCTGCTCGCGTCTTGACCCTTGCACGAGCCACAATTAACACTTGTTGCCGTTATGCCGCGCAAGTTGAGTTCGATTTCTCCGGATTGGTGGGATTACACCACGTTGGACGCCGATATCATCCGCGACGCCGCCGCTTTGACGCCGGAAAAAATGGCGAAGCTATCGAGGCCAGGTTTCAAAGTCGTCATGTATGACACGCTCGAGGAATTTTACCTAGCCGAAGCGCTGGAATATGTCGCTGCCTGGAAGCGCTCCACGCCCGACAACCCCGTCGGCATTTGCGGACCGATTGGACCGACGGAGCAACTGCCGCTGGTGGCGCGGTTGGTGAACGATTTGAATTTGAACGTGCGCTCGGGCCATTTCTGGGGCATGGACGAATGGTATCTCGACGGCAAAGAAGCGCCGCCGACGCATCCCTTGTCGTTTGAGAAAGCCGACCGCGAACTTTGTTTCAATCGGATTCGCAAAGACCTGGTGATGCCCGACCAGAATTTGCATTTTCCCAAGGCCGACACTTCCGCGTATCGCGAAAGCTGGGACGCCGGTGTGCGATGCGCCGTGATGCAGGGCGGCCAGGGCGATGTGAAACATTGGGCCTTCAACGACCCTCCGCGCCGGAAGGGAAAATACAAAGACAATCCACCTTCACCCGCCGAATATCGCAAACTGACGACGCGCGTCGTGGACCTGCATCCGCTGACAGTCGCGCAAAACGCCCGGACATCCGGCGGCGGCAACATCTCGCTCGTGCCAACGCAGGCGCTCTCGGTCGGACCGGCGGAAACCTGGCAGACGGAGAAGGTTTCCATCTGGCAGGCGGGTAATCATGACAACCCATTCGGGCAGCGTTTGACGACGCTGATGATCGCGAAGAAAATTCCTGATGCGGCAGTCCCGATGTCGCTGCTGGCCGACCATCCGAATGTGCAGTTCAATTTTTATCGGAAGGGAATCGGTTCGTGCGAAGTGGAGATGCATTGACGAGGCCATACTCCGTAGGAGTGGCATATTTGTAGAAAGCGACGACCCGTGAATTACCTTTTTGTTTTTCGGCGGCGCGGCTCGACATCAATTGCCAGCGGCCACCGTGCGACTAATGGCGGCCCCTCGCACGCACCACCTCGTCCCCCCGCGCCGCCGAAAAACAAAAAGATAAATCGGGGTTCGGGGATTTCTACAAATAGGCCACCCCTACGGGGTTTAAGAATCCAACGCAGACTTGAACCAGCACGATCCGGAACATGCAAGGCCTTTGCCATGTTGTTCACGTTCATCGCGATTGCCGTTCTGACTGTTTTGCCTGGGTGCTGTTCCTGCAAAGAAAAAACTGCTGCTGCATCCGCCCTGCAAATCGGCGCCGCCGAGATTGATATCACCCCGCCGATTCCTTATCGCATGGCCGGATATTTCGATGAACGGCTGGCGACCGGAGTGCATGATCCGCTTAAAGCGAAAGCGCTCGTCATCCAGCAAGGGCGCGATCAAATTGCTTTCGTTTTCTGCGATCTGGTTGGCGTATCGCTAACGGTCACCACCAATGCCAGGGCGGAAGCGAGCCGGAAAACCGGCATCCCTTACGAGCACATAGTGATCGGCGCTACGCACAGCCACACCGGCCCTTTATTCGATGATGTTCGCAGCTCTTATTTTCACAAGGCGGCGCTCGAGAAATTCGGGGCCGACACCAATCAACCGGTGGACTACCCTGCCCTGCTGATCCCACGGCTGGTGAAGGTGATTGGTGACGCCCAGGCAAATTTGCGCCCTTCAGAGCTCAATGTCGGCATCACTCAACAGGAAGGGCTGACGTTCAATCGCCGATATTGGATGCGCAACGGCAAAGTCGCCTTCAACCCCGGCCAGATGAACACGAACATCGTGCGGCCGGCCGGCCCGAGCGATCCCGATGTCGGCATCCTGCTGGCTCGCGAAAAAGGAACGACCAAACCATTCGCGGGCCTGACCGTTTTTGCGATGCATTCAGACACGATCGGCAGCACGGAATTCAGCGCGGATTACGAATTCTACCTTCAGGAGACTTTGCGCCGTGCCTACGGCAGCAATTTCATTTCTGCCTTCGGCCCCGGCACTTGCGGGGACCTCAATCACATTAATGTGCACCGCAAGGATGCAGTGTTGAAAGGTTATGAGATGGCCGAACGCCTGGGAACAACGCTCGGAAAGCGCGTGCTCGAGGCTGCACCAACCCTGCCGCCGATCGCTCATCCTTCATTTGCTGTTCGGTCGCGGAAGATTGATGCGCCGCTTCAGGAAGTGACTCCCGAGCAACTCGCCGACGCCCGCGCGAAGGTGGACAAGCTCGGCGATCCCAATACTGACTTTTTCGTCAAAGTTGTCGCCGTCAAAACGCTCGACCTGGCGCAGCGCGGGCCCACGGTGCCGATGGAAGTTCAGGCGTTCCGGCTCGATGCGGATACCGCGATTGTATGCCTGCCTTGCGAAATTTTTGTCGAACTCGGATTGGCCATCAAAAAGGCCTCGCCCTTCAAACGAACAGTAGTGATTTCCATCTGCAACGACCGTCCCAGTTATGTGCCGACAAAAAAGGCGTTTACAGAAGGCAGTTACGAAGTGACCAATGCGCGGGTGAAGCCTGGTGTCGGTGAGACCCTGGTCGAAACATCGCTCCAATTGCTTAATAGTCTGAAATAGGCGCTACTTCCGCTCAACCCGAAATTCAATCGCAGCTTTGCCTTTGATATTCGTCAAATCCGCGGTGCCATACGAATCCACGCTCACCAGCGTCTCGCCGATTTTTCCATCCATCACCTTCCAGCCGTCCGGCACACGAATCCGCAAAAGCGTTTGCCGAGTCGAATTGCGCGTGGGCAGCTCGACCTGGACGAAAACCTTCCCCTCGTTGAGTTTGGAATCCACCATCACCGACACCGGTCCAAACGCGGTGGGCGCGTTCTCAACCTGGATGTGTTTGCCGGCTTCAAGCCAGCGTTTTGGCGTCGCAAACAACAAGCGCAATGTCTCTGGCCGGCCATCGCCATTCAAATCCCAATCCTGCACCAACAGGTAACGCAGGATCGAAAGCAGGTGCGCGTTGGCGGCGCTGTTCGGTGGGCAATACATCTGCCGGCCGCCTTCATCAGTCGGAGTCAACGAACAACCTTCCGCGCCGATGAACGTATTGTGCGTCAAACCCTGGGACAGCATGCCGTAAAAGCTCACCAGCGCGCGCTCGGGATCATCCCGTCGCAATGTATCCAGCGCGTAACGCGTCCCATACAACGGATTGATGCGTAGCGGCCCGGGCCAGAATGTGTAGCCGCCGCCGGCCCGCAACATGCCCATGCACAATCCGCCATGCTCCTCCTGGTAGCGCGGAATCCATGTCTCTTCCTCGCTGCCAGGCCGAAAGATGCCGCTGCCAATGACGTAGCCGATAATGATATTCCAATACCCGCCAATGCGCGTCTCCGTGATCGGATCATGCGCCGGTTCGTTCGTGTAAAGCGCTACCGGCACAAAAGGAGGTGTAGTCTCCCCCCGCAAACTTTTTTCGATCGCCGTGACCACCGCCTTTTTGAATTCCGCCGCATTGTCCGCGTATGATTTCGCTTCGGCTTGCTCGCCCACTTCGGCTAACACGGCGCTCAAATCGTGCAGCGCGCGCCAGCCTTTCGAATTCACCGTCAGGCTATAAACCATCGTGCTGATATCGCCGCAATACTGTTGCTTCGGTCCAAGGCCCATCTCGTTAGTGCGGCCTTCCGCCAGCCGTTTGGCCTCCTTTTCCCAACGCGAACGCAACTGCTCCATTACCTCCTTGTCGCGGGTCTGCCAATAATAACGGCAAACGTCATTCAGCTTGAAACCGGCCTGATGCAACTCGAGGTCTTTCCGCGTGAAATCGAGCAGCGGAACCAGCAGCCGGCGCATATCGCGTTCAAACCCCCAAACCAGGAACGCCAGCGCCGCATCGCTGCCTTCCGACTCGTAAAGCTTGTCGTATTGGTTCCCGGCGCTGTAATGCATGCTGTCTCCGTTGATCATCTCGAAATTCTCCACCAACAAATGACGCCACGCATTATTCACGACGGCTTCCGGTGATTCCAATTTCATCCCGCCACCAATCAGGTCGCGCCAGGTTCGCACGCAAGTTTCCCGCTCAGAGGTGTAAGTCTCCTTCGTGCAGACTAACGCGGTGTCCGCCGGCAATGGACGCGTTGGAATCGCCAGCACCGCACTGGTGCCGGGACGTAACTGCGCCACGGCAAGCTGCCGTTCCCATTTCCAAGTCCCCTCGCACACGGCAAGCACCCGGCCCGCGTCGTCAGAAATTTTGCCGTCCGAAAATTTGAGCTGCCCGCGCCCTTCGACCTGAATCGCCACGCGCCCGTTCGTTCCCTGCGCCAGGTCGAACTTCACAAACACGATGCCGTTGCTGGCCAATTCGTTTCTCGTGCTCGCAAAGGCTTCCAATCGATAAATCTCGGGCGTGGTTTTCGTCGGCTGCTGCGCGACCGACAGCTTGCCTTCCGCTTGAAAAGGAGTCGGATGACGATATTGAATTTCAAATATCGGCAACCATCTCTCAGCCAGCGTTGGCTCGCTCACCCGATCGCGGATGCTGCCGAACAGGAACTCGTCTGGGCCGACGCGAAAGGTAACCGGCGTGCCCGGATCGACCCAACTCCGCGAGCCGCCCCGAAGGTTGATGCCGCTGCCGTTCGAGATCAGCCGCGCTTTGACCTTTGTATTCGGCGCGCTGAGCAGAATGGGATAATACTTGAAGTCCGCATTGACGTAGCGCAACGGCGGCAACAGCTTTTCAAAAAATTCATAGCTCGCCCCATTCGTCTGCTGCATCGCTGCCAATCCCCACAAATCCTGCTTCGCCGCGCCCACTTCTTCGAGAGAAGGCAAACGCTTTTCCTTCTCGATTGAATCCGCCTGTTGAGCAATCGCTAGATCGGGAAAGAGTTGAAGGAACAGCGCGACACCAAATACTGCAGGCCAATTGAACCCACGAACTCGCGAGCCTCGAAAACCCAAGCCGTTTGCATGCTCCAAAATCAGATTACGGTTCCCCCTCTCCCCTTCATAAGGGAAGAGGGCCGGGGTGAGGGGTTGCTCTTTCATTTGCGGGCTCGCGGAAGGGTTGGTCCAGTTGCGCTCGCGGCGGGTTTACCCGGCCACGACGATATTCACCAACTTCTTTGGGATGACGATGACTTTCTTAATCGTCTTCCCCGCGATGAACGGTTGCACCTTCTCGGCTTTGAGCGCGGTGCTTTCCATATCTGCTGGCGGCGCTTCAGCCGCAACCTGGATTACATCACGCAGCTTTCCGTTCACTTGCACGGGGATCTCCAGCGTGCTCTCGACCAGCAGCGAGGCATCGAAACTCGGCCAGGGAAAATAGCTCAGGGCCTGGGCTCGCCCAGCGCCCTTCCTCAAACTTAGATCGTGCAACCGTTGCGAAAGCTCTTCCGCCAGGTGCGGCGCAAACGGCTGCAATAGAACAAGGAAATCCCGCAGCACACGAAGCGGCCGGTTCGGCCAGGTCATCGCTTCGTTGACGAACACCATGAGCGCGGAAATCGCCGTGTTGAAACGCATTCCGTCCAGGTCTTCCGTTACTTTCTTGATGGTTGCATGCAACGTCTTGAGCTGCGCGGCCGTCGGCTCCGCCTCAGCAATCGCCGCATGAAGCCGCAGCTTCTCCAGCAACGCTACGCCTTGCTGTGGGTCGGCCGTCTCGCTTTGTTCAAACTCAGTCTCGCTCGCCTCATCCACAAACAAACGCCATACCCGCCCGAGGAACCGATAGACGCCTTCCACACCTCTCGTGTTCCAAGGCTTCGTCATTTCGAGCGGCCCCATGAACATTTCATACAAACGCAACGAGTCGGCGCCGAACTCCCGAACCATGTCGTCGGGGTTGACGACATTCCCACGCGCCTTCGACATCTTTTGAGCGTCCTCGCCCAAAATGAGGCCCTGGTTGACGAGTTTGTTGAATGGCTCACTGGTCGAGACATAGCCTAAATCAAACAACACCTTGTGCCAGAAGCGCGCATACAACAGGTGCAGGACGGCATGCTCGGTGCCACCAACATATAAATCCACACCAGCGGTCGCCGCCTTGCCTTGATCTTTTTGTGACGTTCCCATCCAATACTTTTCCGCGGTCGGATCGACGAACCGATTCGGGTTTTTCGGGTCGAGATAGCGCAAATAATACCAGCACCTGCCCGCCCATTGCGGCATGGTGTTGGTTTCGCGCTTTGAACCATCCGGCAGGTTTACCCAATCCTGCGCGCGCGCGAGTGGCGGCTGCCCGTCCGGAGTGGGTTTGTAATCATCCAACGGCGGAGGCAAAATCGGCAAGGCACTCTCGGGCAACGCTTCGTGATACGGTTGGCCATCCGGGCCCTGTTTCCAAACGATCGGAAACGGTTCGCCCCAATAACGTTGCCGGCTGAATAGCCAATCCCGCAGTTTATAATTGATCGTTTTCTTGCCGAGCCCCTTCGCTTCAAGCCAGGCGGTAATCTTTCGCTTCGCCTCCGGGGTGGACAAGCCGTTCAGCGAAATCTCCGCATTCGCGGAGTTCACGGCCACACCATCTTCCACGAACCCCTGCCAATCCGTGCCGGCGGGCGGTTGAACGACTTGAACAATGGGCAGCTTGAACTTCGTCGCAAATTCGTAATCCCGCGTGTCGTGGCCAGGCACCGCCATGATTGCTCCAGTTCCATAGCTGATGAGCACATAGTCCGCGATCCAGATGGGTATCCGCTGGCCGGTTACGGGATTCAGCGCGTAAGCGCCGATGAATACGCCGCTCTTTTCCTTCGCCAGCTCCGTGCGCTCCAAATCCGATTTCCTGCCGACCTGCACCTTGTAATCTTCCACGGCAGCGCGTTGAGCGGGCGAAGTAATCTTATCCACGAGCCGATGCTCCGGCGCGAGCACCATGTAAGTCGCGCCGAACAAAGTATCCGGTCGGGTCGTGAAAACGCGCAACTTGTCCGTCGAATCGGCCACCGGAAAATCCACTTCAGCGCCTTCGCTGCGCCCAATCCAATTGCGCTGCATTTCCTTCAGCGAATGACTCCAGTCGATCGTGTCGAGGTCCTTCAGCAACCGCTCCGCATAAGACGTAATGCGCAGCATCCACTGGCGCATCGGCTTGCGCACAACGGGGAACCCGCCCACCTCGCTTTTTCCATCCACGACCTCCTCATTCGCCAGCACCGTGCCAAGCTGTTCGCACCACCAAACCGGTGCTTCGGAAACGTATGCCAGCCTGTTCGAATCCCGGAAGGTCCGCTTCTCCGCTTCTGTCGAACCCGAACACTGCAACGTTTCAATCGGCTCGCCTCGTTCCGTCGCGGGATTGAACCATGAATTGTAGAGCTTAAGAAATATCCACTGGCTCCATTTGAAATAATCCGGGTCGGTCGTGTTGACCTCGCGCGTCCAATCATAGCTGAAACCAAGTGATTTTATTTGCCGCTTGAAAGTAGCAATATTCTTCTCGGTGGTGGTGCGAGGGTGCTGGCCGGTCTTGATTGCGTATTGCTCCGCGGGGAGCCCGAACGCATCCCAGCCCATCGGATGCAGCACATGCAGTCCTCGCGCGCGTTGATACCGGGCAAGAATATCGGTAGCCGTATACCCCTCCGGATGCCCCACATGCAAACCCGCCCCTGATGGGTACGGGAACATGTCCAGAATATAATACTTCGGGAGCTGCTCGGGGGGCGTAGCGCCGTGTCGCTGCGCGAAAGGATGATTCGCCGGCACCGCTTCACCCGGATTCCAGGCGCGAAAACTCTGCTGCGCTTCCCAGTGTTGCTGCCACTTGGGCTCGATCAGGTGAAACGGATATTGTCTGCGTCCGACTGCCATAGGCCGGCCAATATCGCGTTAAAAGGCAGTGAAAACAATCGCGGAGTTGAGCAGCCGCCGTTAACTTCCGGTCGCGAGCATGAAGTCCGAGACCAAAGCGGCAGAGGACAACCGAACTCGAGCACCTGGCGAAGCTCCAGCGCTCCCGAAATTCCGCCAGGTTGTGGAGCGCGGCTGTCCTCTGCCGCTTTGCCTTCGCGCGATTTGCGTTGCACTTCTGATGGTGCTATCAACCAGCGCCACCGATGTTCCGGCTGCGGCAACTAACTCCCCCAAACTCGGCCTTTGGTACACCGCCTGGTGGACCGCCGACGACCAGTTCCATCATTGGACCAATTGCCATGTCTTCCCCGCCCGCGGACGCTACACCGCCGGTGACCCAGCAGTCATTGCCGCGCATTACGCTCAATTGCGCGATTTGGGCGTGGACTTCCTCATCATGGACGACACGAATGGCGCGGGAAATGACGGCGGACGCATTAATGACAATATTCGTGCCTGGTTTGATTTCATGGATGCGAAGCCGAGCGAGGAGCGAATCCCCATCTGCATTGGCGGCGGTGGTGAAATGCGGACCGGCGGCAAAGAGGCACAGAAGCGCGCGGCCGATTTTTATTGGGCGACCTGGGCGCAGCGGCCCAGTTACTTTCGAGTTCACGGCAAACCGCTGTTGTTGATCGATACGGACAAAAATTACGGTCCCGGCGATTTCGAGGACGAACGTTTCACGGTCCGCTGGGCCTACAACGGTGACAACCACGCGGCGATAGAAAAACGCAAGTCGTGGGGCTGGGGCTCGTACGAGCCTGCGCCAGCTCTACGCGAGTGTATGAGCATATGGCCCGGGCATCGTTATCCCGGCCAGGTTGCGACGAGCGGCAAAGATCCGGTCGAAGCTCCCCGCGAGGGCGGCGCACTTTACGCCCGCGAATGGCTGCGTGTCCTAAAGCAGCAGCCCGAGTTTGTGACAGTTGCCGACTGGAACAATTTCGAAGAGGAGACGGCCATCGAGGACTCATTTTCCTGGGAGGATAGCTGGGGACATGCCGTGCCGGACCTGTATCGAAGAATCACGCGCGCTTACTCGCGGCTGCGCTTAGCGGCGTTGGTCCAAGGAGAATTCTACCGTTCTGAATCCGGTTCGACGACCTATGCCTTTGATGGCAAACGGCTGCTCGAAAGCCCTCCCAGACCGCATCGAGCAACCGTAATTCTTGTGCCGGACGAACTCTTTCAGCGCCTGCTAACGAAGCAACATTCGAACAACTGAAACACCCCGCGCTTCAATCGGTCCCTACAACATCCACACTCAACACCTCTCCCGGCTCGCACTCGGCCACCACCTCAAAAGGCCGGCAGCATACCTCGCAATCCGTCGTGAACCGTTGGGTCGCCACGCTCGTATCAATCGTCAGGTCAAACTGCTGACCGCAAAACGGACAACGGATTGGTTCGGAAATTTCCATACTAGTGTTTATTTGCGCACAGCGATTCTATCGCGTGCTGGTCGTGGATTGAAAGTCATGGATCATCTTGTCCAGCGTTTCGACCCAAAGCGGATGCTCGTTCATGCACGGAATCAGCGTCAGGTCTTTGCCTCCCGCGCCGAGAAACAATTCGCGCCCACGGATGCCGATCTCTTCGAGCGTCTCCAGGCAATCTGAAACGAATGACGGACAAATCACCAGCATGCGCTTGACCCCTTCCCTTGCCAGTCGGGGGATTTCGAAATCGGTGTACGGCTTCAGCCACGGCGTGCGGCCAAGCCGCGACTGGAAAGAGATTGAGTACTTTTCCCGGGGCACCTGCGCCCTGGCGACAAATGCCGCGACAGTTTTGAAACATTGCGCGCGATAACAAGTCGCGTGCGCCGGACCGGCCACCTCGCAGCAATTATCTTTCACCAGGCAATGGCCTCCGGTCGGATCAGATTTCCTGAGCTGTCGCTCCGGCACGCCATGAAAACTGAACAGCAAATGGTCGTAACCCGGGGTCAAATATTCCTGCGCGCTGGCAGTCAGCGCGGTGATATAATCCGGGCGCTCAAAATAGGGCGGCTGCACCGTAATTCTCATCTGCGGCGAGGTGGTCGCGGCGACTTCTTTGACGCGCTCCACCGCCGATTCGTAACTCGACATCGCGTAGTGCGGAAAGAGGGGAATCAGCAGCAACTGGTCCACACCTTTCCTGGCCAGCACACGCAAAGCAGTGGAGATTGAGGGTTTCTGATACCGCATGGCCAACTCGATCGGCAGGTCCACTCGCTTTTGCAGCTTCGCCTGCACCCGGCGGCTGGTGACGACCAGCGGCGAGCCTTCGGGAGTCCAGATGGCCTGGTAAGCATGGGCCGATTGCTTCGGCCGGCTCGGAAGAATTGCAAAGTGGACGACACAGAATCGGACAAACCAATTCACATCCAGCACGCGGCCATCCATCAAAAACTCCCGCAAATAGCGCCGCACATCCGGCACGGACGGCGAATCGGGCGAACCCAGGTTGACTAACAAAACAGCTTTCATTCCCTTTTTGGTATCCCTAAATATTCACTCGCCCTCTCCGCAGCTCTGCACCCCGACAAAATCGAATCGGTCAACGCCACACCATCTCGATAATGTCCCGCCAAAAACAGACCCGGCCCATTCTTTTCCGCCCGCACCATCAAATCCAGAAAACGGCCGTAACCGACGTTGTATTGCGGAATTGCTTTGGGATAAACGAAGCAATGCTCGAATACGGGCTTGCCGGTCACTCCCAGCAGCAAACGCAGGTCCTGCACAACCGCCGCAATTATTTTGCCTGCGGGCAGTTGCGCCAATTCGGGATTCCGCTCACCACCCGCGAAGGTGGTCAACAATACGTGACCTTTCGGCGCGCGCTCCGGAAATAACGAGGATGAAAACATCGTCCCGAGAATGTTTAAGCCTTCAACCGCCGGCACCAACAGACCAAATCCCTCACAGGAATGCGCGACGTCTTCGCGACGAAATCCCAGCGCCACGCTCGCCACTGGTGGACATCGAATCTCCTTCAATTCCCCCAAACCAATCCAGGCTTTCGACACAATGTCGAGTTCCGCGAGCTTATGGGCCGTCCCGGCAAAAATAACTACGCTATGCTCTGCCCTCGACTGCCGGGTATTTTGAGTAAATTCCAAACTCCAACCCGCGGCCTTTTGTTCAAGCTTTGTCACCGTCGCATGCAAGCGCACGGCTTCCCCCAATCGCTCACGCAACGTATCCGGCAGTACCTGCAAGCCTTCATCGAATGAAAACTTCGCGGCGCGGCTACGGGGAATCGCATCCCGATTCTTTCGCGCGCGCGCGCCAAAAATCTGCCCTTTGATCAGCGAGCCATAACGACTCTCCAGCTCCGCCAACTTCGGAAACGCATGCCGCACCGAAAGCCTTCTGGCATCGCCAGCATAGATGCCCGCCACCAGCGGATCTACCGCCCGCTCCAAAAATTCCCGCCCCAGCCGCCGCTCCATAAAGTCCGCCACACTCTCGTCCGCCTGCTCCCTGCGTGGCGGCACGAACGGCTCGCGCAATAGCCCGAGTTTCGCTTTCCCGCTAAACAACTTCGTTTTGAGAAATCCAAGCGGGGACGAGGGCAACGCCACTGGCCGCCCGTTCTGCACCAGGTAACGAGCGCTGGCCCGCGGATTGGCTTCGCGGCGGCGTGAAGTCAACCCCGCATCCGTCACCAGTTGGGAAATTTTCGAAGAAGTTTCGAGCAATGTGTTGGGACCGCATTCGACCAGGTAATCGCCTTGCCGCACCGAACGAATCACACCCCCAACTCGCCCGCTGGATTCATAAACCGTTGTTTGGATTCCCTGGCGCTGCAAGTGGAATGCCGCAGTGAGGCCGGTTATTCCTGCGCCGATGATTGCAACTGAACTCAAATCGTCCTCGAGTGCTTTCTCTCCCCCGCCGGCGCAAGCGTATTGTCGAATGTCATCGCAATGTTGCGAATGAACAATCGGCCTGCATCTGTGACTTCCATCCCGGCGGCGTTGCGCCGCACCAACCCATCCCCCTCGAAGGGCGTCAACGCCGCCAATTCACGCTCGAAATGCTCTGCAAAATTGATCCCCAATAGGCGCGACATCGCCGCGTAATCCAGCGACAAATCACACATCACCCGCATGATGGTCTCGCGCCGGATTTTGTCTTCGTCGGTCAGCACGTAGCCGCGGGCCAGTGTCGTTTGACCTGCATCCAGCGCGGCCTGGTACTTTCCGAGCTCCTTTTCGTTCTGCCAATAAGCATCGGGAATTTGCGAAATCGAAGACATGCCAAACGAATAAATATCCGCCCCGGCTCGCGTGCTGTAGCCCTGGAAATTCCGCTGCAACACTTTGCGGCTCTGCGCCACTGCCAACTCATCGCCCGGCCGCGCGAAATGGTCCATGCCGATATACACATACCGATTCTCCGCCGTCAGCCGCTCGATGATCATCTTCAGCAATTCCAATTTCACTTCAGCCGTCGGCAAAATTTTTTCCTCGAGAATTTTCTGCGCCGGCTTCACCCACGGCACATGCGCGTAGCTGAAAACCGCCAGGCGGTCCGGCTTCAGTTCCAGTACGATGTCCAGCGTGCGATTGAACGACTCGACCGTTTGAAATGGCAGGCCGTAGATCAAATCGAAATTCACCGACCCGAACCCCAGTTCGCGCACCCAGTCCAGCACTTCCTCCGTCATCGCGCGCGGCTGAATTCGATGCACCGCTTCCTGCACCTTCGGATCGAAATCCTGCACACCCAGCGACGCGCGGTTGAACCCGATCTCGCGCAACGCCACGATGTGCTCCCGCGTCAGGCGTCGCGGATCGATCTCCACTCCCGCCTCGATGTCCTCCGCGAAGGCAAACTGTTTGTGAATCGCTTCACCCAGCCTGCGGATTTCGTCCGGAGCCAAAAACGTCGGCGACCCGCCGCCCCAATGCAATTGCACCACCTTGCGGCGCGGATTGAGCAGCGTCGCCATCTGCGCCATATCCTTTTCGAGGTAATCCAGATACGACTTCCCTTTGCTGTGGTTGGTCGTGATCACCGTCGTGCAGCCGCAATACCAGCAAAGCGTCTCGCAAAATGGGATATGGAAATAGAGCGAAAGGTCGCGCTCCGTGCGGTTGTTCTCCAATATCAACGAGGACAACTCATCCCACTTCATCGTGTCGGTGAATTTCGTCGCCGGCGGATACGACGTATAACGCGGCCCCGCCACGTTATACTTTTTCACCAACTCCAAATCGACCTTCAAAAGACTCATACCATTTAGAAACGGAGCGCGGACATTCTTGTCCGCAACGACCCGCGACATCGGAGCGCGGACAGTCTTGTCCGCAGCAACTCATAAACCCGGGAGTACGCCCAGCTACTTCGATAGGCTCGAAAAAATCCAGCCATTCCTGCGGACAAGAATGTCCGCGCTCCGACTCCACGATCTTCAAACCGAGTTACTTTTTTTCTACTCACAACGCAAATCCCTGCACAGTGCTCACCAGCGCCGCAATATTCTCCAACTTCGCCGTCGGCGGCACGCCATGGCCAAGATTGAATATATGACCGGGCCGGCCGTTCGCCTCGCGCAAAATTCGACGCGTCTCGCCCGCCACGTTTTCCGGCGTCGTCGTCAACACCTCGGGCTCGAGATTACCCTGCACACCGACTTGCTTCGGCAAGCTCGCCGCTATTTTCCCCAGCGACACCTTCCAATCCAAACCCAGCACATTAGCCCCTGTCTGCACCAGTGCATCCCAATCTTCCGTTCCCTTCGAAAAAACAATTACCGGCGCAAGCTCTTTGACCCCCGCCACGATTTCTTTCATCCAGCGGCCGGACGCTTCCCCAAAATTTTGGGTTGGCAGCAACCCGCCCAGGCTATCGAACACCTGCACCACCTCGGCGCCCGCCGCAATTTGCATTTTCAAAAATTCAATCACCCCGGCTGTCAGCTTCTCCATTAGTCGACCAAACAGCTTCGGCTCGGCAGCCAAAAGCTTTTCAGCTTTTGAGTAATGCTCGATTCCCCCGCCTTCCAGCATGAAGTTCGCCAGCGTCCACGGCGACCCGGCGAAGCCGATCAACGCCGTTTGGCCTTTCAACTGCGCCTTGACCAGCTTCAGCGCCTCCGCCACATAGCGCAAACGTTCGGTAACCGCTTCCACCTTCAGCCGTTCAACGTCCTTCGCTGATTCGATTAGAAACGCCATCTTGATCCCGCTGCCATCCTGAAATTCGTATGGCTGGCCCAGACCCTCGGTCAACGCCAGGATATCGCTGAAGATAATCGCCGCATCGAACCCGAACCGGCGAATCGGTTGCAACGTCACTTCCGCCGCCAACTCGGGCGTCTGAACCAATTCTAAAACCGTATGATTCTCTTTCAGCGCCCGATATTCGGGCAACGCCCTGCCCGCCTGCCGCATCAGCCAGACTGGCGGCCGCGTGACTGGCAGGCAGTGGCATGCATCCAAAAAACGTTCCCGGCTTGTTTGTGGCGCCTTTGCGACCGCAACCGGACGCAGGGATGTGTTTTGCGGTGAGGCGGATTTCGCTTCGGCTGTGGTTGTGTCTTGGTTCGTTTTGATGGCCTCTCCAATTTCTCTCCCAATACGCTCCCGGGCAAGGTGAAAAGCGTAGGGCTGGGCCAACCGGGTGAAGGTGCGGAGGTTAAAATAGGTTGAAATAGGTTAAAACAGGTTGAAATTCGGGAGGTTTTAGCGTCGCATTTGAGGTTGAGAGTGTCAAAAGGCATGCGGAATGGATAATGGGACGCAATGAACCGTGATTAGTTGCCGATTAGCAACCGGCAGATGGCGACTGCCTCGAACTTCACTCGGGAACGGTCCGGTCGCTGGAGGACTTTCTCACTTGGATGGGCACACTGAATGGGTGGACGAGGTGGAACGCATCCCTGACCGGTTTTCCTTTTGTTGATATCTGGCTGGGTGCTGTACGAACTAGGATGTTCATCGTTCATTGCCTTCACTATGTATGAGGCGAAAAAGCTTGTCCGTTGCCGACAGGGTACCGCAGGAGAAAATTTCTATGGCCACTATGTAAAGGGTGACAAACCTCGTCACATCCAGAGGATTTGGGGTGCGGGGTCCTGGCTGGGGCGCTGGAAGAGGCATCTTGCTAAAGCCGACGGAGAGAGCTGCAAGCACGGGTCTTGACCGCCATGGCTGCGCGCCTTGGCCCCAAGCCAAGGTTATTCCGATCCTTGACACAACTGCTCGAAAAAATATTATCGGCCCAAGCGAATGGGGGTTTTGTGGCGGGCGACGACGGGAACTCGGTCACCATGGAAAGGCTTCCAATTACGATTGTGAGAACTAATGGATGGTAAACGTGCAGAGGGATCAGGAGATGGACAGGGTTATCCGTCAAAGCGGTCAGCGATAATGACGTGCTGCGAGGCATGAATTTAATTATTTTAGTTGGTCTATGCGTCGGGCTTGTGGGTGTCTCGAGCTGCAAACCGAAAGTCCCCAACATCACGTCAGCTTATAGGCGTGGGCTTGCCGAGAATCCAATGAGGGAAAAGATGGGAATGAGGCTTATTGAGCCTTCATGGGTATGCTTTCGAAGCGATAATGGAAAGGACGAGTGGCTCAGTGATCCGAATCGAGAGAATTCCGCCGCGAAAGTGGTGGTGCACGAGCCGAATGGTTCGCTTCGCTCAGAGACGGACAGCTACCTCAGCGGCCGAACCATTGAGCGCGATGACAACAAGTTTTCGGAGGAGATTAAGTTGCAGTGCGATTATGCTTCTGGGCAACTCCGGCTGACCTATTTGGGCGATGACAAAGACATACGGTCATCAGTCGACGCTGCACGTACTAACAATAATAATTGTCTCGATGTAGTAGCCCGCGTAAAGGCCAAATGGTTCGGCAACAAACGAACTCTAGACGCACCACACCCTCCATAGCCGCGGTCCGTGGTAACGGCTTGGACTCCTGACGTCATCTCAATCAGTTTTCTCGAGGGCGCCGGCGTCCCGACGCGTGCCCGTTGGCTTGCGCCCGGCAAAATCTCCGAGGAATGGACCCTGGAACTCCCAGGCATACAATTCTTCAATGTTCGTATCGGCATCGGCCAGCGTGCCCTGGGCGATGCGCAGAAAATCGAGCGTGCCATCGAGGTACCTTCCATCGGGCGTGCCACCGACGTGAACATCCCCATCATTGGCGAGCGAAACGGAACCATCCAATCCCCGGGCAAATGCATCCTTGACGCCATCAATGTAGAGCGTGAGTGTGACCGCCTGGCGGTCCGCCTCCGCAATTGCGTGATGCCATTGTCCATCGTTTACTTTAGCAGCGCTTTCTATAGCCGCCGATGCGCCTGAGCCTTTGATGGCAAAAGCCAGCCCACCGCCCGGGCTGATTGTCAGGCTGTAGCCAGCGCCGTCCATTTTCTCCATCAAAACCCCTCCCGTATGTCCGGGCGCGGTTTTGAAATAGCACTCAATCAGCATGTTCGATTTGTAAATCTGTGGATTCTTCAAGGCTTCACCTTGCACCGTGCACGATTCGGGTGTGGCGCCTTCGTGCCGGCTCTTCTTTGATTCCCGAAAGGAGAAGGGCTTCATCAGGTCCGCGTTGGCGAGCACGGCGTATTGCCTCCGGGCGGCGGAAAAATTGAGCGCGCCCGGAATCCAATCTTCCAGTGGCCCTGAAACATAATCGCCGAGCGCAATGTTTACGGCCTTCAAAGGGTACATCGGGCGCTCATGGTACGTGTCCCGGGAAACGTGGTAGTCGGTCATGTACCAATGTTCATCAATGATGCGCGTGGGATCGTCTCCTGTGTGATAGAAGTTCCACTCGCCGACGACTCTGCTGAGTGACCATGGCACAAAAACCTTTGCGCCCCGGTCCAAAGCTACAGATTTTTCCACGAGCCGAAAATCGCCCTGGGCCGGATTGCGCAGCGGTGAGGTTGGGCTCGTCTCCCCCAACTCGTCTGATATACTGCGATTCTTTTTCAGCGCCGCCTTGAAATCCTCATACTTGGCGAGCCAGCGCCCGGAAGGTTCGAGCACGCCCATTTCTGCGACGTCGTAAAAAACATTGCCCGCGTAGGCATTCGATTCGAGCGCAAAGTGCTCTTTCGCCGGCCCGGCGTCTTTGGCATTGCCGTCGGCCGCCGTCTTGGCTGGATCGGAGTGTCGAAAGACGTACTGGCCAATGCCATCCCACACATTGCCGAGATATTTGTTGCGGCCGGCCGCAGGCGCCTGCCGCCGAGAACCGGTGTAAAAATTAAAAACCGTGTTGTTGAAGAACGTATTCTGGTAGCTGATGATTTCCTGGAAAGCGGAGCAATTCACCACCGGACTCGAGATATCCTTCGCCTTGCCCCAGGCGATGTTGTTGAAGTGATAATTCTTGAAAGCGCCGTCCAGATAGTAGGCGTGGCCAAATCCCGCGTCGGTGCCGCTGTACCGCTCCCAATTTCGGTAACCCAGCGCATCGTAGGAAATGTTATTGAAAACATAGAATGGCCCGCCCTGCCACGTTTCGATGCCGCCGTAGTCGTTGCAATTCAACATGGACTCCCAAACTTTGTTGTGATGAATCAGAATGCGCGTAAACGGCACGTCGCCCCACATGCCATCTACCTTGGCCCCATGAACATCAATGCCCTGTGCATAAGAGCGTTCGAGCACATTGCCCGCAATCTCCACCGTCCGCGCGCCGCTCACCTCCATGCCCGTGCCGGTGCCGAAGAGTTTTGGGCGCCGGCCTGTTTCCAGTGAATGGTTGCGATAGATTCGCACATCACCGAGGCGCCCCCGAAGTTGCGCATAGCCCCAGTCTGAACCGTCCGAGACCGACAAAATGCCGGCATCCGTGTAGCGAAAATCGTTATCCTCGATCCGCACATCATCCACTCGTTGCCCGGCGACGAGCGAACGGATGCGGATCGGGAAAAAGACGTGCTCGAAACGGCAGTTGGCGATTCGAATGTCCCGTCCGGAGCCCCACACCCGCACGCAACCGGGATGCATGACCGCGCGCAAGCCCCACGGTTTCGTGCTGAAATCCCACGTCGGCGAGGAAATATCCCACGCTGGTGTGGTAAATCGGAAAGTTAAACCGCTGATATGGACATGCTCAACCTGCTCGCCCTCGACCAGGTTCATCTCTTTGCCCGCTTCCACCTCTGCGACATTAGGATCGGCGTCCCCTGGCAGTCGCAGGTACAAGCGTCCACCGTTCCCCTTTTTGTCGAACCAAAATTAGCCCTCGGGATCATCGAGGTACTGCGGTTTGTCTTCGAGGTAGTACCGCATATTGCGCATGATCACACCGCCAGTGCCGCCACCCGTCCAGCCGCCGAATCCCAGGCCATGCCGTTTCAAGTCCACGGTTTCCACCGGTGTTGGGTAAGGTCCGCTCATCACCCAGCCATACTCGGGCCAGATCAACGCTCCCTTGAAATACTCCTCCGGCTTGTCCTTGATGTGCAGGGTGTCGATGCCCAGGTGAATGGTCTGGCCGTGCGCATTGGTAGTCGTGTTGCCGAAAGGTTTTCCCGGATTATCCCACACCCACCATTCGCTCTTCACGTCGTCACGATTCGAAACCCGCCAATTGGGGGTGCGAGCAAGAGGGACGCGCGTGATGCCGCCAACCTTGTTGACCGTCCAAACGCTGCGCGGCGCAAAACTGATATCCGCCCACCAAACTTTCTCCGGTTCGGGCATATCCTCGCGCTCCGCCCCTTTCGTCCAATGTGTGACGCGCTCCGCTCCGCACAGCACAGCCTCGCCGCTTCCCCAGCCCGGCTCGCTCGTAAGTCGAATGGGATGCCCAGGTTCTCCCGCATCTTTGACGATGAGCCGCCCGCGATATACCACCCCGCGTTTGAAGATGTAGGTGTGGACACTGTGGGTAGCGGCTGAACTACCCCTGGCATTCGCGTCCCATGGATGATGCTTCCACGGTAACGCCGGCGTCTCGCCCGAATTCGCGTCATCACCGGCGTCGAAATCAATGTACCGAGCCGATTCTCCCTTCTCGAACACGAAAGGCCGAGGATTCCATTTCAGATCACCTTTCGGGTCGACCTCCGCATATGCCTCCTGCCAACTCCAGCGGTTTGTCATCGGCACCTCCGGCGCGGCACGCATTGAAACTGAGCTGAGCGCCCATATTAAAATGATGCCCAGGAGAGCCATTAGCTTCTTGTGCATGGAGGTAGTGTAGTCACCGCTCATGGTGCCGTGCAACCCCACCGCCTTTTTTATGCTTGTCCGTCCCTAATCTTTGGGTAAATTTCTCCTACTGCCTCTCGGTTGTCTCTTATTAGATTTTCGGAGTTCGGCGTTTGACCTCTTTGGGATTTTGGCCGTCAGATTTCGGATTTACAGCCGTCCGCAAGCCGGCGAGGGGCCATCCATTTTTTGCTTGGATTTGTGGCCGGCAGGTTCACTGTGTCCCGAGTGAGTTTCCCGTTTGATCTGCGCATAAAACGATTTTTGGTCATCCGCCCTGCAAATCCAGGACACTGGGCTTTGCTCATTGCTTTGGTCCTTGCTTTCGTCTCGTTCCGCGCTTTTGGCCAATATCCTTCGACACCGCAGATTTTTAAGGACGGCACGGCGCTGGCGATCGAGGACTATGCCAGCGCGCCAATTTCGAGCATGACCACGGCCGCTTACCCGCCGGCGACCAACTATGGTAATTATCTCGGACGCCTCAATTTTCTCAGATCGGAACCGGCAAATGCGCCACGTACTTCCGAGCGCTTTTTTGTCAATGACCTGAACCGGAACCTGTACGTGCTCACCAAGAGCAATAAGACCTTCACGATTTATATTAACTTCGAAGAAGTCTATCCCAAGTTTGTCAATTACCCTGGTTATTCAGGTGGCATCGTAACATTTGCGTTCGATCCGGATTACGCGAGCAATGGCAAGTTCTACACCATCCACACCGAAAACCCGGCCCGAAGCGGTTCGGCGGTTCCGACCAATGGGAGTCTTCACGGCTTTAACGTAACCGGTTATACCCTGACGCCCGCAGTCAACCCGCCGGCTGGAACAGTCGTGCGTGAAGCGGTGCTGGTTGAATGGACCGATACGAACATCAATAATGCCACCTTTGAAGGTACCGCGCGCGAGTTGCTCCGCCTGGGATGCAATAATGTCATCCATCCGATGGGCGATCTGGCGTTCAATCCACTCGCACACCCGGGCGATTCGGATTACGGAAACCTCTACATCGCGGCGGGCGAGGGCGGCGCGGGGGAAGTAGCCGGTGCCACTCATACAACACCCCAGCGCCTCGACACACTTCATGGAAAGATTCTCCGGATCACCCCCGACACTAACGCTCACCCGGCCGACGGCCTCGCCGCAAATGGCCGGTATCGCATTCCGACGACTGGTCCGGACCCCAATCCTTTCGTCTCACTCACCCTGACAAACCTGAAAAAGGAAATCTTCGCCTACGGATTCAAAAATCCGCATCGCCTGAGTTGGGACCCGCCCTCAAATAAGATCTTCGTTACTGATATCGGGCTCTCATCGTGGGAAGAAGTCAATATCATCGTCAAAGGCGCCAACTATGGCTACGCGGAACGCGAGGGCATCGAACAGGTGTTCATTGGCGGCAGTAATAATGAAAAGACCGGCAGCCAAACGACTCCGCCAACCCCGTTCCCGAATCCGGATTCCTTGACCGTCACAGGTATTGTCGGTTCCGTTACTCCGCGTTATCCCGTCGCTGCCTACAGTCACCGCGAAGGGGATGGCATCACCAGCGGCTTCGTCTATCGCGGTTCACTGATGCCGCAAATGGACGGCAAATATTTCTTTGGCGACATTACCACCGCCCGCCTGTTTTATTCCCAACTTTCTGACCTTATCGCCAGCGATGACTCCAATCGCACCAACCTCGCACCCATCCACGAACTCCAGGTTGTTTACAACGGGGTCGAACGCCGCCTCTACGATTTGGTGCGGGATGAATTCGTTCACAAGGGCGGCATCCGCCCAAGCGGCGGAGTTCTGCCTGGGAACGGTGGCGGACTGCGGACCGACGGCATTGACCCGTACGGAGTCGCTTACGGCGGCGGCCGCGCCGATATTCGTCTGGCCATGCCGGGCGATGGTGAAATTTACATCCTGAGCAAATCCGATGGTATGATTCGAAGGCTGGTTGCGGCGATTGCTCCGCCTGTCCTCCAGGCCCAACCTGGCACCAACGGCCTGGTCACCTTAATTTGGGCTTCCATTTCCAATCACCATTACCGCCTTCAATACAAATCTTCAGTGCTCGATACCAATTGGACCGATTTGTCGGGCGACGTCACCGCCACCAATTCCGTCGCCACCAAAACGGACGCCCTCAGCGCTGCGACGCGTTTTTACCGGGTAGTACTGTTGCCGTAAAATCCAAGATTTTCCTGTCCTCGTCCGAAGCCCCTGTTCGTCATTCTATTGTGCGGACGCGAAGTTCCGTGCAAAATGAATCAAGCTTAAGAAACCATGAAAAAGCGTATGTTCCTAAAAATTGTTGTCGGCCTGGCCGCTGTCGTCATCATTTTCCTGATTGTCGTGGCCCTGCGCCCGGCTGAATTCCACGTTGAACGCAGCGCAACCCTGGCCGCAAGCCCGTTGTTATTGTTCGAGCAAGTTAACGACCACCACAAGTTCAGCGTTTGGAATCCGTTTCTGAAAGTGGACCCGAACGTAAAGCTCACCTATAGCGGTCCGGATTCGGGCGTCGGTGCGGCCTGCAGTTGGGATGGCAACAGCAAGATCGGCGCTGGCTCCGCCACGATAACCGAAAGCAAGCCCGGCGAACTGGTTCGTCAACGCATGGATTGGAAACGCCCTATGGAAGGCACCAGCACTGTCGAATTCACGTTCAAGCCATCGGGCGATAAAACCGTCGTCACGTGTGCGATGTATGGGAAGACCGGTGTCATG
>Ga0136846_1230222_pt1 | contig 23535 bp, 19 predicted proteins | sample HopSoiMetagenom2_FD_96841 | JGI IMG/M metagenome (GOLD analysis project Ga0136846, IMG submission 96841) | Grasslands soil microbial communities from Hopland, California, USA - 2 Assembly 2016 (version 4) | ecosystem: Environmental > Terrestrial > Soil > Grasslands | place: USA: Hopland... | reverse complement strand
TCATGATGCCGATCACGGGCTTGAGCACGGCGGCAACCGGCATGCGCGCAAAGAGCGCCAGGCGCTGTCCCGTCGTCTTGGCCGCTGCCATGTCGGAGAACCACAGCACCATCTTGTCGCCATAGAGGAGCGGCGCGCGCGAGAGCGCATCGACGCCGCCGGCAAGGACGAGGCGCGAGCGTTCGGCGAGGATGTTGTTGATGGCCGAGTCCACTGCCTGCATGCCGGAGGCGCAGTTGCGCATCACCGTCCAGCCGGGAACTTTCTGGCCGCACCCCATGCGTAGCGCCGCGACGCGGCCGATGTTCACCTCGTCGACCGACGGCGCCGCGCAGCCTAGGATCACTTCCGACAGTTCGCCAGGCGCAAACGGTTGGCGCATGAGGAGCGTGCGGCCCGCCTGCGTGGCGAGGTCGGCAGCCGAGAACGGGCCCGGACGGTTGCGCGATTTCAGGAACGGCGTGCGCGCGCCGTCGACGATGTAGACCGGCTTCACGCCGCCCTCACCAATGGGCGCTCGGCGTTGCTGTCGACGAGCGCGGAGCGGCCGAAGTCCTGCGGGAAGTCGTCGACCTTGATCACGCTCTTGCGCAGCGTTTCTTTCTTCAGCCACTGCGCGTACTCCTCCGGGGTAATGAGGCCCGCATCGCGCGCCAGCGCGCCTACGTCCGCGCCGGCTGCCGCGACCACCTTGCCTTTCTTCACCGCCTTGCGCAGCTTGTCGTCGATCGCTTCGCAAGCGATGGCGGCGACGAACGCCTGCTCGAGCCGCCCGGTGACATCGTCGCCCTTCGGCACGAACATGCCCGCCGTCAGGCGGTCGCGCGCCGTGCCCGGCTGCAAGGCGATGGCGGCGCATTCGCGGTTGCGCGAGTCGAGCGGCGGGCGCCACGGCGTGCCGAGCGGGAAGATGGTCCAGCGCAGCATCGTTGCCATCCACTTCATCGGGAAGTTGGACAGCACCTGGTCGATCGCCTGTTGCGCGTGGTACAGCGCATCGCGCACCGACCAGCGTACCAGCGGCAGATCTTCTTTCACACGGCTGTCTTCGTAGCGCTTCAGCGTCGCCGAGACGAGATACATCATGGAGAGCACGTCGCCCAGGCGGCCGGAGATCTTCTCCTTGCGCTTGAGCGCGCCGCCCATGGCGAGCATCGAGACGTCGGCGAGGAAGGCGAAAGCAGCCGAAAGCCGCGAGACGTTGCGGTAGTAGTGCGTCAGCTCCGGCGATGCATTCTTAGGCACGGGAGCGAAGGCCGCGTGAGTCAGGCCGTAGATGAACGTGCGCACGCCATTGCGCACGACGTGGCCGATGTGCGAGGTGAAGGCGTCGTCGAACTCGCGCGAAGCCTCGGCCCCGCTCATCTCCTTCGCCGCGCGCATCTCGCGCAGCACATACGGATGCGCGCGGATCGCGCCTTGGCCGAAAATGATCAGCGTGCGCGTGAGGATGTTGGCGCCCTCGACCGTGATGGCGATCGGCGTCATCTGATAGCCGCGGCCGACCCAGTTGTTAGGGCCGAGGCAGATGCCCTTGCCGCCATAGATGTCCATCGCGTCGTTCACGCAGGTGCGCGCGCGCTCGGTCATGTGGTACTTGGCGATCGCCGACAGCACGGCCGGCTTCTCGCCGAGATCCACCGCGCCGGCGGTCATGAGGCGCGTTGCGTCCATCATGTAGCAGTGCGCCGCGATGCGGCCGAGCGCTTCCTCGACGCCTTCCAGCTTGCCGATCGGCGTCTTGAACTGCGAGCGTACGCGCGCATAGGCGCCGGTGAAGCGCGTCAGCGCCTTTACGCCTCCGACCGACGAGGTGGGAAGCGAGATGGCGCGGCCGGCGGCGAGACAGCCCATCAGCATCATCCAGCCTTTGCCGGCATAGTCGGCGCCGCCGATGACCCAATCGAGTGGCATGAAGACGTCCTTGCCGTGGTTGGGGCCGTTCTGGAACACGGCGTTGAGCGGCATGTGGCGGCGGCCGATGTTCACGCCGGGCGTGCTCGTCGGAACGAGCGCGCACGTGATGCCGAGGTCTTCCTTGTCGCCGAGCAGGTGCTCCGGGTCGTACAGGCGGAAGGCGAGACCGAGCAGCGTCGCCACCGGTCCGAGCGTGATGTAGCGCTTGTCCCACGTGACGCGCATGCCGAGCACTTCTTTGCCCTGCCACGTGCCTTTGCAGACGATGCCGAAATCCGGAATCGACGCGGCGTCCGAGCCCGCTTCCGGATTGGTGAGCGCGAAGCACGGGATCTCGTGTCCCTTGGCGAGGCGCGGCAGGTAATAGTCCTTCTGCGCGTCGGTGCCGTAATGCAGCAGCAGCTCCGCCGGCCCGAGGGAGTTCGGCACCATGACCGAGATCGCGGCCGTGCTCGAGCGGCTGGAGAGCTTCATCACCACGGCTGAATGCGCGAGTGCGCTGAAGCCGAGGCCGCCGTACTTCTTCGGGATGATCATGCCGAGGAAGCCCTGGTCCTTGATGAACTGCCAGGCGTGGGGCGGCAGGTCCTGCAGCTCGTGCGAGATCTCCCAGTCGTTGCACATCTCGCACAGCTTCTCGACGGGCCCGTCGAGGAACGCCTGCTCCTCCGCGGAGAGGCGCGGCGCGCGCACCGCGAGGAGCTTGTCCCAGTCCGGCTTGCCCGAGAAAAGGTCGGCGTCCCACCATACCGTGCCGGCATCGATCGCCTCCTTTTCCGTCTGCGACATGTCCGGGAGGATGCGCCGGTAGATGGCGAGCACGCGGTCGGTGACGAGCTTGCGGCGGATCGCCGGCACATTAAGGACCGCCGCAATGAGCAAGAAGACGACGGCGAGCACCACCTTGGTCGTAACACCGAAGGCGCCGAGCGCGCTCAGCCACGACAGAAGGAGCGCGGCGGCGACCGTCCACCAGACGATCGGCGAGCCGAAGTAGGCCAGGACGAGGAAAGCAGCGATCGTCACGACGATGAACGCGGTCATTTAGGCGGCTTTCTTGATGGAGGACTTGAGGGGCGCGTCGAGGCCGGCGGCGAGGAAGGCAGTGAGGCGCTCTTCGAGCAGCGCGGCGTCGTAGCGGTCTTCCGGCTTGCAGCCGGCAATGAGCTGGACGGTATCGGTCGCGGCCAGCGTGTAGGCGAGCGTGCCGAACATGAAGTGCATGCGCCAGACCAGCTCGTCGCGCGGCATCTGCGGCAGCGCGCGTTCCAGCGCGGCTTTGTAGCGTTGCATGGTCGGCGCGTACATCTGCCCGATCAGCTGGCGCACGGTCTTGGCCGGTTCAGTGTAGGTGCGGCCGAGGAGGCGGGTGAAATTCCGGCCCCCATTCTTGCCGTCCTCCATCAGTCTCAGGCCCGGGCTGATGAAGGCCCGGATGATCGCCTCGGGGGAAGGCGAGCGCTGCTCGAGCTCGAGCTTGTCGAGCTCGGCGATGCGCGCCGCATTCATGGGATCGAGGCGACGGCGAAAGACCGCCTCTACAAGCGCGTCCTTGGAACCGAAGTGGTAGTTCACTGCGGCGAGATTGACACCGGCTTTGCCGGTGAGAAGGCGCATCGAGGTGCCTTCGAAGCCGTGCAGCATGAACAGCTCTTCGGCGGCGTCGAGTATGCGGGTACGGGTTTCGTGCTGCGGTTTGACGGCGCGCAGGGTCATCGGGTCATCCAATAGGAATCAAACGAACGTTTGAATGCTAGCCGGGCGCTTGATTACGCGTCAAGCGCGCCGGCATGGCCAGCGATTACCAAGGCTGCCCCCAATAGAATGCGCGGCTCCCATGGTTCATGACTCGGCACCGACCCAGAAGCTTCGCGGCAACGAATGGCGCGTGGTCGGCACGCTGATCCCGCATCTCCTTGAATACAAATGGCGGGTGGTGCTCGCGCTCGCCTGCCTGATCACGGCGAAGCTGGCGAACGTGGGCGTGCCCCTGATCATGAAGCAGGTGGTCGACCGCCTCGAGGGCACCACCGCGATCGTCGCGGTGCCGGTTGCCCTGCTCGCGACGTACGGCATCCTGCGCTTCTCCACCACGATGTTCGGCGAGCTGCGCGACGTGCTGTTCGTGCCCGTCACCCAGCGTGCGATCCGGCGCCTCGCGCTCAACGTCTTCCGGCACCTCCACAGCTTGAGCCTGCGCTTTCATTTGGAGCGCCAGACCGGCGGCATGACGCGCGACATCGAGCGCGGCACGCGCGGCATCTCCACGCTGCTCTCGTACCTGGTGTTTTCCATCCTGCCGGTGATTCTGGAGTTCTCCCTGGTGGCCGTGGTGTTGCTCGCCAAGTTCGACTGGCGCTTCGCAGCGGTCACGTTCGGCGCGGTGGTCATCTACATCGGCTTCACGGTCGCGGTCACGGAATGGCGCATGGCGATCCGGCGCCAGGCGAACGAGCTCGACTCGAAGGCCAACACGCGCGCCATCGACAGCCTCCTCAACTACGAGACGGTCAAATATTTCGGCAACGAGGAGTTCGAGGCGCGCCGCTACGACGAGAACCTGCGCAAATACGAATCGGCCGCGGTGAAGAACGAGGCTTCGCTCGGCGTGCTGAACATCGGCCAGAGCCTGATCATCGCCATGGCCGTCACGTTGCTCATGCTGCTCGTCGCGCAGGGCGTGGCGCAGCGCTCGTTCACCCTCGGCGACCTCGTCCTCGTGAACGGCCTTCTCATCCAGCTTTACATACCGCTCAACTTCCTCGGCATGGTCTACCGCGAGATCAAGCAGGCGCTGCTCGACATGGACCGCATGTTCCGCCTGCTGACCGAGCACCGCGAGGTGGAGGACAAGCCGGGCGCGCCCGACGTGCCACCGGGTCCGGCCAACGTCGAGTTCCGCCATGTCGACTTCCATTACGAGCGCACGCGACAGATCCTCTTCGACGTGAGCTTCGCCATCCCGGCCGGTCACCGCGTCGCGGTGGTCGGCCATTCGGGATCCGGCAAATCGACCTTGGCGCGGCTGCTGTATCGCTTCTACGACGTCTCGGCTGGCTCGATCACCGTCAATGGCACGGATATCCGCGAGGCGAGGCAAGCGAGCCTGCGCGCGGCGATCGGCATCGTCCCGCAAGACACGGTGCTCTTCAACGACACCATCCTCTACAACATCCGCTATGGCCGCCCGGACGCGACCGACGACGAGGTGTACGAAGCTGCGCGCGCGGCGCACATCCACGATTTCATCGTCTCGCTCCCCGCTGGCTACCAGACGATGGTCGGCGAGCGCGGGCTAAAGCTCTCTGGCGGTGAGAAGCAGCGAGTGGCGATCGCGCGAGCGCTGCTAAAGAACCCGCGCATCTTGATATTCGACGAAGCGACGTCGGCGCTCGACTCGCGGGCCGAAAAGGCCATCCAGAAAGAGCTTGAGCGCATCGCCGAGGGCCGCACGACGTTGGTGATCGCTCACCGCCTGTCGACGGTGATGGACGCCGACCAGATCCTTGTGCTGCAGCAAGGGCGCATCGTGGAGCGCGGCAGCCACACACAACTTCTTGAGGCACAAGGGGAATACGCGCGGATGTGGGCCCTGCAGCAACAGCAAGCCGAGGCCGCCGCGGTACTGGAACAGGCGGCGGACGCGTAGGACCACTGTAGCTGCGGCCCGACACCTGACAAATTCACGCAAAGCGGTAAGAGTTCGCCGCTACCGACTGATTTTGCTTGCGTTTATTTTTTGCGTAGGGCACAGTGCGACACCGGTATGCGCCAGACAGTGCATGTCGGCCGATAACGAAAAACGCGCTCCTAGACAAAGATCGTCCCGCAATGCAAAGAAAACTCCATCCCCTCGAGGGCATCGTCGCCGTCTTCGCCCTGTTTTTCGTCCTGGCGCTCACGATTGGGTTCGCCCAAGCCCAGGAAGCCAAGGCCCAGAAGGCCGTTTACCTCCGCTCGTCGTCCGCGCTAGTGCTCGACGCCGACACCGGCGAGATCGTGATCGACAAGAACGCCGATGCCGTCACGCCGATCGCGTCCATCACCAAGCTGATGACCGCAATGGTGGTGTTGGACCGCGCGCTCGACCTCGATCAGCGCATCGTGCTGTCGCGCGACGACATCGACTCGTTGAAAGGCACCCGCTCGCGCCTTCGTCCGGGCAACGTGCTGACGCGCCGGGAGCTGCTGCTGCTCGCGCTGATGGCATCGGAAAATCGCGCGGCTGCAGCGCTTGGTCGCACGTATCCCGGCGGCATCGGACCCTTCGTCGCCGCGATGAACGCGAAAGCGGCCGCGCTCGATATGAAGGACAGCCGGTTCGTCGATTCGACCGGTCTCTCGCCGCATAACGTTTCCAGCGCTCGCGACCTGGTGAACCTCGTGCGTGCGGCACATGAATATCCGCTGATCCGCGAATTCTCGACACGCGATCGCGCAAGCGTGCAGGTCGCCGAGCGCGGCCGCCCGCTCACTTTCCAGAACACCAACGGCCTCGTCCGCGCCCACCACTGGGAAGTGGGGCTGTCGAAGACGGGCTACATCAGCGAAGCCGGCCGCTGCCTCGTCATGCGAGTCAAGCTGGCGTCGAAGGACTTGATCGTGGTACTCCTCGATTCGTGGGGCAAGCAATCCCGGATCGGCGACGCCAACCGCATCAAGAAGTGGGTCGAGCACCACGCGGCCGAGGGCCGCTCGAGCTAGCTCCCCGCTTTCGTCAGGACGTCCTCGAAGGTCTCGCGCGCCCGCAGAAGGCGCTTCCGCCCAAGTATTTCTACGACGCCGCCGGCAGCCGGCTCTTCGAGCGCATCTGCAGGCTCGCCGAGTATTACCCGACGCGCGTCGAGCTCTCGATCACGCGCCGCCACCTGGCTGACATGGCCCGCTTCGCCGGGAAAGGTTGCGCGCTCCTCGAATACGGCAGCGGCGAGAGCCTCAAGACCCGGCTCCTCATCCGCGCGCTGCGGCCGAGTGCGTACATTCCGGTCGACATTTCGGCCGATGCGCTGCATGCCGCCACGGCCCGCTTGGCGCGCGAGTTCTCATGGCTGGACGTGCGTCCGGTGGTCGGCGATTTCTCGCGCCCCATCGAGCTGCCGGCTTTTCCCGGCCGTGCGCGGCGCGTGGTTTATTTTCCCGGCTCGACGATCGGCAACCTCACTCCCGACGAGGCGCACGCGTTCCTGAAGATGACGCGTGGCCAGGTCGGCCGGCAGGGCGCCATGGTCATCGGCGTCGACCTGAAGAAGGATGCCAACGTGCTGCATGCCGCCTATAACGACGGCAAAGGCGTCACCGCCGCCTTCAATCTTAACGTCCTGGCCCGCATCAACAGCGAGCTCGGCGGCGATTTCGACTTGCGAAAGTTTGCGCACTACGCGCTCTACAATCCGCTCGCGGGTCGCATCGAGATGCACCTCGTCGCCCGCGAGGCGCACGCGGTGAACATAGGCCAGCACCGCTTTTTCTTCGAGCGCGGCGAGTCGATCCACACGGAGAACTCGTACAAGTACACCGTGCGCGAGTTCGCCGCGCTCGCCGAGCGGGCCGGCTTTCGCGCCGTCAAGCTCTGGCAGGACTCGCGGGCGCTGTTCTCGGTCCACGGCCTGGAGGCCGCGTAGGCTAGGCCGCGCCGATGCGCTCGCTCGACCGATGACCGATCGTCCTGGCGATGCGGTCCGCGGTCTCCTTCACGAGAGGTCCCCAATGCGGCTTCATGCGATCGGCGGGCGTCGAGAGCGAGAGGGCGGCGACAAGCCGGCCGGCATCGTCGCGGATGCCAGCCGCCACGCAGCGCACGCCGATCTCGGCCTCCTCATGGTCGGTGGCCCAACCCTGCTGCTGAATGCGCTCGAGCTCGCGCTCGAGTTGCTGCAGGTTGCTGATGGTGTTCTTGGTGTGCACGGCAAGCCCGGTGCGCTTGGCGTAGTCCCGCAGGCGGGCGAAACCGTCCTCCAGCAGGAAGAGCTTTCCGGCCGCCGTCACGTGCAGCGAGGCACGCGCGCCGATGACGTGCACCACGCGCATCGCCGAGCGGCCCGAGGAGGTGCGCTCGACATAGACGATCTCATCGTCATGCCGCACCGACAGGTTGGCGGTCTCGCCGGTCTGCGAATGCAGCTCGCGCATGAGCGGCAGCGCGAGCTCGCGCACGCTAATACGCGACTTCACCAAGTTGCCGAGCTCCAGGAGTCGCATGCCCAAGCGATAGCTGCCCGGCTCGACCCGGTCGACGATGCGATCGGCTGACATCGAGGCGAGGATGCGATGGGCAGTGGATGGATGCAGCCCGGTGTACTGCGAGATTTGCTTGAGGCCGAGCGGTTCGGGATGCTGCGAGAGGACGTCGAGCAGCTTCATCATTCTCTCGATGACCTGGATCGGGTTTTTGCTCTCTGGGGTCGGCGCCCGCATTCCGCATTGTAAAATGCGCCGCCATGCCCGTGGTCACCTGCATAGACGACCTGCGCGACATCGCGAAGAAGCGCGTTGCGCGCGCGATCTTCGAGTACGTCGACTGCGGCGCCTACTCGGAGTGCACGCTTCGGGCCAATCGCGCCGACATCGAAGCCGTGGGGTTGCGCCAGCGCGTGGGCATCGACGTGGACCGGCGTTCGACGCGCACCACCATGCTCGGCCGCGAGGTGGCGCTACCGGTCGCGCTCGCGCCGATCGGCCTGCTCGGCCTGAACTGGGCGAACGGCGAGATCCTCGCCGCGCGCGCGGCCCATCGCTTCGGCGTTCCGTTCACGCTGTCGACGATGTCGATTTGCTCCATCGAAGACGTCGCCGAGGCCACGGCCGAGCCGTTCTGGTTCCAGCTATATGTGATGCGCGACCGCGGCTTCGCGGCCTCGCTCATCGAGCGGGCCAAAGCCGCGAAGTGCTCCGCGCTCGTCCTCACGCTCGACCTGCAGATCCAGGGACAGCGCCACCGCGATCTCAAGAACGGGCTCGCCGTGCCGCCGAAGCTCACCCTCGGCACGGCGCTCGATGTGATGACCAAGCCGGGCTGGGCGCTCAACGTGATGACGAGCAAGCGCAAGAGCTTCGGCAACCTGCAGGGGCGCATCAAGGACGCGGGCAGCCTCACCACCCTCTCGCAATGGATCGCTGGCCAGTTCGACCCGACGCTGTCCTGGAAGGACGTCGAGTGGGTGAAGAAGCTCTGGGGCGGGCCGCTGGTCCTGAAAGGCGTGCTCGACGTCGAGGACGCGAAGATCGCCGCCCAGTCCGGCGCAGATGCGATCGTCGTCTCCAATCACGGCGGACGGCAGCTGGACGGTGCGATGTCGTCGATCCGCGCCCTGCCGGAGATCGCCGCGGCCGTCGGCGAGCGCATCGATGTGTGGTTCGACGGCGGCATCCGCAGCGGGCAGAGCCTGCTCAAGGCGCTCGCGCTCGGCGCGAAGGCCGCGCTCATCGGCCGATCCTTCGTCTACGGCTTGGGCGCGATGGGAGAAGCGGGCGTCACGCGCGCGCTGGAAGTGATGCAGAAGGAGCTCGACGTCACGATGGCGCTTACCGGCATTCGCGACCTCAAGGACGCAAACCCGTCGATTCTGCGCGGCGTCTGAACCGCCCGGGCGCGAGTGCATCGGCGAGTTTTCCTTCCACCGGCAGCGGTTCGCCCTCCAATTCGCACGCGATGATCTCGGCCGCTAGCGCGGCCCAGATGAGCCCGCGCGAGCCGTACGCAAAGGCGCCGTAGACGCCGTCGGCGATCTTGCCGACGACGGGCAGCCGATCCGGCGTGACCGCACGGAACGCCACTCGGCCGCCGATGGGCCTCGCATCCGAGACGCCGACGATGGAGGCAAGCCGCGCCAGGTTTCCTTCGTGGCTGTCTTCGCGCAACGCGGCATCCGGATCCTCGAGGTCGTAGCTCGCGCCGACGACGCAGATGCCATCGACCGGCGGCAGGATCATCCCGCCGCGCAGGACGACGCTATGCGGTGCCTCGATCGCATCCCCCGCGAGGTAGGTGAGCTGGCCGCGTACGCTTCGCATGCGCAGGTGCGGCACGGGGCAAAGGCGCGGCGCGTCGGCCGAGTTGGCCAATACGACGACCGGAGCTTGCGGCAGGACGTTCACTGCGGACGAAAAGCGGCGGCGCAATCGCTCACCGCAGGCGTCGAGTTGGGCGTGTACGAGCGAGGCGGGCTGGATCCAGCCGCCTTGCGCAAACCAGACGCCGGAGGCGCCAAGCGCGACGCCCGCATGCGCCGACGCTTCGTCGGCATTCACGAGCTGCGCATACTCCGCCGGCAAGCCCGCGGTGGCGTCGCGTTGCGAGCCGGCCTCTTTGTCGTTGCGCGCGAGCTGCAGCACGCCGCAACGATCGTGGCGGACGCCGGTCATCGCGCCCCAGCGTCGCAAGGAGTGGAGAAATCCTGCGCGTGTCAGGCGCGCGAAGATGCTGTCGTCGGGCGTGACGATCGGATGAAACGTGCCAGCGTGGTTGCCGGACGCTTCCTGCGCCGGCGCGTCATTGCGCTCGTGCAGCTCGACTTCCCAGCCCCGGGCGCATAGCCGCTCGCAGACCGCGGCGCCAGCCAGCCCGGCGCCCACCACGGCGGCTTTTCTCTCGCCCGAAAAACCTAAGCTGTCACCCTTTCTTTGCCTGCGTCCCGTCAACATCTCGCGCTTGCCGCCGAAGCCAGCGCGCTTCTCGACCTCGAATCCCGTGGCGTGCAGCGCTTCGCGCACGGATCCCGCCACGCTCCAGGTCGCGATCGTCGCGCCGCCGGCCGTCGCACGCGAAAGGCTGCGCATCACCTGGTGCGTCCACATCTCGGGATTCTTCGCAGGCGCAAAGCCGTCGAGGTACACCGCGTCGGCCGCGAGCCGCAGGTCCCGCAGGATGGCGATATCGGCAAAGAAGAGCGTGAGCACCACGCCGTCGAACTCGAGCCGATGGCCGCCGGAGACGAGGACCGGCCATGCGCAGTGCAGTGCCGCGGCTTCCTCGCGGACTTCGGGATACGCCTCGTGCGCCGCGCGCAGGTCGGCGAGCTTGAATGGATGCTTCTCGATCGCGACGTAATGCAGGCGGCGAGGCCTCGCCGGATCGTCTTTCCACGCGCGCCAGGTGGCGAGGAAGTTCAGGCCCAAGCCGAACCCCGTCTCGAGGATGACGAAGCGCTCGAGACGCGCCCAGCGTTGCGGCAGCTCATTGCCGGCGAGAAACACGTGTTGCGCCTGCGAAAGGGCCCCCGCAGCGCTGTGATAGACGTCGCCGAATTCAGGCGAATACGGCGTCGCATCGCGCAATTCGAAGCGGGCCGGCTGAACAGCGGCTGCCATGGCGATCTATTATCATGGCGGGCTCGCAACGAGTCCGCCCATGAACAAGCCTGCAGACCTGAAACTCGACACCGTTCCCTTTTGGATCAATGGCAAGCCGCAGACGTCTGCGGCGCGCCATGGAGATGTCTTCAATCCCGCCACGGGGCATGTGACCAAGCGCGTCCCTTTCGCGGACGCCGCCGTCATCGATGCGGCGGTAAAGGCCGCGACCGCGGCGCTGCCGGAGTGGCGCGACACGCCGCCGTTGCGTCGCGCGCGCGTAATGCAGAAATTCCTTCAGCTCCTGCAGCGCGACCAGAAGCGCCTGGCGCAGATCGTCACCGAGGAGCATGGCAAGACGCTGCCGGATGCGATGGGCTCGGTGCAGCGCGGTATCGAGGTGGTCGAGTTCGCTTGCGGTATTCCGAATCTCCTCAAAGGCGAGTACGCGGAGAACGTCGGCACGCAGGTCGACACGCACACGCTGCGCCAGCCGGTGGGCGTCTGTGCCGGCATCACGCCGTTCAACTTTCCGGTGATGGTGCCGATGTGGATGTTCCCGATGGCCATCGCGTGCGGCAACACGTTCATCCTCAAGCCGTCGGAAAAGGTGCCTTCCGCCTCCGTCCGCATGGCGGAGCTGCTGAAGGAGGCCGGCTTGCCCGATGGCGTGCTGAACGTCGTGCACGGTGACAAGGCGAGCGTCGACGCCATCCTGAACCACACCGGCATTCATGCCGTGTCCTTCGTCGGCTCGACGCCGATCGCGAAGTACATCTACGAGCAGTGCGCGAAGACGGGCAAGCGCGTGCAGGCGCTCGGCGGCGCGAAGAACCACGCCATCGTGCTGCCGGACGCGGACCTCGAGTTTGCCGCCGACGCCCTGATCGGCGCGGCGTACGGCTCGGCCGGCGAGCGTTGCATGGCGATCAGCGCGGTCGTTGCGGTTGGCGCTGCGGGCGATCCGCTGGTGAAGCTGCTGGAGAAGAAGGCGAGCGCCATCAAGGTCGGGCCTGGAGATGAAGACGGCGTCGAGATGGGGCCGCTCGTCACTTGCCAGCATCGCGACAAGGTCGCGGGCTACGTGGATGCCGGCGTCAAGGACGGCGCGAAGCTCGTGCTGGATGGCCGGCCGGGCGCCAAGCGGGACGGCTTCTTCCTCGGCACCACGCTTTTCGACCAGGTGAAGCCCGAGATGAGCATCTACAAGGACGAGATCTTCGGCCCCGTGCTGGTCGTGCTGCGGGCCAATACGATCGACGAAGCGATCGCGCTAGTGAACAAGAACCCTTATGCCAACGGCACGGCGATCTTCACCGAGTCCGGCGGCGCCGCGCGCCGCTTCGTGTCGGAGATCCAGGTCGGCATGGTCGGCGTCAACGTGCCGATCCCGGTGCCCGTCGCGTACTTCTCGTTCGGCGGCTGGAAGAACTCGCTCTTCGGCGACCTGCACGTGCACGGCGTCGAGGGCGTGAAGTTCTACACGCGCACCAAGGTGGTCACCACTCGCTGGCCGCATCAGGACACGCCGGCGGCCGGCTTTCATATGCCGACGCTCGGATGAGAGTTCTTTTCGCTTCAGCGGTCGCTGCGCTCGCCATGGGCGCGGCGCATGGCCAGGACTATCCGACCAAGGCGATTCGGATCATCGTGCCGCTCACGCCCGGCTCGGGCGCGGATATCGCGGGCCGCCTCATCGCGGCGCGGATGAGCGAGCACTGGAAGCAGCCGGTACTGGTCGAAAACCGTCCCGGCGCCGGCGGGCAGATCGGAACCTCGGCGGTGGTGAAGTCGGAGCCCGACGGCCACACGCTGCTCGTGCAGTCGTCGTCGCATTCGGCGAATCCCGCCATCTACAAGAGCCTGCCGTACGACCCGCAGAGGGATCTCGCCGATGTCGCGATCCTCGGCAAGACGCCCTACGTGATGGTGAGCGCGCAATACAAGGCGATGAAGGAGCTGCTCGACGATGCGAAGAAGAAGCCCGGCCAGCTCGCCTTCGCGTCGGCCGGCGTCGGAACCTCGACGCACCTCGCAGCGGAATATCTGGTTGGCCTCGCCGGCGTGAGGATGATCCACGTGCCCTACAAAGGCTCTGCCGAAGCGATCCAGGACGTGCTCGCGAGCCGCGTGCAGTTCTACATGGCGCCGGTGAATGTGGCCGTGGGCCAGGTGAAGGAAGGCAAGCTCCATCCGCTCGGCGTGTCGACGAAGCATCGGGCGGCGAGCCTGCCCGACGTGCCGACGCTCGCTTCCCAGGGATTGCCGGACTACGACGTCACGCTGTGGTTCGGCATGTGGGCGCCTTCGGGCACCCCGCTGCCGGTGGTGCAGAAGCTGAACGCCACCGTCAACGCGATCGTCCTCGAGCCGGCGGTGAAGGAGCAGTTTGCCAAGCTCGGCATCGATCCCGCGCCGATGAAGCCGGACGAGTTCGCGCGCTTCGTGAGGAGCGAGATGGACGTCTACAAGCGCATCGTCCAAGCGGCGAACATCCCTCAGCAGTAATGGACGTGATCTTCGCCCTGGTCCTCGCCACCGCCACGCCGGGCGGCGGCTTTCCGGTGTATGGCGATGCCTTCGCCGAGACGGTGAACGCACAGGAGCCGCGCCTTCGCATCCAACCGAAGAACACCAAGGGCAGCACGGAGAACGTGCCGCTCCTTAAGGAGAACCAGGTCGACATTGCGCTCGTCGCCGGGGAAATCGCCACCACGGCCTTGGCCGAACCTGGCACGCCGCTTCGCATCATCGCCGCCATGTATTCCTCGCCGGGCCTGGTGGTGGTGCGCGGCGACAGTCCGTATCGTTCGATTGCCGACCTGCGAGGCAAGCCCGTAGTTCTCGGCACACAGGCTTCGGGCATCACGGCGCTCGGACGCACGGTCTTCAACTCCTTGAATGTGGAAATCCGGCCCATCGTTCTCGACAAGGCCGCGGACGGTCCGCCGATGCTGACCGACGGCCGCGCCGAAGCGCTGTGGGGTGCGGGCGTCGGCTGGCCGGCGTTCGCGGGCCTCGCCAAATCGGGCGCGCGCTTCATCGGGCCGAGTGCCTCCGAGATCAAGACCATCCTGGAGAAGAACCCGGCGCTGCAGGCGGTGACGCTGCCGGCGAAGAGCTATCCGGGACAGGACGCACCGATTCCTTCCGTCGGCTCGTGGAGCTACGTGCTCGCCAAGCCGGCACTGCCGGAAGAAGCAGCCTATCTCCTCGCGCGCGCCTTGCACCGGGCAGAGAGCGCGTTCGCGTCGCGGCTCGAGCAGGCGCGCGAGACCACCGCCGCCAACACGATCGCCGCGGCGCCGCGGCCGGACCTGATCCACCCCGGCGTGCGCCGCTATCTAACCGAAGCGGGATTGCGCTAATCCGGCTCACCGACTGGTCGCTGCATTTCTACCGGCTGCCTTACCGCCGTCCGGTGACCTGGGCGTATGCAGCCGAAAGCTCGAGCGACTACGCGCTTCTCAAGCTGGTAGCCGATGACGGCAGGGTCGGCATCGCCGAGGGCGTGATCAAGGCCACGCGCACCGGCTACTCGCCGCGCTCGCTCGCTGCAACGATGGAGGACGTGCTGCTGCCGCTGCTCAAAGGCGTCGACCTCGGAGATGCGGCGGCCGTTGCAAAGGCATTCGAGTGGCTCGACGGCAATCTCGCCGGGCGCGCGCTCATCATCAATGCCTGCTGGGCGATGAGCGGCAACGCTCGCGGTGGCACCGAAATCCCGGTGACCTGGATCGTGACGCGACGGCCGCCGGTGGAAATGGCGGCGGAGGCGGCCGAGATGTGCAAGCGCTACGGCTTGCGCTCGCTCAAGCTAAAAGGCGGGCAGGGCCGCGAGACCGATCTGCGCGTGATCGCCGAAGTACGCTCGGCGGTGGGCGGGGCGATCGAGCTTTCCATGGACGCGAATCGCGCCTATCCGCGGGAAGGCATTGCGGACTACGTGCGAGCCATCGCCGATGCCGGCGTTCTCGTCGCCGAGGATCCCTGCGCGCTCGCGCCCGACAGCGCCTTCGAGCGCCTGCAGCGGGAATGCTCGACCCCGCTTCTGGTCGATTTTGCGTGCGTATCCCGCCTGGACGCCGATCTATTCCTCGATCGAGGCGCGCGCGCGCTGATGATCAAGCCTGGCCGCATCGGCCTTACCGAGGCGCTCGAGATCGACCGCCGCTGCGCTGCGCGCGGCGCGAGCGTGTCGCTCGGCATGTTCTATGAAAGCGCGCTCGGCACGGCGCTCTCGCTACAGATACAGCTGCAAAGCCGGCGCATCCTGCCCGCGGAGCACTCCTTCTTCCTTCTGCTCACCGAGCAGGTGGCGCCGGGAGAGGTGAGGGACGGCAAGTACCGGCTGCCGGATGAGCGCGATCTGTCGCGCCTGGTCGACTGGCAGGCGGTAAAGCGCCTCGCGATCTAATGCAGGTGCGGCTTCTTCAGGAAGTCGTTGCGGTCGACCGACTTCATCGTCACTTCGCGCGTGGCGGTCTCGCGCAGGATCTTGAGCTTCACTTCCGCGCCGGCCGGGCCGCAGGCCCAGATGCGGCGGAAGAGGTCGGCGAGGCTCGACGGCTTGGTTCCCGCGACCTCCATCAGCACGTCGCCCACCCGTAACCCGGCCTTTTCCGCCGGCGCGCCGGATGCGAGGCCGGCGACGACAAGGCGCGGACCGGCTTCGGTCGCATAAAGCCCGAGCCAGGGCCGCGGCGGGCGGTTCGGGCGGCCAAGCTTCACCATCTCGTCGAGGATCGGGGCGAGGAGGTCGATCGGCACGATCATGTTGCCCTGGATGGTGCCGGCGTCGATCTTCTCCTGCACGAGGAGCGAGCCGATGCCGAGGAGCTTGCCGTCGGCGCCGATCAGCGCGGCGCCGCCCCATTGCGGATGCGCGGGCGCGGTGAACATCGCCTCGTCGAGGACATACTCCCAATAGCCGGCGAACTCGCGCTTGGCGAAGATGGCGGCCTTGAGCGAATGCGCACGGCCGCCGTGCCCGGCCATGACCACGTTCTCGCCCACGCGGCACGAGCCCGCCGTGCCGCGCTCGATCGGCTTCACCCCGAGCTTGCCCAAGGGGTGCACGAGGCCGAAGCCGGTGGTCTGGTCGTAGGCGAGCGGAAAGCCGCCCACCACGTTGCCCTTGTTGGTGGTGAGCCAGATGGTGCTCGCCTCGGTGATCAGGTAGCCGATGGTGAGCACCAGGCCGTCCTCGCGGATCACCACGCCGCTGCCGGCGCGCTCGGTGCCCAGGATCTGCGCCGTGAAGGCGTCTTCAGGGATCTCCGCGCGTAGACCCACCACGCTGTCGAGCGCGGTGTCGAGGTCGAAGCGCCACTCGTCGGGCCGCGGCCGCATGTCGACCGGAAAGGCCCATTCCCCTTCTTTCTTTGCCATCGCTAGATTCTAAGTCCGCTCTGGGCGTCGAAGAGATGCACGTGTGCACTGTGCGGCGCGAGGAAGATGCGATCGCCCGGCCCGGCGCTGGAGCGGCCGCGCGTCATGACGGTGAGCCGGGTCTCGCCGATGCTGGCGAGGATCTCGGTCTCGGCGCCCATCGGCTCGACCACCACCACTTCGGCCGCAATGCCGCTCGCCGCCGGCTCGAGATGTTCCGGCCGCATGCCGTACTTCACGCGCTGCCCCTCGGCACCGCCCGCGGCGGGCCAGCGGGCGCCGAGCGCCTCCACCGCTCCGGCGCGCACCACGCCGTCGAAGATGTTCATCGCGGGCGAGCCGATGAACTGCGCGACGAAGAGATTGGCCGGCCGGTCGTAAAGGTCGAGCGGGCGGCCGAGCTGCTCGATGCGGCCGTCGTTCATCACCGCAATGCGGTCGGCCATCGTCATCGCCTCGATCTGGTCGTGCGTGACGTACACCGTGGTGGTCTTCAATCGCTGATGGAGCGCCTTTATCTCCGCGCGCATGGCGACGCGTAGCTTGGCGTCCAGGTTGGATAGGGGTTCGTCGAACAGGAAAACCTTGGGGTCGCGCACGATCGCCCGGCCCATCGCCACGCGCTGGCGCTGGCCGCCGGAGAGCTCTCGCGGATAGCGCGCGAGGTACGGCTCGAGGTTGAGGATCTTCGCCGCCTGCGCGACGCGCCCGTCGATCACGGTTTGGCGCTCGTTGCGCAGCCGCAGCGAAAAGCCCATGTTCTCGCGCACTGTCATGTGCGGATAGAGCGCATAGCTCTGGAACACCATGGCGATGTCGCGGTCCTTGGAGTCGACGTCGTTCACGACGCGACCGTCGATGGCGATCGAGCCGCCGGTGATGTCCTCGAGACCCGCCAGCATGCGCAGCAGCGTCGACTTGCCGCAGCCCGAGGGTCCGACCAGGACCACGAACTCGCCGTCGGCAATGTCGAGCGAGACCCCGTGCAGGACGCGCGTCCTGCCGAACTCCTTCACGATCTCGCGGAACGCGACGGTGGCCACTAGCTTTTCACCGCGCCGGCCGTCAAGCCGCCGACCATGTAGCGGCGAAAGACGTAGTAGATCGCCGCCGGCGGCATGCCGTAGATGAGCGCGGTGGCCATCAGGATCTCCCACGGCGAATCGTCCGACGAGAGGAAGTGGCCCAGCCCCACGGCGAGCGGAATGGTGTTCTCGTGCGAAAGGAGGAGGAATGCGTACAGGTACTCGTTCCACGCGAGGAGCAGCGCGTAGGTGAAGATGGCGACCAGCGAGGGCACCATCAGCGGCAAATAGACCAGGCGAAAGAGCTGCACCGGCGTCGCGCCGTCGATGCGCGCCGCCTCGTCGAGCTCCCAAGGCAGCTTGTCGGAGGCCTGCTTGAGCACCCAGATCGCGTAGGGCGACGCGATGGTCACCATCGCGAGCACGAGGGACCAGCGGCTGTTGAGCAGGCCGTAATTGCCCATCGCCTTGTACATCGGCACGGCAAGGAATGCCGCGGGGATGAAATAGGTGAAGAGCGCGGCGTTCATCACCGCGCGGCCGCCGCGCACCTTCAGGCGGCTGATGGCGAACGCCGCGCAGGTGGCGATCGCCATGGTGAGGGCGCCGGCCGCGCAGGCGATCCAGACCGAATTCCAGATCTGGTGCCAGAAGTGATGCAGGTAGAAATGCTCCTGGCGGAACACGGTGCCGAAGTTGCGCAGCGTCGGATGGTCCGGCCAGAGCCGGCCGGAGAAGGCCGAGTCCTTGGTGGAGATCGAGAAGAGGAAGATGTGATAGATCGGCACCAGCGTCCAGATGAGCACCGGGATGCCGACCAGCCAGAGCTTCGCTTCGCTAAGAAGTTTTCTGCTCGTCACCGGAAAGCCTGCGCATCATGAACCAGACGAGCGGCAGCACGAACGGCAGCGCGACGACGATGGTCGCCATGGCGTGGTCGAGCTGGTCGAGGCGGATATAGCGGATGCCGAGCGTGGCGAGGACGTGCGTCTTGTCCGCCGGCTGGCCACCCGTCAGGAGATACACGCTATTGAAGTCGCCGAGCGTCCAGATGAGGCTCAACAGCGTCGACGTGAGGTAAAGCGTGCGGATCGACGGCCAGGTCACGAACTTGAACTTCTGCCAGCTCGTCGCGCCGTCGACGCTCGCCGCCTCGTAGTGCTCGCGCGGGATGGCGAGCCGCCCGGCGACGAGGATCAGCGTCCAGAAGGGCAGCGCCTTCCAGATGTGCACGATCATCGCCATCATCATCGCGAGCGGCGGATTGGTGAGCCAGTTCGGGCCGTCGACCTGGAACAGGCGAAAGATGAGCGAATTCACCAGTCCCCATTCCGGGTTCAGCATGAACCGGATGGAGAAGATGGTCGGAATCGCCGGTACCGCCCAGGGAATGATGAAGATCACCGAAAGCCAGCGGATCCAGCGCCGCTCGTGCACGAAGAAGCCGGAGAGGAAAAGCGCGAGCGCGAACTTCACGTTCACCGCGACGAGCAGGAACACCAGCGTGTTCATCACCGTCGGCAGGAACACCGGATCCTCGAACAGCGTCCGGTAGCTGTCCGGATTGCGCGCCAGCCACAGCCCGTAGCTCACGGGATAGATGACGAAGACCAGGAAGACGAGCACGTAGGGCGCGATGAGAATCGCGCCCCACGTCTGGAACGAGGACCACCGCGGCGAAATCGCGGCGGAGAAAGCCACCGCTAGCTCAACCAGCCACCTGCTTGATGCGGGCGATCATCTCGTCGACCGCCTTCTCCGGCGTCCACTTGTCGACCACCACGCGATTGACCGCCTTGGCCCAAACGTTCTCGTTGTTGAGGATGGTGAACTTGTAGTTCTTGGTGAACTCGAACGGCACCGTTCCCGCCGAGAACTGCTCGTGCACGATCTTGCGGTGCGGATCCTCGGTCCAGAACGGCCGCGAGGCGCCCGCCTTGGTCACCGGGTACCAGCGGCCGAGCGCTCCCTCGACGTACGGAATGAGGTTCTCGTCCTGCATCGCGAATTGCACGAACTCCTTCGCCCGCTTCTTGTTCTTCGCGTTGGCGAAGACCACGCCCACCTTGACCGCCGAGCGGTATTGCATCGGCTTGCCGTCGGGCTTCAGCGGGAAGGCGGAGGTGGCGATCAGCTCCGAATAGTTCTTCTTCGCCTCCGCGCGCTGCTCGGGCGTGAGCTTGTCGTTGTTCGAGTCGTCGAGCCACTTCGAGGCGATCGAGATGGTCGCGTTGTGCGTCATCATGATCTGCTTGTTGTGGAACGCGACGTTGTTGTCCGGGTCCTTCCAATTCACGGCGGACGGCGGCGTGCAGCCGGCGTCGACCGTGTGCGCGTAGTCCTTCACCGTGGCGACGAGGCCTTTCTTCACCTCGGGCCGGTCGACCAGCAGCTTGCCGTTGTCGTCCACCACCTTCACGTTGTACGCGTCCATGAAGGTGAGGATGGAGTAGAACGCGTCGCTCGAGTCGACGCCCATCGGCGCGCCGACGGAGTAGATGCGCTTGCTGGTCTTCTTGCGATAGCCCGCCTGCGCCTTGCTGCACCAGAAATCCCAGTACGCATTCCACGCTTTCGGGATGTCGCCATCCTTGAAGCCCGCCTCCGACAGCATGTCCTTCCAGTACTGGATGTGCATCGTCTGGCGCTTCATCGGAAAAGCGTAGTAGCCGCGCTTGCCGGTCTTCTCGTTCAGCAGGTAGGCGGTCTCCAGCGTGACGGGCAGGAAGCTCGCCTTCATCGGCGTGAGGATGTCGGAAAGATCTTCCAGCCGGCCCTCGGCGGCCCACTTGCCGGCCACCTGGAAATCGAACACGTCGCCGTAGGCGACATCGGGCGGCGTGCCGGCGTCGAGCGCGGCCACCGCCTTGGGCACGGATTCCTGCGGCGAATAGCGCGACAGCTCGACTTTGACGCCGGTCTTCTTCTCGTACTTGGCCACCATCTCATCGAGCGCCTTGTCCTCCTGCGGATAAAAGCCCTTGGTCCAGTAGACGACGATGGATTCCTGCGCGGCAGCCGGTAGCGCCAGCGCGGCGAATAGGACAAGCGCGGTCAATCGCAAAGCCATGGTGGGAGCTCCTCCTCTAAAGGGCACTTGTATGATAACCGACAATTCAGCGGGTCTTTTTCCAAGCCTCGAATTCGGCTTTCGTCTCGGCATTGGGGGGATACAGGCCGAAGATGCTGCGCCCCTCCTTGACGCGGTCTTCCACCCAGTCCTCGAACTGAGTTTGTGCCTCGGCTTCCTTCGCCACTTCTTCGGCGAGCTTCGCCGGGATCACCACCACGCCTTCGGCATCGCCGACGAGCACGTCCGCCGGATACACGGCCACGCCGCCGCAGCCGATCGGCACCTGCATGTCGACGGCGTGATGGCGCACGAGGTTGAGCGGCGCCGAGCGTGCCGCGCAGTAGACGGGGAAGTCGAGCTTCTCGATGGTCGGCGAATCTCGCAGGCCACCGTCGGTGACGATGCCCGCCGCGCCGCGCACTTTGAGGCGCGTCATCAGGATGTCGCCGCCGGTCGCCGCGGACGCGTCGCGCCGCGCATCCATCACCAGCACGTGACCCGGCGGGCACGCCTCGATCGCCTCGCGCTGCGGATGACCGCGCCCTTCGAACGCGCCGAGCTGGTCGACGTCCTCCCGTGCCGGGATGTAGCGCAGCGTGAAGGCTTCGCCGACCATGCGCGCCGAGCGGTTCGCGCTGAGAAGAAAAACGCCCTGAATGAATACGTTGCGCAAGCCGCGCTTGAACAGAACCGTGGTCAGCGTGGCGGTCGAAACCTTTTTCAGCGCTTCGCGGCTATAAGATGAAAGCATGGTGGAGTTCCAACGCGACGGTGGGATCGCGCGCATCTTCCTCAACCGCCCGCAGAAGGTCAACGCTCTCGATTCCGCGCTGCTCGATGCACTGGCCGATGCGTTGCGGCAGGTCGACCAAGCCGTGCGCGTCGTCGTGCTGGGGGGCCGTGGCAACGCATTCTGTGCCGGTGCCGACGTCAACGAGTTGCGCGCGCTCAATCCGCAGACGGCGCGCGAGTTCATCGGCCGCGTGCATCGCGCCTGCGACGCCGTGCGCAAGCTCGCCGTGCCGGTGGTGGCGCGGCTGCATGGCGCGGTCATCGGCGCCGGGCTCGAGCTGGCGGCAGCGTGTGACCTAAGGGTGGCCGCGCGCGGCACGCGGTTTGCCATGCCGGAAGTGCGGCTCGGCATCCCATCGGTGGTCGAGGCGGCGCTGCTGCCGCGGCTGATCGGCTCCGGCCGCACCGCATGGCTGGTGCTGACCGGCGAGGCGATCGATGCCGAGCGGGCGCAGCAATGGGGGCTCGTCGAAAGCGTGGCGGATGACGTGGATCGCGCGGTGAGCCAGGTGACCGATAGCCTCCTCGCTGGCGATCGGGCAGCGCTGAGCGCGCAGAAGGAGCTGTTGCAGGCCTGGGAAGAGCAGCCGCTCGCCGCGTCGGTGGCGGCGAGCATCGAGCGCTTTGCCCAGGCGTATACAATACCTAGGGCGAAAGCCGCGAAAGAGTACTAGATACATGGCAAAGCAGGCTGTCTACGACGCGTCCGCGATCCAGGCCCTCAAGGGCCTCGAGCCCGTGCGCCGCATGCCGGGGATGTACACGCACACCGTGCATCCCTTGCACATCATCCAGGAAGCGATCGACAACGCCGTCGACGAGGCGCTCGCCGGCCACGGCAAGAAGATCACCATCACCGTGCACAAGGATGGCTCGGTGGAGGTGGAGGACGAGGGCCGCGGCGTTCCGGTGGACATGCATCCGGTCGAGAAGAAGCCCGCCGTGGAAGTCGCGTTCACCATGCTGCACGCGGGCGGCAAGTTCTCGCGCGCGGGTGACGGCGCCTATCACATCTCCGGCGGCCTGCATGGCGTCGGCGTGGCGGTGTCGAACGCGCTGTCGAAGCGTTGCGAGGTCACCGTGTTCCGAGACGGCCACAAGCACACCATCGCGTTCGAAGGCGGCGAGCTCAAGCAGAAGCTGAAGTCCGAACGCATAAAGGAAAAGCGCGCGGGAACGGTGGTGCGCCTGTGGCCGGACCCGAAGTACTTCGACTCGCCGAACATTCCGCTCGCGGAGCTCGAGCACCTGATCCGCTCGAAGGCGTACCTCTTGCCCGGCCTGACGATGGTGCTCGACGTCGAGGGCAAGGAGCGCAAGACGTGGAAGTACGAGCGCGGCATGGCGCAGTACTTCGAGACCATGCTCGCCGGTCGCGAGCTGGTGGCGCCGATGTTCGCCGGCGAGAAGTTCTTCCAGCAGACCGACATCGCCGAGATCGAGCCGGGCGAGGGCGCTGCCTGGGCCATCGGCTGGGTCGCCGACGGCGATGTATTCACCGAAAGCCATGTCAACCTGATCCCGACGCGCTCGGGCGGCACGCACGAGGCGGGATTCCGCTCGGGTATCTTCGATGCGCTCTCCGCCTTCATCGATACGCGGGCGCTCGCGCCGAAAGGCGTGAAGATCGTCGCCGACGACCTGTGGCAGCGCGCTTGCTTCACCCTGTCTGTGCGCATCGTGCGCACGCAGTTCCACGGCCAGACGAAGGAGAAGCTCACCACCCGCCATGCGGCGAAGCTCCTCGACATGTGCGTGCGCGACGCGTTCGAGCTCTGGCTCAACCAGCATCCGGACGAAGGCAAGAAGATCGTCGAGCTCACTATCGAGCAGGCGATGGCGCGCTTGTCCAAGGGGAAAAAAGTAGAACGGAAGAAGTCGAGCGGTATCGCCACGCTGCCTGGCAAGCTGGTGGATTGCGCGAGCGGCGACGTGACGCGCAACGAGCTGTTCTTGGTAGAGGGAGACTCGGCCGGCGGCTCGGCCAAGGAGGGCCGGGAGTCGCTGTTCCAGGCCATCCTGCCGATCCGCGGCAAGATCATCAACGTG